>JACCDI010595206.1_pt1 | contig 14108 bp, 13 predicted proteins | sample 7442791 | NCBI WGS metagenome assembly JACCDI01 (sample SAMN15323434, study PRJNA562643) | freshwater metagenome | isolation source: river surface water | place: USA:Blue River Watershed | collected 2017-08-15 | reverse complement strand
CGGCAATATCAACTAGTAAGGCATGCGGAACTGCGTAACGTGAGTACTTAATTAATATATCAATTACCTCTTCAGCATCATGGCCAGATGCTCTGGCATTCCAAAGCCCAAGAGGTGTTAATCGGTATGTATGGATATGTTCCGGAGATTTTTCAAGCTCTGCAAATGATGCAATTGATCTTCTGCATTCATCAGAGAGAATATGATCAATATCTAGTAAAAGTGTTTTATCACTTTGAACAATTAACGGGCCATCACTCATTTCAACAACTCAACAAGAAAAGCGTTAGTTAATTTAATTCTCGGCTCGATTGTAGAAATCTTTATATATTCACTCGGGGCATGAGCGCCATGTCCGTCAGCACCTAAGCCATCTAAAACTTTGGCGCCGGCTGCAGCGGCAAGATTTCCATCACTTGCACCTCCAACACTGGCATTGCCAACCTTGGCAACGCCAAGTTCAGCAGCAACCTTTTCTAATTTTTCATAAAGCGCCATGGTGCTACTTTCTTCTAGCGGCGGTCGATTTATTCCACCATTGACTTCTACCTTTGCCACATCGCTCTTTAGATTACGAATTGATTTATCAATCCGAGATAGTTCAGCATTTGTAAAAGATCTAACATCTACATCTAATGTTGCAAGTGCAGGAACTGTATTGGTGGTAGTTCCTGATTTCATCACAGTTGGCACCGCAGTTGTTCCAAACTCTGGATTTTCTAATGCGGCGATCTGTAAAACTAATTTTGCAATTTCAGTTGTGGCGTTAATTCCTTTTTCAGGTTCTAGGCCAGCGTGGGAGGCTAGTCCAGTAACTTTAATTTGGTACATCGCAGTTCCCTTACGCCCGGTTTTTACCTTGCCATCAAGTGATGCTTCAAAAACCAAAACTGCATCCGCACCTTTTGATAACCGTTCAATTAAATCTTTTGATGTAGCACTGCCAGTTTCTTCATCAGTTGTTGCAACTAATGCGATCTTGCTTTGAGCATTTTCGATACCAACTAATGCATGCATTGCTTGGATGAAGCCACACTTCATATCAAAGACACCAGGACCACTTGCCTTGTCGCCATTAACCTGCCAAGTCGGCGTAAATGTTCCCTTTGGCCAAACTGTATCTAAGTGACAGAGTAAAAGAATTTTTGGATTCTTAGCTCCCCACCAAAAAATTGGACGGCCATTTTCAACAATTTTTTCAGCTTTTAAAGTTAGAACCTTGCTTGCTATATCAATGGCAGTATCAATAACTTGATCGCAAGCTGCTAAGTCCTCAGTTGGTGACTCGCATTCAACAAGGCGCTGGATATCAGAGAGTGCGCTCATAGGTCTAAGTCTGCCTTATTTCCCAAAACCGTGAGGGCTGGTGCTACACCATTGATCCTTGGGATACGAAACTGAACAATTTCATCACTGGCTTCATCCCGTGCGGTTAGGGTGCCTAGGGAGATTGAGATTGGATCGATAATTCGATTGGAAACCCCACCATTATTATCGGCATAACTGATCATCAAAGTTTTACCTTCATTTATATACTGATTGATTAACGCCAAAGTTTCATTTGAAGAGGTGCCTGCAACTATTGGTTCCACTTTACGACTGCGCTCGCCAGCTCGAATAGTTTTAACTGCTGATAAAACAATTGCATCTTTCGGTGCACTAAATTCAGAAATAATTCTAGGTGGTTTAGGTCTTGATTTTGCTCTTCTTAAATTTGGTTGAGATAGCAAAACCCCGCCAGCATTTTCAGCAGCAGGTAGATAGCCATACTCACGCAACTCACCAACTACTTCAGTAAGTTCAAACTCGGTAACTAAAACTTGGGGAGCAATCTTTCTTAGTCTTAAGTGTTCACATTTTTTATCATGCAAAATTTGTTGAACTAATCCCTCATCCTCACATCTAATATATGAATGAGCGGTTCCAACTCTTAATCTGCCATGTCGTTTAGCAACATCAGCGATTAAGTATTCAAGTGGTTGTGGCATTGGGGTTTTTGAGATCTTACTTAAGAATGTTTTAATTTGATCACCAGTTTTGCCATGATCTAATCCACGTCTAATTGAACCTTCACTAAAGCGATAAACTGTTGCTCCGCCTCTGCTTTCAATATCTGCAATCGTTCCCATCTCCGATGCAAGCTCTGGAGTTAATGGCCCAGGTGCAACGGCGCTGTTATCTGCCTGGATTAAAATATGATCAACTGGCTTTGGCAACGCAGCTTGAATGCCCAAATCTTCCTTTTCAGTTAATAGATTTAAACCAAAAGTTGAGATTACCCCTTGACCAGTTATTCCAAGCCACTCCGCTTCCCGAAGATTCCACTCCACAAATTCATTATTTGCTCGTTGTGGATTCCACCACCTAATAATTTCTTGCATAGAAGAAATTTCAGGTGAAATCTGCGGGTTATCTAGCAAAATTTTTAACGTGGTTTTTCTAATTAACGAGACTCCAGCTCGGTCTAACTCAGGACCAAGAGGTGCAATGTTTTTGTCACTAGCTTTTCCAATTAATCCACTTGCTCTTGAAGTATCTAGCCAAAGCACAACGAGTGAAAACCATCTTTCCTCCGCTGACTTAGATAACCAAATATCAAAGGCAGAGGTCGGCAAAATTTGGTCGTCAGAATCAACCACTACTAATCCACCTAGGTAACAAAGTTCTGCCACAAATCCAGCACAGGTTTCATCAACCCCTAAATGTTCTGCAATTCGCTTAAGATCTCGAACACCTAAACCACCTGTTCGTAACGCGGTTGGTGGTTCATCTGAAAGGTTATGTAGCAACTCTTCACACCAGCGAAGAATGGTTGAGATATTTGCTACCGCTGCAAGATCTACCTGTTTTTGATCTACTTTCTTACCCTTTAAATTAGCTGCAGTGCTGACAATTTCTTTATGAATCTTGCCGCCACGTAGCTTTATGGCAATCTCTCTAGGAAGAGCAACTGTATGAGAATCAATTGCGACTAAGACATTGTTTTCTAATAACCAACCAATGGCGTTTCCAGGCTTCTTAATGTTGGCAATCTGTCCTCTCGGTGGACCCCAAGTTAATTTGGCTAGCACCTCCTGCGATGCTTTTGGAATTTCTTTAAGTGTTGCAAAATTAAACTTCTTAACTGAAATTGGACCAAGACCGGCAGGTTCCTCTCCAATTAGTAACTTCAAATTAGTGGGAGTGCGATAGTTATTACCTTCTTTATAAAGAAGTCCCATTTGCCATAAATGATCGAGTGCAAATGCTGTTTCTTCACTTGTAACCGCCACTAGTTCTGATTTTTTAAATGGCTCAGGCAGTGCGCAGGCAGCTTCAACTATTTGATAGTGCCAAAGATTTAATGAATCAAGTGCTCTAACTAATGACGGGGTGGAGGAGGCGCGTGCGGCTAGGGCTGAAAAATCATTTGGAACAGGTGTAACTAAATCAGGTCTTAATTTAAAGATCGTCGCTAAATCTTCATCTGATCTAGCGCGCAACTCATCGGCAAAAGTGATCGCGACGGTAGACATAACTGGCCTACTTTACTCGGGTTTTGCTTGGGCTAATTACCCTTTAGGTTTTTGCTTACGCGGAGAGATTAGAGAACCAAGTGCAGCCATGCGACCAGCCATTGGTCCTAGTAATTTCTTAGTACGCCTTGCCCTTCTAAAATCATAAATTGGCCAGTTATCTCGGTAAGCACGGATTTTAAGTAGCGCATCTGGATTAATTGCTCTTGGATTACCAACTGCCTCAAGCAAAGGAATGTCATGGTGAGAATCTGAGTAGGCATAGCAATTGTTTAAATCAATACTTCTTTCAATTGCTAACTCTTTAACCGCGGTGGCTTTTTCTCTCCCATGTAAAAGGTTTCCAATAATTTTGCCTGTGTAGACACCGTTTTCAATCTCTGCTTTTGTGCCAAGTGCACCAGTAAATCCCAATCGCTTTGCCATTAAATTAGCCATATCAAGCGGGGTAGCTGTAACAAGCCATACCTCTTCATCTTTGGAAAGATGCTCTTGTGCAATTTTAACTGTCCCTTGCCAAATAGCAGGCGATACATACTCCTCATAAATCTCTTGACCAATTTTTTCAATCTCAATTACGTTATGACCTTTTATGAAATCAGTTGCTGCATTTTGGAATCTTGCAATTTCTTCTTTATTTTCTTTTCCAGTTAGGCGATATCTGATATTAGCCAGAACAAATGCTGAGATATCTTTTTTGGTAAAAAACCCTCTCTGATACATGCCACGTCCTAAAAAAAAGAGCGTTGATCCCTTTAATAAGGTGTTGTCGACGTCAAAAAACGCAATTCGCTTTTCTGTGAGCGCCATATCACTACCCTAGCGAACGAGCCTGAATTCCCCTCCTTTATGCTTACCTTATGGCTCAAGTAATTCACTTCGTAAGACATGGTGAGGTTGATAATCCTGAAAAAATTCTTTATGGACTTCAACCTGGATGGAAATTAAGTGAACGCGGCAATCAAATGGCACAAGTTATTGCGCAGTGGTCGAAGAATCTAAATTTAGGTGCAATTCATGCTTCGCCATTACAACGAGCACAAGAAACAGTTGCACCAATAATCGGGGCTCACAATCTAAAACTAACCACGGATAAAAATTTAATTGAAGCTGGCAATATTTTCGAAGGCAAAAAGTTTGAATTAGGAAGTGGTGTTTTAAAGCATCCTAAGGCTTGGCGATATCTATATAACCCATGGCGACCATCTTGGGGTGAGCCATATGACCAGATAATTAATAGGATGTTAAAAGCTTTATTTGCTGCTCGAGATTCGGCAGGTGGCAAGGATGCAATCTGTGTTTCTCATCAGTTACCAATTTGGATTTTACGAAGTGCGGTCGAAGGTAGAAGACTGCTTCATGATCCAAGAAAACGTGAGTGCACGCTGGCCTCAGTAACATCATTTGAATTAGATAATGAGGGAATGGTAAGTGGCGTTTCTTACTCTGAGCCAGCAAAGCATCTACTTCCCCAAAAATGATGAAGATCATCTCAATATTTATCTCAATGTTTCTATTAACTAGCTGTTCTGGTGGCGGGCTATCAGCTGCAAATGAGAATTCATTTATATCTGGCAGTGGAATTGCAACTTATGTTGAAAAATTAGAAAGAAAATCTGCACCAATTTTGTCTGGTCAAACTTTAACTTCTGGTGATATTACTCTTGAGCCAAACAAGGTAACGGTTGTAAATGTTTGGGCATCTTGGTGTGCACCATGTAGAGCTGAAGCACCAGTGCTTCAAGAATTTTCTATTAATTATCCAGAGGTTCAATTTGCTGGCATATTAACAAGGGACAATATTTCATCTGCCAAAGCTTTTTATGAGAATTTTAAACTTACCTATCCAACATTCACAGATGATTCATTGCTACTTGGGTTTGGTGGATCATTGATCCCTAATGCGATTCCAACAACTTTGATTATTGATAAAGATGGCAAAGTTGCTGTTCGTATTAGCGGTGAGGTTACTGTTGCTGGTTTAAAGAAAATGTTAGATAGGGTTTTGGCAAATGATTGAGTTTCTAATTGATCAAATTTTTGAGGCTAATCTTTTAGTAGCTATGTGCGTGGCTGCTATAGCTGGTTTAGTTTCATTCTTTTCTCCTTGCGTTATTCCGTTAGTACCTGGCTACCTTTCCTACGCCTCAGGAATGAGTGATGTTAAGAGCAGGAGCCGGGTATTCCTTGGATCGGTTTTATTTGTTTCCGGATTTACTTTTCTATTTGTTTCATATGGAGTTCTATTTGGCGGGTTAGGATCAAAAATTGCTGAGAACTCAAGACTCCTATCAATCACACTGGGCTTGCTTACTATTTCACTTGGAGTTATTTTCCTATTTAATGAAAGATTTTATCGAAGCTTTAAGCCGAACTGGAAGATGCGAAGTGGATTAGTTTTTGCACCATTTCTTGGGTTTGCATTTGGAATTGGTTGGACACCTTGCATAGGTCCAACTCTTGGCGCAGTGCAAGTACTTGCGATTCAAAGTGCGACAGCACAACGCGGAGCCATACTTTCTGCTGCTTATTGTGTTGGACTTGGTTTGCCATTTATTTTGATGGGATTATTTCTAGATAAAGCTGAACCGTTAAGAAAATTTATTGCAAGTAAAGGAAATTTAATAACCAAATTAGGCGGTCTTTTACTGATACTAATTGGAATACTTCAGGTGAGTAATCTTTGGGATCAATTAATGAATAGTTTAAGAGATTTAATTAGCGGATTTATTCCAATAATCTAATGAGTACCGTATTAGATAGTCGATCCTTTTTACGTTGGTGCTGGCGTCAATTAACAAGTATGCGGATCGCTTTAATTTTATTACTGTTATTAGCGGTAGCTGCAATTCCTGGATCACTTTTCCCACAACGCAGCCAAAATCCAATTCAGGTTAAACAGTTCTTTATTGATAATCCAGAAGCAGCAATCTGGCTTGATCGTTTTAGCATGTTTGAAGTTTTTAGCTCACCTTGGTTTAGCGCAATTTATTTGCTGTTATTTATATCCTTAATTGGTTGCGTATTACCTAGGAGTATTCACCACTTAAAAGCAATTGGAGCTAAACCTCCTCTGACGCCAAAGTATTTAGATCGGATGGAGTATTACTCCGAGATTAAAAAAATTGATTTAGATGTTGTCGAAAAGTACTTACGAAAAAAACACTTTCGAATCAGAAGAGATGAGAATTCGATATCTGCTGAAAAAGGTTATGCCCGAGAAAGCGGAAACTTGCTGTTTCACCTTTCATTGGTTTTAATCCTTATTGCTTTTGGTCTTGGCTCTCTTTTGGGCAGTAGAGGTGATGCAATAGTTAATGTGGGAGATCGTTTTATTAACACTCCAACCTCTTATGACATTTTAGGATTTGGTAAGTATCAAGCGGAGGATTCATTGCCGCCATTTTCATTGACAGTTAAAGATTTTAAAGCTGAATATGACCCAGTTACAAATGCTGCTATTGATTACACATTAACGGTCTTGACCGCAAATCCAGCGGGATCAACTGAAACTACAAAAATTATTAAAGTGAACCAACCACTTGCTTACGGCAGTACCAAAATTTACTTACAAGCTAACGGCTACTCTCCAATAGTGGTGGTTAAAGATAAATCTGGAAAAGTAATTTTTGATGGTCCGACTCCATTTTTGCCACAGGATGCAAATCTTTCTTCAATTGGAGCCATAAAGATTCCAGATATGCAGCCACAAATTGGCTTTGTATCTTCATTTCTTCCAACCGCAGATAGAGATCCAGTTCGCGGAGGATTCTCTTCCTATCCCGAAGTATTAGATCCTCGCCTTTTGGTTTCAATTTGGAAGGGAGACCTTGGATTAAATACTGGAGTTCCACAATCTGTTTACCGCATTGATACCAGCAAAATGGAACGGATTGGACTGAAAGCTTTAGTATTAAATGAGAGTTATGATTTTGGTGAGGGCAGTATCACATTTACAGGATGGAAATCTTGGGTTAACTTACAAATAGTTAATGATCCCGGAAAAGGCTTTGCATTATTTGGTGCAATACTTGCGATCTTGGGATTACTGATTTCCTTATTTACAAGGCAACGAAGAATTTGGGTTAAGCAAGGCAGAAAGACTCAAGTTGCGGGTCTTGCTAAAAATGGAATACCAGGGCTTGAAGAAGAGATAGCAGACTTAATTAAGGAGATAAGTAATGAGCGATAATTCCGCTGCGGTCTTGTCTAATAATTTAATTTACTCTGCAATGATTTTTTACACATTAGCATTTTTTGCCCATGCTGTGGAGGTTGCATGGTCAGTTAAAACTCCAGCTAATTCAGTAAAGAAAACAAAGCTTGATTTCTCACGAACAGATCGAATTGGCAGGCTCGCCTCAGCATTTATGGTTTTAGGATTTTTGCTTCTGCTGCCTGGCGTAGTTTTTAGAGGGGTTTCTGCAAATAGAGTGCCATGGGGCAACATGTATGAGTTTTCTATAACTGGTGCGTTAGCTTTTAGCGCGGCATATTTATTTGCTTTAAAGAAATATAAATTACGTTGGTTGGGCTTACCAGTCGCACTTTCAGTTCTACTAACCTTAGGAACAGCAGTTACTTTGCTTTATCGGCCAAGTGCACCACTTATGCCTGCTTTAAAATCACCTTGGTTAGTAATACATGTTTCAGCCGCAATTATCTCTGGTGGAGTATTTCTTCTTGCAAACTGCATTGCAGCAACCTACTTGATATTAGATAGATATGAGCAAAAAGGGTTGCGCCCAGTTTGGGCAGAGAAATTACCTACCTTAGAAGCTTTAGATAATCTTTCATACCGATTAGTTGCATTGGTATTTCCGCTTTGGACATTTTCAGTTATTGCCGGTGCAATCTGGGCAGAAGCTGCCTGGGGTCGTTACTGGGGCTGGGATCCAAAAGAGACTTGGGCATTTATAACTTGGGTTGCATACGCTGCTTATTTACACGCCCGCGTAACAATTGGTTGGCGCGGCAGAAAAGCTGCATGGCTATGTTTGCTAGCTGGATCAACCTTCTTGTTTAACTACATCTACGTAAATGTATGGGGCACTGGCCGACATACATACTCTGGTTTATAACTTTCTTAAGAAATCCGGATCATCATCTGGCGGAATGATTCTGCCTCTGCCACCACGATTTGGACGTGGCTTTCTTGGTCTGCCTGCTATGAACCAAGCAATATCGCCAATAAATCCAGTAAGAATTATTATTAACAACCAAGCCCATTTTGGAAATCGACGTACTTTTTCTTGTGGCGTCATAGCACAATCGATTAATGTATAGATGTCAAGAATTATGGCGAATACAACCAGGTACTTAATCATGTGCTTAGTTTAGCCAATTTAGATTGTTAATGCAGTGGCCAATAAAATTGCCATAAGTAACTGCAATTTTGCAGTTCTAGAAAGCACTTCGATTAGCTCGGCTCCAACTGCGCCATTTAAAACTTGTGTACCCACACGATAAGTTATCGGAGCACATACAAGAGTGAGCAAAGCTAATGCACTAATTCCTGTTGCTGCCAGGGCGGTCAGCTGAGCAATGACTAATAAAAACATGAAAAATACCCGCGTGTTTTTCTCACCAATTCGAACAGCCATAGTTCGCTTGCCAACCAACATATCTTGTGGCAGATCACGTAGATTATTAATCACTAAGATCGCGCAGGAGAGAGTGCCAACTGGCATAGCGAGTAAAAATATTTGCCATTTAAATTGCTCGGTTTGAATGTAGTAGCTACCAACTGTGGCTACCAAACCAAAAAAGATAAAAACAGAGAGTTCACCAAATCCAAAATAGCCATACGGTTTTTTACCTCCTGTGTATCCCCAAGCTGCCCAGATTGATACGGCGCCAACGATAAGTAGCCAGGGTGAGATATATACAGCCAACACAATTCCAGCAATTGCCGCAATCAAAAAAGAGATAAAGGAAGCAACTTTCACAGAATCAGCACTTGCTAATCCAGATGCCACTAGACGAACTGGGCCAATTCGATGGGTGTCTGTCCCGCGAACGCCATCTGAGTAATCATTCGCGAAATTAACTGCTATTTGTAAAAAAAGTGATACGACAAGAGCGAGGAATGCGTTGCTCCAATTAATCTTTTCAGCATAAGAAGTGCCGATTAAAACTGGAGCAACGGCGGCAGGTAAAGTTTTAACTCTTGCACCAACTATCCATTTATTCATTTAATTTTTCATTCCCTTGGCGATTTCAAGTGCAAGTTTGCGATCTGGCTTACCTAATACTGTTGTTGGAATTTTATCAAACAAAAATATCTCTTTTGGAGTTAGTATTGAATCAAGCTTTGCTCTTAACTCTTTGATGTCAATATTAGAAGTACTTGCTAGGCATAATTTTTCACCCCATAAATCATCTGCCATAGCGAAAGTAATTATCTCTACCTTCGGAAGAATCTGCCTAATACTTTCTTCAGCTGCAGACAGCGATATCTTTTCACCGCCAGAAATAATTACATCATCTGCTCTTCCTAAAACCTTCACCATCCCGTTAGTAATCTCACCAAGATCGGTAGTTTCAAACCAACCTGAACTTGTGAATTTCTGCAACTGACCATTTGCAAGTAAATATCCTGAGGCAATCATCGGACCCTTAAGTTGGATCAGACCAGCGCTTGAGATTTTTACCTCCACCCCATCCAATGGTTTTTGGTTATAGACACAACCTCCTGACATTTCAGTCATGCCATAGGTGGTGATGATTTTTAAATGTTTGTTTGCTGCCTCTTTTTTTAATTTATCACTTATTGGTGCGCCGCCTACTAAGACTGCTTCTGCTGCAGTTAAGTGTTCGAGTAGTTTTGGATCTGAAGTTAAAGCCTTATATAACTGTGTTGGAACAATTGATACAAAATCTGCATCAACATAATCCTCTCTATTTCTATTATCAATTACTCGGCTTCCCAGAGCTGTTGCTCTAACAATTACATTTAATCCTGCAATATGAGTTGTAGGTAGTAGTAATGACCACGAATCTCCAGGAGTTGCACCTAAATATTTATGACTTGCATTTGCAGAAGCGATAAGAGCTGCTGATGAAAGCACAACAGATTTTGAATCTCCTGTTGATCCAGATGTATTAACTACCAGTGCTACTTCATTTGATACCGCTTTTGCTTGGGTTTGAGTGGTTGAAAGGGCAGCGCCAGATCCTTCTAGTGCTACCGCTATATTTTCTTGCAGTTGTGGGATTGACCACTCAGCCTGAATTGGGATTAAATCGCGCAGTTCTTTTTCTCCCATAATCCCCCTAGGCTATCTCTTATCTAAATCTGAATAAAACCTTAGGAGAAGCACTTGAGTAAGCCGATTAAGCGTCAACCAGGCGAACGCACGATTCCTAATTGGCAAACCGGCGTTGGTGGAGAAAATTTCGTAGATATTAAATACCAGGTGTCTGAAGGTATGGCAAAAATAACAATCAATCGCCCCGAAGTTAGAAATGCATTTCGGCCACAAACATTATTTGAATTAGCCAAAGCTTTTGATTTAGCTCGCGATAATGATCAAGTTGGAGTAATTATTTTCACCGGCGAGGGGGATGAGGCTTTTTGTTCCGGCGGAGATATAAATGTCAGAGGCAATGATGGTTATCTTGGCGATGATGAGTTAAGTAAAAAAGGCATTGGTCGACTAAACGTTTTAGATTTACAAGTTCAGATTCGTCGAACCCCTAAACCAGTTGTTGCGATGGTAGCTGGTTGGGCTATTGGTGGTGGACATGTATTACATGTTGTTTGCGATTTAACAATTGCTGCTGATAACGCAAAGTTTGGTCAAACAGGTCCAATGGTTGGTTCATTTGATGGCGGCTATGGTGCTGGTTTGCTTGCAGCTCATGTTGGACAGAAGAAAGCTCGCGAGATTTGGTTTTTATGTCGTCAATATGATGCGCAAGAAGCACTAGAAATGGGTCTAGTGAATACGGTTGTGCCAATTAAAGAACTAGAGGCAGAAACTGTGTCTTGGGCTAGAGAGATGCTGCGTCATTCACCATTAGCACTTCGTTTACTTAAGGCAGGATTAAATGCCGCTGATGATGGCTTAGCTGGTGTGCAGCAACTAGCAGGAGATGCAACGATGTTGTTTTATTTAACAGAGGAAGGGCAAGAAGGTAGAAACGCCTACCAAGAAAAACGAGAACCAAACTTTAAAAAATTTCCTAAACGCCCTTAATTTATGTTCCCGTTTGAACTTAAAGTAGTTTCAATTCCATTAAAAAATGATTTTCGTGCAATCAAATATCGCGAGATTGCTCTTTTCCAAGGCCCAGAAGGCTGGAGTGAATTTTCACCATTTCTTGAATACGGCTCCAAAGAATCAGCAATTTGGTTAAAAGCTGCGATTGAGGCAGCAACAAATCCAGCACCTAAGCCAATTAGAGATTTAGTAGAGGTAAATGCGACGTTACCCAATGTAAAAGTTGAAGAGGTATCTTCAATACTGCAACGCTTTCAAGGCTGCACAACGGTCAAAATAAAAATCACAGATTTTCTTAATGATCATCTAATTTTGCAAGAGGTAATAAGAGTCATACCTAAAGCCAAAATTAGATTAGATATAAACGGTGGTTGGCAACTAGAAGAAGCTATTGTAAATCTGACAAATTATGAACAAGAGTTTCCTGGACGGATTGATTATGTAGAGCAACCTTGTATTGATTTAGCGGATATAAAATCTTTGCGCGGGAAAGTAAGCGTTAAAATTGCAGTAGATGAGTCGATCAGAAAGTTTTTAGGTTCAGATCTAACCAAAATTAAGGAGGTTGCCGATATTGCAATCATCAAATGGGCTCCATCTGGTGGAACTAACGCCGCTATTGAGATTATTGAAAAAATTAAATTACCAGTTGTTATTTCAAGTGCGATAGAGAGCAGCGTGGGCATATCACATGGAGTCGCTTTGGCATCAGTGATACCTAATTTGTATGGTGCATGTGGTTTAGGGACAGTTGCTTTGCTAGAAGGGGATGTAACAAGTAAGCCGCTAATTGCCGAAGATGGATTTATTAAGCATAGGAAAATTACTCCTGATTTGATCGAGCAATTTAAGGCAGAACCTGCAAGGCAAATTTGGTGGCAGGATAGAGTAAATGAAGTATTTGATAGGGGGCTGATTTGAGTAATTCAACTAAGTTAGCTCACGCTTTACTTCGCCAATTAATCGAAGTGGGCGTAAGTGATTTTGTTGTATCGCCTGGTTCAAGGAATGCCCCATTTCTAATTGCTTTAGGCGAAGCGGCAAGCAAACAAATTATTGATTTACATGTAAGAATTGATGAACGTGGCGCTGCTTTTTTTGCTTTGGGAGTTTCTAAAGCTAGCAATAATTATGTGGCTGTTATTTGCACAAGTGGAACTGCAGCGGCAAACTTTCACCCAGCTGCGCTTGAAGCCCTTCACAGCGATAATAAATTGTTATTAATTACTGCTGATAGACCAAGTAGATTGAGAAAAACTGGCGCTAATCAAACAACAAATCAATTAAATATTTTTCCAGGGATAAAAACTCATGACATAGCATCTGAAATCGATTTAAAGGTTTTGCTTAAATCTGGCCCAGTTCATTTAAATGTGCAATTTGATGAACCACTAATTAGCCAAGAAAAATCTGATTGGCTATCTGGTTTAAAGGTAGTTCCAAATACATATTCAAACAGCGTTGCCGGAAGCATTGAGGTTGGCGAAGGTGTTCTAGTAATTGGTCATGATCGTGGCGGCTACACAGTTACTGAAGTAAATGATTTTGCTGCAAAACTTAACTGGCCAATAATTGCTGAAGACCCACTTTCATTTCCAAAAGCGATTGCACACGCCAGCCTGCTTTTAAGCGATCTAGCAATATTAGAAAGCTTAGCTCCAGAAAATGTGGTGGTTATTGGTAGAACTACCTTGTCTAGGAGCACAAACAACTTTATAAAATCTGCCAAAAATTTGATAGTGATAGATCCAAGAATTTTAGAGATTGATAGCAAGCGAGAGGGTAATTTACTTTTGCCTACTCTTCCCGCTCAAGTAAAAAGTAGTAAGAGTGATGTAGTAATTTGGGAAAAGGCTTCCGATATTGCAGCTGGTGAAATTGCGACAATTCAATGGAGTGAACAATTAGCAATTATTTCCATCAGTGAATCAATACCTGATCAGAGTGCTTTATTTGTTGGTTCCTCACGACCAGTGCGAGATGTGGAGGCGTTTTGTCATCCACGCAGCGGGTTAGAGGTTTTTGCAAACCGAGGGCTGGCCGGTATTGATGGAAACTTATCTACAATATTTGGAATTGCTCAAGAGTTTGAAAACACTTTCGCAATTTTAGGGGACTTAACTTTTCTCCATGATATTTCAGCTCTTATTAACTCAGCAAAACAAAAGATTCGAATATTTGTAATCGATAATAATGGTGGAGCCATCTTCTCGACTCTGCCTCAGGCTGGAGTAGAAAATTTTGATCAATTATTTGGCACACCACATAATTTAGATTTAGCCAAGGTATGTGCCGGTTTTAATCTCTCAGTCACCAGCGTAAGCAACATGGATGAGCTACAGAGTGTGCTGACTAAAGAGGTTAAAGG
>JACCDI010083149.1_pt1 | contig 14111 bp, 12 predicted proteins | sample 7442791 | NCBI WGS metagenome assembly JACCDI01 (sample SAMN15323434, study PRJNA562643) | freshwater metagenome | isolation source: river surface water | place: USA:Blue River Watershed | collected 2017-08-15 | reverse complement strand
ATTTTTATTTCAAATTTGTAATAAGATATTAGAAAATGTCCGCTGATAATATTCATTTCTTTTTACATTTAAGGGATCAAATTAAATTGTATCATTGGCAAACACGTGTTTATTCTAGACATATTGCTACAGATAAAATTCTAGAAACTCTTGAAAAAACTATTGATTCATTTGTTGAAATTTATATTGCAAAATATGGTCGACCTAAAATATCTGGTAAAAATGCCTTAATACATCTATATAATCTTTCTGAAACTGGCGCTGCTAAGTTCATTAATTCATCTGTTAAATATCTACAAGGGCCTCTTACTAAACAGCTAAAACAGACTGATACTGATTTATTTAGTTTACGCGATGACTTAATTGCAGACTTAAATCAACTCTTATATCTTTTTACTCTTAAATAATTGTATATTTTGTTCATATTTAATATTTTACATATAAATTGGAAATGGAAAAGCATATAATTCCGTTAATATTTCAAATGGATATAATTTATTAACTAATGTTGTAGCACTCTTATATTGAGTTAACTCCTGATATGTCTTAAAGGTATAGTACATAGGAGTAGTATTATTAGTTAATGATGTAAAATATGCATTTGAATTATATGTATATACTTTATCAAATAATGATAACTGCTGTTTATATAGTTGTAATTGATTATGTGATAATGTTGTAACATCTGAAGCTAACGGGACCTTTGTAGCATCAAACCCTAATGATGATAATGTTGATGTTAATTTATATGGAATAAAATACTCTATAATTTCTCCTTTTAATACTGGATTTTGATTAAGATATGTTGCAAATCCTTGAATATTAAAAAAAGAAGCTGGAGGATTTGATCCCATTTCTGGCCAAGGCGGTAATGACATCTCTATACTAACCTCTTAAAGATTTATTCCTAATTTATCATAATGACAACAAATATATCCCTATATAATTCTATACCAGGTTTAACAGATTTATCTGATTATATTATTGATAATGGATCTTATCTTACTTCTTTAAAGGGGTGTAATAAGAATGAAAAGGATGTAATATTATTGGCTTGTAATGATATAACTGAAAATAATTTATTTCTTAATGGATTAAATCAGAATATTATTATTTTCTATGAATTATTTGAATCCCTAGGATATTCTTGTTATCTAATTCAACATAGTAATTCTTCTTCTGATAAGGATAAATACTTAAATAAATATAAAGTAATTTTACCTGATAATATAATACGTAATCCGTTGCCGATTAAATGGTATATTGAGATTGGTATGAGTTTAGATGCAGTAACACGTTCATATATACGATCAATTGGTGCTAAAATAGTTAAAATTTATTTAGGTAATATTCTTAATATTGATATTGAGACAATTCAAAATTATAAATCAATGATGTTTGGACATCATATTGTTGGAGAAATTGACGATGTTTGGATGAGCCCTCATTATAAACAGAATCTAGAATATGGGACAGTTCTAAATCAATTACTTGTTACTAAAGGTAAAATTGTACCATATGTATGGGACTCGTGTTTTATTAATTATTATGGGACTAAATCATATGAGTGGAAGCCATTGGGTAATTGGTGTAAATATGATATTGTTATAATGGATCCAAATATTTCATTTCAAAAAGCTTCTTTATATTCTCTATTGTTAGCAGAGGCTTATCATAAAAAATATCCTGAATGGCTTGGTAATGTTATCATCATTAATGGAGATCGCCTTAATCTTAATTCTAACTCCAAGAACTTCATTTTAGAAAATTTATCGCTATTTAAAGAAAAGCGTATTAAATTATTTGGTAGAAAATCAATACATACAGTATTATCTGAAAACCCTTCTGCAACATTTATTACGTGTCAATGGAATAATGCATTTAATTATATGACATTTGAACTTATGTATTGTGGATTCCCAATTGTACATAATTCAGATGGATGGGAAGCATTTGGATATAATTATTCAATTAATAAGTGGGATGAAGCAATTGAAACTCTACACAATGCTTTAAAGAATCATAATCAAAATAAACATATATATAAAGTGCATACTAATAATTTATTATGGAAACATTCTATATATAATCCAGATATACAAAAAGATTGGAAACAAATTTTATCTACTTAAAACAATACTTTATATAATTTATAATACATATTATGACGCCTAAAATATTATTAGCAACTATTGTTATAGGTGATAGCTATATTAATGAATATAATATATTATTTCGTAAGAGTCATGAATTATATGCAAAAAAACATGGATATGATTTTAAAATGATAACTAATTTTTTAGAAACCAGATTATCTAAATCTCATAAATCAACTATTTCTTTTCAAAAAATTCTTATTGGCTGTCAAGATTGGAGTACCAAGTATGATTATATTATTATTATTGATGCTGATATATTAATCAATAGAAATACACCAGCTATACCTATAGATACTTTAAATGAAAAGATAGGATTAGTTAATGAATATTCTCAACCAACTGAATATGAAAGATTAGCTATTCAAATACGTATGGATTGGGAAAGAACTGCTAGTGATTATTATCAATTAGGTGATCCTAGTTTTACACTTGATACTGATTTATTATTAAATACTGGTTTTATAATTATACAACCTAGTAAACATAGTAGTTTTTTACAAGATATATATAATAAATACATATTAAAATCTATTAATCATAAGAGAAAATTTCATTTTGAACAATCTGCAATTGGATATGAAATTCAGAAGAATAACATGTATACAGTTTTAGATAATAAATGGAATGCAATATGGGCTATTAATAAATTATCTAAGAGATTTTCTGTTAATTTACAGGAATTTTATAATAATAATTACTGTATACATTTTGCAGGAAATATTGATTATGATTTAATACCATCTTTAAAGTTATAGAGTTTCTAATCTAAAGATTCTTAATGATGTCTATATAAATGACAATTATAGGAATATCTTATAATTCTTCGAATCAGTTATTCAGCGGTGAAGCTGAACATACTGCTTTTTTATTATATAATATATTTTATAGATTTTACGATGTTATATTAATTAATAACTCTATAGATTCAAAAGATAATTTAACAATAGATAATACTATTAAGAAAAATATAATGGATGTGCATGAATTGGATATTTTGGTTGATATTGATGGTATTATACATCCTGATACGCGTAATATGGTTGCAAAACGGAGTATTGTATTTTTACGGACTTTTCTCCAATTTTCGGAGTTGGAAAAGTCTGTATATGATTTAGATTCAGTGCCTAGGAATTTTAATGGAGTTTCTGAAATATGGTGTTGGGATATCCTAAATCCTCCTGAAACACTCCAAGCGCTACAGAGTTTCTTTAAGTGCCCTATTGTTGCACTTCCATTTTATTATACGCCTTATACAATTAAACATCCTGAATATTCTTCTAATCCTTATAATATTAATATCCTTGAATTTAATCCATTTAATTGCGAATCTAATATTTATAGCAATGTATTACTATTAACTTCTCTAGCTGAAATTAATAGACAATCTCCTAATATATATTCATCCTTTATTGTACAAATGCATTCTAATACTAGAGAAAATCCTTTTATGAAACAAAATGTACTTAATAATATTAAGTATAATGAATTAGGTGTTATATTTACGGATCCTTCAAATGTTTATAGTTTATCTGGATTAAATGATATAGTTTTATCTCATACTCGTTTTGCATCCATAAACATTGGATTATTGGATCTAATATTTTTAGGAGTTCCTTTTATTCATAATTCTCCAGTCCTTAAAAATATACATCCAATCCTTGAAAGTCTATTTTATAGCAATAATAGTATTTCAGAATTATGTATTGCATTAGATTGGTTTAATTCAAATGCAAAAGAATGGTATGATAATATTGAGGAGATTAGAAAGTCCGTGATGAGGGCCTGGACAGACTCTGAGAATTTAGGAGTCTGGAAAAATCGGATTAATGAACTCCTAAATCAGACTCAGACTCAGACTCCTTTTCCGAAATTTACAGACTTTTCCCAGACTCCTAAAATTCAGAAAAAGGAAACGGAGTCTGAAAATATTATCATTGCATTCTCAGACTTTTGGCCTGGATTCAATTATAACTCCAATTTTATTACAGATTCTGTTAGAAATGAACTCCTAAATTTCAATAACTCTATTAATATCCTAGGAATTGAATACTATAAAGATTGTAATCCGAATATTGTAATATTTGGACCATATGGAAATACCTGGAAATCTATTCCTAAAAATATTCCTAAAGTATTCTTTACCGCTGAAAATTGGGGTATCCCTGATACTAATATTGATTTATTACTAACGCCATATAAAAATAATAATAATCCTAATCATATACGTCTTCCTACTTGGATGACTTTTATTGATTGGTTTAATACATCTACTGAGCTACCAACTAATCTTGATGATAATCCTATTCGTTTCCCAGTACACTTTATAAGAAATATTAATCCTATTCCATTTGATAAACGTCAGGAATTCTGCGCATTTGTTGTATCTAATCCTGTTTGCAAGTTACGTAATGAAACCTTTTTAGCGCTTAATGAATATAAAAAAGTAAATTCTGGTGGTGCACTTTTTAATAATATTGGTGGTCAACTTTCCTTAAAATATGCAGGAGGAGGTTGTGGAGATGTATCTAAATATCATTTCTTAACTCAACATAAATTTCAACTATGCTTTGAAAATTCTCAAGCACCAGGATATATTACTGAAAAAGTTATGCATAGTAAAATTGCAGGATGTGTACCTATCTATTGGGGAGACTCTGATACTGATACTGATTTTACTCCTAATTCTTTTATTAATCTTTCACATTTATCAGATCCTCACGAAATACGTTCAATAATTAGAGAAGTTGAAAATAATCCTGAATTATGTAATACTATAACTAATACACCTCTCTTAGACGATAAAAAATATCAGAATGCACTTAATATAATATCTAATATTTCACAACGTATACTAAATATATGCGGTGTAAAATTATTAAATAAGATTGATAAAATATTTGTTATTAATTTAGATAGACGCCTTGATAGATGGGATAACTGGTGTAAAGAAATATCTGAATTAAAACACGTTGCAGATAGATTTAGTGCAATTGATGGTAAAAATATTAAATTAACTGCAAATATTTATAAATTATTTAAATATAATAATAGTTTATGGAAAAAATCTGTTATTGGCTGTGCACTAAGTCATATTATTCTTTGGTTACAACTACTTTCTGAAGATAATAATATTAATTCATACTTAATCCTAGAAGATGATATGCGATTTTCATATGATAATTGGCAATTAAAATGGAAAGAAATGTCTAAGTCAATACCAGATGATGCTGAGTTATTATATTTAGGAGGTGTACTACCTTCTAATAAAACTGCATTAGATGGACTATTAGAATCAGTTAATTCTCATTGGGCTAAAATAAAACCTAATACCCTATTTGGATCATCTATACCGCAACCAGTATTTCATTTTTGTACATATAGTTATATAATTACTAGAAATGGTGCTAAAAAACTAATTGAATGGTTAACACATTCTAAAGAAAAATGTTTTGCAGGTATTGATCATATATTAGGTAATCCAATTATGAGATTAAATAAATATGTTGCAACGCCTCTTATTACAAAATGCTTTCAAGATGATGATCCTGTATATATTAATTCTAATTTTAATTCAGTTGATCGCATTGATACATTTGATAGTGATATTTGGAATAATGTTGATATCTTTAATGATAATGATTTATCTAAATTTAAATCTGAAGATGATACTATTAATAATTTATGGTTAGCAATTTGGGATATTATTTCACATAATAATACTTCTAATTATACTAAATCATTATTATCGCCATATAATTTTATAAAAACACTTGATAATACTTATGATAAGAATATAATTATTAATTATTATAATACTAGTAGTCAAAGATACAATGTCCTAGAAAATACTATAAAAACTACATTATATTACTTTAAAGAATACTGTAATAGTACTAAACCTTTCATATTATATGAAGGGCAGTGGGTTAAGACAATTTTAGGTGACTTTGAGTTAAAACAATTTAATCCTAAGGAAATGCCTCCAAAAGATTCTTGGTTTATTGTTATGCGACCATTCTCAGATGAACTCAATAAATTATTTAACTATATGCATTCCATTAATTATACTTTTAAAATACTTCATCTAAGTGATGAATTTGCAAAAGATAATATTGAGTTTTATAAATTATCATCTTGTAAACAAGTAGTGCGCAATTATATTCGCCCTGATATCTCGGCAGATTTATCCAATATTTTAACAATACCACTTGGATTCCATTATAAATCTTCTTTACCTATTAAATCATTTAGTGAAAGAGATTATATATGGAGTTTTCACGGTACTAATTGGTTTAATAGGAAAACTATTATAGATCAATTAACTAATTTTAAACCATATAGTCTGCATTTTACACCAGATTGGAATCACGCTACAATGACAAATGAATATGATTATCTTGATATTCTAACTAATAGTAAATTTTGTCCTATTTTACGAGGAAATAACATAGAAACATTTAGATTATATGAATGTCTAGAAAATGGAGTTATACCTATTTATGTGCGTATGGATGGAGATGATGCATTTTGGAATTGGATTACCTCAAAAATTAAATTAATTAATCTTAAAGATTGGGCTACAGCTAAAAATGCAATAACTTATTTTATTAATAATCAAGACAAGGCTGAATTATATCGCACTGGCATAATAACACAATGGAATCAATGGAAAAATGAAATTAAAATTGCAATTACTTCTTAGAATAACTTGTTATTTTTAAAGAATACATTAATATAGCAGTATTATATTTTTAATAATAAACTATATTATATAATTAATGATATATAAATATTTAAACGTGCATTTTACCAGCTTTCTTTAATCTAGAAGCCTCCTGTAAGGCTTCGCTAAAGCTATAATCTTTATTTTCCTTTTTACCTTTGTGGTATACTTTCTTTACAAATTCACTCCATTTATTTGCTTTCTTTGCAGTGCGTCTACGTTTACCACCAGTTACAGGTTTATTAGAAGGCGCATTATTAGGTATTGCTGGTGCTGCAACAGATACAACTGGTGCGCCAACTACAGTTGCACCGCCACGACGGCGATGAGTGCGGCGACGAGTGCTGCGTTTTGTGCTACGACGACGTTTACCACCAGACATTGATTTTAAAGAACCTGAACAAGATGACATTTCTAAACACACTTTCGATTTTTATTAGAACCTTCAAATGCCGGATAGAATTACTTAAAACATATTTACATATTTAGTTTAGTTATCAATATGTCTGGTACTGATTTTAATAATTTTATTGAACAACTTGGTGAACAAATAAATAATTTTGTTGAGCCTTCTCTAAATACATCATCAAATGTATCAAATACTATCATAAATAAACAAACAGATAAAAAACTTAAAATTATTATTGTTAGCACGCATATTAATCAGATTAATGGATATAGTAAAGTAATTTCTAATATTATTAATGAACTGTCGAAATATGATTGGATTAAAGTAATACATTATGGTACACAACGTATGAAAAATGCAGATATTGGTCGTAAATATCCTGATAATGTAACGGTACTTGATGCAAGTAGTTTTGATAAAGCTAAAGAAGGTATTGGATTTGCTGAAAAGGAATTATCATCGGTAATTATGCGCGAAGAACCAAATATTGTATTTATTTATAATGATATTATGGTAATTAATGCTTATATTGAAGAAATTAGAAAGAATTTTCAAAAACGTACGTTTGCAGTATGGGCTTATCTTGATATGATGTATAGTAATCAACCTCAAGCATATATTGATAATCTTAATCGCGATGTTGAACGTATTTTTTGTTTTACTAAAACTTGGAAAGATGAACTAAAATCTCAAGGTATTACTCGTCCTGTTGATGTTCTACCACACGGAATTGATCCTAAAGTATTTAGAACTATCCCACAACAACTTGCTAGAAGTACTATTGGTTTACCTAATGATATTACACTTATTACAAGTCTTAACAGAAATCAACCACGTAAACGCCTTGATCTATTAGTCATGGCTTTTGCTGAATTAATTGTTCGTCACCCTCTAAAGAAAATTTTTATGTTACTTGTTACAGATACTGGTGATAAAGGTGGATATAAACTATTTGATATTTATGCACGTGAAATTAAAATGAGAAATGGTTCATTAGATATTTTTGGTAATCGTTTACTAATTACTTCTAAAGATAATTGCTATAAAGATGAAGATATTAATGTATTTTATAATACTGCTGATTTTGGTGTATCTTGTGCAGAAGGAGAAGGGTTTGGCCTATGTAGTTTTGAGCAAATGGCGTGTGGAGTTCCACAAATTGTACCTGGTATTAATGGATATTCTGAATATTGTAACTCTGAAAATTCATTAATTATTACACCTAAGTATCGTCAATATTTACCTACTGCATATAATCCTATTACTGGAGAGGCGCATATTGTTGATATTGTAGATGTTGCAAATAATATGGAGAAATATATTTTTGATGAAAATCTTCGTAAATCTCACAGTAAAAAGGCTAAAGAGACTGTATCGGCGTATAGTTGGGATAAAGTTACTGGAATATTAATTAAACGTCTGCAATCTAAGTATGAGGATGAAGATGATTAACAGCATAGCCATTTTCTTTTTAGCTTAACTACTTCAACTATTTTTTCAGGAGTTGGTATATTCTCTGTTTTTTCAACTGATTCTGTTTTTTCAGGAGTTACATCAATACTAATTTCAGGAGTTTCAAGCACCTCTGGTATCTCTGAAATTTTATCTAACTCTGATTCTACTGATTGTGATGTAGGTATTTCAGGAATCATTTCTAAAAAGTTTTTTCTTGTTTCTAATGATGTTGAAACAGGAATAGTTAATATTGGTGGTAATTCTGCAATAGATACATTATTAACTGTAAAAACATTATCCTTAAAAGTAGATAATGGTTCTTCTGTCTGAATTGATAACTCTGGAGTCTGTATAGATAATTTATTAATTAATTGAATTTCATTGGGATTTACTACTGAATTATCATCAATAAAATCAGCCATAGGATCATATGGTTCTACTGATTTTTGTTCTTCATAATCAAAGCCTTTAATCATACAGCGTGCATATCGTGCATCTTTATATTTATTATATAATTCCTCAGTAATTAAATCATAAATATCTGCAGCTAATTGTGGCTCTTTGGCATCATATGGTACATTAAATATTTTAAATAATTCATTTTGATCATATACATCTACTTTATAGCCTTTACCATCTAATACACACTTTTCAGCTAATTTATTCCATAATTTGGATAATTTAGGATTAATTAATTGAACTTCCATAGAAAAATCAGCTAAATATATTGTAGTATCTAATATTTTATTAATATCTTCATAATCTAATGATTCAAGAATACGAAATTCTAATCCGTGAGCATAGTGTTTATTAAAATTAATATCTAATCCTATTTCATCTAAAAATTTATAATCCGCTTTTTTATGAAATTCATAATACCAATCAATATTCTTAAGAGATTTTACTGGGACTGTTAAAATCTTACCAACGGGCATTTCATCTGTATCAAATGAACCAAGGCCTATATAGCGTGATACAGCAAGTCTCTGTGAACCTGCTGCATATTTTTCACCACCATTTGAAGATTCACATAAAGGATCATATGCTCCATATTTGGCAATCATTAAAGGGCTAATCCACTGTAAAGCCTTCGCTAATTTTCTATGATCTTCTCTAAATGTATTAAAATCTGCAATTTTACCTTCTTTATCTAATTTAGTAGGTAATGTAATATTAATATGTATAGTGCCATTATTAAACATTGCATTATTTTTAAGATTAGTTAAATAGGATGCAAATGGATAATTTTTATCCATAATTTTAAAGGGTGCATATGTTTTAAGAATACCTTCGCGTGGTAAGCAATTTAATCCTTTAATAAATTGTTTTTCAATTGCTTTTAATTCGTGCATAACCTCATATACAGTTGTTTTATAGAAATTCTGTGTCATAAATTCAATAGTATCTCCATCAAACAAATAGGATTTATCATATTCTTCTACAAAAATATCAGGATTTTGCTTACATAACCATTCAAAAATAGTTTGCCCGTTGTAGTTAGGATTTGGTTTAGGAATTCTAGTGTAGGTTGTCATATGTTCTCCATTTAAATCTGTTTTCTGAAAAGTGTGACTATTTGCTAGAATAGGGATTAATATAGGTTTATCTTCTTCAAATAATCCATCTAATGCATTGTGAAATTGTTCACGTGTATATACTGTTAAATAATCCACACAATATCTCTCCGCTTTTTGATTTTCTTTAAGTTCTTTTAATGAAATCTGTTTTAATTTACTTGTTTCAAGATACGTTTCGTGTTCTACACCTAAGCCCCAATATACTTCATTAGTTTTATAAGCTGTTTTATATTTTTGATGCTTAGGTAAATTCTGTAATGGTTGGTTTTTCTCTGTCATTCCTACCCTTCTTAATACCAATAGATTATTTTAATCTACTGGGACACCTTTCATCCATATGATTTCATACTCTTTTGGAATTTCCTCTAGAGTATCTAACCTGATTCGTTTAACACCTGTATTTGCAGACCATAATTGTACCCTGCCTTTAGCTATCTCTGTAAAGTTATATCTCTCATAAATCTTTTCCATCAATTCTGATACTGAATAGGCATCAATTGCTTGAATTCTATTTAAATTTTCTGGAAGAAATATATTATCGGAACGAATATAATAACGCCTTGATAATACTTCAGATTTAGACATTTTAATTAAACTGCTTGGAATTATTGCAATTATTATACCTAATAACTGCTGTAATATTACTTATTAATATACTAAATAGTTCAAATTTAATTTAAGATAGATATATTATGTTTTTTATATCTATGATGATTTATCCCCATAATATATCCTGGACAAGGTGTTACATCTGGTGTTGTTTTAATCCAACGTCGGAATCCTATTTTTTCATATAATCTTATTGCGGATTCATTAATTGTATCAACCAATAGCCAACACGTGAAATAGTTAGATGTTTGAAAAATTGCTAATAGTGTTTCTTTCAACAATCTACTCCCTATTCCACGCCCTTGCGCCTTTCTAGATATTCCTAAAAATGCTAACTCATAACATTCTGGAATCTTTCTCATAAAATCATAATAATAATTTGTTGGTTTATCTTTACATACCAATGCAAATCCTATTATTGTTTGACCGTCTACGGCTATAAATGATAATTCTAAACTACATTGAGCAATAGCTTTTCTGAGAAGCGGAATCTCATCCTCTTCTCGGAATATCTCCCTACCCAACTCTAAAATTTCACTTTTTTCTTCATTTTTTAATCTTCTTATGACTACCATTTTAGCATTAGTCTTATATACTTATTCATTAGATTTAATTTATACCTTCCTCTTTTCCGGTTTTATAAGATTTACATAATTATTTCCTTTAAAAATCTTACTGATTTATATTAGGAATGATTCAAAAGTCATTATTATCTTATACTATTTATTTTATTATTGTTTTTATAACATTATATACTTTATATTATTTATTCAATAAACAAGTTAAATGTACTATCTCAGAAGGATTTGCATCTGGTCCAAGTTTTACACTTGAACAAAACTATAAAAAACAACTTGCAATACTTAACAGTACAATTGAACCATATTCTAGTGCTAAAAGACCTGTTACCGAATTACTTAATTCCAATATTATGCCTGAAGAAGAACAATGCCTTGTTAATTTTAATGTCCTAGGTTGCAGATTTACTGGATATCTTGGACCATTTGAAGAAGGATACTTTGATCCAGATAATGCTGTTCGATTAGCAGTTGCTGCTGGATGTCGCTGCTTTGTTCTTGAAATTGATTATATTGATGGGGAAGGCAGCAAAAAATACTTCCCTCGCATTGCTATACGTGATAAACATAATAGACTACGAATGAAACATAATACCGTTAAACCATCTGATAAAGAAGCACTTAATAAAGCTATTAATAGCATTGAAGAAGTATGTCGCAATATTAATTTTTATGCATTCAATGCTGCACAAAATAGTACTGATCCAGTTATAATTGTATTATATTTCTTACGTACACCCCCTGGAGGATATAACTCTAAAGCAGTACTTGATTATTATTCTAATGTTGCAAAAGCTCTAGCACCTCTACAAGATCGTCTTGTCCATAACTTACTACAAGGAGGAAACTTTTATAGACAACAGCAAGAAGGTAAACTATTAATTAATAATATAACTGATTATAATAATAAAGTATTAATCTTTTCAAATGCAAATACTAATGGGTTTAGACAAAATAAGACATATAAATCATCAGAAGATTTAGATTATTTAGTTAATTTGCGATTAAATTATATTCAGTCTAAACTTGGTGTAACCGAAGATATGAGTAATGGATCGACATATGGTATTTTAGATACTGCTGAAAATTATACTATAATACCTTCCGATCGTATTGAAACTGTTGCTGATGAAACTAAATTACGTTGGACTATTTGTTTATCACAAGATCCTAGCAAACCTGTTAATAAAAAAATATATAATACAATTACTAGTCAATTAGGTATTCATTGTGCACCTATACAGATTTTTGATAAAGATAATACATTCATGTTTACAGATAAAACATTTAAAACATATAGTTATATTCCTAAACCTGAACCATTGCGTTATATTAAACCACCAATTGTAATTCCTGGAGAACCAAATCCTTCTACAGATGCAAAACAAGGTATGTTACGCTCTCCTACAATTTAAGATATTTTATTAGATATAAGGATGTTATCATTCTTAAAAAAAAATAAAACTTTAAAAAATGGATCTAAATATAATAAAACGAATAAAACTTTAAAAAATGGATCTAAATATAATAAAATTAATGAAATACGAAATATGATTAAAAACCCTGAGTCTGAATATTTATTTCCTAAAAAAAAAATTAATGTAACATATACTAAACGTAATAAGCCTAATAATTCTGGTAAAGAATATAATCTTAGCCAAATTGCTACTTGGGACTTAAATATAGATAATTTTGTTAAAGATATATTATTACCATTATCAAAAAAAGGTATATCTTTTAGTTCATTCAATAATTTTAAAGAGTGGATTTTAAGTGATAACTCTTTAGAACAAATTGATACTACAATAGTTAATAAATTATATACTTATTTAAAACATGTTCAAACTAATCATTATAGTAATGAAAATATAAAAAATCTAAGAGCTTTGTTAAATTATGAAAAAATACCCTATTTAAGAAATGAACCAGTACAAAGTAATAAAGAAGAATATTTAAATGATATTACAGTTAGAGAAAGAATAGATAATCTAATTAAACATCAAATACCGTTAGAAAAAGAATTAATTGTATGGCGTGGACAAACAACAGATAATATTATTTTACCTTATACATGGTTTTCATCTTCATTAAAAAAAGATATTGCTATAAAATATACTGATAGAAATAATAATTTATTTAAAATTCATATACAACCTGGTATAAAAGTAATTGATTTATATGCACAATACAAACAATATGGTATTAAAAATCCAGTTAATAATGTATATAAAATGAGAGCATTAATGAGAAATTATACATTTATACACCCTATTTCAAAATATACACGAAATTACTCAAAATATAATGAATATCTTGTAGAATCTGGTGGTAAATTCTATAAAGATATTAATAAGCTAGAAGAAGGATTTAAAGAAATATATAGCAATTCTGATAAAACTAAGCGTATATACTATGAAACATATTATTTTCCATCACTAACTAATAATACTAATAGAAATAATATTAATAATATAGACCCATTAAGAAGTACAAGAAAATCATATCGTTCTCTTTCTGCTCCAAAAATTATTGGAACTAGACAAGTTAATATTATACCAGACCCTGTAACTGTTTATAAAAATAAATATTTAAAATAAAATT
>JACCDI010863699.1_pt1 | contig 14114 bp, 9 predicted proteins | sample 7442791 | NCBI WGS metagenome assembly JACCDI01 (sample SAMN15323434, study PRJNA562643) | freshwater metagenome | isolation source: river surface water | place: USA:Blue River Watershed | collected 2017-08-15 | reverse complement strand
TAATGCGGGCCACACTTTGGTGGTCGGCGAAAATGTATATAAATTGTCGCTGCTGCCGTCGGGTATCGTGACGGGCACGCTGTCGATTATCGGAAACGGCGTTGTTCTGGACCCATGGGCGTTGCGCGACGAAATGACGAAGCTGCGCGGGCAGGGCGTTTTAATTACGACCGAAAACTTCGCACTTGCCGACAATTGCGCGCTGATTTTGCCCATCCATCGTGATTTGGATGGTTTGCGCGAAGCCGCCGCCGGTTCGGGCAAGATCGGCACGACGGGCCGCGGTATTGGCCCTGCATATGAAGATAAGGTTGGCCGCCGCGCCATTCGCGTTTGCGACCTTGCGCATTTGGATGCACTTGATGCGCAATTGGACCGTCTGTGCGCACACCATGATGCGCTGCGCGCTGGTTTTGGCGAACCGCCGGTAGACCGTGCCCGCCTGATTGCTGATCTGAAAGAAATTGCGCCATTCGTTCTCGAATATGCGCAGCCTGTGTGGAAACGGTTGAACCAAGTGCGCAAGGCAGGCGCGCGGATATTGTTCGAAGGCGCGCAGGGCGTTTTGCTGGATGTCGACCATGGTACCTATCCATTTGTGACATCATCAAACACGGTTTCGGGCACTGCCGCCGCTGGCTCAGGTCTTGGACCAAGTGCCGCCGGTTTTGTCCTTGGCATTGTGAAGGCATATACCACGCGCGTTGGTTCGGGGCCGTTCCCCACCGAGTTGGAAGATGAGACTGGCCAGCGGCTGGGTGAACGTGGGCATGAATTTGGAACCGTGACCGGCAGAAAGCGCCGTTGCGGTTGGTTCGATGCGGTAATCGTGCGTCAAAGCTGTGCGGTGTCGGGTGTCACGGGAATTGCGCTGACGAAGTTGGATGTCTTGGACGGCTTCGACACGATCAAAATCTGCACGGGCTATCGCCTGAACGGCAAGGTATATGATTATCTGCCTGCGCACACTGCCGAGCAGGCTGCGGTTGAACCGATTTACGAAGAAATGCCCGGTTGGCAGGAAACGACCGCTGGCGCGCGCAGCTGGGCCGACCTTCCTGCACAGGCGATTAAATATATCACCCGCGTTCAGGAACTGATCGAAACGCCCGTTGCCTTGGTGTCGACGTCTCCGCAGCGCGAAGACACGATTTTGGTGCGCGACCCGTTTGCAGATTAACCGCTTTTCAGTTCTGCGTTTAGCCGCAAGCTAGCGCGCCAGAAGAAGAAGGCCGGGATCAACCCAAGCCAGGCTGCGCCATACAGCACCCAACGGACGCTTTCGCCGCCGGCCATCGGTTGCAGCCAATCGGATAGCATACCGAACAATAATGGGCCCATTCCAAGCCCGATGAGATTTTGTCCAAAGACGACAAGCGATGCGGCAATGGCGCGCGCCTCCGGCCGGACAAGGCCTTGGACGCATCCATAAGCGGGCCCATAATAAGCCGAATTCAATATGGTCGGCAGAATGAGCAGGGCGACGGCAATCCGCCAATCTTCGGCCAAATATCCGGCAAACAAAATCGGTGCTGCAATCGCCATGCCGATGGCAGGCAGTGTCAAGATATGCCGCTTGTCACGCTTGCCAAAAACATCGGCCATCTTGCCGCCAAGCCATGTGCCGATAATGCCGGAAATGCCCAGCGCGACCGCCATAGCGAGCCCCGCCTCCGTCGTTGATAGGCCGTGGGACCGGATGAAGAAGCTGATCGTCCACAGACCCTTGCCGTAGCTGAGGAAGGCGGTGAATGATGCGGCGATAAAGACATATAGATAGGCTTTGGACGCAAAGACTTCGCGCACAGCATCTTTAATCGACAGCTTGGCCTTCACCGGCGTGTCTGCGGTGTTGAAATGCGCGCTATCGGCGCAGCGCCGTGGATCGCGGATCAGCAATGGCAGTAGAAACGCCAGCAATATCCCCGGCGTACCAACCAGCATCAGCGCAATGCGCCAGCCATATTGGTCGTTAACGACCCCGCCAATGATAAGCCCCAGCAATCCACCAATTGGAATACCCAACCCAAAAAAGGCGATGGCCGATGACCGTTTTTCGGGTGCTACGCTGTCTGCGATCAGCGAGTGCGCAGCAGGTGTGCATCCAGCTTCGCCGACGCCGACACCAATACGCGCAAGAGCGAGTTGAACGAAGTTTTGCGCAACCCCGCATAATGCGGTCATAGCGGACCACACCGCCAGGCAAACAGAGATGAGCCAAACGCGGTTGGTTTTTGCATTATCCGCATAGCGGGCGATTGGTATGCCGAGCACGGCATAAAAAACCGCGAAAGCAGGGCCAGCGAGCAAACCGAGCTGCGTATCGCTCAGCCCAAGCTCGCCTTTGATAGGCTCCGCCAGAATGTTAACAATCTGACGGTCCAGAAAGTTCAGAATGTACACGAGCAGAAGCGCGAACAGCATTATCTTAGGGTTGGTGATCGCCAACCCACCGCTGCGCACAGCCGTTCGATCATTCATTCCGTTTCTCCTTCTCCAACGCGCAGTTATTCAACTATTTTCGCGATTGTAAAGCATCAGCGACAGAATGATGTCGGCAATCTATGGTTCTGACATCGCGCGGGGTATGGAAAATCGGGCAGTCTGAAAAATGCGTGATTGACTGTTGGCGGCACAGCGTCATTGGAGGAGCATATGACCACGCGTGAAACCACGGCTTTCTTGGCCCTCGACGATCTGGATCTCACATTATCGTTGAGTGACCGGTTGATGGTCATGGCTTATGGGGCCATCCAATGGCCATGGTTGCTGCGCAGCCTTGATGGTGGCCGCAAGAAGGATAAGGCGAAACTGCTCGCTTATCTCGATTTGCCGCCGGATGCGTTGCCCAATCTTGGTAGCTGGAAAGCAGATACGCATTTTTTGTGGCACATCGTTTCTGCAATCGAAGAAATGCGACCGCAACATGTGGTTGAGTTGGGTTGCGGAGCATCCACTTTTGTTGCGGCGCGGGCATTGCAGCTATTTGGTGGCGGAAAGATCGTCAGCTTTGATCAGCACGCGGATTTTGCGTCGACGACGCAGGATTGGATCCGCGCGAACAATATGGATGTCGACATCCGCCATGCGCCCTTGGGACCGCCACCTGCTGGCTGGCCGGGCCATTGGTATCAACTGAGCGATGTACCGGCTGAAATCGACCTGTTGATCGTCGACGGGCCGCCATGGGCCCTTCATCCGCATGTGCGCGGCGCTGCGGCAAGCCTATTTCCGCATTTGCGTCCCGGTGGCCGCGTGCTGCTTGATGATGCCGCGCGTCCCGGCGAGCGTGTGGTCGCCCGCCGGTGGCGCAAAGAGCATCGCAATATGGACTTCAAGCTCGACAGCCAAGGCGCCAAAGGTACCTTGCTGGGGCACAAACACCCCGCTTAAAGCTTCGTCTTTCGCTTGTCAGTCACCATGTCGCTGGCAAGGTCCAGCCCGGCTTTACCGTGCGCTGCGGTGTGTGCGGGCGCATGCGGTGGCTCGACGAACTCTGGCTCTTCCACCTCAAGCATGCCTTCCCATTTCGTGATGACGGACGTGGCCACGGCGTTACCAACGACGTTGGTTGCGGTCCGGCCCATGTCGAGGAACTGGTCAATCGCGAGGATCAGCGCAACGCCTTCCACAGGCAAGTCAAACATCGCCAGCGTGCCGGTAATCACCACCAACGATGCGCGGGGCACGGCGGCTACGCCCTTTGACGAAATCATCAGTGTCAGCAGGATCAGGATCTGCGTTCCGATGGACAAATCAATGCCGTACGCTTGCGCGATGAAGATGGTCGCGAAGCTCATATACATCATCGAACCATCAAGGTTGAAGCTGTAGCCCAGTGGCAGCATGAAGCCCGAGATCCGGCGCGGGACGCCGAAACGATCAAGCTGTTCAAACAATTTCGGCAATGCCGCTTCGCTAGACGCGGTCGAAAAAGCGATGAGCATGGGTTCGCGAATATAACGGATGAGCGTCCAAATGCGTCGGCCAAGGAAAATTGCACCAAGCGACAGCAGGATCGTCCACAACAATGCGAGCGACAGATAAAACTCACCCACGAGCTCTAGATAGGTCAGCAAAATCGCTAGGCCGCTCTTTGAAACCACTGCAGCAAGTGCGCCAAACACCGCAACAGGCGCATAACGCATCACATAATGTGTGATTTGCAGCATCATTTCGGCAAGGGCTTCGGCGCCACGAACAAGTGGCGCACCTTTTTCGCCTAGCGCGGATAATGCAATACCAGCGAACAATGCGAACACCAAAATCTGCAAAATGTTATTCGTCGCCATTGCTTCGAACGCATTTTTCGGGAAAATCGACAGGATGAAATCCCAGAAGTCGAGCTTTTTGACCTCGCCGATCGTGGCAGCGGCATTGGTGACGGTATCGACCGGCGCGCCAATCCCGGGTTGGAGCAGGTTGACCATCAACAATCCAAGCCCAATCGAAATGAAGCTGGCCACGATGAACCACGAGATGGCGCGGAAGCCGATTCTGCCCAGCGCACTGCTGTCACCCATATGGGCAATGCCGACAATGATGGTCGACAGGATCAGCGGCGCGACCAAAAGCTTGATGAGATTAAGGAAAATATCCGAAAGCAGTTTGAACGTCTTTGCGAGATATTCGAACTGCATACTGTCTTGCGCGAAACTGACATGGACCGTGTAACCCACGGCGACGCCGAGGATCATCCCCACTAAAATCCATAATGTAAGCCGTTTGTCCACGCAAAACCTCCCCTATTTTCAACTTTTGACCACGCTACACAGGACTAATGGCTGTCGCAACAAGTTACAAACGTGACTTGTTTAAGCGCTCGAACGGCGTCATAAGCCTTGTAATAAAATTACAACGTATTTTGTCGTTGAACATGGCACTTAACCCAATGCTTGCGGGCTCAGGAGATGATTTCATGGCGGCCGCCAAAATTGCTAAAACTACCGGAAAACTGGACAAAAGCTTGCTGAAGGCAATGATTTCGGCATTCGCTGAAACGGCGCTGCCCGGCGAAAATGAAGGCTTTGATGCCAAGGCAACGGAAGAGGCTGCCCGGTTCACTATCGAAACAGGTCTCCATCGCAAGGCTGGCACTGCCGCCATTGCGCTCGACAGCTTCACCGATGCGCGCGGCCGTTTGATGATGCGGATTGCGCTCAACAATGACGACATGCCGTTTTTGGTGGATTCGGTATCAGCAGCCGTTGCCGCAAGTGGTATATCGGTGAAGCGCATCATTCACCCCGTATTGAGTGTCGTCCGTGGTGATGCCCGGACACTCACCGACATCAGCCGGAAGCGTGTGGACGGTCAGGCACGGGAATCATTTATCTATCTTGAGACGGAACGGGTCGACGCGCGGGAACGCCGGCAGCTTGAATCGCGCCTCAACGCCGTTCTGGCCGATGTGCGCGGCGCGGTTACCGACTGGCGCGATATGCTCGCGGCGTTGTCGGCTGACGCGGACAGCCTGCCGGAAAACGAGGGCGCTGCGCTCCTTCGCTGGTTCTCCAAAAATAACATGACGGTTCTGGCGCACGAACGGATCGGCCGCGATGGCAAGCGGTCCGACCGCCTTGGTCTATCGCGCGTAACGGATGCACCGGTTCTTGCAGAAGATAGCGTTGGCCTTGCGATCAAATGGTTTGAAGACGGCGGCGTCGCGCCATTGGTGCTGAAATCCAACCGGGTTTCGACGGTGCACCGTAATGTCCAGCTGGATCTGATCGTTATCCCAGTCACAAGCGGAGGCCGCATTACGGGCGTAGCGGTCACTGCAGGGCTTTGGACGAGCGCGGCGCTCGCAACCACTCCAGAGGCAATACCCGTGCTGAGAACGCATCTGGCGGCGCTTATGGACCGGTTTGGCTTTGACCCTTCGGGGCATGCGGGCAAGGCGATGGCGCATGCACTGACGGCGTTGCCGCACGATCTTTTGGTTGCGCTAAAATTGGATGATTTGGAGCGCGTTACACTGACCGCGATGTCGCTCACGGATCGCCCACGGCCAAAGCTGATTGCGCTGCGCTCGCCACTTGGCCGCCATCTCTACATTTTCGTTTGGTTACCCCGCGATGACGTTTCGACCGGTATTCGCAAGCAGATCCAGAATATGCTCATAGACGCCACGGGCGGCAGCTTGCTCGGCTGGACGATTGGTCTGGAGGATGGCGGCGTTGCTTTGCTGCGGTACACGCTCGACTTGCCAGATCGCGACCAAAAGGTCGACGAGGCCGCGCTTGATGGCAAAGTCGAGCTGATGGTGCGCGGATGGGAGCCCGCGGTGGAAGCCGCGCTCGCGTCGCTGACCGACGAAAAGCGCGCGGCGGCAATGCTCGTGCGTTACGGCGCCGGTTTCCCAGCAAATTATCGCAGCAGCTATTCGACCGAAGAAGCCGCGCGTGATATGGTCGGCTTGCTGACCATGGAGCGCGACCACAGTAAAGTCACCCGATTGTTCGTCGACGGCGATAATCTTCGGCTCAAAATTTATAGCGGTGGCGGTGCGCTTCCGCTCAGTGATGTTGTTCCGGCGCTTGAGAATTTTGGTTTCGACGTTTTGGAAGAATTGCCAACAGCATTGGGCGACGGCAATTATATCCACGATTTCCGATTGTCGCTGCGGGGCGGCGATGTGGCAACGGTGGTGAAACGTCCGCATGTTATCGAAGGCGCGCTGAGCCAGGTTTTGGACGGCAGCTTTGAAAATGATGTGTTTAACCAACTGGTGACGGTCGGTGGTCTCGATCCGCAATCTGTTATCTGGCTGCGGGCATGGTATCGCTATTTGCGACAAACAGGTGTGACCTACGGCATGCCGACTGTGGTGTCGGCGCTGGTCAAAAACGCCAATATCACGCGTTCGATCATTGCCCTGTTCGACGCCCGGCATAACCCGGCCCATTCTGGTGACCGCGAAAAAGAGATCACCAAATATGTGAAGTCGATCAACACGGACTTGGCCGCAGTATCGGCCATCGACGAAGACCGCATATTGCGCCGCTTTTTGGCGATCGTATTGGCCACGGTCCGTACCAACGCCTTTTCGGCGGCTGCCGCAGAAGCGCTGGCGTTTAAGCTTGATTGCGCGAAAGTCCCGGGCCTTCCTGCGCCGCTGCCTTGGCGCGAAGTGTTCGTCTATTCGCCGCGTGTTGAAGGCATCCACTTGCGCGCTGGCCCCGTGGCGCGTGGCGGCCTGCGCTGGTCAGACCGGCGTGACGATTTCCGCACGGAAGTTCTTGGTTTGATGAAGGCGCAGCGCGTTAAAAACGCCGTGATCGTGCCGACAGGTGCTAAGGGTGGCTTTTACCCCAAGCGGCTGCCCGACATGCGCGTCGACCGTGATGCCTGGTTCGCCGAAGGGACGGAAGCCTATAAGATATTCATCCGCACCTTGCTGTCGATTACCGACAACATCGTCAACGACCGTATCGTGCATCCCGACAATGTCGTCATTCATGACGGGGATGATCCTTATTTCGTTGTGGCCGCTGACAAGGGAACGGCGACATTTTCCGACACCGCCAATGCCATCGCGCTGGAACGCAATTTCTGGTTGGGCGATGCTTTCGCCAGTGGCGGCTCGGTTGGATATGACCATAAGGCAATGGGCATCACCGCCAAGGGGGGCTGGCTTTCGGTCCAGCGCCATTTTGCCGAAATGGGTATCGACGTTCAAAAGGAACCGGTCACGGTTGCTGGCGTCGGTGACATGTCCGGCGACGTTTTTGGTAACGGAATGCTGCTTTCGAAAACACTGAAAGTCGTCGCCGCATTCGACCACCGCCATATCTTTTTTGATCCTGACCCCGATCCGGCGGTCAGCTGGAAAGAACGCCAGCGTTTGTTCAATCTGCCGCGTTCAAGCTGGCTTGATTATGACAGTAAGTTAATTTCAAAGGGCGGCGGCGTATTTGCCCGTACCGAAAAATCGATCAAAATTTCGCCTGAAATCAGATCGTTATTGGCCATTGATGCGAAAGAGCTTGAACCGTCAGCCTTGATGACCGCGATATTGAAGGCGCCGGTGCAGTTGCTGTGGTTTGGCGGAATTGGAACTTATATTAAGGACCGAAGCGAAGGCCATCTTGATGTCGGCGATCCGGGCAATGACGCGATCCGTGTTAACGGCGCGGACGTGCAGGCAAAGGTTATCGGCGAAGGTGCCAACCTTGGCGTCACGCAGGCGGGGCGTATTGGGTACGCTTTGCGCGGTGGCCGGATCAACACCGACTTCATCGACAACAGCGCCGGCGTGGACTGTTCGGATAATGAGGTGAACATCAAAATCGCGCTGAATGCGCAAATGCGTGCGGGCAAGTTGAAGGAACCTGCGCGCAACATTTTGCTCGCCGATATGACCGACGCCGTTGCGCATTTGGTGCTTGAGGACAATCGCCTCCAAACGCTCGCGCTTTCCATCGCGGAAACGGGCGGGGCGGGGGATTTGCCTGCCTATGTCCGGCTTATTGAAATCTTTGAAGGCTCTGGCAGGCTTGACCGTGCGGTTGAGGGGCTTGCCCCGAACGAAGAACTGTTCCGGCGCGCAAGTGAAGGTCGCGGTCTGACCCGGCCTGAATTGGCTGTGTTGCTGTCGACGGCAAAGCTGGCCGCGCAGGATGGCGTTGAGGACGCGCCTTTGGCACAAGATGCCTCAATGGACAGCGAATTGCTGGCGGCGTTTCCAGAGGCGATGGTCAAGGCGCACAAAAGCGCGATCCTGTCGCACCGTTTGCGCAAGGAGATCATCGCAACCAAATTGGCAAACCGCATGATCAACCGGCTTGGCATGCTGCACCCGTTTGAACTGGCTGAGGAAGAGGGCTGCGGCCTTGGTGATGTTGCGGCAGCGTTCGCGATTGCGGAACGCATCTATGATCTGCCAGCCCTGTGGCAGGCCATCGATACGACACCGATGCCGGAGGCAACGCGGTTGATGTTGTTCAACCAAGCTGCCGTTGAAATTCGTGCACAGATGGCGGACATCATTCGCAACGCGCATGAAGGACGCGATGTCAGTGCAGCCACCGCGGTATATGCCCCCGTTGTGCAGAAATTGTCCGCCGCGCTTGACGGGTTGTTGCCCAATGATGTCCGGCTTCAAACGGAACGTTTTGGCGCACGGCTTACGGAAAATGGCGCGCCACGCAAAATTGCGGAGCGGCTGGTTGAATTGGCGCAGTTGGATGGTGCGATTGGCCTTGCGGCGCTGTCGTCGACCCAAAAGGGTGATGTGACTGCGCTGACGCGTGCGTTTACCGCTTTAGGCGATGCACTTGGCCTCAGCTGGGCGCAAGGGGCGGCTATGCAGATTGATCCGCATGACCCGTGGGAGCGATTGCTGGTTGCGGGTCTGGCGCGCGATTTCCAAACGATGCGTTTGGATTTCTTACGCCGCCGCGCTGCTAAGAGGCCGCTCGAGGATGCACAGGATTGGCTGCAAACCAACACCGTCCGCGTGCGTGCATTCAAGGCGATGGTTGACCGGGCCCGCATGGCAGGCATACCCACGCCCGCGATGCTGGCACAGGTTGCAGGTCAGGCACGGGTGCTATTGGGGCGTTAAGCTCTAAGCTATTCGTTGGGGCAACCCGGCGGGGTTCCCTTTGGTTTGCGGACTTTGCGGATCGATTTTTTTTGGCATTTTGCCATGATGTTTTCTCTTGGAGGAGGAGCGAACATGCAAAGTGCCGGATCGTGCATGCGAACGTCCAGTGATGCATAGCCATATGCACGAATGGCCCCGGTATAAGGGCGCCCGCCGCAATAGAGTGATTAAGCTGCCGGTTCGGCTTCACGCTTATAAATGCTATTCAGCGGATGGCGGAACAGCTTCGTCACCATGGGCTCGAAAAACTCCAATGGCAGCGTGTCATATTCGGGGTCGAACGATGGGCAGTCATATTTGTCGATGAATTCTTCGGTGTCCGCAAACCATTCATGACCGCGGAACTTTTCGCGCATGTCACGGTCGAGCCCAAGATGGTGGAAAAAATTGTGGCCTTGGAAAATGCCGTGGTTCTGAACAATCCAGTGAAGCTTTTCGGAGACGAACGGCTTTAATATTGCCGCAGCAATGTCCGGATGGTTTGCCGCGCCAAGTGTATCGCCAATGTCGTGCAGCAGCGCCATGACGACATAATCTTCGTCGCGTCCATCACGATGGGCGCGCGTTGCGGTTTGCAAAGAATGGGTCAACCGGTCGACCGCGAATCCACCAAAATCACCATCTAACAGTCGAAGATGGTCCAATATCCGTTGCCCGCCATTTTGCGAAAAAGGGATATTGTGCCGCATGATGATCTGCCAATCTTCTTGCGTGCTCTGTGACATGTCGTGGAAAGTTGCGCGGTCTTCGTGGTTGTCCATGGTCGATATCCTCTCGCCAAAACCCTATCATGTCCTTGCGATGAAACAAGTGCTTCATGCGCGCGCAAAATGCGGCTAGACCAATTTTATGGCGGTACTTGAGCTTACAGACAAACCCTTCTTTGCCGATAAAAATCGCGCATTTTGGAATCTTCATTCAGCCGGATGGGCAGGCGCAGTCATTTTGCGCGCCGCGTCGGGTATTGCCCAGGGGCAGCCGGTCAGCTTCCTTGTGCCCATCCTGATTTCAGCGGTAACCGGTTATTCGATCACGCTTCTGCTATCGGTTATTTACCGTTTTCTGATTGATCAGCGGCCATTTATTACGTGGAGCCTGACGTTCGTCGCGGTATCGTTGGCCACCATTGGCTACGCGTATATGGACGTGTGGGTGCTTCAAACCATTCGGGACGGGGTGGATGAAACGCCCTTTGCGCAGTTATGGCTCGCCGCGATCTATATCAACTCGGTGCTGTTGGCGGCTTGGTCTGCGCTTTATTACGCGATCAATTATTTCGTGCGCGCGGAAGAACAAGCGGACCAGATGATGCGGCTTGAGGCGCAGGCCACCAGTGCGCAGCTGACGATGTTGCGGTATCAGTTGAACCCGCATTTTCTGTTCAACACGCTGAACAGCATATCGACGCTCGTGCTGCTAAAGCAGACGGAGCAGGCAAACGCCATGTTGTCGCGGCTATCGTCATTTTTGCGCTTCACCCTTGTCAACGAAGCGGCGGCCAAGGTGCCGCTGACGCAAGAGATCGAGACGCTGAAGCTGTATCTCGATATCGAAAAGATGCGTTTTGAAGAACGGCTGCGGCCATATTTCACGATTGAACCCGCTGTCGAAAATGCTCTGGTGCCGTCACTTCTGCTGCAGCCATTGGTGGAAAATGCCATTAAATATGCGGTGACCCCGAAAGAAGAGGGCGCCGACATTTCCGTGACCGCTCAACTCGTCGGTCAAAGAGTGCGGATTACCGTATCGGATACGGGACCGGGCTTGCAGCCGGGGCAGCAAGATCACAGCCTCTCTACCGGTGTTGGCATGGCGAACACCCGCGAGCGACTTTCACAAGCTTATGGCGACGATCAACGCTTTGAACATTATGTAAAAGTGGGCGGAGGGTTTGAGGTTTTGTTGGAACTACCCTATCAAAGCCGGATTATAGCAGGGGAAGACATTCAAACGGGAGCTAAGCAGCAAGGACAAATATCCGCATGAGCATTCGTACAATATTGGTCGACGATGAAAAGCTGGCGATCCAAGGCCTTGAATTAAGGCTGCAACCGTTCGACGACATCGAAATCGTCGCCACCTGCCACAATGGCCGTGAAGCCATTCGCAAGATTAAAACGCTGAAACCCGATCTCGTGTTTCTCGACATTCAAATGCCGGGATTTGACGGCTTTTCGGTCGTTCAGGGCGTGATGGATATTGATCCGCCGCTGTTCGTCTTTGTAACCGCCTATTCGGAACATGCGATTAAGGCGTTCGAAGCACAGGCGATCGATTATCTCATGAAGCCGGTCGAGCCAGAACGTCTTGCCGACACCATGGACCGTGTGCGCAGCAGGCTTGCCGACAAGCGCACATCGGATGAGCTGGACAGGCTTCGCAATGTCATCAATGAAGTCGCGCCGGATGCTGCGGATAATTTGAGTTCGATGGACGATGACCTGGCATCGACGCGGTTTGAAAAGCTTATCAATATCAAAGATCGCGGCCAGATTTTCCGGGTCGATGTGGAGAGCATCGAGCGTATTGATGCCGCTGGCGATTATATGTGCATCTACACCGCCGACAATTCGCTCATCCTGCGCGAGACCATGAAGGATTTGGAAAAACGCCTCGATCCACGGACGTTCCAGCGCGTCCACCGTTCGACAATTGTCAATTTGGATCAGGTGCGGCAGGTGAAGCCGCATACGAACGGCGAATGCTTCCTTGTGCTTGAATCTGGCGCACAGGTGAAAGTCAGCCGTTCCTATCGTGACGTTGTAGCCAGGTTTGTCCATTAAGGAGAATAAGGATGGCACAAGCCGATACTTCAACACGCATGAAGGCCAGCGACTTCCATCCCTATATTCTCGAAATCTTTGATGGCTACGTCCACGGCAAGCTGACCAAACGTGAATTCATCCGCGAAGCCGGTAAATTCGCGGCTGCGGGCGTAACAGGCCTTATGATACTCAACCAGTTGCAGCCGGATTATGCTTTGGCGCAGCAGGTTAAGGCCGATGATCCGGCAATCGTCACGTCGCGGGTGACGGTACAAAACCCCGATGGGCATGGCAGCATCAGCGGGTTGCTGGCGCGGCCAGCCAAGGCAAGCGGCAAGCTGCCAGCGGTTTTGGTGGTCCACGAAAATCGCGGGTTGAACCCGTATATCGAGGATGTCGTGCGTCGTCTGGCAAAGGCGGGTTATATGGCGTTTGGCCCTGATGGCCTCTCGTCGCTTGGCGGTTATCCGGGCAATGACGAAAAAGGCCGTGAGCTGCAGGCAAAGCTGAACCCCGGCAAATTATTGGAAGATTTTTTCGCCAGCTTTGAATTTTTGCGCGATCATGCCGACAGCACAAGCAAGGTTGGCGCGGTGGGTTTCTGCTACGGCGGCGGCGTCTGTAATGCGTTGGCTGTTGCCTATCCGGAAATGGCCGCGTCCGTGCCTTATTATGGTCGCCAGCCAACTGCCGCCGAAGTTCCTGCCATCAAAGCGCCGCTGCTGATCCATTATGCCGAGGCCGACGAGCGCATCAATGCAGGCTGGCTCCCCTATCAGGCAGCGCTCATTGCAAACCGGAAGGCGTTTCAGGTGCATTTCTATCCGGGCACGCAGCATGGCTTCCATAATGACAGCACGCCGCGTTTTGACAAAGCAGCGGCAGATTTATCATGGGCCCGCACGCTCGCGTTTTTCGGCAAAAATCTGCGTTAACGCCGGTCTTTAAAAAACGCCTGAAGCAGTTCTGTCGATTCGTCGGCGGATATGCCCGAATATATTTCGGGACGATGATGCACCGTCGGCTGTTCAAACAGGCGCGGGCCATGCGACACAGCGCCGCCCTTAGGGTCCTCAGCGCCATAATAGAGGCGGGTTATGCGCGAATGGGCGATTGCGCCTGCACACATCGCGCAGGGCTCCAGCGTGACCCACAGGTCGCATCCCGTCAGGCGGTCATTGCCAAGATGCTCCGCAGCGGCGCGGATGGCGAGGATTTCTGCGTGGGCCGTGGGGTCATGATGCTCAAGCGGGCGGTTCGCGCCACGGCCAATAATGACCCCATCCTTGACGACAATCGCGCCGACAGGCACTTCACCTTGCGCGGCGGCTGCCCGCGCCAAGTTGAGCGCTTCGTTCATCATTTCGCGGGCTTTGGACAACGGCATGTTAGTTTGCTAGCGTAGATTACAGCTTTTGACCACACATCGGCTTGACCTTTTCGGTGTGGAGCGTTAGGGGCAGCGACTTTCGCGGGACAGTGATTCCGCATACACTTTTATATACAGGACATACATCATGGCGCGCATCTGCGAACTCACCGGTAAAGGCCGTCTGGTCGGCAACAATGTGAGCCACGCCAACAACAAAACCAAGCGTACATTTCTGCCTAACCTGCAGAATGTCACTTTGTTGTCGGATGCCCTTGAGCAGGGCTACAAGTTCCGCGTTTCGACCCATGGTCTGCGTTCGGTTGAACATGTCGGCGGTCTCGACAACTGGTTGTTGAAGACTTCGGAC
>JACCDI010991725.1_pt1 | contig 14117 bp, 10 predicted proteins | sample 7442791 | NCBI WGS metagenome assembly JACCDI01 (sample SAMN15323434, study PRJNA562643) | freshwater metagenome | isolation source: river surface water | place: USA:Blue River Watershed | collected 2017-08-15 | reverse complement strand
GGTCCGACTTCTTCATCAAATCCACGACTTGTTTAATCTTAATTAGGTCCAAGGTAATGTCCTCCGTGAGGGGGTGCCCCTCTCTGATACAGGGTATCAGGGGGGCAAATCAACCCTCATTCCAGAATGCCGGCGGGTATCTTACCTAAATCGTTGCCCTTCTGAGGCTTAACTATATCTTTGAGCGTCGGAATCGCCCGGGTTTCAGGCCTCGCCAACGGGCCTTGGAGCTTGATTTTGGTGAGGCTGACCAAGGCCCGGTTTATATTTATGATGTCGAGGGGGTTAAATCCCTGTTTCCGGGGCAAGGAAAAGTCCCCGGCGAAGTTCAGGGTCATCCCCCGGAGGTCGATTTCCCCGGCTAGGTCAAGTCTGGCCTGGGGGCCGGTGATGGACATGTCCGGGAAGTAGGCCCTCCCCCCGACGCAGCCGAAGGTCCCGGCCGCCCGGTCCAATTCGTAGGTGGTCGCCCCGACGCCGACGGCTTCCAGTACGCCTGAGATCCCCCCGAGCAGGCGGACTTTCTTCAACTCGGGGTCGTTCAAAGTGTAGGTGCCCAGTCCCCGGAGTTCGCGCGGCGCCGCCAGGTCGATCCGACCTTTCAGGTCGAGGTCCAGCCGGCCCCGGCCTCCCGCTTTCGTCGTCGCCGCCGAAGGTTCGCCGAGGTCTTGCATGATCCGCCCGATCTGGGCCGGATCGCAGTTCTTCAACGAGAGCACGAAGTCCGGCGCTTGCAAGGGGTCGCCGTTCAGGCGCAGTTCTGCTTCGCCGTCGGCCAGACCGAGGCGGGCGTCGATCCGCATGCCGCCGGCTTGGCTCAGCGTCGTGACCTTCAGCCCGCGACCGGCGATGCCCCACGCCTTGAAGGCGTCGTCGCTCTCGATCGTCGTCCGGATGTCGAGGCCTCGCTCGAGCGGCGTGAGTTCGAGCGCGAAGCGTCGGCCCGCCGGCAGCACGAGTCCTTGGAGCGCGTCGCCGAAACTCTTGCCGGCGCAACGCGCGGCGATCCACGGCTGGAGGTCGCCGGCGGCTTTCACCACCGGGCCGGCGAGCACGCCGGGCTTCGACCAATCCCAGGTCGCGCTGCCCTCGACTTCGCCGTCGGCGGCGCTCGTGCCGCCTTGCAGTCGATGCAGTCCGATGAGCGTTCGCCGTTCGTCGGCATCGACGCTCACTTCCACGCGACGGAAGGGGGCGCCCATGAAGTCGAAGTTCCGCATCAGCACGCGTCCGCGCGTGCGGCTCGTCAGCGCGCCCCAATGTCCTTGGACTTCGATGAAGGCGTGAGGATTTTCCCGCACGAGGAACGTGCGCCAGAGGTCGATCCACCAATTCCCGAGGACCCGGTCGAGGCTGCCCGGCGCGAGTTCGCCGTGGAGCGTCAGGCGGAAGGCGCCGCCTTCGGCGACGGCGCAGTCCGCTTCGCCGACGACGGAGGCGAGACGCAGGTCGCGTAGTCGCAAGGGTTGTTCGCCGCGGCCGGGCGCGAAGTCGAAACGGGTGCGCAGCGGCAGGTCCGCGTCCGGGCGGATCGCCTCGGCGGAAAGTCCGAGTCCGCGGAAACCGGAGGCTCCGGCTTCGCCGCGGGCGCCGAGGAGACGTCCTTCGGGCGAGACGGTGACTTCGGTCTCGCGGAGGAGGAGGTCGCCCCGCAGGTCGATGCCGGCGGTGAACAGGACCGGCGCGACCGCCGGGTGCGTCGAGACCTCCCGCCCGGAGATCAGGGCATGGTCGATGCTCAGCCGCAGGGTGCCGTCAGCCAGGCCCTCCAGCGAGCCGCCCGCGACCGAGGCGGCGGTATGCGCGCGGAACCCGAGCGTCCAAGGTTGCCCCGCGGACAGACGCGCGGCACGCAGGCTCAGCTGCTGGCAGAGGATTTCGCCGATCCGGACATCGGTAAGATCGGCTTCGGCGACGATTTCTCCGCGCAGGCCGACGCCGCGTACGCGCAAGGCGCCGCGGGCGGCCGTCACGGTCGCGCCATCGCGCCAGGCGGTGGTCTCGGCTTCGCCGGCGAGGCGCCAGTCCCGGAGCGTGCCGTCGGCCGCGAGCCGGCCGCCGGCGTTCAGCCGCAGGCCGCGGAGACTGATGCGACCGAGCTGCTCGCCGGTCTCCTCGCCGAGGAGGGCCTGCGCGGAGAGTTCCGCCGTGCCGTCGCTCCGGCCGGAACAGCGGACCGACACCGTCGCGCCGCCCGAGCCTTCCGCGGCGGTGAGCGCGGTGTCGAGCGCACCGAGGACGCCGGCCACGCGGCGCGGGAGCGGCGCGGCTGCCGTCGGCGCCGGGCCGGCGCGCAGGAGGCTGGCGGGCAGTTCGCCGCTGACATGGCAGGTGATCTTGCCCACGCGCGCCTGCGCGATGCGCAGGCTGACCCAGCGGCCTTCTCGGGCGATATCGAGCGTAAGGTCATCGATGAGGCTGCGTCGCCTCCCGTCCTGCGCGACGGAAGCCGGGCACCATAGGCGGCCACCGTCCAGGCGCAGGCGGGTCGGCGCGATCTCACCGGCGAGCAATCGTGCCGGATGCAGCGCGACCTCCGCGCGGGCGGCGGCGAAGACGTCGCCGGTGAGTCCGTCGAAGGCGACCGTGACGTCGTCGGCCGCGAGCGTGAGGTCAGGCAGGACCCACAGCGCGCGCGCGCGGAAGTCGACGCCCCGGGCGGCGAGCCGCTCGGTGACGGCTTCGGTGACGAAGTCCGGCAACCGCACGGGCCCGTCATGGTCGGCGAGCCAGGCCAGTCCGAGCTGGACCGGCAGCAGGAGCAGCAGGCAGGTGTTCGTCAGCCCGCGCAGGAAGCGACGCAACGGTGAGTTGCCGGGCTGTGCTTTCATCTCCCGGCTTCGGTCAGCAGCGGAGCAAGGAGGGCGGCGAGCGTCGGTTCCAGGATGAAGTCGTCATCATCCGTCTCGTCGCGCAGGAGCAGCGAACGGTCGTTGAGCGGGGCGGAACAGAGGTAGGTCCGGATGGTCTCGCTCGCGGCGCCGGCGCCGGTCGCCGCCTGGTCCGTCACCCGTAGTTCGTAACTCCAGCCGCCGGCGCCGACGTCACGCCCGGGGAAGGCGGTCGCGCGGACCTCGGCGAGCCCCAAGGCTAGCCGGCGGGCGCTGGTCGGATCGAGCCGGCCGGTGCCGGCCCAGTTGCCATCCGGCCCGAGGCGGGCCTCGCCGACCACCTTGCCGTCGGCGCGGGCGGTGAGGCGCAGTCCGCTGACGCGCGCGCCTTGCGGCAGGGCGGCCACGGTGCGGCGACGCCACGCGGAGGGTTCGACGTTCTGGTGTCCGCCGTCGAGGAAAGTGACGTCACAGGTCGCCGCCAGCGGCGAACCTTTGGCGTGGACGAGGCGGGTGCCCGCGCCGTTGTCGGGATCGTCGGTGAAGCCGAGCACGATGCGTTCCGCTCCGAATTCGAGTTCGACGGTCTGGCCGGTCGCGCCGGCGATCGGCTCGCGCACGGCGGGCAAGGCCAGTCCGCCCGTGACGGCGGGCGCTCGGCGGGTGGCCCGCAGCTGGGAGAGGCCCGCGAGGAAGCGGCCCACGAGCCGCGTATCAGCCTCGCGGCGCTTGGTGGCCGTGGAGCCGGGCGCGACCGGGATCTCCCAGCGCGCGCCTTCGCCGAGTCCGTCGAGCCGGTGCAGCGTGATGCTGCGGCCGCCGGCGGAGACCGTGAAGCCCGTCACGAGGGCCGGATCGAAATCGGCGGGCCGCGTGTCGGCGAGCGACGCCCGCGGAGCCATCCATTCCCGCAGCTCGCGCGCCTCGATCAGGAAGACGGCGGCGTTGTCCTCCAGCTTCGCGCAGAGGAGCTGCGGCTGGCCCGGCGCGGCGCGGCCGACGAGCAGCATCTGCCGGCGGGCGTTGCCTTCGAGCGCCAGGCGCAGGGCGGGCGCGCCCAGGCCGGTCGCTTCTTCGGGGAGGTCGGCGAACTTGGCGACTCGCAGGTCGGTGAGCGCGGCCACGGCGCGCGCGGTCGCGTCGGGGTCGGCTGGGGCGTCGTAAGGGGCTTCGAACCGCCACTCGGGCAGCTGCACGCGCCGGCCGACGCGCGGTCGCGCTTCGGCGACGAGCGCCGTGACGGTTTCGACCTCCTTCTCGCGCTGGCGCACCGAGACCGCGCGGGCCTCGAAGTCGGCGATCTCGAAGATGCGGTCGACACGGTAGCTCTCGGCGCTCGCGCCCAGGGCCGCGGCCATGGCGTCGGGGAGAGGTATGATGCGGCGGCCGTCTTCGGTCAGCAGGAAGTGGCGTCGGGTCGAGGGCTGCACGCCGACCTTGACTTCGACGGCGGCGCCGGCGTCACCGGTGACCTTCACCGTCCAGCGCGCCGGCTCCAAGCCGTAGTCCTTGAGGCTGGCGCCGTTGGCCGTCACTTCGGCGACGTCGAAGCCGCTTTCCGGACTGATGAAGCGCAGTTCGTCGATCAGGCGCTGCACGGACCAGACGTTGGCCGGCCACTCGAACGGTTCCAGCACGCGCCAGCCGGCGGCTCGTCTCTCCAGGAGGACCCGGGCCGGGCCTTCGGCCAGGGCGATGCGCGCCGGGTTCGCGGGGAAGAGCTGGGTCTGGCTGACCGCGGCCGTGGTCTGCCCGGACATGGCGCGCCATACGAGACCGAAGGCGATCAGGTTGGCGAGCAGGAGGACGACGGTGGTGCGGGAGATCCGCATAGGCACGTCAACTCCTGCGGCGCCAGACGGAAACCGCAAGCCCGACTGCGAGAACGCCGAGCGGAATGAGGGAGAAACGGAGGGCCAAGGCCCAGAAGTCTGCGGCGGTCGCGGTCAGCTGATATTCGCCCCCGGACCGGGCGGGCAACGAGACGGCGCGCTCGCGGTCGCTGAGCCAGGCGGCGGCCTGCGTCAGGAACGCACGGTTACCGCCGCGGTCGAGGCGGCTGTTCGCCGCGATCTCGGAGGTGCCGACGACGACCAGTCGGCCGCCGGCGCCGCCGATGCCTTGCCGGATGCCGGTCGCACGTTCCGCCGCGGCGACGACGCAGACCGGGCCGGCCTGGTCGCGCTCGGGGTCGAAGCGCAGCGGCCGGCGGACGGGGTCCGTCTCGCCCCAGGCGGCGTCCGACGAGAAGACGAGCTGCCACACGCCGAGCGTGCTGTCCGGCGCGCTGGCTTCGTCAAAGCGGGCGGGGCGAAGCCGGGCGGCGACCAGCGGGAGGTTCTGTTCGCGGAGCGGCTTGGTGAGAGGGTGTTCCTTCGCTTCGAGCCGGAGCAGGCCGACGTCTCCGTCGGTCGTCCGTCGCGCGGGGTCCGGCTCCTGCAGTTCCGCGTCGGGGGTGAAGATCGCCCACTCGGAGAGGACCGGTTCGAGGCCGTGGTCGCGTCCCGGGTCGAGCATCACGAGCACCCGGCCGTTACGTTCCTGCAGGTATTTGCGGAGACGGCCGTTTTCTGCGGCGGAGAAAGGCGTCACCGGGCCCGGCACGAACACCATCGAGGCGTCGCGGGGGACTTCGCCCACCGTGGCCAGGTCGAGCGGCCGGACTTCGAAGTTATGGTTACGGAGCTGACGGGAGAGCAGCGACATCCCGCGCACGGGCGAGGCGTCCTCGACGCCGAGTTCGCCGTGGCCCTTGGTCACGTAGCACACGGCGGGCTTGTCTTCGGTGACTTCGATCAGGGCGGAGGTCACCGCTTCTTCGCCGCGGAAGGCGCCCTCCTTGGTCACGAAGTCCCGGTAGCTGAGGTATTTAGCCCGCCCGCCGCAGGCGAGCACCAGCACGACCGATGCGTCCGGCGCGCCGTGGCGGCCCGCGAGTTCGGAGAGGAGGGGGGCGTTGCGTCCCTCGCCGGCCTGCTCGACGGCGAGCCAGTTCCCGCCTTGGCGGCCGGTCTCGACGACGTAAGCATCGAGCAGCTTGTTCAGACGGGCGCGCAGGTAACGGGCCTCATCGGCCTGCTCGCCCGTCAGCACGACGGCGCGGACCCAGCCGCGGGCGCGGCCGGCGCCCACGGGGCTGCGTCGGCCAGCGGCGCGCACGGTCTCGACGGATTCCGGGGCGAGCGAGTGGCGGCGATCGGCGGAGATGTCGCGCCGGACGCGGAATTCGGGCAACGAAGCCAGCGTGTTCACGGCCACCGCGAGGGCTATCGCGAGCAGCGCCTGCGTGAGGCGGTTCAACCGGCGGATGGGCCGGACGGAGCCGAAGTCGTCGCGCGGGGCGCTCATGTCATTCCTGGCCCTCCACGGTGAGCACCGCCAGGCCGAGGCAGAGCAGGGTGCCGGTGCCGTACAGCACCAGCGGACGGGCGTCGAGGACGCCGTCGGTGAAATCCTGCAGGTGGCCGAACGTCCGCAGGTGCGCCGCCGGTTCGCGCAGCCAGCCGAGCCACTCCCAGCTTTCGATGGGCAACGTCTCGAGCGCGCCGCCTGCGGCCGTCATCGCCAGCAGGCTGATGAAGGCGAGCAACGCCGCCAGCGCCGCGGAACGCGTCGCGCAGCTGCAGAGGATCCCGATCGCGACGTGGAGGAGGCCGCTCACCGCGATGAAGCAGAGGCCGCCCCATAGCGCGGAGGCTTCGCCGAGCGCGCGGGCGTTCGCGCCGTCCAGCCGCTGCGCGGCGAGGAACGGGAAGGCGGCGAAGGCCAGCCAGAAGAGCAGCCAGACGATCCAGACCGCGAGGAACTTCGCCCAGACCACGGCGGCGGGGCTCGCCGGCGTGGTGAGCAGCGCCGCAAGCGTGCCGGAGCGGCGTTCCTCGGCGAACGTGCGCATCGTCAGCAGCGGCAGCACGCAGAGCAGCGGCAGCCAGAAGAACCAGAGCGTCGCCTCCACGGGCGAACGCGGGGCCGGCGCGCGCGCGGCGTCGACCAGCGCGAAGAAATGGATGCCGCCCATCAGCGCGAGGAAGAGGCCGGCGGCCGCCCAGGTGTTCCAGGAGAGCGCGGCGCTGCGCAGCTCATGCGCGAGGAGCGTGCGGAAGTGTCGCATCAGGAGCGGCGGCCCTCCCCGGGGGTGCGCCGCGTGGCGGCGAGGAAGATGTCTTCGAGCCCGAACTTCTCTTCGGCGATCTCGCGCAACGCGAGCCCCGCGCCGATGAGCGCGGCGGCGAGCGTCTCGCGCGCGGGCGAGCCGGCGGGCAAGGTGACGTGGAAGGTGTTCCAGCCGTCGGCGGAGGAGACGGCGGCGACGGCGACGGCGGCCGCCGGTTCGGCGGCGCGGCAGGCGGCGAGCAGCTTGGTCTCGTCGGCGCGCGTCACGACGGTGAACGCGGCCTCCGGCAGCAGTTCGCGGCGCAGGTCTTCGGTGCGTCCTTGGGCCACCAGCCGGCCGCGGTTGATGATGACGACCTTGTCGCAGACCTGTTCGACCTCATGCAGGATGTGGCTCGAGATGAGCACGGCCATCTTGCCGCGGAGCGAGCGGATCAGTTCGCGGATGCCGAGGATCTGGTGCGGGTCGAGCCCGATGGTGGGTTCGTCCAGGATGACGACGCGCGGCTCCGCGAGGAGGGCGTCCGCGATGCCGACGCGCTGGCGGAAGCCTTTCGAGAGCTGGCCGATGAGCCGGCCCGACGCCCGGCGCGTGAGGTCGCAGTCTTCCATCACGCGGCGGACGCGTTCGGCGACCCGGTCCGGCGAGACGTCCTTGAGACGGGCGCGCAGGGTCAGGTATTCCTCCACGCGGAGGTCCTCCGGCAGCGGGTTGTTCTCCGGCATGTACGCGAGATGACGCTTCGCGCCGGCGGGATCGAGCGCGACCGAGACGCCCCAGATGGACGCGCGGCCCGAGGTGCCGGACATCGTGCCGGCCAGGATGCGCATGGTGGTCGACTTGCCGGCGCCGTTCGGGCCGAGGAAGCCGACGATCTCGCCCGGCGCCACGGAGAAGCTCAGGTCCTCGACCGCGGTCAGGGAGCCATAGCGCTTGGTCAGCCTTTCCGCCACGACGGCGGCTTCCGGCAGAGGCGCGGCTTCGTTCATGGGTTGGGCTCCGGAGGGAAGGGTGACGGCCGCGTCGGCTCCGTGCCGACGGGTGTCAAGAAGACACGCCCAACGGTCTTTATTGGCAAGGTTAATAGGGGCTCGGACGTGGACGGAAGCCGCCTGACCGACGCCTCACTTGCCGGCCGGGGCGACGGGAGCGATCAGCGAAGGCTCGGAGCGGACCAGCATCTCCTTGTCGGCTTTCCAGACGTGGTTGGCGCGGAGCTTCTTGTCCATCGCGTTGAGCCACTTGGTGGCTTCGGCGGTGTCGCCCTTGGCGACGGCGACGTTGGCCAAGGTGAGCATCGCGAAACCGCGCAGGGTCTCGGCGGCGGAGACGTCATCGGCGACCTCGGCGAGGGCCTTGGTCGCGCCGGCGTCGCCGGTTTCCAGGCGGCACAGGGCGGCGTAAAGGCGGGCGCGGGCGGCGAGGGCGGAGACCGCCGGGGTGTTGCCGGCGAGACCGGCCAGGCGACGGGCTTCGTCGTAGGCCTTGGCGGCGTCGGCGAACTTGCCGGCGCGCTTGAGGTCGTCGGCGACGTCGGTCAGGGCGACGGCGGCCAGGGGTTCTCCTGCATGGCGACCGGCGAAGGCCCGGCGGGCGGCTTCGTCCTGGCAGGCGGTGAATTCTTCGCCGAGGGCTTCGCGCTGGCTTTCGTTCCAGAAGAAAAAGGCGAGGTAACCGAGGATGCCGACCACGACGGCGACGGTGGCCTTGACGATCACGCCCTGGTTGCGCTCCCAGAAGAGCCAGAGACGATCTTCGGCGTCCGCATTGACGAAATCCTCGTCGACGACCACGAGGTTGCGGTCATCGCCGGCCGGGGGCTGCTTGCTGGAACGGTCTTCGGGCATGGGGGGTCAACCCTTGGGAAAGGACCGTTTGTGTCAACCCCCGCCTCCCCCGCCTACGGGCTTGTCCCCGCCCCCGGGCGGGTAAGTATGGGGGACACATGAGCGCCTCCGCCGCCGTCCTTTCGCTCCTCCAAGCCGCCCAGCAGAAGGGCCAGCTTTCCGCCGCCAGCCTCGCCAACGCTGGGGATTGGCTCCGCTCGGGGGCGCTGCCGGCCGAGGCCGTGGCCTCCCTCCGGGACCTCTGCGACCGCGGGGCCTGGGCCGAACTCGAAGACCGTTTCTACAAGGGCATCGCTTTCGGCACCGGGGGGATGCGTGGCCGGACGGTCGGCCGGGTCTCCGCCGCCAACGAGGTCGACGCCCAAGGGCTGCCGGTGCGCGCCGCGATCGGCTCGGCCTGCCTCAATGACGTCAATGTCCTTCGGGCCGTCATCGGCCTCTGGAAGCACGTCTCGGCCACCCGACCCGGCGCCCGCCTGGTCGTCGCCCATGACGTCCGCCACTTCTCCCGTCACTTCGCCGAGCTGATCGCCGGCGCCTGGACGGAGCTCGGCGGCGAGGCCTACCTCTTCGCCGGCGCCCGTTCGACCCCGCAGCTCAGTTTCACGGTCCGTCACCTCGGCGCCCACGCCGGCGTCGTCATCACGGCCAGCCATAATCCGGCGCACGACAACGGCTTCAAGTGCTGCCTCGGGGACGGCGGCCAGGTCCTGCCTCCGCATGACGCCGCCATCGTCGCCGAAGTCGGCAAACTCGGACCGGCCGACGTCGCGCCTTATCTTGAGAAGGACCTCGCCCGCGTGCTCACGGTCCCGGCCGCGGCCGAGGACGCCTACCTCGCCCGCCTCGCCGGCGTGGTGCTCGATCCGGAGATCATCGCGCGGCACACGCCCAAGGTCGTCTTCACCAACGTGCACGGAACGGGCGACGTCATGGTCGTCCCCGCGCTGCGTCGCGTCGGCATCGACCCGCATCTGGTCGAGGAGCAGCGCGAGCACGACGGCCGCTTCCCGACCGTCGCCTCCCCTAATCCGGAGAACGCCAGCACCTTCGCCCTCGCGCTGAAGCTCGCCACGGAGATCGACGCCGACCTGATCCTCGCGACGGATCCCGACTCCGACCGCGTCGGCGTGGCCTGCCCGCTGCCGGCCGGCGGCCATCGCCTGCTCAATGGCAACGAGGTCGCCGCCCTGCTGACCGAGTTCCGGATCTCGTCCCTCAAGGACGCCGGCATCCTGCCCGACGGCGGCTCGCCGAACGCCGCGGTGGTCAAGTCGCTCGTGACCACGCCGCTCGTCGCCGCCATCTGCGCCCGCCACGGCGTGCGCTGCGTCGAGACGCTGGTCGGCTTCAAGTGGATCGCCCGCAAGCTCGAGAACTGGAACCGCCGCCTCATCGAGGGCGCCGGCCCCGACGCCCCTGCGCTCCCCCTGCTTCGCCGCGCCCCGCTCGCGCTGCGTCACTCGACCCTCTTCCTGCTCGGAGCCGAGGAGAGCTACGGTTACCTCGCCGACGACGCGGTCCGCGACAAGGACGCCAACGCGACGGTCGTCATGCTCTGTGAGTTCGCCGCGCTGCTGCGCTCCCGCGGCCGCACGCTGCTCGACGCGCTCGACGTGCTTCACCTGAGCTATGGCGCCCATCACGAGGACCTGCTGAACCTCGCGTTCGAAGGCGCCGAGGGCGCCGCGTGCATCCGCCGCATCGTCGCCTCCTGGCGCAAGTCGCCTCCCGCCGTCATCGACGGCTCCAAGGTCCTCCGTGTCACCGACTACGAGCGCGACAAGGTGCTCGACGCCGAGGGCGACCACGTGCCGCCCGAGGAATTCATCCTCGCCGAGCTGGCCGACGGACGACGCATCGCGGTCCGCGCCTCCGGCACCGAACCCAAGGCGAAGTTCTATTCCTTCGCCAAGGCCGAAGTCGCCGACGCCGACGACCTGCCCGCCGCCCGCGAACGCGCCCGCCGCTCGGCCCTCGCCCTCCGCGCCTGGCTCGAGGCCGACGCCAAGGTCCGCGCGAAATAATCTCATGAAGACCACGTTCCTCCTGCCTCTCCTGCTCCTCGCCGGCTGCGCCAGTCCGGTCGGCGACCGTTCCTTCGCGCCCGAGAAGACGCCGGCCGCGGCCGCCTTGTCCGGTCAGCCCGCCGCCGAGGGTTCGTTGAAGGACCGCGTCCGCGAAGCCAACGAGAAGAACGACGAACGTCTGCTGAAGCGCGACTGGCGCGCGGCGAAGCCCGCCGTCGGTCCGCAGCCGTAAGGCTATTTCAGTTTCACTCCGAAGTGCCGGGCGAAATAGACGTCGAGCGACTCCGCGATCGCCTGCGCCGTGGCCGCCCGGTGGGCGGGCGTGTCCCGCATCGGACCGGGCACTTCGAGCTGCGCGGCGTCGAGCTGGGACTTGTCCCGTGAGCCGTGGGCCGCGATGTCGTAGGCGCCGTTGAAGTAAGGGTCGTCCAGTAGCAGGACCTCGCGGGGTGACGGCACCGCCGCGACGCCGCGCGCGGCGAACAGTCCGCCGAGGCTCGTTTCGCCGCGCAGCAGTTCGGAGAACTTCGCCGGGGTCCGTTGGCTCAGCCAGCGGATCGAGGAACGGCCGGCGACGGACGGATCATGGTCCAGACGTTCGTCGGCAAGGCGCACCTCGGAGGCCTTCAGCAGGTAGCCGATCTCGATGCGGGGCTTCGGGTGGCCGTGCGAATGGAGGTCCAGATAGAGCCCGTGCTTCGAGCGGGCGAGGACCGCGGTCTCGGCCTCGTCGATGATGGCGTGGTATTCGCGCCAGACCTGTTCGGCCTTCGGCTGACCGGCCGCGCCTTCGCCGATCTCCCGGTTGCAGTCGACTTTCTTGCGCGAGAGTTCGCAGACCACCAGTTGCGGAGCCTTGCCGAAGCGTGCACGGAGCGCGTCCCGCAGGGCATGCCCGAGCGCCGTGGCGTACGAATCGCGCACGGTCACGCCGCTCGTCCGGTCGGGGATGTCGGCGGGTTTCGCCGCGCCGTCATGAGGCACCGAGAGGACGATCGGGAGTTCGCCGGGCCAATGCCGGATGAAGCCCGAGGCGCTGACGCGCGGGGTTTCCGCGACCGGTTCGGCCGCCGGCGCGACGAGCGCGACCAAGGCGAGGCAGAGCGGGACCAGCGGGGCGAGCGGTCGGGGCATGCGCAAGGAAACTCCGGCGGCCCGGCCGGGTCAAGCGGGGTCCCTCAGCGGACGGCGCCGCCGGCGAGCAAGGCGCGGACCGCGGCCTCTTCAGGGACGTCGTCCGCGGTGCTGGCCGCGCCGACGCCGTCCTGCAGGACGAAGCGCAGCTTGCCGCCCCGGACCTTCTTGTCGCGGCGCATCGCGGCGAGCATCGGGTCGAGCCTGAGCGGCGCGCGCAGGGCGGTCGGCAAGGCGTGGGACTTCAGCACGGCCTCGACCTGTTCGGCCTGGGCGGCGGTGCAGTGCTTCAGCTCGGCGGAAAGACGGGCGGCCATCACGAGGCCGATGGCGACCGCTTCGCCGTGCAGGTAGGCGCCGTAGCCGGCGGTCGCCTCGATCGCGTGGCCGAAGGTGTGGCCGAGGTTGAGGAGCGCGCGGCCGCCCTGGGCGCTGGTCTCGCGTTCGTCGCCGGCGACGACGGCCGCCTTGATCTCGACGCAGCGGCGGATGACGCGCGGCAGGAGCGGATGATTCCAGGCGAGCGGCGAGTTCTGTTCGAGGAGACCGAAGAGGTCGGCGTCGGCGATGATGCCGTGCTTGATCACCTCGGCCATGCCGGCGGCGAACTCGCGCGGCGGCAGGGTGGCCAGCAGGTCGGTGTCGGCGAAGACGGCCGTGGGCTGGTGGAAGTTGCCGACGAGGTTCTTGCCGGCGGAAAGGTTGATGCCTGTCTTGCCGCCGACGGAGCTGTCGACCATCGCGAGGAGCGTGGTCGGGAGCTGGTAGAAATCGACGCCGCGCTGATAGGAGGCGGCCGCGAAGCCGGCGAGGTCGCCGACGACGCCGCCGCCGAGCGCGAAGACCGCGCCGTCGCGGGCCACGCCGTGGGCGGCGAGGAAATCCCAGACGCGGGCCAGTTCGGCGGCCGACTTGGCCGTCTCGCCGTCCGCGGCGGTGGCGAGCACGGGCATCAGGCGCGCGAGCTCGGCGGCGAAGCCCGACTGGGCGGCGGCGACGCCGGGCGAGGTGATCGCGACGCACTTCTGGCCCGCGGCCAGACGACGTTCGGCGGCGGCCAAGGCTTCGCGGCGCATCCCGGCCCCGATGCGGACGGGGTAGGAGCGCGAGCCTAGCGCGACGGTGACGGTCTCGGCCGACATGAGGTCACGCTGGGGCGAGGGGCCCTCGCTGGCAAGACAACCTCACTCGGCCAGGCCGACGACCGAACGGGCGTAGGCCCGGGCGTCGAACGGCTGGAGATCGGCCGGCTGCTCGCCGACGCCGATGAAGCGGACCGGCACGCCGAGCTCGCGGACGACCGCGACGAGCGCGCCGCCGCGGGCGGTGCCGTCGAGCTTGGTCACGATCAGGCCGGTGAGCCCGACGGCTTCGTGGAAGATGCGGGCCTGTTCGATGGAGTTGGCGCCCAGCGAGCCGTCGAGGACGAGCCACTTCTCGTGCGGCGCGCCGTCATGGGCCTTGGTGGTGACGCGCACCACCTTACGCAGTTCCTCGAGCAGGTGCGCCTTGGTGTGCAGGCGGCCGGCGGTGTCGAGGATGACGAGGTCCGCGCCGCGCGCGACGCCCGCCTTGACGGCATCGAACGCCACCGCGGCAGGATCCGCGCCGGCGGCGCCGCCGACGACTTCGACGCCGAGCCGTCCGGCCCAGGCGGAAAGCTGTTCGCCGGCCGCGGCCCGGAAGGTGTCGCACGCGCCGAGCAGGCAGGTCCGGCCTTCCTCGCGCCACCGCCAGGCGAGCTTCGCGGCGGTGGTCGTCTTGCCGGCGCCGTTGACGCCGAGGAGCATGATCACGTGCGGTTTCGCGAGGGCGGGTGCGACGGCGGTCTCGCCGCCGAGCGCGCGCACGATGCTTTCGGCCGCGGCTTCGGCGGGCGAGGCCTTGCGGAGCGCGGCTTCGGTCTTCCAGGCGGCGCGGGCCGCTTCGACGACCTCGTCGGCGGTGGCGGGGCCGAAGTCGGCGGCGATCAGCCGCTCGCGCAGCTGCTCGGCCGAAGCGGCGTCCATCGGACGCGCCAGCAGGTTGGCGACGGCCTCGGCCGTGCGGCTCAGGCCGGACTTCAGTCGCTCGAAGAAGCTCGCCATCGGATCAGCCGCCCTCGGCTTTGCGCGGGTCGCGGCCCAGTTCTTCCTTATAACTGTCGAGGATGCCGTTCACG
>JACCDI011156883.1_pt1 | contig 14123 bp, 13 predicted proteins | sample 7442791 | NCBI WGS metagenome assembly JACCDI01 (sample SAMN15323434, study PRJNA562643) | freshwater metagenome | isolation source: river surface water | place: USA:Blue River Watershed | collected 2017-08-15 | reverse complement strand
GCGCTCTTTCAGCGCGAACTGGAGACCATCTTTCAGCAAGGGCCCCGCTATGTGGGGCATCAGCTGGCCGTGCCCAATGTGGGCGACTACTACGCTTTGCCACAAGAAGGCGAAGGGCGTGCGCTTGTTCGCTCGGCCAACGGGGTTGAACTCATTTCTAACATTTGCCGTCACCGCCAAGCGGTGATGCTCAAAGGCCGTGGCAACCTGCAAACCCAAGGCAAGGGCCATGGCGGCGGCAACCTGATTTGCCCCTTGCACCACTGGACCTACGCCCCATCAGGCGAGCTACTGGGTGCCCCCCACTTTGCCCATGACCCTTGCCTGAACCTCAACAACTACAAGCTGCGCGAGTGGAATGGTTTGCTGTTTGAAGACAACGGCCGCGACATCTTGGCCGACCTCGCGGGCATGGGCCCCGCCCACGACTTGAGCTTTGAAGACTATGCCCTCGACCACGTCGAGCTGCACGAATGCAACTACAACTGGAAGACCTTCATCGAGGTCTACCTCGAGGACTACCACGTCGGCCCATTCCACCCAGGCTTGGGCAACTTCGTCACCTGTGACGATTTGAAATGGGAATTCAAACCCGAGTACTCGGTACAAACCGTGGGTGTAGCCAGCAGCTTTGGCCGCCCCGGCTCGGACGTGTACAAAAAATGGCACGACGTGCTGCTCAATTACCGCAGCGGCGCCCTACCCGAGCGTGGTGCCATTTGGCTCACCTACTACCCACACATCATGGTGGAGTGGTACCCGCATGTGTTGACGGTGTCCACCTTGCACCCCATCAGCGTGGACAAAACATTGAACAGGGTAGAGTTTTACTACCCCGAAGAAATCGTCGCCTTCGAGCGCGAATTCGTCGAAGCCCAACGTGCAGCCTATATGGAAACCTGCATCGAAGACGACGAAATCGCCGAACGCATGGACGCAGGCCGCAAGGCCTTGATGCAACGCGGCGATAACGAAGTGGGCCCCTACCAAAGCCCGATGGAAGACGGCATGCAGCACTTCCACGAGTGGTACCGCGGCAAACTCAACTTCACTGACAGCTAAGCCGTTTTATGCAAGCCCTGTGGATGCTCCTCGGGGCTTTCTTTTTTGCGAGCATGGGCGTTTGCGTCAAGTATGGCTCAGCACACTTCAACTCGGCAGAACTCGTGTTCTACCGAGGGGTTGTGGGTTTTATTTTTCTGGCGGTCATTGCACGGCAACAAAACATTTCCCTGCGCACCCAATACGTGGGCATGCACGTGTGGCGCTCCATCATTGGCGTGCTTTCACTCAGCGCTTGGTTTTACGCGATTGCCAAACTACCGTTGGCCACCGCCATGACGCTGAACTACATGAGCAGCGTTTGGATTGCCGCCTTCTTAGTCGGTGGTGCACTCATCAACTGGAAACCACAAGACGGTCGCAGCCCTTGGTCACAAGGCCCATTGGCCTTGAGCGTGATTGCAGGGTTTGCGGGCGTGGTGATGATGCTGCGCCCCACCGTCGAACAAAATCAAATCTTCGCAGGTCTCATCGGCTTGATGTCTGGCTTTGCTGCTGCGTTTGCCTACATGCAAGTCATGGCCCTAGGTCGCATTGGCGAACCTGAGGCGCGCACTGTGTTTTACTTTGCAATTGGCACCACGGTGGCAGGCTTGGTGGGGATGGCCTTTATGGGCGTGTCCACTTGGGAATGGGAACACGCTGTGTGGCTCGTTCCTGTCGGCGTGTTCGCATCGTTGGGCCAACTGTGCATGACGCGCGCTTACAGCAAAGGGGCCACCTTGGTCGTGGCCAACTTGCAGTACTCTGGAATTGTGTTCGCGGCGCTTTACAGCCTGCTGCTGTTTGGTGATGACATCCCGCTGATCGGTTGGGCGGGCATGGCTCTTATCGTCGCCAGCGGCATGACCGCCACGTTGTTGCGCGCACGCGCTGCGCCCAATGCACCAGCGGAAGAACACTGACCTCTACCATCGTCATCCGAAAGGCTCGCATCATGCACACCACTTTGATTTCTGCCGCACAACTACAAGCGTTGCAAGCCGAGGGCACACCTCTGGCTGTGTTTGACTGCACGTTTGATTTGATGAACCCCACTGCGGGACATGCACAATTTTTAGATCAACACATCGCGGATGCACAACACGCGGACCTCGATGAACACTTGGCCACGCACGACCCCGCCTTGCGCGTCAACGGTGGGCGTCACCCCTTGCCGCAACGCGATGTGTTTGCCGCGTGGTTGCAAAGCGTGGGCGTGAACAACGACACCCAAGTGGTGGTGTATGACCGCAACGGCATGAACTACTGCGGCCGTTTGTGGTGGATGCTCAAGTGGTGCGGTCACAATGCCGTGGCGGTGCTTGACGGTGGTTTTCAAGCGTGGGCTGCTGCAGGGGGTGCAATGCAAACAGGCGAAGCCAAAGCAACCACGCAAGGTAACTTTGAATTGCGCGAGCCTTTGGTGACCTTGGTTCACACCTCCACGGTAGCGCAGCATTTGAACAACGGCACACAAACCATCATCGACGCACGCGGGGCACCGCGCTATCGCGGCGAGGTGGAACCACTCGACCCGGTGGCAGGCCACATTCCAGGCGCCTTGAATCGCCCGTTCAACACCAACCTCAACGCAGATGGCTTCTTCAAAAGCGCCGATGAATTGCGTGCAGAGTTTGCAGCCTTGCTTGGCAACGCGTCAGCGCACAACGTGGTGCATCACTGCGGCAGCGGCGTGAGCGCGGTACCTAATGTGCTGGCCATGGAAGTGGCGGGTTTAGGCCGTACCGCGCTGTACGCAGGCAGCTGGAGCGAGTGGTGCAAGACCCCCGGCCTGCCTTGCGAAAAATCGTGAATCAGTGCTGCGCCAGCTCGCCTAAGGCCACCACCATCACCATGCCCGCCAACAGCCACGCCACCTGGGCTGTGGTTTCGCGTGGGCTCAAGCGTTTTTGCAGCTGAGGAATCAAATCGGCCAAGGCCACATAAATAAAGCTGCTAGCGGCCACCACTAAAAACAAAGGCAAGTAGTCGTGAAACGCGCCCACCAAGCCATAGCCCACCAAGCCCCCCACGGCCGTGACAGCACCTGCCATTGACAAGCGCAGCAACGCGCCTTTGGGTTGGCTCAAAGTTTGGCGCAACACCACCAAATCGCCAATGTGGTGCGGCACTTCGTGCGTCATCACCGCCAGCGCCGTCGCAACGCCTAAACGCCAGTCGGCCACAAAAGCAGCTGCAATCAAAATACCATCGCCAAACGCATGCACGCTATCGCCTAGCAACACAGCCCAACCACCACCGTGTGCACCGTGGTGATGGTGTGAATGTCCGTGGGGATGATGCTCGTGATGCGCATGCTCATGGTCATGTTCATGCGCGTGTTCATCGTCTTGCACGTGCCCATGTTCGTGACCGTGGTGCCACAACTCTGCTTTATCGAGCAAAAAGAAAAACACCAAACCCACTAGCAGTACCGCAAACAACAGCTGCGCAGATAAGCCAGCCTCGACAGCCTGTTCAAACGCTTCGGGAAGCAAGCGTGTGAAAGCCGTCGCCAGCAACGCACCAGCGGCCAAACTCAATAAATGTTGAGTGAAACGTGAGAGCAGCGCGTAGGCCAGCAACGCCGCCAACCACACACTGCCCATGCCTGCCACCAAGGTGCCGACCACAATCAAAAGCAAAGTCATGCAGGCATTATCCCGCCTTGCCGTTAGACGCGTTCAATGATGAGCGCAATGCCCTGCCCCACGCCAATGCACATGGTGCACAAGGCATAGCGCCCACCCGTGGTGTGCAAGCGGTTGAGTGCGGTGGTGACCAAGCGTGCGCCTGACGCACCCAGTGGGTGACCCAAAGCAATCGCGCCGCCCCAGGCGTTGACGCGGGCGTCGTCATCTTTCAAACCCAACAGGCGCAACACCGCCAAGCCTTGTGCGGCAAAGGCTTCGTTGAGTTCGATCACATCCATTTGCGCCAGCGTCAAACCCGTTTGAGCCAACACTTTTTCAGTGGCGGGAGCTGGGCCAATACCCATCACGCGTGGAGCCACACCGGCGGTGGCCATGCCGACCACGCGGGCTTTGGGTGTGAGGCGGAATTGCTGGATGCTCGCCTCGTTGGCCAGCAACAAGGCGCAAGCGCCATCGTTCACACCGCTGGCATTGCCTGCGGTCACGCTGCCCTCAGGGCGCACCACACCTTTGAGTTTGGCGAGTGACTCTAAGCTCGTGTCACGTGGGTGTTCGTCTTGGCTCACCACCACGGCATCGCCTTTTTTCTGAGGGATGGTGACGGGGCAAATTTCGCGGGCAAAGTGCCCTGCTTGAATAGCAGCCATGGCGTTACGTTGGCTACGCAAAGCCATCTGGTCTTGGGCCTCGCGTTCAATCTTGTAGTCGACCGCCACGTTCTCAGCCGTCTCGGGCATGCTGTCGACACCGTATTGGGCCTTCATAAGTTTGTTCACAAAGCGCCAGCCAATGGTGGTGTCGTACACCGCGTTGTTGCGGCTAAAGGCACTCTCCGCTTTGGGCATGACAAACGGGGCACGGCTCATGCTCTCCACACCGCCCGCAATCATCAGCGACGCTTCGCCCGACTTGATGGCGCGGGCAGCGGTACCTACAGCATCCAAACCAGAACCGCATAAACGGTTGATGGTGCCACCCGGCACTTCCATGGGCAAGCCTGCCAACAGCGCGGCCATGCGTGCCACATTGCGGTTGTCTTCGCCCGCTTGGTTGGCGCAGCCATAGAGCACATCGGCCAATTGCGACCAGTCGACGTTGGGGTTGCGCTCCATCAAGGCTTTGATGGGCAAGGCCGCCAAGTCGTCGGCACGCACACTGCTGAGTGCGCCGCCATAACGGCCAAAGGGTGTGCGGATGGCGTCGCAAATATAGGCGTCTGTCATGGCGTGAGTCAATTCAAGTGAAACGAAATTTAGAAAAGCTTGAACAAGCTGGTGGCTTCGAGGTCGAGCACTTCGGTGTCTGCCGCGTTAAATAGCTGCCAGCGCCAGCGCAAGATGCCAAGGCTGGGGTTGCTATTCGAGATGCGACTTTCCAACACCGTCACACGCAAACGCAAAACATCACCGGGACGCACAGGGTGCAGCCACTTGACGTAGGCCAAGCCGGGTGAGGCATACGATTCAGAGCCCGCCAAAAACGCATCGGCCGCCAAACGCATGGCAATGCCGCAGGTGTGCCAACCGCTGGCAATCAGACCGTCAAACGGGCCACGAGCAGCAGCTTCAGGGTTGGTGTGAAACCACTGCGGGTCCCACTGCTTGGCAAAGTCGAGCACTTCGGCTTCGCTCACCGCATAGGGGCCGGCATACAGCACTTGGCCAGTGTGGAATTCAGCAAACTTCATGCGACCTCTCCACGCTGCAACCAAGGGCTCACGCGGTAACGTTCGCCACGGTAGCAAGCATCTAAGGCATGCAACACCGACACCACGCGGGTGCGGCCCATGCGCGCCAACCAATCAAACGGGCCTGCGGGGTAGTTCACGCCCAGCTTCATGGCTGCGTTGGCACCGTCGGTGGTGCACACACCTTGCAGCACAGCGTCGGCCGCTTCGTTGACCAACATGGCCAAGGTACGCGCCACCACCAAGCCCGGTGCATCGGCAACTTGAATGGGTGCAAAGCCCAAGGCTTCCAACACCGCCGCTGCTGTGTGCGCTGCATCGTCAGCCCCTGCTGTGGCAAACGCCAAAGCGCCTCCGGCCACGGTGGGCAATTCGTCAAACACGGCCACGTTTTTCAGACCCAACGCTTGCGCCACTTGCCGTGCAGGACGGCCATCGGTTTGGTGCAGTTGCAAGCCCGCCACTTCAATGCCCACCCATGCGCTGCTGGTGGCGCGTGAAGCGACCTTGCCTTGCGCATGTTGCGTCACAGCAACCGCCAAGGCATCGGCCACAGCACCACTGCCATGCACCACCCACTGGGTGTTGGCTGGCAAAGCAGCCACATGGGTGGCTGGCAATGCCGGTGCGCCTTCGGGATAGCTGTAAAAACCTCGGCCCGTCTTGCGGCCGAACAAACCACCGTCGACCAACTCGCGCTGCACCAAGCTGGGTGTGAATCGACGGTCAAAGAAATTGGCTTCAAACACCGACTGTGTGACTGAGAAATTAGTGTCGTGACCAATCAAGTCCATCAGCTCACAGGGGCCCATGCGAAAACCCGCACCGCGCAACAACGCGTCGAGCTGCTCTGGTCGTGCGGCCTGTTCTTGCAACAGCGCCAAGCTCTCAGCGTAAAACGGACGTGCAATGCGGTTGACGATGAAACCTGGCGTGGAGCGCGCATACACCGCCGTTTTGCCCCATGCACCGGCCAAATCAAAAATGGCTTGGGCGACATTGGCGTCGGTTTGCAAACCCGACACCACCTCGACCAACTTCATCAGCGGCACGGGGTTGAAAAAGTGCATGCCCACCAAACGCTGGGGACGCTTCAATCCATTGGCAATGGCGGTGACCGAAATCGACGAGGTGTTGGTGGCCAACACGCACTGCTCACTCACCAAGCCTTCGATCTTTTGAAACAAGCTGCGTTTCACAGCCAAGTTTTCCACAACAGCTTCGACCACCAAGCTCACATGGGCGGCGTCACTCAGCTGCGTCACGGGCGTGATGCGAGCAAGCAGCGCTTGCACAGCATCGGCGGTCATCTTGCCTTTGGCCACCAAGGCGGCCAAGCTGTCAGCAAGTTTTTGTTTGGCTTGTGGCACCGCGTCGGCGCGTGTGTCGTACACCGACACGGCGTGGCCCGCTTGCGCAGCCACTTGGGCAATGCCCATGCCCATGATGCCAGCGCCCACCACCAGTACGGGCGCTTGGTTCAAATTGTGTGTGCTCATCGAGAAATAGTTATTGAGGAATCCATTGGGCGAGGCGTTTGCCCAAGAAGGCGGCAAAGCCTTCACGCGCTTCATCAGTACCACGCACGCGAGCAATGGTGCTGGCGGTGAGCTCACGCACTTGCTCAGACACGGGGGCCACGCTGAGTTGGTCCATCAGTTGTTTGATTTCAATTTGCGCTTGTGGGCCACCGGCCACCAGTTCGGCCACCACGCGGTCCACCTCAGCGTCTAAGGCCTCCAGCGTGGTCACACGTTGCACCATGCCCATCGTCAAAGCCGTGGCTGCGTCAATGCGAGTCGTGGTGAGTGCCAAGTAGCGCGCATTGCGCTTACCCACAGCGTTCACCACATACGGGCCAATGACGGCGGGCAAGATGCCAAATTTGGCTTCGCTCACGGAAAAGCTGGCGTTGTCAGCCACCACCGCCATGTCGCACGCACAGGTCAGGCCCACGCCACCGCCCAGGGCGGCGCCTTGCACGCGGGCCACGGTGGGTTTGGCGCACGTAGCGATGCGGTGCAACATGCTGGCAAAGCGACGAGCATCGGTGGTGTTCCACTCGACGGTGGCTTCACTGGCGCGTTGCATCCATTGCAAATCTGCACCTGCGCTGAAATGTTTGCCTTCGCCTGCCAACACAATCACACGTACCGAGGGGTCGTGGCTGAGTTGCACAAACGCGGTATCGAGTTCACCAATCATCACCTCGTCAAAGGCGTTGAACACCTGCGGTCGTGACATGGTGATTTGTGCCACGCCAGCACCACGTTGTGTGATGACGAGGGTTTGAAACGCTTGACTCATCAATACGTCTCCAAATGCAAACGGCCTTCTTGCTTGAGGGCTTGGCCCACGGTGTCCCAATTCAGACCCGCTTGTGTGGCCACATCACGAAGGGCCAGCACCACGCCCTCTTCCATGCTCTTCAAACCGCACACATAAATGTAGGTGTTGGGGTCTTTGAGCAGAGCCACGAGATCGGCACTGCGTTCACGCAAGAGGTCTTGCACATAGCGTTTGGTTTGACCTTGTTCACGTGAGAACGCAAAGTTGATGTCAATGAAATCTTTGGGCAGCTTTTGCAGCGGGCCGAAGTAAGGCAGTTCTTTTTGCGTGCGCGCACCAAAGAACAGCATGAGCTTGCCGCCTTCAAACTTACCGCTTTGGCGCAAGCGACGACGCCACTCAGTCATCGCACGCATGGGCGCACTGCCGGTGCCCGTACAAATCATGACGATGTTGGACTTGGGATGGTTGGGCATCAAGAAGCTGCTGCCAAACGGACCAATCACTTGCACCGTGTCGCCGGTTTTGAGGTCGCACAGGTAGTTGGACGCGACGCCTTTGACAGGCTTGCCATCGTGGTCCTCGACCACACGTTTGACGGTGACGGACAAGTTGTTGTAGCCAGGGCGTTCGCCATTGCGAGGACTGGCGATGGAGTACTGACGTGCGTGGTGAGGCTTGCCCTTGTCGTCAGTGCCAGGCGGCACGATGCCAATGGACTGGCCTTCCAACACAGGGAACGGCATATTGCCAAAGTCCAACACGATGTGATGGGTTTCGTTGGCCGTGCCTGCCTCGTTGACTTGCACATTGCCCACCACCGTCGCCATCGTTGGCGCTTTGGGGCCATGCAAATTCGTATAGGGGTGTGCTGCTGACCAAGGGGGCACGGTGGCACCATAAGCCGCTGAGTTAAAAGCGGCACCTTCGCCTACTGACGATTCAGCAGAAGCTGAAGAAGCCACGGTGGTTGCCGCAGGTGCTGCAACTGCATCGCCACCCAAGGCAGACAACTCGCTGTCGGACAGGGCCGCAGGTAAATCGTCCCACGACAGTTGCTCTTCCACGGTGTAGGCCGCGGCTTTGGGGCGCATGCGCCAGTTGTCAATCGAGCCAGTGGGGCATGGCGGCACACAGGCCATGCAGAAATTGCATTTATCGGCAATCACCACATAGTTGCGGCTGTCATGCGTGATGGCACCCACCGGACAAGTGGCCTCGCACGTGTTACACCGGATACAAATTTCCGGATCGATCAAATGCTGGTTAAAAAGTTCGGCAGGTGCATTCATGGCAGTTAACGCTTAAAGCGATCAGTTGAAACGGACGTAATCAAAGTCCACAGGTTGACGGTTGATGCCCATCACGGGAGGTGCGATCCAGTTGGCAAACTTACCTGGCTCAACGCAACGACCCATTAGGCTCGCCACATAAGCGCGGTCTTCGTTAGAGGGCAACCACTCGCCTACTTTAGCGTTCCACTCAGCTTCGCTCACCACGTGGCCGTCGGGTGTGATTTTGGCACCTGACAAGGTACCAATATTGCGGTGGAAAGCTTTGTGTGGTGCAGTCAGTTTGAACTGAATGCCTGCTTTTTCAATCACACGGTTCCAACGGTCGATGCCGCCTTTGGAGTCGGTGATGTAGTCGTCACGCAGCACTTCGTTCAAAGCATTGAGCATCGGCACTTCTTTCTCCACCAGCTTGCCGTCTTCCACAGACAAGATCTTGTAGCTGTTGCCCTTCAACACGTGGTCATCGGTGCGCTTACCTTCTTCGTAACGGCCCTTCAAGCCAGAGCTGTAGAAGGTGGCTGCGTTAGACGATTGGTCTGCGCCAAACAATTCGATGGTCACAGAGAAGTGGAAGTTGATGTAACGCTGGATGGTGGGCAAATCAATCACGCCCGCAGCGCGCAACTTGGCCACGTCGTCGGTTTTGAGTTGGTTCATCACATCGACGGTGCGTTGGATTGTGCGGCTCACGACAGACTCGCCCACAAACATGTGGTGCGCTTCTTCGGTCAACATGAACTTGGTGGTGCGAGCCAAGGGGTCGAATGCGGACTCGGCCAAGGCGCACAGCTGGAACTTGCCGTCACGATCCGTGAAGTAGGTGAACATGAAGAAGCTCAACCAGTCAGGCGTCTTCTCGTTGAAGGCTTGCAAGATACGTGGGTTGTCGGCGTTACCGCTGTTGCGCTCCAACAAGCCTTCGGCTTCTTCGCGGCCGTCTTTACCGAAGTATTTGTGCAGCAAGTACACCATGGCCCACAAGTGGCGACCTTCTTCCACGTTCACTTGGAACAAGTTACGCAAGTCGTATTGACTAGGCGCCGTGAGGCCCAAGTGGCGTTGTTGTTCGACCGATGCAGGCTCGGTGTCACCTTGCGTCACGATGATGCGGCGCAGGTTGGCACGGTGTTCGCCAGGCACGTCTTGCCAAGCGGCTTCGCCCATGTGGTCACCAAAGTGGATCTTGCGGTCTTGCTCGGCAGGGTTCAAGAAAATGCCCCAACGGTAATCAGGCATCTTCACGTGGCCAAATTGAGCCCAGCCTTGTGGGTCCACGCTCACGGCAGTGCGCAGGTACACGTCGAAGTTTTGAGAGCCGTCTGGACCCATGTCTTGCCACCATTGCAAGTAGTTGGGTTGCCAGTGTTCCAACGCGCGTTGCAGCGTGCGGTCTTCGCTCAGGTTCACGTTGTTAGGAATTTTTTCGCTGTAGTTGATACCGGACATGGTTGTCTCCAGAAATTAAAAAGCAACGGTGGGGTCAAATTTCGGTTGCAACACGGACCACCGGGAACCGCGTTGCACAACGTCAGAACATCAAACGCGGTTCATGTCAAAGGCGGCCTTCTCACCCTTGCCATAGACCTTCAAAGCACCTTTTTCGCCCACAGCATTGGGACGGTTAAAGATCCAGTTTTGCCATGCCGACAAGCGGCCGAAAATACGTGTTTCCATGCTTTCTTTTTGGGCAAAACGCAGGTTGGCTTCCAAACCGGTCAAGCTGTCAGGCGACATGGCCGCACGTTCCTCCACAGCCAAACGGATCTCGTCGGCCCAGTCGATATCGTCAGGAGCTGCGGTGACCAATCCCAAAGCCAAGGCTTGCTTGGGGTCTAAGGCCTTGCCGACGGCAGCGCGTGCAGCTTCCATCGGACCCACTTCTTCGTAGAAGCGGCGTTGCAAACGTGACTGGTGATTGACCATGGGAAAGAAACCAAAGTTCATCTCGCTCAAGGTGAGGTGCGGGTTCTTCTCAGGGGCATCTGGCAAGTCGAGCATGTAAGCGCGGTCAGCCGCAAACGCCAACTCGGCCAAAGTGCCTGCGAAGCAAGAACCTTCATCGATCAAGGCAAACAACGAACGTGAGGACACATCCACACGCGCCAAGGTACGGCGCAACAAACCGATGGTTTCGTTCACGAACCAGTGGTCTTGGTGCTGCGCCAACACGGCGTCGCTTTGCAGCGCCAGCTTGGCGTCGCCAGCCGTTTTGAGCAACCAAGTGCCGATGTCGAGTTCGTTGGTACGCAAATTCAAAATCGCATCGTCCAACTCGCGTGCCATTTGCAAGGGGTACCAGTTGGCGCCTGCGGCCACGATGGCATCCACGCTGTCTGGCACCGCCGCTTTGGGCGCGTGCACGGTCAAGGTGGCTGTGCGCTTGGCACGGTCAATGCTCACTTGCACGTATTCGTAAGACAAGCTATCGGCTGTTTCGGTGCGTTGCACGGGGGTCAAAGCGACACCCTTGCCTGTTGCCGATGCGCCGGGGCGCTTGCAGTTGGCAGCAGTGTGGCTGGCGCGTGCTTGCACGGCAGCGGCAAATTGAGCAGGCTTGGCAATCTCATCCACCAAACGCCAGTCCACCGCCTTTTGACCACGCACACCTTCCACACTGGTACAGAAAATATCCGCGTGGTCGTGGCGCACTTTGCGCTTGTCGGTCACGCGGGTCAGACCACCGGTGCCTGGCAACACGCCGAGCAAAGGCACTTCTGGCAGAGACACAGCAGATGAACGGTCATCCACCAATACGATTTCATCGCAAGCCAAGGCCAACTCGTAACCACCGCCAGCGCAGGCGCCGTTCACCGCGGCCACAAACTTCATGCCACTGTTGCGGCTGGTGTCTTCTAGACCGTTGCGAGTTTCATTGGTGAACTTACAGAAGTTCACTTTCCATGCATGCGTCGACACACCCAACATGAAGATGTTGGCGCCTGAACAGAAGATGCGGTCTTTGAGTGAAGTCACCACCACGCTCTTGACTTCGGGGTGTTCAAAGCGAATACGGTTCACCGCATCGTGCAACTCAATGTCCACGCCCAAGTCATAGCTGTTGAGCTTGAGTTTGTAGCCAGGACGAATGCCAGCGTCTTCGTTGATGTTGAGTTGCAGCGTAGCCACTTCGCCGTCGTACTTGACGGACCAGTGCTTGTACTGGCTGGGCTCGATGCGGTAATCGACGCGGTTAGATTGGCTCATGTGTCTGTCTCCAAGTAGAAGGTGGCGAAGTGCCTGTGAATTGGGAGAGGTGTCTCAACCTCGTGACTGCAGTATATTGCATGCAACATGAATAAAAGTGCATTTTTATTCAAATCAAGGGAAAACACTTAATCAGAGCAGGCCATATTCCCTGTTCCAAGAATCCCAAGTCGAAGAAGCACATTCGAAATACTTATTTTTAGAAACTTCACCATCCAGCTACGACTCATGCCAACCCTTTAATTGTCACACTTTGTGTGATATATTTAATCCACTCACAAGGTGCTTGATTTGCGAGTTTTTAAGAACGCGTGGTTCGGGCGATTTGCTCGAAAAGAAAAACTTTCCGACACCCAGCTTTGGAATGCAGTGCAAGACGCAGAACGAGGTTTGGTCGATGCCAACTTAGGCTCGGGCTTGATCAAGTTGCGCATGGCTCGAAAAGGTAGCGGCAAATCGGCGGGGTACAGAACCATCGTGATGTACCGCCAAGGAGAAAAGGCATTTTTTGTTTTTGGCTTTCCCAAAAATGAACAGGCCAATATCCGAGACGATGAAGCAACACAGTTCAAAAAGGCAGCCAAACATATCTTGAACATGTCAGAGGAACAGATTGATCAACTCATCGACAACGGGCAATTAGAAGAGGTAACACATGGCAACGAAAAAATACCGCAGTGATGCTCTGGCCGCTATTCATGAAACGATGGAGGCCTTGCACGATGTGGGCGCCATCGACAAACAAACGATGCGTGAATTCGATGCCTCTTGCCTCACGCCTGTGCAAGCGTTAGCCCCCGATGACATCAAAGCCATTCGCGCACGTGAACACATTTCGCAACCCGTGTTTGCGCGCTACCTGAATGTGTCTAAAAACTTGGTATCCGATTGGGAACGCGGCGTCAAGAAACCTGGCGGCCCAGCATTGCGTTTGTTAACAGTGATACAAAAAAAGGGCCTAGCTGCTATTGCCTAGCGACCCGAACCAAACTTAAAGCGGCAGCTTCAACACCGCCCGCATCCGCGCACGCAGTACTTGAAACGTCTCCTCCTCTGGCTGCGTACTGGTGTCAAACGTCATATCGGCCTTGGCGTAAAACGGGGCGCGGCCTTCCAAGATGAGGCGCAAGTCGTCAATGGCTTCGGCGCTGCCAGCCATGGGGCGCATATCGCCTTGTGCAGCCACGCGGGCCAAATGGTCTTCGGGTTTGGCTTGCAGCCACACGGTGTAGCAATGCGAGAGCATTTCGTTCAAGGTGGCCGAGTCAGACACCAAGCCGCCAGGGGTGGCAATCACCACCTCGGGGTAGATTTGAATGGCTTCTTCTAAAGCACGGCGCTCGTAGCGTCGGTAGGCGTTGGTGCCGTACAGGTTGTGAATTTCTGAAATGCTGCAACCGGCAAATTTCTCAATCTCGCGGCTGAGCTCAATGAAGGCGTAGCCCAAGTCATTGGCCAAGCGCTGGCCCAGCGTGGTTTTGCCTGCACCGCGCAAACCAATCAGGGCAATGCGGTTGGTACGTGCTGCCTCTTGGGTTGAGCCAAACATGACGGATATTTGTTCGCGCACGCGGCGCAGGTCGGCCTCGCTGCGGGTGCTGAGCATTTCGCGCAGCAGCAGCCACTCGGGCGAGCCCGTGGTCACATCACCAATCAGCTCGGCCAAGGTGCATTGCAAAGCGCCAGCCACTTGCAGCAACACCAAGATGGAGGCATTGCCTTCGCCATATTCCAAGTTGGCCAAATGACGTTCTGACACATCCGCCGCCACTGCCACCGCCTTGCGGGTGAGGCCACGGCGCGCACGCAAAGCACGCACCCGCTCGCCCAACGCGGTCAGGAATGGGTTCTTCGCTTCTGCCACTTCAGCCATGTCTTGCCTTTGTCAAACCACGCTAGGACTAACCCTAAACATGCAATATATTGCTAGACGTGCGCTTTAACGCATGT
>JACCDI010161683.1_pt1 | contig 14129 bp, 13 predicted proteins | sample 7442791 | NCBI WGS metagenome assembly JACCDI01 (sample SAMN15323434, study PRJNA562643) | freshwater metagenome | isolation source: river surface water | place: USA:Blue River Watershed | collected 2017-08-15 | reverse complement strand
CAGCTTATAGGCTGACCCGGCATCGCGGGTGATGCGGCGGGTGATTTCGATGCTGTCGCTGTCATTAAACCCGCTGGGTGCCAGACGGTCAGAGTTGTCCATCACCAGCGCCACTTCGGCAAAATGCCGCGCGCCCCGGGTGGCGGCACCGTTGAAGATCACATCGTCCATCCCGCCGCCCCGCATGGCGGTGGGGCGGTTTTCGCCCATCACCCAGCGCAAAGCCTCCAGCAGATTGGACTTGCCGCAGCCGTTCGGGCCGACCACACCGGTCAGCCCGTCGTGGATCACCAGATCGGTAGGATCCACAAAGCTTTTAAATCCATTGAGCCGCAGCTTGGTAAAGCGCAAAGGGGTCTACCCTGATGATTCCGTCAACATGTCATCGTCGGCACAGTCGGCGGGTGAGTCAACCTCCCGCCTAAGGATATAGCCGTTTGCTGCGGATTATCCCCAAGATATTGACAGAATCCACTTCCCGGCGCGAAACGATCAGGCCAGATAGGCGCGGAAGCTGCGAACCACTTCCTCATAGACCGCGCGCTTGAAGGGCACGATGCTGGCCACCATCTCGTCAGCCTGAATCCAGCGCCACGCACCGAACTCGGGGTGATCGGTGGCAATGTTCACCTGATCGTCACGGCCGAGATAGCGGTAAAGGAACCACTTCTGCTTTTGCCCGCGATACTTGCCGCCCCAAATCTTGCCCAAAAGCTCGGGCGGGAGGTCATAGGTCACCCAGCCGTGGCTTTTGCCGACAAACTCCACCAGATCGGCGGTGATCCCGGTTTCCTCCCACAACTCGCGCAGCGCCGCCGCACGGGGTTTTTCGCCGTCATCGATGCCGCCCTGCGGCATTTGCCACGCAGGCACCGGGTTATCCAAACGCTGGCCGCCAAAGACCAGCCCATCGGCGTTGATCAGCATGACACCCACGCAGGGACGATAGGGCAAAGAAGAGGTGTCCATCATGGTGGTATAGGCCGCCCGTTTAGGGGCGGCCTCCTTTCTGGCAAGGGGTCTCAGGGCTGCGGTGCAACAGCAGCCAACCCGCGCAGGATATCAACGGCATAGGCCAGCTGATAATCCTCATCGCGCAGCTTCGCTGCCTCTTCGGTACGGGCGCGGTCAGCCTCAAGCTGGTTGCGCTCGTCCTCGCTCATCGAATCGTTCGTGATGGCGCCGCGTAGATCCGCCTCCGAGCGATCATTGCGCGCCTCTTCGGCGTCCCGTGCCTCTTGCTCTTCTTCGGTCAAGGGCTCAACAATCGGCTGGTTCACCACGATGTCAGGCATCACGCCCAGCGCCTGAATCGACCGACCCGAAGGCGTGTAATACCGTGCGGTGGTCAGGCGCATCGCGCCGTCACCCTTCAGAGGGATCAAGGTTTGAACCGAACCTTTACCAAAGCTCTTGGTGCCCACCACAATCGCGCGGCGATGGTCCTGCAAAGCGCCAGACACAATTTCAGATGCGCTGGCAGAACCGCCGTTGATCAACACGACCATCGGTTTCCCAGCGGCCAAATCGCCCGGTTCTGCATTGAAGCGCTCGCCCTGCTCGGGGTCGCGACCCCGGGTCGAGGTGATCTCACCTTTTTCAAGGAAGGCATCCGACACCATGATTGCCTGATTCAAAAGGCCACCAGGGTTGTTGCGCAGGTCGATGACAAAGCCGTTGACCTTGTCCATACCGCCGGCCTCTTCGGCCATCTTCTTGATGCCTTCTTCAACACCAACAAAGGTCTGGTCGTTGAAGGTGGAAATCCGCAGCACCACAGTGTTGCCCACAAGGCGCGGCCGGACGGCCACCATCTTGATGGTGTCGCGGATAATTGAAACGTCAAAGGGTTCAGCCACACCTTGGCGCACCACGGTGATGATGATCTCCGATCCGACCGGGCCGCGCATCTTGTCGACTGCGTCATCCAGCGTCAGGCCAAGAACCGATTCGGAGTTCACATGGGTGATAAAATCGCCCGCCTTGATGCCAGCCTTGTCCGCGGGCGTTCCATCCATCGGGGCGACGACCTTCACAAAACCGTCTTCCTGCGTCACCTCAATGCCAAGCCCGCCGAATTCACCGCGGGTTTGTTCCTGCATCTCGTCGAAATCCTTGGCCGACAGATAGCTGGAGTGCGGGTCAAGCGATGTGAGCATGCCGTTGATCGCAGCTTCGACCAACTGTTCGGTGTCAACCTCTTCGACATATTGCGCGCGGATGCGTTCAAAGATGTCGCCGAACAGGTCAAGCTGCTCATAGACCGAGACGGTCTTTTCAGCCTCTTGGGCGATCAGCGGCCCGGCGATCTGCGTCGTCAGGATCGTGCCTGCAAGCGTGCCACCAAGGGCCGCCAATGCAATCTTCTTCATCAAAGCGTCATTCCTTTGCTTCGGCCAGACCAGCGAACCATTCGGTTGGGTTCACCGCGTCGGCACCTTGCCTGAGTTCCATATAAAGCGTTTCCGTGCCCTCGATGCCACCACCTTCTGCAGCATCAGCCAGAAAGTCTGTGTCCACGTGGTCACGCGCACCCATCAAGCCCAGGGCAGCCCCACGCGCCACCACTTCGCCCACCTCACCATAGACCTGTTCAAGCCCGGTGAGCACCAAAAGATAGCCCCCGCCGGGCTCAAGGATCATCACGTTTCCGTAGTCCAGCAGCGGGCCAGTGTAGCGGATGGTCGCTGCCCACGGGCTGACCACCAGCGCGCCGGGCCGGGTAGCCAGCGTCAGGCCGGGCCGCGTTACCCCGCGGGCATCGGTTTCGTTGGGCATCAAAAGGACCTTGCCCAGCACCGGCATCGCCAAGCTGCCCTTGGCCTCTGCAAAGGTAGTGCTGCCGGTATCGTCCAACGCCAACCCGGCGGCAAAGGCATCCAGCGTGTCGGCGCTTTCCAAAAGACCCTTCAGAACCTCTGGGTCCTCGGTAAAGCGGCGCGGCAGATCGGTGCGGTCCGAGATCGCTTGGCTGAGCGCTGAGCGTGCGTCTTGCGCGGCGGCCAGCCCTTCGGACAGGGTTTTTCCTGCGGCCAGTTGCAGGGTCCGCAGGTCGTTCAATTCGGTCAGATCAGCGCGTAGGCGTTCGGCCTCGGCCTGCAGGGCGGGGGTGACATCGGCCAGCATCATGCCCGACCGCACGGTGCCCAAGGGGCCGGTGGGGTGCAAAAGCAAAAGCGGACCGGGCTCAGCGTTGATCGAGGACAAAACACCCAAAAGCTGGGCGATGCGGTCGCGTTCGGTTTGAAACCGCAGTTCCAACGCCTCTTGACGCAACTCGGCCTGCCGCAGGGCTTCGCGCAGGGCGGCAAGGCCCTCTTCATAGGCGCGGATCGTCGCGGTCAGCGACGCAACCCGGTCTTTGCCGCCTTCGGCCTCTTGCAGCGCCTGCACCGAGGCTTGCAGCGCCGCTGCCGCAGCTGCCGCATCCTCGGCCACGCCCGCTTGGGCCGCAGGGGCGATCAGGCAAAGGCAAAGGGCAGCGGCGCGGATCATGCGATCAGGCTTTCCCCGGTCATCTCAGGCGGCTTAGCCAGCCCCATGAGCTGCAGCACAGTTGGCGCAAGGTCAGCCAGCCGCCCACCGCTGCGCAGGGTCGCGCCCTTGGGGCCGCCGACAAGGATCACCGGCACTGGGTTCACCGTATGCGCGGTGTGCGGGCCGCCGGTGACCGGATCGACCATCATCTCGCAATTGCCGTGGTCGGCGGTGACAATCATCGCTCCGCCCTTGGCCTGAAGGGCGGCAAGCGCCCGGCCAAGACCAGCATCGACCACCTCACAGGCCTTGATGGCGGCGGGCAAGCTGCCCGTGTGGCCCACCATGTCAGGATTGGCGAAGTTGACAACGATCAGGTCAAACCCGCGCTCAATCGCGCTGACAAGATGGTCGGAAACCTCGGCCGCACTCATCTCTGGCTGCAAATCATAGGTGGCCACCTTGGGCGAGGCGGGCATCGCGCGCTCTTCGCCGTCAAAGGGTATCTCGCGCCCACCATTCAGGAAGAAGGTGACATGGGGGTATTTCTCGGTTTCAGCCAACCGGAACTGGCTGCGGCCTTGCTTTGCCACCCATTCGCCAAGGCAGTTGACGATCACCCGCTTGGGAAAGGCGGTGGCCATATAGGCATTGTGACCAGTGGAATACTCCACCATCCCCAGCATCGCAGACCAAACGGGGCGCTTTCCGGTGGCAAAACCGGTGAACTCGGGCTGACCCAGTGCCGCAAGGATCTCACGCGCGCGGTCGGCGCGGAAGTTCAGGCAAAACATCCCATCCCCATCCCGCGCGCCAGCATAGTCACCGATCACCGTTGGGGCGAGGAATTCATCGGTTTCGCCCTTGGCATAAGACTGTTTCACGGCTTCCGTCGCGCTCGTCGCCTGGGTTTCCGAACGGGCATTCACCATCGCCTGATAGGCGCGCGACACACGCTCCCACCGGGTGTCGCGGTCCAGCGCCCAATAGCGGCCAATGACAGTTGCAATACGGGCACCGGGGGGCAGTGAAGCCTCAAGATCGGCGATAAAGGGGGCGGCTGAGGAGGGCGCCACATCGCGGCCATCCGTGATGGCGTGCAGCGCCACTGGCAGGCCCAACGCGGTCAGCGCGCGGGCGGCGGCGATGACATGGGTGATATACCCATGCACCCCGCCATCGGACGCCACGCCCATCAGATGCGCGGTGCCGCCCGCCGCCTTGACCTTGGTCGCAAAGGCCAGAAGTTCGGGGTTTCGCGCGAAAGACCCATCTTCCACCGCCAGATCAATCGCACCCAAATCCATCGCCACCACACGGCCTGCGCCAATATTGGTGTGCCCGACCTCGGAATTGCCCATCTGTCCGCGCGGCAAGCCGACATCGGGGCCAAAGGTGGTGAGGGTCGCATGCGGGCAAGTGTCCCACAACCTATTGAAGTTCGGCACATGGGCCTGCGCCGGGGCCGATGTGGCCGGATCAGGGCCGATGCCCCAGCCGTCAAGAATGCACAGAACAACCGGTTTATGCGCGCCCATCGGCTTGGCCCTTTCTTCAATGCCCCGCTTCTAGCGCCCAATACGGCAAGGGGCAACGTCAGCCGCGCGTGACCAACCAATCCAGCGCCCGCGTCGGCAGCAACCGGCGCGCGATGCCGGCGATATAGGTCGGCACCGTGACGTAATAGCGCGCGCGCGGACGGCGGGACTCCAGCGCATGGATCAGCTTTTTCGTCACCGCCGAGGCGGGCAACTCAAACGAGTCGGGCTGGGTCTTGACCCCGTACAGCCGCCCCCGCAACGCGCCATATTCCTCGCGCCGGGCCGAGTTCTCCCAATCAATCCACTTCTCGAAATGCGGAATAGCCTTGGCGCGGATCTCGGTCCCGATGGGGCCGGGTTCGATCAGGATCACATCAATCCCGGTGCCAGCCATTTCAAACCGCAAGACATCCGACAGACCTTCCAGTGCAAATTTGGTCGAGACATAGGCCCCGCGCCATTTGGCGCCCACCAGCCCCAGCACCGAGGAGCAATTGACAATCCGCCCATGGCCCTGCGCGCGCATCGTCGGGATCACGCGGCGCGTGAGGTCGTGATAGCCAAAAAGGTTGGTTTCATAAATCTCGCGCAGCGCCCCGCGCGGCAGGTCCTCTACCGCGCCGGGGCAGGCGAACGCGCCGTTGTTATAGAGCGCATCCAGCGTGCCGCCGGTCCGCGTCAGCGTTTCAGCCACCGCAGCCTCGATGCTGGCCTCGTCGGCATAATCGAGCACGAAACTCTCCAGACCCTCGGCCCGCAGCCGCGCGCAATCTGCCTCTTGGCGGCAGGTTGCAAAGACGCGCCAGCCACGCTTGGCAAAGGCATGGGCGGCATCATAGCCTATACCAGAAGAACAGCCGGTCATCAGGACGGAACGCTGCATCATGCCTCCAAGTGGGGTGTTCAGGCATGGTGTAAGCGGGAAACCTTAGCATGAAAAGCCGCTGATTTCCGCTGACGCAACTGATGTCGGGAGAGGTTATTCGGTCAAAAGCCGAGAGGCGATGTAACCCTCAACGCCATCGCCCTCAACCCGAACCAAGGACCAGCCATCGCGACCCTCGCCTTCGACCAGCACCAGAACCGCCTCACCGCGCGGCAGACTGTCCAGCACGGCGTGATCCTTGCCCGGGCCTTCGCGGACATTAACGCTGGGGGCGTCCACGTAGAACAGACGGCCTTGCGGTTCCGGCACGCTCAGCTCAACCGCTTCGGCTTCAACCGGCTCGGGCTGGGTCAGCGCGACCTCGATCGGGCCAGGAATGATCATAAGGGGCTTTTCCGGCGCGAAAGAGGCCGAGACGATCTGCGGATCATCAGGCCGCAGATACTCAGACTGGACTTCAGCCACCGGCGCGGTGCCTTGGGCAAGGGCGAAGGCATCACGCTTTTCGGCCATACTGGATTGCAGGCCCAATCTGATCTGGCCGCGATCTTCGCCACCAACCAGCATTGCCACGTAAAGACCTAAACAAAGGACCGCCAACCACCGAAACATGAAAACCCCATTCGCCTACAATAACCAATGCTTTAAATGACCAATGCTTTAACACGATTCGCGCTAACGTAGAGGGGAATGATATCGCATTCTTCCACCCTGCCGCATTATCGCCACATTTTTCCCGCTGGACCGGAGCGGTTCGCCCGAATACACAACATCCATGTCCAAGACCGACGATGACGACAACATACAGCCGATGACGGTGTCAGAACCCCTATCGCGCGCCATTGGCGAGCGGTATTTGACCTATGCGCTGTCCACCATCATGCACCGCGCGCTGCCCGATGCGCGCGATGGGCTGAAACCGGTGCATCGCCGCATCCTGTTCGCCATGCGCGAGTTGAAACTCAGCGCGACCAGTGCCTTCCGCAAATCAGCCAAGATTTCGGGCGATGTGATGGGGAACTATCACCCGCATGGCGACACCGCGATTTATGACGCGATGGCGCGCTTGGCGCAGGATTTCAACGTGCTCTATCCCTTGGTCGACGGCCAAGGCAACTTTGGCAACATCGACGGCGATAACCCGGCCGCTAGCCGCTACACCGAAGCGCGCCTGACCGCGATTGCCGAGACGCTGATGGAAGGTCTGGCCGAGAACGCCGTGGACTTCCGCCCGAATTACGACGGCACGCTGGAAGAGCCGGTGGTAATGCCCGCCGCCTTCCCGAACCTTCTCGCAAATGGATCGTCCGGCATTGCCGTCGGCATGGCCACCAACATCCCGCCGCACAATCTGGATGAGCTGATTCAAGGCTGTCATGCGCTTCTGCGCGACCCCGAGACGTCGGATGAGGCTTTGGTCGGGCTGATCCCCGGCCCTGATTTCCCCACGGGTGGGGTCATTATCGAAAGCCGCGCCGCCATTCTGGAGGCCTATCGCACCGGGCGCGGCAGCTTCCGCACCCGCGCGAAATGGGAGGTCGAGGATCTGGGCCGTGGGATGTGGCAGATCATCGTCACCGAAATTCCCTATCAGGTGCAGAAATCGCGGCTGATCGAAAAGCTGGCAGAGCTTGTGAACCTGAAAAAGGTGCCGCTTCTGGCCGATGTCCGCGACGAATCCGCCGAAGATGTCCGCATCGTTCTGGAACCCCGCTCTCGCACGGTCGAACCCGAGATGCTGATGGCGGCACTGTTCCGCAACTCGGATCTGGAAAGCCGTTTCAGCCTGAACATGAACGTGCTGATTGACGGCAAGGTGCCAAAGGTCTGCAGCCTTAAGGAAGTCTTGCGCGCCTTTCTGGACCACCGTCGCGAGGTTTTGCGGCGCCGGTCCGAACACCGGATCGAAAAGATTGATGCCCGGCTTGAAGTGCTGGAAGGGTTTATCATCACCTTCCTGAACCTGGACCGCGTTATCGACATCATCCGCTATGACGCCGACCCCAAACGCGCGCTGATGGCTGAAAACTGGGGCAAGACCCATGTGCGGGCCACGTCGGAAAAGGATTACGTCTCGCCCAAACCGGGTGAGGGCGAGCTGTCCGAAGTGCAGGCCGAGGCCATTCTCAACATGCGCCTGCGGTCCTTGCGCCGCCTGGAAGAGATGGAGTTGATCGCCGAGCGTGACGCGCTGATGAAGGAACGCGCCGATCTGGCCGACCTTCTGGACAGCGACAAACGCCAGTGGAAACAGGTCGGCACCGAACTCGAAGCCATTCGCAAGCAGTTTGGCCAAGCAACCAAACTCGGCGCACGCCGCACCGCCTTTGCCGAAGCCGGCGATGTGGAAGAGGTAAGCTATGAAGCGATGATCGAGCGCGAGCCGATCACCGTGATTTGCAGCCAGATGGGCTGGATCCGCGCCATGAAGGGCCATGTCGATCTGGCGGTTGAGCAAAAGTTCAAGGACGGCGACGGCCAGCGCTTTGCCTTCCACGCCGAGACGACCGACAAGATTATCCTTGTCGCCGCCAATGGCCGTTTCTTCACCCTTCTGGGCGCGAACCTGCCCGGCGGGCGCGGCATGGGCGAACCGGTGCGGCTGATGGTCGATTTGCCGAATGACACCGAGATCGTCGATCTGGTCATTCACCGGCCGGGCGAGAAATGGCTGATCGCCTCCAGCGCCGGCGATGGGTTCATTCTGCCTTCGGACGAGGTGGTGGCCCAGACCAAGGCTGGCAAGCAGGTGCAAACCCTGGGCGCGGGCGTAAAAACCGTTCTGTGCCGCCGCGTCGCGGGCGATGCGGTGGCGGTGGTCGGTGACAACCGAAAAATGCTCGTCTTCCCGCTGGACGAACTGCCGGAAATGGCCAAGGGCAAGGGCGTGCGGCTGCAAAAGTACAAGGATGGCGGGCTGTCGGATGCCACCACCTTTACGCTGGCCAACGGTCTTTCGTGGAAAGACCCGGCCGGGCGCACCCGCACGGAAACCGAACTGTCAGAATGGCAAGCGGCGCGCGCCACGGCTGGCCGCATGGCCCCGCGCGGGTTTCCGCGCGACAATCGGTTCAACTAATCCGGGATCAGCCGAGCTTGACGCCGCCACACCATGTGTTGGCTAGGCTGAAATCATCGGTCAAATGCACGAAATCGGCAGGCGCGCCGGGGCGAAGATGCCCAAGATCCGGCCTGCCGATCACCTGTGCCGGGATCGAACTGGCCATCGCCAGCGCCCGTTCCGGCGGCAGACCAACATGGCGCACCAGATTGCCCACCGCTTGCGCCAAGGTCAGGTCAGCTCCCGCCAGCGTACCATCGGCCAGCGTCAGCCGCCCCGCACGGCGCAAGATGCTGCGGCCCCCCAAAGTGAAGGCGTCCTGCATGCTGCCCGCCACGGCCATACAATCTGACACAAGATAAAGCCCCTCAGGCCGCGCGGCGCAGGCGATCTTCAGCGTGTCCCACGCGACATGCTGGCCATCGGCGATCAACCCAGCGGCGATATCCGAGGACAGAACCGCCCCCACAAGCCCCGGCTCGCGCCCTTGCAACTGGCTCATTGCGTTGAACAAATGCGTCGCACAGCGCGCACCGGCAGCGATCAGAGCCTGCGCCTCCGCACCTGTGGCCTCGGCGTGGCCAAGGCTGACGATCACACCAGCCGCCGCGAGCGTGGCGACCTGCTCGGGCGTCACCGATGCCGGGGCAAGCGTGATCATCAACGCAGGCAAGTGCCGCGCGGCCCCGGCGTAAAGCGCAAGATCAGCCTCCGTCATCGGGCGGATATGCGCGGCGTCATGCGCGCCCTTGCGGCGGCGATCCAGATGCGGACCTTCCAGATGCAGACCCAGAAAGCCGTGGGTTCCCACGGCCTGCCCAGCGACGGCCAGTACGCGGGCGGTCACCTCGGGCGTGTCGGTGATGAGCGTGGGCAGAATACCCGTCGCCCCAAGCCCGCCATGCACCGCGCAAAGCCGGACAATCTGCGCGGCGTCGGTGGTGGCCCCCACCATCTCACCCCCGCCGCCGTTGACCTGAAGATCCAGAAAGCCGGGGGCAAGGATGCCACCCGAAAGCGTGGTCAGATGGGCCCCTTGCGGCACGTGGTCAGCAAGTCCGGCGACGTGGCCCTCTTCGACCAAAAGCACGGCATTTGGTTGCAGCGAGGTGCCGTCAAAGACAGTTGCACCGGCAAAGGCTTGGATCATGGCAAGGTCTCCCGCGCCAGCAACAGCGCACCATCCAGAGCCGATCCCGCGGCGGGGCGCTGGGGCCAATCGGTGATGCGGGCGGCATAGACCGGGCCAAGCCCGCCGATGAAGGTCACAGGCAGCGCGGCACTGCCTTGCAAGGCGGCAAGAGAGCTGCGCACCTCCGCCACCGCCTGCGCCATGATCGCTTGGGCAGCGGCATCATCCGACGCCACGACACGCGGCGCGAAGGCGGCATACTCAACCGCCTTGGCGCCCAGCGAGAAGGTGACCAGCGCCTCGGCTGTGGCAAACTCCTCCAGCACCGCCCGCAAAAGCGGGCTCATCGGCAGCGCCCCATCACGGCCGCGCAAAGCGCGGGCCAAAAGCGCGCGGCCCAGAACCGCGCCGCTGCCCTCATCGCCCAAAGCCAGACCCCAGCCGCCAATCTGCCGAACCCGTCCGGCGCGTTGTTCGGCAAAGACCGATCCCGTGCCGATCGCCGCCACAATCCCATCGTCGCGGCCCAGCGCGCCTTTGACCGCCGTCACCGCATCGGTGACAATCTGCGCACGCGCAAAGGGCAGCCGCGCGCCCAGCCATTCGCCCGCCCCTGCCGCATTGGCCCCGGCAAGGCCAAGACCGGCCTGCAATCGGGACATCGGAACATCGCCGCCCAGCTGCACAAGAGCCGCGTCGCTGGCGGACAAGATATTGCCAAGGGCAGCTTCGGGTGCTGAAGCGATATTGGCAGGCCCGGCTTCGGCGCGGGCCAGAATGTGGCCCTGCGCATCGCAGATTGCGACGCGGCAGCCCGTGCCGCCGCCATCAACGCCAAGGAAAAGTGGTTCCATGCCCGCGCACCCTTCTTTGTCAGATTGAATGCCGTGTTGTGCGGGGCTTTGCAAATCATCTGTGCAACGGGCATGGTGCAGCCATGATCCTTGACCCCATTCGCACCGAAAACCCCTTTGGCGACCCGCATCTTTTCTGGTGTGAAGCGGGCTTTGTCGTTGCCGATGTGCAGGCACTTCACCACGACGGGCCGCTTGGCACCACCAGCCTGCATCTCCCCGACGATCTGACCCAAGCCGTGCCCAAGCGGCGGTCCGAGTTTCTGGCCGGGCGGCTGATGGCAGCCTTGGCCTTGCGACAAGCAGGTCTGCCCGAAGCCGTGGGCCGGGCCGGGCGTGCACCGGTTTGGCCGGAGGGCGTCGCAGGCTCGATCACCCACAGCAAAGACCGGGCGATTGCGGCAGTCTCAACCCGCTATCGCGGCGTGGGGCTGGACTGCGAGGCACTGGTCAGCACCGACCGCGCCATGCAACTGGCCGCCACCATCTTTTCGGAAACCGAGGCGCGCCTGCGGCCCGATGCCTTGCCCTTCGGCACGTTCTTCACCTTGGTGTTCTCCGCGAAAGAGGCGCTTTACAAAGCGCTGTCGCCCCAGCTAGCTCGGATCCCCGGCTTTCACGAGGCGGCATTAACCGCCTTGCAGCCCGGCGAAATGCGGGTCGAAATGCACGGCCAAAGCCATCGCATCCGGTTTCGGCTTTCGGCCAAGGACTGCGTAACGCTGGTGACCCAGTAAGGCGATTAGCCCTCAGGGCTTATGCAGATCCAGCGCCTGCAACTCGTCCAAAAGATCCAACAGCTCTTCCAGCTTTTCATGACCAAAGTCCCGCTCAAGCCGGGCAAAGATCGCATTGCTTTCGGCCAGATGCGCCACGATCAAGGCACGGCCCGCGTCGGTGATGCTGGCAATGGTCTTGCGGCGGTCTTCAAGATCTGTCGCGCGTGTGGCAAGCCCCTCTTCCTCCATAGCGCGGATGATGCGGGTCAGGCTGGGCAACAAAAGACAGGCGTCCTTGGCCACTTGAGTCAACTCGCAAGGCCCGCGCTCATCCAGCACCCGCAAGACCCGCCATTTCTGTTCGTTGATGTCCGATTGCGACAGCATCTCGCGGATCGGGCCCATCACGGTTTCCCGCGCGCGCAACAGCGCGATGGGCAAGGACCGCCGTGTGCGGCGCAGGGGCTGGGTTGGGTTGGACATGACCTTTCTTGCCCGGTTTCGGCCCATCAAACAAGAGTTGGTGCCGGGGATCAGCCCGCGAAATGCCGCTCACCGCGCGCTTCGGCCAGATCCATCTGGCGCTGGCGTTCGCGGAACCGGGCGCGGTCTTCGTCGGTGTATTCGCGCACGCATTGGTGGCACTGGCAGCCGCGTTCGTATTCGGGGCGCAGCTTGTCCTCGGCCGACAACGGTCGGCGGCAGGCGTGACAACTGTCATATTGCCCCGGCACCAGCCCGTGGCCCACCGACACCCGGCCGTCGGACACATAGCATTCCCCGTCCCACAGCGAGGTTTCGGGCGGCATGTCTTCCAGATACTTCAGGATACCACCTTTCAGATGGTAAACCTCATTCTCGCCCAGACCGAGCAGATAGTTCGTAGACTTCTCGCAGCGAATGCCACCGGTGCAGAACATGGCAATCCGCTTGCCCTGAAACTTGGCGCGGTTTTCTTCCCACCAGCGGGGAAAGTCACGGAAGGTGCGAATGTCGGGATCAATCGCGCCCTTAAAGGTGCCGATCGCCACCTCGTAATCATTGCGAGTGTCGATCAGCGCCACATCCTCGGACGCAATCAGCGCATTCCATTCAGCGGGCGACAGATAGCTGCCGACGCGCGCCGTGGGGTCCACATCGGGTTGCCCCATGGTGACAATCTCGCGCTTCAGCTTCACCTTCATGCGGCCAAATGGCATGGCCTCGGCGTGGCTTTCCTTATGCTCCAGCGTCGCACAGCCCGGCAGGGCGCGCAAATGGGCCAAAACCGCATCAATCCCAGCGCGCGGGCCGGCGATGGTGCCATTCACCCCTTCACGGGCCAAAAGGAGCGAGCCCTTGACACCCTGCGCAATGCACAACTCCAACAGCGGCCCGCGCAAGGCGGCCGGATCGTCAAAGCGGGTAAAGTGATAGAGGGCGGCGATCGTCAGCATGGGCTTGGGCATAGGACAAGCGCGCCGGTCCGGCAAGAGCCCGCAGGACCGCAGCTTGACCGTTGCCAACTGGGGCGTTGCGCCTTACCGATAAGAAAAACCCGTGGGAGACCCTGATGCGCGGCACAGATGAAGCCCTGATCGTGATCGATGTGCAAAACGACTTTTGCCCGGGTGGTGCCTTGGCCGTGACGGGGGGCGATGAGATCATCGCCCGGATCAACGCCCTGATGGCCGAGTTTTCCTGCGTGGTGCTTACCCAAGATTGGCATCCGGCAAACCATGCGTCTTTTGCGGCCAACCATCCGGGCGCGTCACCCTTCAGCCTAACCCAAATGCCCTACGGCCCGCAGGTTCTGTGGCCCAGCCATTGCGTGCAAGGCACCAAGGGCGCCGAGTTTCACCCCAACCTGCGCACCGATCCGGCGCAGCTTGTGATCCGCAAAGGCTTTCGGGCCGGGATCGACAGCTATTCGGCCTTTTTCGAAAACGACAAGACCACCGCAACCGGGCTGCACGGCTATTTGCAAGACCGCGGCGCGCGCAAGCTGACGCTGGTAGGGCTCGCCACCGATTACTGCGTTGCCTATTCGGCGCTGGATGCGGCGAAACTGGGCTATCAGGTGACGGTCCTTGAAGGGACCTGCCGCGCAATTGATTTGAACGGATCTTTGGCCGCCGCAATGACCGAGACGCGGGCGGCGGGCGTGATCTGGGCCGCATGACCCCATCGCTTTGACCTTCGGGGGCTGTTTGGCTTAGATGCCCGAAATACGAAAGGGGCTGCCATGGTCGATATCGCCACACGGGTGCACAACCACAATTGGAGAATTGATCCGATTGTGCGGTCTCTGATCGACACTGACTTTTACAAACTGTTGATGTGTCAATCAATTTTCCGAAACAAACCCGATACGCAGGTCACTTTCAGCCTGATCAACCGCAGCAGCAAAGTGCGGCTTGCCGAGCTGGTGGACGAAGGCGAATTGCGCGAGCAGTTGGACCATGTACGCAGCCTGTCCT
>JACCDI010860785.1_pt1 | contig 14133 bp, 16 predicted proteins | sample 7442791 | NCBI WGS metagenome assembly JACCDI01 (sample SAMN15323434, study PRJNA562643) | freshwater metagenome | isolation source: river surface water | place: USA:Blue River Watershed | collected 2017-08-15 | reverse complement strand
ATTTGTTTTTTATTGGAAGATGGAACGCCTATAATCATATTGGTGTGTGTCAATGATAATTGTCGTGGGCGTTTCATCTGTTTATAATATTTGTTTTTTATTGGAAGATGGAACACTCATAATCATCGCCTGTGTGTCAACAACTATTGTCATGGGTGTTTCATTATATCTTTTTTGTTTTGAACGAAATATTCTCAAATATTTTTTTGCAATACATCGAATTGTACCTTATTCTCCTTTTGTGTTGAAAAAAAGCCATTCAATTGCCTTTGGAAATTCGTCACTCCAGTAGGTTTCGCTATGCTTTCCTTCCATATTGATACTCAAATTGATTTTCATTTTGTCTTTTATAAATTCACTTGCAATCATATTTTTCTTAAAACTTTTTACGTGTTCTATCATTGTGTCACTTTCATCTCCCCCAGCATATAAATATATTTTTGTGTCGCTACTTGCAACAGTATCGGACTCAATTTTGAGTTTTGGAACCACCCAAAGCGAAGGCGAAAAAATCATCAATTTTCCATATATTTCAGGATAGCGTAAGCCGCTAAAAAGACTAACCAATCCGCCCATTGAGCTTCCTCCTATTCCTGTAAATTCTCTTTCTTTTTTGGTTCTAAAATTGTTATCAACAAAAGGTTTCAAAGTTTCGGTAACAAAACGGATGTATTTTTTTCCTTGTCCTTTTCCAAGTACGGTTTTGCCCACATTGTATTCCTTTATTCTATCTTCTTCGGCATGTTCTATGGCGATAATGATGATTTTTCCAATTTTATACTCTGCCATTACTGCCAATTTTTTGTCGATTTCCCAGTTGCCATATTTTGCATTTTCGTTGAATAAATTTTGTGCATCTTGTAAATACATTACAGGATAACTTTCGGTGGAAGAATCATAATCATGAGGAAGTAAAGCCCATATTTTTCTGGTTTTATTGAGTTGTGGAATTTCAAATTCATCTGAAATCAGTAAAACTTTTGGCAAATAATTAGGTTTAAAAGGCAACCAATTTTTTCTCCATTTGGGAACATATTCATTTATAATTCCAGAATGTAGCCTTGTTGAACGGTTAGAAGTAATTTCATTATTCTTGCCAATTTCAACTTCGCTCCAATCCCCTTTAGTGAATTTATATAGTAGTTCTTCAGGGTACACAAAATCAGATGGGAATACAAACTTATATAAATTTGCACCAATTTGTTCCATCATAAATTTTTTGTCTTGTGTTCTCCAATTGTTGAAATTTCCCGAAATATAAACTGGTCGTGAATCATCTTCATTGGTATCTAAATGAATTTGAAGTCCGGTATTTTTATTGATAATTTCTTGTTTAGTGATTGTATTCTTTGAATTCATCTTTTGCATTATGGCATTGTAATTTGTAATAAAAAGTAAATATAGTGGATTGCCTTTGGATAAAAAAGAAAAAAAGAAAACCCAATAGAAAATAGATTTCTATTGGATTTTATTGATGAAAATTAGTTAAAAAGAATTCTTTTATTTCTGACGGCCTTTTAAAACACGAACCACGTCATTTAGTTCAAAACCTTTGGCTTGCAACAAAATCAAATAATGAAAAAGCAAATCGGCACTTTCATCTAAGAACAAATTATCATTGTTGTCTTTAGCTTCAATCACCACTTCTACGGCTTCCTCTCCTACTTTTTGGGCAATTTTATTGATTCCTTTTTCGAATAAAGAGGCTACGTAGCTTTTCTCTGAATCGTCATTTTCCCTACGCTTTTTGATGGTATTTTCTAATTTTGAAATAAATCCATACTCTTGATTGTTAGCTTCTTGCCAGCAGGTATCTGAACCTGTATGACAAGTTGGTCCTTCTGGTCTAACTTGTATCAAAAGTGTGTCATTATCACAATCTTTTTTGATGGAAACCAGATTTAGAAAGTTACCGCTTTCTTCACCTTTTGTCCAAAGTCTTTGTTTGGAACGACTAAAGAAAGTTACTCTTTGAGTGTCCAATGTTTTTTGGTAAGATTCTGCATTCATATAACCAAGCATCAAAACGGATTTGGTTTCGCTATCCTGAATTATTGCTGGAATCAATCCGTTTGAGCTTTTAGAAAAGTCTATATTCATTATATTAGTATTAAGTATTGATAATTAAGTATTTAAGACTAAATTCTAACTTCTATATTGTTATTTTTAAGTTCTTTTTTTAATGTTTTGATTTCAATTTCCTTGAAATGAAATACGCTTGCCGCCAAGGCTGCATCTGCTTTTCCTTCGACAAATGTATCTACAAAATGCTGCATATTTCCCGCTCCACCCGAAGCAATTATAGGAATATTTACTATTTCGGATAATGTTGCCATAGCTTCGTTGGCAAAACCATTTTTGGTTCCGTCGTGATTCATCGAGGTAAATAGAATTTCGCCCGCACCTCGTTGTTCCACTTCTTTTGCCCAATCAAATAATTTAATTTCTGTTGGTACCTTTCCTCCTACCAAATGTACCATCCATTCTCCATCAATTTGCTTAGCATCAATCGCCACAACCACGCATTGGCTGCCGAATTTTTGTGCCAAATCATTAATCAACTGAGGATTTTTTACAGCCGATGAATTGATAGAAACCTTATCGGCTCCATTTTGTAATAAAGCTTGTACATCAGAAACAGCTGAAATTCCACCACCAACCGTAAACGGTATATTGATGGTTGCTGCTACTTTTCTCACCAAATTAACCAAGGTTTTTCTTCGTTCTTCCGTTGCTGAAATATCAAGGAAAACTAATTCGTCAGCACCTTCATCTGAATAGATTTTCGCTAATTCCACAGGATCGCCAGCATCACGCAAATCTACGAAATTTACACCTTTAACGGTTCGTCCGTTTTTGATGTCGAGGCAAGGGATTATTCTTTTTGTTAACATTATTTAAGGTTAGAGGTTAGAAATTAGAGGTTAGAATTATTAAAACCGCGAAAAATTACTTTAATCTATTTTTTGCCGTATTTATAGACGCAACCGTAATCGCAACCAATTCCTTTGCTTCTTTACATAATCGTATCATTTCATTTTTTACATTTTCATCGCCCAAATCATACAGTTCCAACAAAATTTCAATAAAAAAATGGCTTTCATCAGCTTCCTCTTCAACTATTTTTAATTTATTAATAAAATCAGCTGTAGATTTTCCTCTTTGTGAGGCTCTGTAATTTGCACCAACTGAACTCGAACATCTTATCAATTGATTGACATAAGCATTATACTCTCTTGAATGAGGAAAGTTTCTGCATAGTTTTCCACAATCAATAGCGAATTTTTTAGTTCGTGCTTTTAAATCTTGTACCATAATTTGAAATTAGAATTTAGAGGTTAGAAATACGAAGTTAGAAAAAGTTAGAAATTAGAGGTATTGGGTTAAAGTTTGATATAGGGGACTAAGAATAGCAAAGTAGTTAATATTCCAACTATTTCTAACCTCTAACTTGGTATTTCTAACCTTTTTCACTTCTAACCTCTAACTTCGTATTTCTAACCTTGAATTATATAATTTTCCAATTGTTTCAAACTTATTCTGCCTTCATAAATCGCTTTCCCAATTATTGTTCCTTCACAGCCTAATTCGGTTAATTTAGGTAATTCGTCAAAGGTAGAAATTCCTCCAGAAGCGATTAATTTTATTCCTTTGACTTCTGTTAAAATCTTGGCATACAATTCAAAACTGGGGCCTTCCAACATTCCGTCTTTGGCAATATCTGTGCAAATTACATACTGAATTCCTTTGTTTTGGTAATCTTGAATAAATGGAATCAAATCTTCATTAGAATCTTCTAACCATCCTGAAACGGCTACTTTTTCGTTATTGGCATCGGCTCCCAAAATAATTTTATCTGAACCATATTCTGCAATCCATTTTTCGAAAATAGTTCTGTTTTTTACAGCAATGCTTCCTCCTGTAATTTGGTTTGCACCACTTTCAAAAGCAATTTTCAAATCAGCATTGGCTTTTAATCCACCACCAAAATCAATTTTCAATTTGGTTTGTGAAGCGATTTGTTCCAATATTTTATAATTGACGATTTTGCTTGATTTTGCACCATCCAAATCCACCAAATGTAAATATTCGATTCCGTGTGCTTCGAATGATTTCGCCACTTCCAGCGGATTTTCGTTGTATATGATTTTGGTATTGTAATCACCTTTCGATAAGCGAACACATTTTCCTTCGATGATGTCTATTGCGGGAATAATTCTCATTTTTATCAGCCCCCTAACCCCCGAAGGGGGAATTTCTATTGGGGTAAATAGGTTTTATTAATAATATATTGCTTTTTTTCGTATTCTTTCAGAGTTCCCCCCTTCTGAGTTAAGGGGCTAGAAAGTTTTTTAAAATTTGCTCTCCAATATCACCACTTTTCTCGGGATGAAATTGAGTTCCATAGAAATTATCATTTTCCAATGCAGACGAATATTCCAGCTCGTAATTAGTTGTCGCAATAGTTTCGGTACAAAGAGGAGCATAAAAGCTATGAACTAAATACATATATTCGTTTTCGGAAATGCCGCTGAACAAGTCTGATTTTAGGTTGTAAATAGTATTCCAACCCATCTGTGGCACTTTCACTTTGGATGAAAATTTCACTACATCCACATCAAAAATTCCCAATCCTTTGGTATCGCCTTCTTCTGAATAATTACACATCAATTGCATTCCCAAACAAATTCCCAAAACGGGTTGTTTCAGTGTTGGAATCAATGTATCCAATCCACTTTCCTGAAGCATTTTCATCGCATAACTCGCTTCACCCACTCCAGGAAAAATCACTTTGTCCGCTGCTTTTATTTCGTCAGGATTGTTGCTTAAAACTGCTTTGTAGCCCAATCTTTCGATGGCAAACATAATGCTTTGAATGTTTCCTGCACCGTAGTTTATGATGACAAGCCCCCCATCCCCCAAAGGGGGAGTTGATGTAGTTTGTGCTATATTGTTATTCATTGTTAATTTATTTTTGAACAGAATATTCTGCAAATACATCGATTTTAATTTGCTCCCAATCTTCTTTTATGATGCTATAATACACATCATCTTTGCTATTTCCTAAAGAATCGATATAATTATTTCTAAAAACACCTTCTTTTGTCGCTCCAAGTTTTTCGATTGCTTTTTGGGATTTTAGATTTTCCAAATCAGCACTAAATTGAATTCTTCTCAACCCAATTTCTTCAAAACCGCATTTAAGCAACTCAAATTTACAAGCTTTATTTAAACCTGTTCCTTGAAATTTTTTGCCATACCAAGTCCAACCAATTTCGACTTTTTCACTATTAAAATTGATATTTCCAAAACGAGTACTTCCCGCAATTTCATTTGTTAATTTATTGATTATCAAAAAGAATAAGCTGTTTTGGACTGTACAGACAAAGTATCAGAAATGTAATTTTGAAAATCCTCCTCTGTGCGGACATAGATCCCCATAAATTTCCAAACGGTATCGTCAGAAATTATATTTTTTAATTCTTGAGCTTTTTCTTTGGTAAATGGAATCAATAAAACTTTGTCGTTTTCTAATTCAATTTGAGTATTTAAAAAATCTTTCATTTGTATTATTATTGCAGCACTAATTCCCCAAATACTCCTTCAATTGTTTTCATTGTCAAAAACATTTTTCCGCTGTCAGGTAGTTTTGTAAACCCATATTTTTGATAAAAAATTTCAGCTTCCACATCAATTGGATCGACTACAACGGCAAAAGAACCTAGTATTTTTGAAATTTCATAACTTCGTTTTAAAGCATCAATCAATAGCAAGTTTCCAATTCCTTTTCCTTGCTGATTGGCATCAACCGCTAATCTACCCAATAATGTCGTCGGTATTTTAAGATACGATTGTGGCAGTTTTTTTCTGATATTTTCAGGGATACTTTCAAGTGGAATACTATTGTTTGAAAGTGTGTAAAAACCCACAATCGCATCGGGTTTACTTTTGTCAGTTAAAACAAAACAAGTAGCTAATTTCCTTTTTATATCTTGATTTACTTGTTTTTTCAAATAGTTATCCAAAATTGCAATGCCACAAAAAAACGCATTTCGGTTGTGATTTGCCGACAAAACCTCTGCATCAAACCTCATTGCGAAACCATTTTTTTGTAAATTTCAAATCCCTCAATCAAATTTTGATTTGGCTTTGGAGGGTTCATTATGGCTTCAAAAAAAATAATTGCATCTTTTTCTGAGGCTAAAAATTTTTCGTTATCCATTATAATTTTTTTCGCTTTTTCTTGGGCGGATAAAACTATAAAATCGGTCAAATTTCTATAACCACCAATAATGACTGCACGTTCAAAAAAATCTTTTTGCTCTTTTGATAGTCTAGTATCAAATCTTGCTTTGTCAGTTTTTACTACTTTAGTTTTCATTGCTTTCAATTTAATAAAACAAATGTACGGAATAAAAACGTACGATTATAATTTTTCTGTTTCAAATTTCAAGTTTTCGGGAGAACTTCTAACTTCCCTCTTCTAACTTCTAACTTCAAAGCATTCCTTTCGTACTCGGCAAAATCATTTTTTCCGTATCACGTTTTACTGCGACTTTTATCGCTTTAGCGAAAGCCTTGAAAATAGCTTCGATTTTGTGATGTTCGTTCGTTCCTTCGGCCTTGATATTGATGTTGGCTTTGGCGCCATCCGAAAAGGATTTGAAGAAATGATAAAACATTTCCGTTGGCATTTTACCCACCATTTCGCGTTTGAATTCGGTTTCCCAAACCAACCAATTTCTGCCACCGAAATCAATTGCCACTTGAGACAAACAATCGTCCATTGGCAAACAAAAACCGTATCTTTCTATTCCTAATTTGTTTCCTAATGCTTTCGCAAAAACTTCTCCCAAAGCAATTGCCGTGTCTTCAATCGTGTGGTGTTCGTCCACTTCCAAATCGCCTTTTACTAGAATTTCCAAGTCCATTTGTCCGTGGCGAGCGATTTGGTCCAACATATGGTCGAAAAAAGCAATCCCAGTTTCGATTTTACTTTTTCCTGTTCCGTCCAAATTCAGATTGATGTAAATATCAGTTTCATTCGTTTTTCTGGCAATGGAAGCCGAACGTTCTTCTAATTTCAAAAACTCATAAATCGTTTTCCATTCCGTGGTTTGCAAAGCAATAACAGAATCCAATTCGTGTCTTTTTGACGAAATTTCATCACTTCCTAACTCTTCGTCCGTGCAAATAAAAATAGCTTTTGAGCCCAAATTTTTGGCTAATTCCACATCGGTAATTCGGTCGCCAATTACGAATGAATTTTCTAAATCATATTCCGGATTATTAATGTATTTTGTCAACATTGCGGTTCCTGGTTTGCGAGTTGGGGCGTTTTCGTGAGGAAAAGTTTTGTCAATAAAAACTTCACTAAAAACTACGCCTTCATTTTCGAAAGCTTTCACCACCAAATGGTGTACTGGCCAAAAGTTGGCTTCGGGATGCGAATCTGTTCCCAAACCATCTTGATTGGTAACCATAACCAATTCAAAATCCAATTCGGTCGCAATTTTTCCTAGATATTGAAAGGCTTTTGGATAGAATTCCAATTTCTCGAAACTGTCCAATTGATAGTCGTTTGGTTCTAAAACCATGGTTCCATCGCGATCTATAAAAAGTATTTTTTTCATTGTTTAACATTTACCACTTTAATTTAAACTCAATTTAAAGCCCAAGCCGTTAGAATTAGCTATAAAATCCATACTTTGAATTTTAAAACTAGTGTCGCTAATTGACTTTTGACTATTGAATTCCGAAACCACATTTTTAATTTTTTTTGTAAATCCTATTTTAACTGGAATGGCAACTAACACCGCAACTAATCCTAAAGCAACAACTCCAGTTGAAACTGGTGTTCCATTATATAGTTGAATTGCTGTAACTCCATAGGCTAAACTTGCTCCACCAATAAACAAAACATTTCCAACTGTCTTTTTTGTTCTTCCTATATTGTATTCTTCCAAAAGTGTTTCATTGTTTGCAAGTAAAGATCTTACTTCATTAGAAGAAAGGTTTTTACCACTGTCATCTTTGATATTTCCACGGTTTTTGTAAACTAATTTTTGAGCAAAACAAAATTGGCACGTTAAAAGTAGTAGAATAATTTTAATTGAATTTTTCATAAGGGTTAATATTTATTATTAAAATTTAGGGTTAATCTATAATTAAGGTTAATCTATAAAATTTAAAGTTTCTATCAACTTGTTATTCTCCTCCTCCGTTCCAATCGTCAAACGCAAGGTGTTTTCACATAAAGGTTGGGTTGTTCGGTTGCGAATTACAATTCCTTTGGAGATTAATTCATCGTATCTTTTGTTGGCGTCATCCACTTTTATTAAGATGAAATTCCCTTCTGTCGGATATATTTTTTCGACAAATTTTACATCAACCAACACTTTAAGTAATTGCTCTCTTTGTCTAATAATTGATGCTATTTCAGTATTTACTTTTTCAGGATTATTCAATCTTTCCAAAGCTCGTAATTGTGTCAATTCATTGACGTTGTAAGGTGGTTTTATCTTGTTTAAAACCGAAATTATCTCCGCCGAAGCATAACAAATTCCCAATCGAATTCCTGCCAAACCATAGGCTTTTGAAAGTGTTTGGGTGATAATCAAATTTGGGTATTCGTCTATTTTAGGCAGCCAGCTTTCTTTTTCCGAAAAATCTATGTAAGCTTCATCAATCACAACCAAACCTTTAAAATTCTCTACTAATTTCAACACTTTTTCATCTGAAAATGAATTTCCTGTTGGATTATTTGGCGAACATAAGAATATTATTTTTGTGTTTTCGTCAACAGCATTCAAAATTTGTTCAACTTGTGGTTGAAATTCATTCGATAATAAAACTTCCCTATTTTCGATATTATTCAAATTGGCCAAAACACTATACATACCATAAGTTGGCGGCAAAGTAATTACATTATCGACTTTTGGTTCGCAAAAAGCCCTGAAAATTAAATCCAAAACTTCATCGCTTCCGTTTCCAAGTAAAATTTGATTGGTTTTTACGTTTTTTTGTTTGGCTAAAACCACTTTTACGTTGCTTTGTTGTGGATCAGGATAGCGATTTACGCCATTTTGAAATGGATTTTCATTGGCATCCAAGAAAATCATATCGGCTGTGTCGAAATCCTCAAATTCGTCACGGGCCGAAGAATAAGGCTTCATCGACTTGATGTTTTCTCTAATTAAATTATTTATGTTGAAATTCATTAATATTAAATTTTAAATAAAATTGGATAGAAAGACCTCAAAGGTTTAAAAACCTTTGAGGTCTTTAATCATCGCTAATCGTAATGTAACCGCATTTTTGTGTGCTTGCAATCCTTCGGCTTCTGCCATAATTTCTATCGCTTTGCCAATGTTTTGAATTCCTTTTTCAGAAATTTTTTGAAAAGTCATCGATTTGGTGAAACTATCCAAATTTACGCCGCTGTAATTCTTGGCATAACCGTTGGTTGGCAAGGTGTGATTGGTTCCAGAAGCATAATCACCAGCACTTTCTGGTGTATAGTTTCCAATGAAAACAGAACCAGCATTTCCTATGTTATTTACATAAAAATCTTCGTCTTTGGTGCAAATAATGAAATGTTCTGGGCCATATTCGTCGATTAATTCTAAAGCAATTTTGTCATTTTCGACATAAATCAATTTAGAATTGGCGATGGCTTTTTCGGCAATAGCTTTTCTTGGCAACACTTCCAATTGGGTTTGAATTGCTGCTTCGACTTCATCTATCAAATTTTTTGAAGTCGAAACCAAAATCACTTGACTGTCTGTTCCGTGTTCCGCTTGCGACAATAAATCGGAAGCTATGAAAGCTGGAACGGCAGACTCATCAGCAACAATCAACAATTCAGAAGGTCCAGCTGGCATATCGATTGCCACGCCAAATTGGGTTGACAATTGTTTGGCTACAGTCACAAACTGGTTTCCAGGTCCAAAAATTTTATACACTTTTGGAATTGATTTGGTACCAAAAGTCATTGCTGCAATCGCTTGAATTCCCCCTACTTTCAAAATTTTGGTAACACCACATAAATGAGCAGCAAATAAAATGGCGGCATTTATATTCCCACTTTTGTCTGGTGGCGAACACAACACAATTTCTTTGCAACCGGCGATATTGGCTGGAACAGCAAGCATCAAAACGGTTGAAAACAAAGGCGCTGTTCCTCCAGGAATGTATAAGCCGACTTTTTGGATGGGTCTTTTTTCTTGCCAACAATTGACCCCTTCGATAGTTTCAACAACAACTTTAGCTGTTTTTTGGGCGGAATGAAATTTTTCTATGTTCGATTTTGCCAATTGAATAGCAGTTTTCAAATCTTTAGAAATAACGGCAATGGCTTGTTCTATTTCCGATGGAGAAACTTCTATATTCTCGAATTTAACACCGTCAAAGAGTGAAGTATATTTGGCAACAGCCTCATCCCCTTTCTTCTGAACTTCCTTGAAAATTTCCTTTACGGTGGCTTCAATGTCATCGATGGTTTTAGTTGGTCTTTTTAAAATAAGCCCCCTAGCCCCCGAAGGGGGAACTGTTTGAGCATAAATTTCTATTCTTTCCATCATAATTTATTTTATATTTTTCATCTGTTTATAATATTTGTTTTTTATTGGAAGATGGAACGCCTATAATCATATTGGTGTGTGTCAATGATAATTGTCGTGGGCGTTTCATCATTCTTTAAATTCTCCCGCAGCTTACTCCCCCTTCGGGGGTTGGGAGGCTAAAGCACCATTTTTTCGATTGGACAAACCAAAATTCCTTCGGCACCCGCTTCTTTCAATTGATCAATTACGTCCCAGAAAGTGTCTTTATCGATTACGGAGTGAACGCTGCTCCATCCTTCTTCTGCCAATGGCATTACGGTAAGACTTTTCAGAACCGGTAAAATTTTACCAATGGCTTCAATTTTATCGTTAGGAACATTCATCAGGATGTATTTTGATTTTCGGGCTCTTAAAACGGATTCGATTCTAAATTGAAGTGTATTAATAATAGACTGTACTTCTGGAGTCACTTTTGGTGAAACTGCCAAAACGGCTTCGCTTTTGAAAATAACTTCCACTTCTTTCAAATTGTTTTTGAATAAAGTACTTCCGCTGGAAACAATATCAACGATTCCGTCGGCAAGACCGATATTGGGTGCTATTTCTACCGAGCCTGAAATTTGATGAATGTCAACTGTCATTCCGAAAGAACCAAAATATTCGATAACCGTGTTCGGATAAGAGGTAGCGATACGCATTCCTTCTAAATCTTTAATAGAATTGTATTTGAAAGTTTTTGGAACTGCTACTGAAACTTTGCATTTCGAAAAGCCTAATTTTTGGATTACTTTGATATTTTTTCCTTTTTCGACTAAAAGATTATCACCAACAATAGCAATATCTACTACTCCATCAATTAAATATTGAGGTATATCTGAATTTCGCAAGTATAAAACTTCTAATGGAAAATTAGAGGCAGAAGCCTTAAGTTGGTCGTTTCCATTATCAATAGAAATGCCACAGTCTTTTAGAATTTGAATGCTTTCTTCGTTTAAACGACCTGATTTTTGAATTGCAATTTTTAAAGTACTCATTTTAGTTTGTTGTTTTCCCCACCTCAACCCTCCCCGAGGGGAGGGAGCCGAGACTGGTTAAATTTTTTAGAAATGTTATTTGTTTCGATTTAATATATTTTTATGCATTTGTTCGCTACAACTATTCCCCTTCGGGGGTTAGGGGACTAATAAAAAACCCGTTTGATGTACTCAAACGGGTTTATAGAATATGATTTATACATACATATCATTAACACATCGCTTGAGAGCAATATTGAAAATGATGGTGATGTAATTGAATTGATAACATAAATTTTAATTTGATAATCGTTTTATTCGAATGCAAATATAATAGAAAATATATTTACAAACCAATTTTTAATTTAACTTAATGCAAACTAATTGTTAAAACCCCCTGATGTATAATTTATAAAAATGATACAAACAGTTGGTTTTAATAGTATTACTGAAGCAAAAGCTTCAAAATAATTTGACTACAATGAAGGTCCGGCTACAACTAAACGTTTTCCTTCTTCATCACCAGTATATTGCTCAAAATATTTGATGTATCGAGCAGCTAAATCTTTAGCTTTATCATCCCATTCCGCTTTATCTTTGTAAGTATCTCTAGGATCTAAAATTCCTTCGCTCACATTTGGCAATGCAGTTGGAAAAGTTAAATTCAAGTAAGGAATAGTTTTAGTTTCCGCTTTGTTTATGTCTCCACTAATGATAGCATCGATTATTGCTCTAGTATTTTTCAATGAAATTCTTTTACCTGTACCATTCCATCCTGTGTTTACAAGATAAGCTGTTGCTTTGTGCTCTTTCATTTTTCCAATCAATGTTTTTGAATACATTGTTGGGTGTAGGGTTAAGAAAGCTTCTCCAAAAGCAGGTGAGAAAGAGGGTTCTGGAGCAGTAATTCCTCTTTCAGTTCCAGCTAATTTAGAAGTATATCCACAAAGAAAGTGATAAGCTGCTTGATCCTCGGTTAAAATAGATACTGGAGGCAATACACCAAAAGCATCAGCAGAAAGATAAATTATTTTGCTAGCGTGTCCAGCTTTTGAAGGTAAAACAATTTTGTTAATATGGTAAATTGGATAAGAAACTCTTGAATTTTCGGTGATTGAATGATCGTAATAATCGATTTCTCCATACTCATCCACAATTACATTTTCTAACAAAGCATCTCTCTTGATAGCTCTCCAAATATCTGGTTCATTGTTTTCGCTTAAGTCGATTACTTTAGCATAACATCCTCCTTCATAGTTGAAAACTCCATTATTATCCCACCCGTGCTCATCATCACCGATTAAATATCTTTTTGGATCGGCAGATAAAGTGGTTTTTCCAGTACCTGAAAGACCAAAGAATACGGCTACATCTCCATCTTCACCAACATTTGCAGAACAATGCATAGAAGCCATTCCTTTTAATGGTAAATAGTAGTTCATCATAGCGAACATCCCTTTTTTCATTTCACCACCATACCAAGTTCCACCAATAATTTGGATTTTTTCAGTAAGATTAAATAAAACGAAGTTTTCAGAATTTAACCCTTGTTCTTTCCAATTCGGATTTTTAGTTTTAGAACCATTCATTACAATGAAGTCTGGCTTACCAAAGTTTTCCAATTCATGAATAGAAGGTCTTATAAACATATTGGTAACAAAGTGTGCTTGCCAAGCCACCTCCATAACGAAACGAACTTTTAGCCTTGTGTCAATGTTAGTTCCACAAAAAGCATCTACAACATATAATTTAGGAGATGTTGAAAGTTGCTCTAATGTAAGTGCTTTTAAATCGTCCCAAACTTCTTTTGTAGTTGGGTAATTAGGAGTACTAATTCCAGCTTCTTTGTCCCAGCAAATGGTATCTTTAGTTGTGTCATCTCTTACAATATATCTATCTTTAGGAGAACGACCTGTAAAAATACCTGTTTTTACAGCCACACAACCAGTATCAGTTAATGCTCCTTTTTCAAACCCTTTTCTTTTGTGGGATACCTCAGCTTGATACAATTCTTCATAAGAAGGATTGTAAGCCACTTCATGATATCCTGTGATTCCTAAATCATGTAATTCCTGAATAATTCTAATGTTTTTCATAATTATTTTCTTTATTTATTCTTATTTTTCATTTTCAAATGTACGAAATTCTTACCTAAAAAAGCTGACAATTGTCATACTTTCAATAAATCTACGAAAACGTTTTCTTTGTTTTCAAGGCTTCGCAAGGTTTTTATATGATAAATATCATATTAACTAATTTATTAATTACTAATTTTGACAAAGAAAAATAAAGTTTTATTTTAATTTATTTCATCTTTTTGCTAGAACAAATTAATGGTAATGAGCAATTGAATTTGGGTAAAATATTTAAAAAAAATCTATTGAATAAATATTTCATATATGTAAATTTTGATTTTTCAGCGGTCATTTATGGTATGCTTCGCCAGTTCGACTCTGTCTCGGGTCGCCTTTTACTTATTGGTGTTTGCTTCACTATGTTACTATTTTTTATAGGTGTTCAGCGAATTTCATTTGCTTCACTGAGTTTATATTTTT
>JACCDI010796359.1_pt1 | contig 14150 bp, 12 predicted proteins | sample 7442791 | NCBI WGS metagenome assembly JACCDI01 (sample SAMN15323434, study PRJNA562643) | freshwater metagenome | isolation source: river surface water | place: USA:Blue River Watershed | collected 2017-08-15 | reverse complement strand
GTGGTGCGGTGTAATGGTGTTTCATCTCTTTAGGAATATGTTTGCACAGTTCATGTGCTGCACGTGTTTGACCAGAACCAGAGATATCATCGAGTTCGCCTTCGATAGTAAATAAGGCGACGTTGGTAATGTCTTGTGGGCGTACGAGTTTGCCTTCCACTTCCCATGTGCCAGTAGGTAAGCGGAATTCTTGGAACACAGTTTGTATCGTTTCTAAGTAATACTCAGCAGGCATATCTAAAACTGCATTGTATTCATCATAAAATTTACGATGCTCTTCTGCTGACTCATTATCTCCACGACGTAAGTGCAGATAAAACTCCCAATGACTTTCAGCATGACGACGTGGATTCATCGCTACAAAACCTGCATGCTGCAGAAAACCTGGATAAACCTTACGACCAACGCCAGGATGATTTGAAGGCACGCTATAAATCACGGTGTTTTCAAACCATGAGAAAGGTTTATCAGTCGCTAAATCATTGACTTGTGTAGGTGATTTACGTGGATCGATAGGACCACCCATCATCACCATCGTTTTAGGCATGGTATTTTCGCCGGCACTGGCCATGAGTGAAATCGCTGCAAGCACAGGTACAGTAGGCTGACAGACAGAAATCACATGCAGGTCTGGACTTAAATGACGAATGAAATCCTGCACATAATAAATATAGTCATGTAGATGGAAAGCGCCTTTATCCAAGGGCACCATACGTGCATCAGTCCAATCAGTGATGTAAACATCGTGATTCGGCAACAAGCCACGTACGGTATCGCGCAACAGCGTTGCATGATGACCTGAGAGTGGTGCTACCAAGAGCACCTTAGGATGCTTCACCTTAGAGAGCGTGGTTCCTGATAAATCTTTGCGGAAGTGAAGCAATCTGCAAAAGGGTTTATTGATGACGATTTCTTCGGTGATGTCGACGGTAATACCATCTACCTCAGTGGTCGTGATGCCAAACTCAGGTTTTTCATATTGTTTGCCGAGTCTGAACATCAACTCGTAGCCGGCTGCAATACGCTGGGAAAAAGGAGAATGAGCGAGTAGAGAGACAGGGCTAGTAAATAACTTAGAAGACGCTTCGGCCCACTGAATTAGGGGGCTTAGCAGCGTACGATTCATTTCGTGCAACTGATAGAGCATTGTGACCTCTCATTCAAGACAACAGAATTGTGCCGGACATTTGATTATTCCGCAATGCAGCAATTGCAAGTTTGGAATTTTCTCTAGGTAAGTCGCCAATTCCAAACAAAATACTTGAATAAATTAATCTTTCGATAATTTTATTCTGCTGAATTAGGCCAGTTTTTTCAAAATTTCCGAAATTTAACATAAGGCTAATTCACATAATTTGTTAATTAATAACGTAGGATTAAGTGAGATTTAATCAAAAAGTTATTGTATTAATAACCAGTTAACGCTCATCGGGTTGCGCTCTAGTTAATAGTGAATGCATTCACGATTTTTCTCAGTAAAACCTGACTATCTCAGCATTCCAAACTAACTTTTAGCCAGACGATTTAGCAAAGAAAAATTCTTCATCTGTAAACTAAACATCGACAGATAGTTTGAAAACTTTTGCTGACATATAATGACGTCCGTGAAAAACGTCTCTCCATTTTTTCTGCGTATTGCCAAATTTCTGCTTGTAGCCATCATGCTGCAGGCAGTGTTGCCTGTTTTTGCAGCGCAACATAATGCGAAAAATGGATTAAGTGCAGCAGGTTGGGTAGAGGTTTGTAGTGCGCAAGGTAGTAAATGGGTCGCACAAGATAGTCATTCGCTTCCTGCACAACATGCATCAGCCCATACTGATCATTGCGTTTTTTGTAGTACAACGGGAGCAAGTGCTGAATTTGATGCCACCCGCTATCTCCCACCTCGTGATCTCTCTTATTCAGTTGTAAACATCACCACCCATGATGCGGCGTCTGTGTATGCCGGTCATGTCATTCTTTCTCGCGCCCCACCTTCACATTCTTGATTTAACAAAGCCGCGTTAACTAGTCATCAGGCTAGTTGATTCTATTGTTTTATCTGGAGTGGTCTATGTTGACTATTGAACGCATGATGCGCTTGCTCGCGCATGTAAACATGGGTGCATTAATCGCCTTATTGGTATGGATGATTGTTCATCATTCTTCATTGCCGCATTCATTCGATTTTGAAACGCTGACTGCTCACATATCTAAGGAGCAGAAATGAACACATCTTTTTATTCCCCTACTGGTGCACGACGTGGGTTAGTGATTGCTTTAGCTGCAGTGTGCTTATGGATGGGCTGGGCAGTAGGTTGGCTAATGTCGCCTCAACCTCAAGTTAAAACAGAATTACAAATACAAACCACACCTGCATCTTGCAAAGCTTGTGAGAGCAAGCAGGTAAATTTTCTTTAATTTGAAAATCATCTAAAGGATTGGAAATGAAAATAAAAAATAAGAAGAAAAATAATTTTTATACAAAATTAAATAGTATTACGATCGGAATTTTGTCAGGTGTATTGATTACGCCAAGCTATGCCCTAGAAGCTCAATCTGAAAATGTAGAAATGTCATTAGGGGAGGTAGTAGTAACTGGACAAGGCGGTGCATTAAGTCCTAGACAAGTATTAACTTCAGTTAATGTCTTAACAAAAGACCGCATAGAAAATCAAACCAACTACAGTAATTATGAACTCATCAATCAGGTGCCTGGTGTCATGCTTGGAGACTATGCAGGGAAGGGTGTTGGATTTGGTACAGTTTCTATGCGAGGTTTTAATACCGAGGGTGTTTTGAATGCAGTTAAGCTTTTAATAGATGGTGTGCCTAGTAATGCAAACGATGGAAATACATATTACATAGACATGGTTCCTCGTATCGATATCGAGGCGATTGAAATAGTGAAGGGCACTAACGATCCTCGATATGGGTTACATAATATTGCGGGGAATATGAATCTTGTGACTAGATCTGGAGATAACTATACTGAATCAAAGTTGAGTGTGGGTAGTTATGCAACTCAAATGCTTCAGTTTGCTAAAGGTATTGAGACAGAATCATTTTCCCAAAACTATGCATTGAGTTATAAGACCACAAATGGTTATCGTCAGCACATGGAGGCAGATGCAACTAATTTTAGTGGTAAGTGGTTTGTAAAATCTGGTGAAGGTAGATCACGTATCGGTCTCATGATCAAACATCTAAGTAATAATGCAAATGAGCCAGGTTATCTAACGCAAGCTCAGATTAATGCCAACCCATTTCAGGTTGCCCCTAAGAGTATTAACGATAGAGATTCAAGACAGGCCAGCCAAATTGCTTTGCAAGCTGAATCAGATATCGATTCATCTACCCACATTCAGGGACAGGTTTATTTAAATACTCTAAATGATGATCGATATGTTAAGTTTCCTGACTCAACAAGACAAGAATTTCGTCAACTACGAGAAGAGCATATAGGTGCATCAGTTAATTACACACGAAACTTAGGTCAAACAACGTTTGGTGATACAACATTTATTAGTGGCGTGGATACAGAAAGACAGGACAATTTCAATTTTAGAGAGCGACCAATTGAGAATGGTTTTCCTGCTGTACAGCCTCGTCGTAACCATCAATACTTGTTTAATACGGTTGGTGGATTTGTTCAGGCAGTATTTAAACCTAATAATCGATGGACAATTACTCCCGCTTATCGCGTGGATAAAGTTACAGGAGAGGGTATCTTACGTTTTGACAGTTCCGCAGCTTTGATTGGTAATTGGCCTATCAATAATTATGGTTTGATAGAACAGCCTAAATTAAGTATGTCCTATAAGTTAACAGAAGCTTCTACTGCATACGGTAACTGGGGTAGAAGCTTCCAAGTTGGAACTGGCCGTGCCGCATATCAAACCTTCGCTGTTGCAGTTGGGCCGTCAATTAACGAAGGTTGGGAAATTGGATTGAAATTTAAACCATCATCTTCAGTCGATACGCGAACGGCAACTTGGAAGCAGACCGCACAAAACGAAGCGAAAACATTGCTTGCTGATCCGTCAAATGGCACATTCAACTTAGGACAGACCGTTAGAACGGGAGTAGATTTCGAATTGAATGCAAAGCCTACGCAAACAACAAGTATCTGGGCAGGTATATCTTTTCAGAAAGCAGAAATTCTTAGTACGGGTAAAGAAGTTGATCACGTACCTAGAAGAATTTATACCTTAGGTATTAATGAAAGATTGAATGATAAGTGGCGTGTGGGTGCGACTGTATTAGGTCAGTCTAGCTATTTCATCGATACCACCAATACTGAGAAAATTGGATCGTATGTTCTTGTAAACACATCGATAGGCTATAAGGTCAATAATTTTACAGACCTTGATTTTCAAATACGTAACCTGTCTGATCGCATCTATTATTATTCATACGATAATATATATCCCGGTTCGCCAGGCAATTTCTATGCGGGTAATATGCCTCGTAGTTTCTATATGACGCTGAGCATGAAACTCTAATTATGCAAACTCGGAGCAGAATTTTTTTTTATAAGCTCCACCAGCACCTCGGTCTATGGATCGGGGTGCTTTTTGTTTTGCTTGGTATTACAGGCAGTCTACTTACTTTCTATCCAGAGATCGATGCGTTTATAACATCTGGAATCAAACCTACTGGACAAATTATAGATAAGCTATCTGCACAGAAAATCTATGATGTACTTAGGCAGGAATACCCAGAAAGAAAGGGTAGTTGGCGTATTGAATTACCTATGACCAAAGATAGTGCTATTACAGCTAGGTATTACAAGCCAGTAGAAACGGCACATAAAAAGTTTGCACCCATTATGGTAACAATTGATCCAGTTAGCTACAAAGTGACAAGTTTTCGGTATTGGGGAAATTATCCAGCTACTTGGATTTATGACCTTCACTATACTTTACTTGGTGACGAATTTGGGCATAACACGGTTGGAGTTGTTGGAGTCGTATTGCTGTTATCTATTATTTTTGGCTATTTGTTGTGGATGCCTAAGTGGGGGCGTATTACCAAAAAAATGAAGCCAGTAATAAGGAGCCAGAAAGTTAAAAAGATATATGACTTGCACATGATTTTTGGTATTTATGGAGGAATTTTATTAGCAGTGATCGCATTAACGGGCGTAATTTTAGCTTATCCAAATATAAGTAAAAAAATAGCTTTAGAAATTTTAAAGTTTGAGCAACCGATGCCTACTTTTCGAAGTATGATTTCTAAAGAGAAGTCAGAAGAAAACTTAGATCGATTAATCGATAAATCAAAATCAGTTTTCCCAAATGGCGATATCAGATGGATTGAAACTAGTGGTGAGGATGGTAGGGAGGTTACACTTCGGCTTGTTAATGGGAATGAACCAAGTAAAAGGTTTCCACAATCTTATTTAAAATTGCATCCGTTAACTGGCGAGATACTTTTTCAAAGAAATTACCATGAGCTCCCGGTGGGAGATAAATTATGGGCTTGGGTACATCCGCTACATAATGGTGAAGCATTTGGTTTTATTGGTCGAATAATAGTGACTTTACTCGGTCTGTTTCCTTTAATTTTAATGCTCACTGGTGTATTGCGATTTATTCAAAAGCGTAAATCAAAAATATTTATAGAAGCAAGGAAGAATAGATAGGTAAATGAAGCATAGTTCTATTAATTTTCGGCGTATTGCCAAATTTCTGCTTGTAGCCATCATGCTGCAGGCAGTGTTGCCTGCTTTTGCAGCGCAACATAATGCTAAAAATGGATTAAGTGCAGCAGGTTGGGTAGAGGTTTGTAGTGCGCAAGGTAGTAAATGGGTCGCACAAGATAATCATTCGCTTCCTGCGCAACATGCATCAGCCCATACTGATCACTGCGTTTTTTGTAGTGCAACGGGAGCGAGTGCTGAATTTGATGCCACCCGCTATCTCCCACCTAGTGATCTCACTTCTTCAGTTGTAAACATCACCACCCATGATGCGGCGTCTGTGTATGCCGGTCATGTCATTCTTTCTCGCGCCCCACCTTCACATTCTTGATTTAACAAAGCCGCGTTAACTAGTCATAAGGCTAGTTGATTCTATTGGTTTATCTGGTGTGGTCTACGTTATCGATCAAACCCATGCTGTGTGTACTTGTGCGCATCTAAGTTGGTATGTGCATAGCCACTTAAATAGTCGTTCACATAACTTACGAATTTAAGTTAAAAAATTTTTAATCCAAAACTTTTAAAGGTAAAAAAATGAAATATCTCATCACATTAAGCTTATTGTTTATTTCAATCGCAGCATCAGCAGAGATCATCATTAAAGATGCTTGGGTAAGAACGACTGTCGCTGAACAAAAAGTGACGGGAGCATTCATGCAGATCACTTCAGATAAAGCAGTGAAGTTGGTTAGTGCTAACTCAACTGTTGCAGAAACTTTAGAAATACATGAAATGAGTATGCAAGGTGATGTCATGAAAATGCGTCAAGTGAATGAAGTTTTGATCGACGCTGGTAAATCTGTAGAACTCAAGCCAGGTAGTTATCACATCATGTTAATGAATCTTAAAAAGCCTGTGCAGGCAGGTTCAACTGTAAATCTAAATCTTGAATTTCAAGATGATGCAGGGAAAAAACAAATCGTAAAAGTGAAAGCACAAGCGCGCGCGGCTAAGAAAGAAGATGCAGGACATGCGCATCATCATGGGCATTAAAAATTTAATAATCAAGGATAAAAAATGAATAATACAAAAAATAAAATTGCTTTTGCAATTTCAATAGCAATAGTTTCTGGAGCATATGCTGAAAATAAGCTGCCCTCGGTTGAGGTTGTTTCTCGACCCATCATTGAAGAAGTTGCAATTGATGAGTTTGCTGGAGTAACTGCCGTTATTAAAGATGACCAAATACGTGATCAGAATGCTGCGGATATCGCTTCAGCACTTAGAAGAACGCCTGGTGTTCAAATTTCGCGCTATAACCCAGTTGGTTCATTTGGTGGAGATCAAGGTGGTGCAGTTTTTATACGAGGAATGGGGTTGAGTAGACCGGGTAGTGAAATTAAAACTTATATCGACGGAGTTCCTTTTTACATGCCGGTTTGGAATCATCCGTTATTGGATATGTTACCTGTAAATGGCATGAAATCAATTACGGTTCATAAGAGTCCACAATTACAAATCAATGGTAATAACTTTGCCTCAGTTAATCTAGAAACAAAAGATGCAACTCAAGAAGGTGTTGTGGGTAATGCGAGAATATCAGCAGGATCTTTTAATACTGTAATGGAGCAGTTTGATATCGCTGGTAAGTCTGACGATTTTACTTATTCATTTGCACAAGGTTACGCGAAATCAGATGGTCATCGCCCCAATGCAGATGGTGAATTAGCAAATGGTATGGGTAAATTAGGCTTTCGAATTAACCAAAGCTGGTCAGTTGGTGCCAGTTTATTAGCAGTTAGTACAAAAGCTGGTGATCCAGGTGATTCTCCTGCGCGATATGAAATTTCAGCAAATACAGCAAGTGCTTTCGTAAATCATAAGCATGAAAACTGGTCAGGTGAATTTAGGATTTATAGAAATGCAGGTACTACTAAATGGCTCAACTATACAAACAATGGTACACCGGGTAGTAATGGTGTATATGATTTCAACATGGATGGTGTACGCTGGAAAGAAAATTTCATGCCATGGAAGAATGCAAACATACTTGCAGGGTTAGATTATGACACTGTAACAGGACTTAGCGATGGGACTGCCTTACCATCACTAAGAATTACTTCTCCTCATGTGGCAATAAATCAAAAAATTGAAATTAACAGTGATTGGGCTTTAACTCCATCAGTTGGTGTAAGAAATTATAATCATAGTCAATTCACTTCCAAGACTGCACCACACGCAGGTGTGACGTTGTCCTCAGAAAAAGTTTCATATTTTTTTAATAATTCCAAAGGTATTAATTATCCTGGTTTAGAGGGCGCTGCACTTTCGTTAGCTATTCCTGGCGGGGTGTTTAATAATTTAGGTAATTGGACGCATCTAACACCTGAAGAAGTAGATCACAGTGAAATTGGTGCTAAATTTACACCTTCAGAGGATACTCAGTTGGATGTAAGTTATTTTCAAGATAGCGTGAATAATCGTTTTGTGTTTCAACCATTCGGCAGCGGATTTTTTAATTCTGGCGCATACAAGATGCGTGGAGCTGAACTATCACTTAGACAAAAATTATCTAGTAACTGGTCATTTTTTGGTGGTTACACCAAGCTTGATCCAAGTATTAGCAATTTACCTTACACCCCTAAAAATGCGTTCACTGCGGGCTTAAATGGCAACATCGGTCTATTTAAAGTAGTATTTGATGCGCAGTATCAATCTGAAACAGTTGCATTAACTCGTTCGCGAGCGAATGGTTCATCAAATACCTCGCCAGTTTCAGGATTTGTGGTTGCTAATATGAGATTAGCCCATCCCCTACAAGCCTTAGGAAAGAAAGGGGAAGTTTTTGTGATGGTTGAAAATTTATTTAATAAGGACTATGCATATAGATCAGGATATCCAATGCCTGGCCGCTGGGGCCAAGTAGGATTATCAACTAGCTTCTAACATTTTTTTTCTTAGATAGCATTTGCATCATTAAGTTGAGTCTGTGTCAGGTTGTGCTGTTAATTGCAGCACAATCTGACTAATTTTTTTGTTGATGGAGAAAGTGATGTTGAAATTATTGTTAGCTTTGCTAGTGACGATGAATCTAACGACTGCATTTGCTAATCCAACTGAGGATCAGCAAGTCATACGTCAACTGATGAAGCATCAGTTTGATAAACCGAACAGTCCTTTACTTGTTGAGCATGTCGTGGTTGATGCGAATTATGCGATCGCGAGTTGGTTGCAAGCTGATACAGGTGGTAGAGCGTTATTAAAACGTGATGCAAAAAAATGGGAAATTGTATTGTGTGCTGGCGAAGGTTTAACGCAACCTGCAGTGCTTAAGCAAGCTGGTTTAGATGCCCCTTTAGCGAGTTCACTCAGCAAAAAAATCACGGCAGCTGAATTAAAATCCTCCGCTGAATTACGTAAAAAATTCTCTTTGTTTAAAGGTGAGGTTTGGTCGCATCAGCATCATCAAGCGCATTAAGTCGTCATAAGGCGCTTTCTCTCTTTCTTATTGTCGTTCTTTCCAATTTCCCCTTCCAATTCCTGACCATCGCTGCGAGTTTAATGCGATGGTCAATCTGCTCTAATTAGCCTTACTTTTTAGTCTCCTATGCTAAAAGCCTGATCGGCTTACAATGTCACGCTTGCTATGATGTTGTTCAAAGCTGCGAGCATAAAATTAAATAATTTGCATCTATCTGTGTTGTCTATATTTTTACCTGAAAGATCACTATGAGTACAACTGCATTTCATTGGGAAGATCCTTTATTACTTGATCGTCAGTTAAATGAAGATGAGCGCATGGTGCGTGATGCAGCTGCAGCGTATTGCCAAGAAAAACTGATGCCGCGTGTGTTGGAAGCGTTTCGACATGAAAAAACCGATCTGGCTATTTTTAAAGAGATGGGCGCGCTTGGTATGTTGGGTCCTACGATTCCCACTCAATATGGCGGAGCAGGTCTTAGTTATGTGAGCTATGGTCTGATTGCACGTGAAGTAGAGCGTGTGGATTCAGGTTATCGATCCATGATGAGTGTGCAGAGTTCTTTAGTCATGCTGCCGATTTATGAATTTGGCACCGAAGAACAAAGACAAAAATATTTACCTAAGCTCGCTAGTGGAGAGTGGATAGGTTGTTTTGGTTTGACAGAGCCTGATCATGGTTCGGATCCAGGCAGTATGGTTACCCGCGCCAAGAAGGTTGATGGTGGTTATAGCCTGACTGGTTCAAAAATGTGGATTACGAATAGTCCACTCGCGGATGTGTTTGTGGTGTGGGCAAAAGATGATGCAGGCGCTATTCGTGGCTTCATCTTAGAAAAAGGCTGGAAGGGTTTAACAGCACCTGCCATACATGGCAAGGTAGGTTTGCGTGCTTCAACCACCGGTGAAATTGTGATGGATGCTGTGTTTGTGCCAGAAGAAAATGCTTTCCCTGAGGTGCGTGGATTAAAAGGGCCTTTCACCTGTTTGAATTCTGCGCGCTATGGCATAGCATGGGGCGCTATGGGTGCCGCTGAATTTTGTTGGCATACAGCGCGTCAATACACTCTGGATAGAAAACAATTTGGTAGACCACTCGCAGCAACGCAGTTGGTTCAGAAAAAACTGGCGGATATGCAAACTGAAATCACACTCGCTTTACAAGGGTGTTTGCGTTTAGGTCGTATGAAAGATGAGGGTACTGATTCGGTAGAAATCACTTCCATCATGAAGCGTAATTCTTGTGGCAAGGCGTTAGATATTGCACGCGTTGCACGTGATATGTTGGGTGGGAATGGAATTAGTGATGAATATGGCGTGATACGCCATGTAGTGAATTTAGAAGTAGTGAATACTTATGAAGGCACGCACGATATTCATGCGCTGATTTTGGGGCGTGCACAAACAGGACTGCAGGCTTTTTTCTAACGATGTGATTGAGATACTGTTAAAAAGCGGGCATGATGTTTTATGCCTGCTTTTTAGAGGTGTATTGTTGAAACGCCTGATGCGTACTTAAGAATATTCTGTCATGCATGCGCTTGCCTAAATCTGTTGTGTGTAAGCGATCTAAGACAGGGCCTTTAATCTCAGCAAACTGCAAGCTAATACCTTTGCCTTGCAGATTTTTTTCTAGTTCATCCAACATGCCGAGCGCAGTGCTATCAAGTTGATTCACTGCTGACATAATGAGTAAGACTGCGCGTGTGCCAGTTGACTCTGCAACGAGACTTTCTATTTTATCTTCCAGTACTTGAGCATTAGCAAAATAGATGCTTTCATCAATACGTAATGCTATTAGACCAGTCGCTAATTCAACATCATGGCGATCAATATTACGGAAATGTTCAGTGCCTGGAACGCGACCCACAACGGCCATGTGTGGACGACTGCTGCGCCAGACTACGACTGCCAGTGAAAGAACAACACCTATCACGATGCCTTCTTCTACACCGAGAAAAATCACACCGAAGAATGTGAGTATGAGTGAAAGCGCATCAGCACGATCATAGTGCCAAGAATGCTGCAAAGTTTTGAAGTCAATTAAACCTATCACGGCAACGATAATTGTTGCGGCAAGCACTGCATGCGGTAAGTAATAAAACCAACTCGTAGCAACAGCGACCACTATCGCCATGAAGATAGCTGATACGACCCCAGCAGCAGGTGTATTTGCTCCTGCAGAAAAATTTACAACAGAGCGTGCAAAGCCACCGGTAACAGGATAGCCGCCTGATAAAGCACTAGCGATATTCGCCGCACCTATGCCAAGTAATTCTTTATTCGGTGTGATGCGTTGATTACGTTTAAGTGCTAAGGACTGTGCAACCGAGACACTCTCTACAAAACCCACTAATGAAATTAATAAAGCAGGTAACCAGAGTGCTTGTATGTCATGCAATTCAATTGTAGGCATTGCTAGTGAGGGTAATCCTGATGGCACACTACCCACCACCGACACTAGCTCTTGTTGATCAAGCTGTCCTAATTTGACAATGAGTGTTGCGACGATCACGACCAGCATAGGAGCAAGTTTTGCCGAGAGATCTGCGCTTTTTGCAGATAAACCTACTTGTTTTAAAACAGTTGCTAGATAGCGGCGTGCAAAAAATAAAAATAACAAAGCTCCACAGCCTAAAAAAGTCGTAGTGACATTTAATGTAGGTAGGCCTTGAACCAAACCGCTGAGAGTAGTGATGATTCCACCACGTGGCGTTTGAATGCCAAAAATATATTTCAGCTGACCGATTGCGATGATGACAGCCGAGCCGGAAATAAAACCGCTAATAACAGGATGACTTAAAAAATAAGCGAGAAATCCTAATCGCAGTAAGCCAAACACAAACAACATCACACCAGATAGTAAGGAGAGGATGACGGCAAGTGCTGCGTAGTCCACACTGCCTGCACTTGCTAAAGGCGCGAGAGCCGTTGCTGTCATAAGTGAAGCAACTGCGACCGGACCCACAGCTAAGGTCATGCTGCTGCCAAATAAGGCATAGGCAAAAATTGGTAGCAAGCTGGCATATAGACCAGCTTGTGGAGGAAGACCTGCCAACATGGCATAGGCCAGACTTTGCGGTATCAGCATGACAGTAACGATCGCACCTGCAATCACATCACCAGCCAACCATGCGGACTGGTATTGTTTAAACCAGTCCGGTAGCAGTTTTTTAAACATCATTAAGCCATTTAATTTTTAGAGGGACGAGCTAACCATTCGCGACCTTTGAGCATGGCATTCCAATACAACCAAGGTAGGAAATATTTCTTTAAGATCCACGCGGAGAAGCGTGGAACAGCTGGGTTCAATGGAAAGCTAGGAAGTAGTTTGCCTCCGAATCCAAATTCCGCTAACACGATGCGACCTTTTTCTACAGTGAGTGGGCAAGAGCCGTAGCCGTCATAGCGTGTAGGTAACGATTTTCCTGAACGAAGTGCGAGCAGATTTTCTGCAACGACGACGATTTGTTTACGCGCTGCTGCTGCTGTTTTTGCATTCGGTGAAGAGCAGGCATCGCCCAAGCTAAAAATATTTGGATAACGTACATGTTGCAAAGTAGTCTGATCGACTTCAACCCAACCATCCGCATTTGCTAGCGGACTTTGTTTAATAAAGTCTGGTGCACTTTGTGGTGGTACGACATGCAACATATCAAATTGTTGTTCTATACGTTGCGCATTACCTTCTGCATCTTTAACTTCAAACCATGCTTTTTTAGCGGAGCCATCGACTGCAACTAACTTAGAGTTAAAGTGCAGATTGACTTTATATCGCTTCACATATTCCATCAGAGGCGGCACAAAATCAGCTACGCCAAACAAGACAGCGCCTGCATTAAAAAATTCAACTTGTATATTTTTCAAACGCCCTTGTTGTTCCCATTCGGAGCATGATAAGTACACTGCTTTTTGAGGTGCGCCGGCACATTTAATCGGCATAGGTGGTTGGCTAAATATTGCTTTACCAGCTTGTAGTGATTGCACCAGTGACCATGTGTAAGGTGCAAGATCATAACGATAGTTAGAAGTCACCCCATTTTTACCTAACGTTTCTTCTAGTCCTTCAATCGCTTTCCAATTCAATTGCAAGCCAGGTGCAACGATTAAATATTGATAGCTAATAGGATTACCTGAATCTAAATGTACTTGTTTGTTATCTGGATCAAATCTTGTGGCTGCAGCGCGTATCCAAGTGACACCATGCGGCATGATATCGGCCATATTGCGTTCTGAATCACGTGCGTTGAATTCACCCGCGCCGACTAGGGTCCAAGCGGGCTGGTAATAGTGTTTGTCTTTAGGTTCGACAATACTGATTTGCAGATTAGGTTGGCGTTTCAGTAAACTCGCTGCTAGTCCTATACCGGCACTACCGCCGCCTATGATGACGATATCTTGTTGTGCATTCCAATTACACGCAGCTGCAGAGGTCGCGCCGGCTGAAATAGATTGGCTGTTTAAGGCAGTCGCCATTTGATATAAATTCGTTGAGCGAGCACCGCTACGACAAAAAGCGAGTATGGGGCCGGGTTGACTCGCTATTAGAGCTGCGAATTCTGTAATTTGTGCATCCGTCACCTGACCACTAATCACTGGTAAGTAGCTGTACTGTAAACCCGCTGCTTGTGCTGCTTTTGCCATTTCTGCGCTGGTGGGTTGTGATGCGCCGCCTTCGCCATCGGGTCGGTTATTAATAACGGATTTAAACCCCTGTTCTGCAATTTCCTGCATATCTTCAGGCATAAATTGCGGTGCGGTGCTGAAATTTGAGTTGTGGCGTGTGATGGAAACTGGCATAGCTGCTCCTGATTCTGGTTTTTTTAAAAAAAAAGCTTGGGTTAACTATTGTCCTACCTACTTTAGTGCACTTCGCCTATAAATGGGGTGAGATTATTTAATTAAGGTGAAAACATTATATTTACAAATAAACTGTAAATCAATATAATGTGTACAGATTAATTAAACGGAGTCTTGCTATGTCGATATCAAACACCCCTCAGGTACACGGTATTTTTGACCCTGCGACCTGGACTGTCACCTATGT
>JACCDI011420319.1_pt1 | contig 14153 bp, 10 predicted proteins | sample 7442791 | NCBI WGS metagenome assembly JACCDI01 (sample SAMN15323434, study PRJNA562643) | freshwater metagenome | isolation source: river surface water | place: USA:Blue River Watershed | collected 2017-08-15 | reverse complement strand
TTTGGCATGTCCGACAACCGCGTGAAACCCGTGGACAACCGCCTTGCCGCGCATCTGGGCTATGTCCCGCAGGACAACACCGAACCCTTCCGCGCCGGGATGGAGGCCAAGACCCCCACGCCAGACCCCAAAGCCCCCGCCGTGCAGCACTTGGGCGGTTGGTTCGTCGATCTGGGCCACCCGGATGATGAGGTGACGGCATGAAAGCGGCTTACGATGTGGTGATCGTCGGCGGGGCCGTCATCGGATCGGCGGTCGCCTATTTCCTGATGGCGAATCCGGATTTCAACGGCTCGGTTCTGGTGGTGGAGCGTGACCCGACCTATCGCCACGCCTCGACCTCACTTTCTGCCGCGTCGATCCGGACGCAGTTTTCCAACCCGATCAACGTCAAGATCAGCCAGTTCGGCACGCGCTTCATTCAGGACTTCGCCCAGACCATGCAGGTGGCGGGTGAGGCGGCACCGGACCTGAACTTCCATCCCGGCGGCTATCTGTTTCTGGCGGGGACAGAGGCACAGGAACAGACCCTGCGCGAAAACCATGCGGTGCAGGTGGCTTGCGGCGCGGATGTGGTGCTGTGGGATCAGGCAGCACTGCATCGCGCCTTCCCGCATCTGAACGTCGATGACATCCGTCTTGCCAGCTATGGCCAATCGGGCGAGGGGTGGTTTTCCAACACCGGCCTGATGAACGGCTTTCGCGCTAAAGCGCGGGAATTGGGGGCTGAGGTCATCACGGATGAGGTCGTGGCCATCGGGCGCAGCGGCAACGCGGTGCATTCGGTCACGCTGAAATCCGGCGCGGTGATTGCGGCGGGCACCATCGTCAACGCCTCGGGTCCGCGTGCGGCGCTGACGGCGCGGATGGCGGGTCTGGATGTGCCGGTGGAGCCGCGAAAGCGCACGCTTTTCGTCTTTGACTGCGCCCAAACGCCCGAAGGCAGCGCCACAGTCAACGGGGGCCGTCTGCCGCTGATGATCGATCCGTCCGGCGTGTTCTGCCGGCCAGAGGGGCGCTATTTCCTGTCCGGGGCGGTGCCCACCGATGACCCCGCCGTGGATTGGGACGATTTCGAACCCCGCTATGCCGAGTTCGAGGATCAGATCTGGCCGATGCTGGCGGCACGTTCCCCGCAGTTTGAGGCGATCAAGGTCGTCAACCAATGGGCCGGGCATTACGATTTCAACACTCTGGACCACAACCTGATCGTCGGGCGGCATCCGGAGGTGACGAATTTCGTCTTTGCCAACGGCTTTTCCGGCCATGGCCTGCAACAAGGCCCCGCCGCCGGGCGCGGTGTATCGGAACTCATCACCTACGGCAGCTATCGCACGCTGGACCTGACCGAAGTGGGATATGAGCGGATCGTTGAGAACCGGCCCTTCCTTGAAAAGGCCGTGATCTGAGGAGGGGTGCGGCCAAGGGTCATTGCACCTTCAGCCGCACCTCGCTTGCGCCGCCGCCGATCTTGCGGACTTCGATCTGCACCGGGATGCGGTCCTTCATCGCCTGCACATGGCTGATCACCCCGATCATCCGCCCCTGCGCCTGCAACCGCTCCAGCGCGTCGATGGCAAGGTCGAGGCTGTCGGAATCGAGCGACCCAAACCCTTCGTCGATGAACAGCGTGCCCGCCAAGGCCCCTTGCGTCCCCATCCCCGACAACGCCAAGGCCAGCGCCACTGACACCAAGAACCGCTCCCCCCCTGACAGCAGACGCGCCGGGCGGCGGTCCCCGGCCATGTCGAGGTCGATCACCTGAAGCGCAAGGTCCGTGGATGCGACGTCCAACTGATAGCGCGGTTTCAGGTCGTTCAGATGCAGGTTCGCGCGTTCCACCAGCATCGCCAGCGTCACCGCCTGCGCGATCTGGGCAAAGCGGTCACCGCTGGCCGATCCCACGGCATCGTTCACCGCGGCCCAAGTCTCTGCCGTCTGGCGGGCGGTGGTGATCTCGGCCTCCAGCCCCGCGAGGGCCAGACCGGCCTGACGGTCGGCGTTCAGTCTCTCTGCGATCCGCCCCTGTTCCTCGGCGCGGGCGGTGGTGGCGGCCTCCAGTGCCGTTTGCTGGGCAAACAAGGCCTCGGGCGACAGCGCGGGCAGGGGGATGGCGTCCAGAGCATCGAGTTCGGCCTGCCGTTCGCGCAGGGCCCCCAAGGCCTCGGCCTGTTCGGTTGCGGCTTGTGTCACCCTCTGGCGGCGCGCGATGACCTCTGCCTCAGGTGCTGCGTGCAGGTCCAGCACGCGCGCCAGCGGCAGGGCGGCGGCCGCGCAGGCCGTGGCCAGCGCCGTCTCCGCACGCGACAGACGGTCGGCGGCGAGGAGAACGGCCCCTGCCGCCTCTGCCGCGCCGCCCGAGAATTCGGCATGCAGCGCGCGGGCGTCGCCTTCGGTTTTCTGGGCCTGTTCCAGCGCGGTCTGCGCGGTCTTTCGCGCCTCATTGTGGCGGGTGCGGTGGGTAGCGGTATCCTCACCGCCCAAGAGCGCCCCGCGTTCGGCGGTCAGGGTGGACAGGTCGGGCTGGCGACGGGTCAGGGTGGTTTCCGCCTCTGCCATGGCGCGGTGGGCGGCGCTGGCCGCTTCCTCGGCTGTCGCCAGTTGCGGTGACAATTCCGCCAAGGCGGCGCGATCTCGGGCCAGACGGTCGGTCAGGTCTTGCAACCGGGTCACGCGGTGGCGCAGGCGGTTCAGGGTTTCGGTGCCATCTGCGCCGTAAGCGTTAGGTTGGTCGGCAAAGGCCGCCATCACGGGCCGAAGCCGGTCATCAATCCGGGTCATCTCCAGCGTTGCGGCGGGGATGGATTGGTCCAACGCGGCAAGGGCGTTTTCGGTGTCGCGGATCACCTCTGCCTTTTGGCGTTGCGCCGTCTCTGCCGCCGCAATTTCGGCGCGGGCGGTGTCGATGGTTTGCTGGGCGGCAAGATGCTGGCGGTCCAGATCGGCCAGCCGGGCCTGTGCCGCCGTTGCCGCCTGCCGCAAGGTTGCCATGCCATTGGCCAAAGCCTCCAGCGCCGCCACGGGGCCGCGCGGATCGTCGGGCACCGCGCCGATCCCGTGGTCCGAAAGCGCCGTCCGGGCTTTGGCGAAAGCCGTTTCCGCCTGCGTGACCGCCACGGAAAGCTGTGGTGCGCGGGCGGTTTCCGCCGCGATCACCGCTGTCGCCTGGGTTTGGCGGGCCCGTGCGGTCAGCCCCGCCTGATGCGCGCGGTCCCGCTCGGCCTCCGCTGCCGTCAACCGGGCGCGCAGATCGGCGGCGAGGGCGGCAATCTGGCCATCCGCCATCAGGGGATGATCGGTCGCGTGGCACACCGGGCAGGGCTGGCCTGCCACGAGGTGGCGGCGCAGTTGGTCCGCCTCGGCCGATGCGGCGGCGAGGGCGGCTTCGGTCGGACGGCGCAGGGCGTCGATCAGGCGCTCCGCCCCGGTCCTTGCGCGGTCGGCGGTCTCCGCGTCGCCGGTCGCGTCGGCCAGCGCCTTGCCGGCGTCGGCCTGCCGCTGCTGGCTTTCGGCCAAGGCGGTGTCGGCGGCCTGCACCATGCCCTGCGCTTGCCGCAAGGCCTGCAGGTCGATGGCGGCCTGCGCCAAGGTTTGCAGCCGCGCGGCGGGGTTTTCGGCCTGCAACGCATCGCGTTCGGGGGCGAGTGCCGCCTGAGTGTCCCGCGCAAGGTCGATCTGGTCAGAGGCGGCCGTGATCCGTCGGGCCAAACCGTCCAGCGCCGCGCGATCATCCGCGATGGCCAGGCGCAGCGCGTCACGCCGGGCGGTTTCCGCCGCAACCTGCCCGCACAGGGCGATCCGGCGGTCCAGGTGTTCCTCGATCAGGGTCCAATCGGCCAACAGGGTGGCATGTCCCGGCGCCGCATCCAACGCGCCAAGATGCCCGGCGACGGAGTGTTCCAGCGCGGTCCGGGTCGCGGTCAGATCGCCCAGACGCCCCGCCGCCTGATCCCGAAGCCCGGCGAGACGGCTTACCGCATCCGCCGCCTTTGCCACCTCGGTCGTCGCGGTGGCGATCATGGCGTCCAGCTCGGTGGCGCGGCTCCAGTCTTCGGCGAAGGATTTGAACCGGTCCTCTGCCTCGTCCCGCGTCGCCGTTGCCGATTGCACCGCAACAGCCGCCGCGGTCAGGACAGCGGTCTGCGCCGCCGCCTTGGCCGCCAGATCGTCGCGCTGCGCCGTGGCCGCCGCCAAGGCCGCGCGGGCCTCGGCCCCTTCGCGCACCTCGCCCCGCAACACCCGCGCGGCGTCCCATTCGGCCAACCAGTCGCGCAGGGGGGTCAGATCGGCAACGGCTTGCGTCGCCGCATCCGACCGCGCGGCAGCGGTCGCCCTGCGCGCCTGCGCCTCGGTCCGCGCGCGCCACGCGGCCAGATCGGTCAGAACGCCAGCCGCCAAGAGATCATCCGCCGCCTGGGCCGCGCGCAGTTCCGCCACGCGTTCGGCCAATTCCGCCCGCTGCTCCGGCGTCAGCAGGCGATGTTCGGCGCGGCGGGCCTCCAGCGTTTCCAGCGCCTGCCGGGCGGTTGTGGTGCGGTCAAAGACCCGGCGCGAGATGTCGCGGTAGATCCCGGTCCCCGTCACCTTTTCCAGAATCGCCGCGCGGTCGGCGGTCTTGGCCGACAGGAAGGCGTCGAAATCCCCCTGCGCCAGCAAGACCGTCCGGCGGAATTCGTCATAGGTCAGGCCGGTCAGCGCGACGATGCGGCTGTTCACCGATGTGGCCTGCGTGTCCAGCACCTGCCCATCGGACAGGCGGCGCAGGCTGCGGTCGGCGGATTGCAGGCGTCCGTCGATCTTGCCCCGCGCGCGGCGGGCGGACCATGCGGCCTCATAGGCCTGTCCATCCGTGCCGATGAAGGCAACTTCGGCATAGCCCTCCGCCGCGCCCCGGCGCAGGGCCATGCGGGGGTCGTTGGATTTCAGCTCTTGCCCGTCCGCCTCATCCACGCTTTCGCGGGTGCCATCGCCCGACAGGCGCGGGCAGTTGCCGTAGAGCGCCAGACACATGGCATCCAGCAGGCTGGATTTCCCTGCCCCGGTTTCTCCGGTGATGGCGAACAGGCCCGCCGTGGCCAGAGGGGCCTGATTCAGCCGGAGTTCAAAAGGCTGGGCCAGACTGGCGATGTTCTTGCCGCGGATGGACAGGATTTGCATGGTTCAGACCCCGTCCATCGCGTCACGGAAGGCGGCGAGGTGGCGGTCCTCCGGCACGGTGCCGTGTTTTTTGTGGTAGGCGGCAAGGAACAGATCCTCGGGCCGCGTGTCGCGCAGGGACCGGACGGGGGCGGGGGCCGCCGCCTTGGTTTCCGGGCGATGGATGCGGATGCCCGCCGGGCGGACAGGGGCGGCGCGCAACACCGCCTCGGCCCGCGCCATGATGACGGCGGGGGCATCCTCGTCCAGAAGTTCGACATAGACGAGCGGGCGCAGCGCCGGGTCATCGCAGGCGGGAAGGGCGGCGAGCGCGGCTTCCAACTCGGCCAGCGTCGCCACGCCACTGGCGGGCAGGCGCAGGACGGGGGCAGGCCACGGGATGTCGTGGTGGCGGTGGGTGATCTTGCGCCCCGTCACCTCAAGGATCGTCACGCCGTGGCGGTAGCGGATTTCGGATGCCGACAAGGGAAAGGCGCTGCCCGAATAGCGCACCCGCCCACCATCGAGGTTCTGCGGCCCGTGCAGATGGCCAAGGGCGACATAATCCAGACGGGGGGGATAGATGTCGGGCGGCACGCCTTCGGTCCCGCCGATGAACAGCCGCCGTTCCGCGCCCTCACTCTCCAGCCCGCCCGCGCAATGCAGGTGGCCCATGGCGATGATCGGCACATCCCCGGCAACCTCTGCCGCCGCCGCCGTCAGCTCGGCATGAAAGCGGCGGGCGGCGTCGATCACGGTCAGGCCATCTTGCGCCTCGGAAAAGCGCAGGCCGGTCAGGTCCGCCGCGCGCAAGAAGGGGATGGCCAGCACGTTGAGCGCCACCGCGCCATCCGCATCACGGATCGGGATCAGGTGGGTGCCAAGGTCCACCGCATCGCCCTGCCGCGCGACGGTGCCGACGACATGGATGTCAAAGCCGTTGAACAGATCGGCGGGGGCCTCCAGCCGCAAGGCAGGGTCATGGTTCCCGCCCGAGATCACGATCACCAGACCCGGACGCCGCCGCTTGAAGTCGGCCAAGGCGCGATAAAGCAGCCGCTGGCTTTCGCCCGAGGGATTGCTGCTGTCGAACACATCCCCCGCGACCAGCAAGAGGTCGATCGACTCGGTCACGATCACATCCGCCAGACGCGACAGGAACAGCGCATGCTCCGCCTCCCGCGACCAGCCGTTCAAGGTCTGGCCGATGTGCCAATCCGCCGTGTGCAATGCCCGCATGGTGATCCTTGGCCTTCTTCGGCGGTGTCGCCGGGTGAAGGGCCACTGTTTCGACGCCGCGCCGGGGCGTCAAGGTGGGGCCGATCCACCCTGTTCCGCTGCGGCGCGCCGGGCTACAGTCGGGCCGCGCCGCGCCGATGCGCCCGCCGATTGCCGATCTGCAAGGACGACCGATGACCGAGACGCCCAAGCCCAGCCTTCCCACGCCCGCTCTGCCGGGGGCGGACCCGTCCATGCCCCGTCCGCTGTGGCACCGGCTGGCCTTCCACAAGAGCGGCAAGCCGCGCGGTTGGCTGCGCAAGATCATCCTGAAGGACAAGCAGGGCACGCCCCGCCCCCTCGCTCGGCGCATCCTGTTCAAGGGCAATGGCAAGGTGCGTCCGATCTTTGCCCATTGGTATGCGCCCTTTGACGGCAACCCGGTCAACGCCCATGTCCAGAACTATGCCGACTTCCTGCGCGGGGTGATGGCCACAGGCCGTCTGGCACAGGCGCAAACGGTGCGGATCGTCACCACGCCGCATACCGAATATGTGGGGGCCGCCATCGCCCGCGCGCTGCGGGGCACGCGGTTGCAGGCCACATGCGCCACCCAGATGCCCGCGCAGTTTGACCACGACCTCTACATCGTCGTCTGCCCGCAGATGTTCGCCACGCTGCCACCGCCGGAAAAGGCGATCCTGATGCAGATGGAGCAGGTGCGCGCCTCGAAATGGGTGACGCCCGCCTATCTGGCGCGGCTGCGCGACAGTCTGGCGGTGCTGGATTACGCGATGGACAACATCGCCGCGCTGATGGAACAGGCGATCCCGCAAAAGCAGTTGTACTTCGTGCCGATGCGCCCCTTTGCCCGCCCTGATGCCGGGGCCAGGCGCGACATTGACCTGCTGTTTTACGGGGCCATCGCATCGGAGCGGGGGCAGCGCTACCTTGCCGCGCTGCGCGCGCGTTTCCCCCTGACCACAGTGGCAGAAGTCTTCGGCGACCAGATGCGCGCCACCTTGGACCGCGCCAAGGTGGTGGTGAACATCCATTTCTATGAGGACGCCCTGCTGGAGACGACCCGGATCTCCGAGGCGCTGACCCATGGCGCGCGGGTGGTGTCGGAAACCGCCGCCGACCAGCATGACAACGCCGCCTTCGACGCCTTGGTCGATTTCGTGCCGCGCGATGATGTGGATGGGTTTGTCGCCCGCGTCGGGCAGGTGCTGGCCGATTGGCGCGAACCCCTGCGCCTGCCAGAGGCAGAGGATCTCGGGGGGATGACCTTCCACATCCTGCGCGCCTTGCATGGGATCGGCGTGTTGTCGGAAGCGGAATTGCACGCTGCCACCGCCGAGATGACCCTGCCGTCCAACCGGCTGATCCTCGCCCTGCCCGAACAACTCGCCCGTTACCGCGCGGCCGAGGCGAACCGTCTGCCCGGTGCCGTGCCCTTCCATGGCTTGCGCCAGATTGACGGCTGGAAAGGCTGCGCCGCCAGCTACAAGTTCCTTGCCACCAAGGCGCTGGCCCAAGGCCCGATGCCCCTGACGATCTATGAGGATGATGCCGTCTTTGACGCCGATGCCGTGGACCGTCTGGCGGTGATCGAGGACTATCTGGCCGCCCGGCCTGACGGGTGGGACGTCTTCTCGGGCCTCTTGTCCGACCTGTCCCCCGCCGCCCGGATTTCCCGCATCGACCCGGTGGGCGAAGAAGAATTCCTGCATCTGGACAGCGTGATCGGCATGGTTTTCGGCATCTACAACCGCCCGGCGCTGAAACTCTTGTCCGAATTCACGGTGAAGGGCGAAAGCGTCACGCGCCACGCCATCGACCGTTACCTTGAGGCGCAGAAACCCCATTGCATCGCGACCCTGCGCCCCCTCGTGGGCCACAATGCCGAGGTGCACTCCTCGCTCTGGTCCACCAGCAATGCCTATACCTCGAAGATGATCGACGACAGCCTGATCCGCCTGCAAGCGCTCCGCGATGGCTTTGTGACCAAGACCTAGCCTGCCGCGCAAACCCGATGCCGAAAACGCATGATACGCGTTTGGCATGGCGCATGTTACAAAGGCGTCACAGCCCCCGTTGCCGCACAGCGGCCACGGGCGTAGCTATCGGGGTACAAAGCAGCGGGGCATGTGGGCCATGGAACTGGACTGGATCGAGGATTTCCTGGCGCTGGCCGACCTTGGCGTGTTTTCCAAGGCGGCGATGCGCCGCAACGTCACGCAACCCGCCTTTACCCGCCGCATCCGCAAGCTGGAATATGCCGTGGGCGCGGTGCTGTTCGACCGCTCGGTCCACCCGGTCGTTCTGACCCCGGCGGGCGAGGATTTCCGCCCCACCGCGCTGGAAATGGTCCGCATGCTGGCATCCGCCCGGTCGCGGCTGCGCAGCCAGACCGCGGCGGGCGAGATGGTGACCATTGCCTCTCTGCAAGCGCTGGCGATTTCCTTTCTGCCGCCGCTGATCAGCGCGATCTACGCCGCCCGCACCCCGCCTGCGATCAAGGTGATGGCCGATGACATGGCCGGATGCCTTGAGGCGCTGTTGACCGGCTCCGCCGACATCCTGCTGACCTATTCGCATCCTGACATCATCACATCGCAGATCGTCGATACCTTCGCCGCGCTGTCGGTGGCCGAGGATCGGATGGTCGCGGTCAGCGGGGCCGGGGCGGACGGCACGCCGCTTTATGAACTGGATGACCCGCGCATCCCCTACCTGCGCTATTCGGACGAAAGTTTTCTGGGCAAGCTGACCGCGCGGATCTTGTCGGATCACGAAGACCTCGCCCGTCGCTTGGACCCGAAGTATCAGAACTCCATGGCCGATGGCCTGAAGGCCGCCGCCCGCGCTGGCTTGGGTGTGGCGTGGTTGCCCTTGCAGGTGGCCGGGGATGATCTGGACCAAGGCCGTCTTGTCCGGATTTCCGCCCCCGACCAAGAGGCAGAGATCGAAATCGCCATGTTCCGCGATCCGGTGGAAAAGTCCCGACCCGTGGAAAAACTGTGGTCCGACATCCGCCGCCGGATCGACGGCCTGAAACCTGCCGCCGTCGCGGCGGGCTGAGTTTAACCGAAACGACTCATGTCCCGTTCAGGATGGAACGGGCACCGCCCTTTTGGGGCGACTGAGATCACATGCGCATCCGCGCCAAGGGAGGATTGACCCATGCTGACCACCACCGAACCCAGTTTCCGCGAATCCGTCGATCTGATGTTCCACCGCGCGGTGAAGCACATGGACCTGTCGCCGGGACTGGCCGAGAAAATCCGCGTCTGCAACTCCACCTACACCGTCCGCTTCGGGGTGCGCCTGCGCGGAAAGATGGAGACCTTCACCGGCTATCGCTCGGTCCATTCCGAACATATGGAACCGGTGAAAGGCGGCATCCGCTATGCCCTGTCGGTGCATCAGGATGAGGTGGAGGCGCTGGCTGCCCTGATGACCTACAAGTGCGCCTTGGTGGAAACGCCCTTTGGCGGATCGAAAGGCGGTCTCTGCATCGACCCGCGCCAATGGGATGAGCATGAGCTGGAGCAGATCACCCGCCGCTTTGCCTATGAGCTGATCAAGCGCGACCTGATCCACCCGGCCCAGAACGTCCCCGCCCCCGACATGGGGACAGGGGAACGGGAAATGGCATGGATCGCCGACCAATACGCCCGGATGAACACCACCGACATCAACGCCAAGGCCTGCGTGACCGGCAAGCCGCCCCATGCGGGCGGGATTCAGGGCCGGGTGGAGGCGACGGGGCGCGGGGTGCAATTCGCCCTGCGCGAATTCTTCCGCCACCCCGAGGATGTGGCGCTGGCCCATCTGTCCGGCGGGCTTGAGGGCAAACGCGTGATAGTCCAAGGCCTTGGCAATGTGGGCTATCACGCCGCGAAGTTCCTGAGCGAAGAGGACGGCGCGATCATCACCGCCATCATCGAACGCGACGGGGCGCTGGTCAGTGACACCGGCCTGTCGGTCGAGGATGTGAAGCGCCACCTCGCCACCACCGGCGGGCTTGCGGGCTATCCGGGGGCAACCCACTCCCCCGACGGCGCCGCCGCCTTGGAACTGCCCTGCGACATCCTGATCCCCGCCGCGTTGGAGGGCGTGATCAACCTGCACAACGCCGCCCGCATCCAAGCCCCCCTGATCCTTGAGGCCGCGAATGGCCCCATCACCTTTGGCGCCGACGAAATCCTGCGCCAAAAGGGCACGGTCATCATCCCCGACATGTATGCCAACGCAGGCGGGGTGACGGTCAGCTATTTCGAATGGGTCAAGAACCTGTCCCACATCCGCTTTGGCCGCATGCAGCGCCGCGCCGAAGAATCCCGCTCGCGCCTTCTGGTCGAAGAGTTGGAGAGATTGTCCGCCGACCAACACCTCGGATGGACGCTGTCGCCCGATTTCAAGGAGAAATTCCTGACCGGATCGGATGAGCTGGCGCTGGTGCGGTCAGGTCTGGATGACACGATGCGCACCGCCTACCAGTCGATGCGCGAGATCTGGCACGGCCGCAAGGATGTCGAAGACCTGCGCGTCGCCGCCTATATCGTCGCCATTGACCGGGTGGCGAAAACCTACCGCAGCAAAGGTTTGTAGAGGCATCGCGCAGGTTTTCTCTGTCCAGATATCCTGCGGGTGGTCGTCCATCGGATTCGACATCGGTTCAAGAACCGATGCATGACAGGGGTGTGCCCCCCCCGCTGCTGACGGATCAGACAAAACGCCGCCGCAAAATCGCTGTCACCGCCCGAAACCACGGCGCGTTTCGGCCGCACTCATCCAGTCCCGGCCACCAAAGGCGACCAATGCCACAAAGAGGGCATCCCGCGCGGGATCGGCTTTGACCACGATGGTCAGCCGATATCCCGTGCCGCCGTGACGGACCAACCACCCGTCCAGCGGCCCGCGCAGTCGCACACCGGAGGCCGGGTTACTGGCAATATCTGTCAACAGCATTTGCACTTCGTCCAACCGTCGCGCCGCTGCCGCGTGATCGCCTTGGGTCACAGTCAGGACGTGGTCAACCATTGCTGCCAGATCGACAGGGACCAGCGGATGGCGAAAGACCCGCATCACGCGGGGCTGTTGGCCAGACCGGAAAGATAGGCGCGGGCGGAGTCGGTGATTTTGTCCAACTCCACCTCTTCCCATTGATCCAAGGGCAGCGATAGGCGGCGTTGTACTTCGGCCTCAAACAGGGCCTGTTCGCGGTGCCGGGCCAGACGGGCACGCACCAGCTCACCAGAAACGGCGGCACTGATTGTCGGATACTCGCCGCTTTCCACCAATTCGCGGGCAAAGGCGAAGGCGGGATCGCTGAAACTTACGCTTTGTTTGTGGACCGTCATCGCAACCCCCTGGTGCTCTGCTGGAGTACCGTAGCCGAATCCACGCCATGACTGCAAGCGTTACGGTTGACAGACTCACCCCCACCCATTACCCCATCATGTAAACGTTTACACAAGCTTCCACAAAAGGACCGCCGCGCATGAAATCCGCTCGCATGAACCGCCTGTTCGGGGTTTCGGGGAATTGTTTTGATGTGGCGATCGACCACGGGATGTTCAACGAAAAGACCTTCCTCGGCGGGATCGAGGATATGCACAAGGCGATCAGGATCGTCGCCGATGCCAAGCCCGATGCGATCCAGCTTCCCCCCGGCACCGCGCCGATCCTGCAAGCGATCCCCGGCAAGGACCGCCCCGCGCTCGTCCTGCGCACCGATATCGCCAATGTCTACGGCACCCCTCTGCCGCGCGTGTTGTTTTCCGAGGTGATAGACCGCCCGCTGGAACAGGCGATGGCGCTGGATGCGGCTTGTGTGGTGGTCAACCTGTTGATGCTGCCCGACCAGCCCGAGGTTTGTCTCGCCTGAGTCCGCAACGTGAATGCGTTAACCCTGGAATACGTCATCATGGGGATGCCCCTGATGGTCGAACCCCTTGTGATGCAGGACAATTCCAAGGGCGGCTATATGGTCGATGGCAATATTGACCTGATCCTGCCCTTGGTCCGCCAAGCGGTGGAGTTGGGGGCCGATATCATCAAGGCCGATCCCTGTGACAATGTGCGCGACTATCACCGCGTCATCGAAATCGCCCAAGGTATCCCGGTTCTGGTGCGCGGCGGCGGCAAGGTGAGTGACGAGGAAATCCTGACCCGCACCGCCGAGTTGATGCAGCAGGGCGCGCGCGGCATCGTTTATGGTCGCAACGTGATCCACAACCCCAACCCCGGCGGCATCACGCGCGCGTTGATGGCCGTGGTGCATGACGGCGCCCGCCCGGATGCCGCGATGCGCTTCCTGAAGGACGCCATCTGATGACCCGCGTGATCCGCTTCGGCATCATCGGCTGCGGTCTGATGGGCCGCGAACTGGCCAGCGCCGCCGCGCGCTGGCTGCACCTGACCGATGCCAAGGCCCGGCCCGAGATTGTGGCGGTCTGTGACACCAACGAAGGGCTGATGGATTGGTTTTCCACCCATCTGCCCTCGGTCCGCCAAAAGACCACGGATTACCGCGTGCTTCTGGCCAACCCGGAGGTGGATGCCGTCTATTGCGCCGTGCCGCATGTGCTGCATGCTGAGTTGTATCCCGCGATCCTTGCCGCCGGGAAACACCTGTTTGGCGAAAAGCCCTTTGGCATGGACGCCACGCAAAGCGCCACCATTGCCGCCGCGATCAAGGCACGGCCTGATCTGCTGGTGCGCTGCTCGTCGGAAATGCCCTTCTATCCCGGCGCGCAGAAGGTGGTGGACTTCATCCGCAAAGGCCATGTCGGCCCGGTGCTGGAGGTTGAGGCGGCTTTCCTGCACTCGTCCGACATCAACCCAGACAAGCCGATCAACTGGAAGCGCATGGTGGGCGTGAACGGCGACTATGGCTGCATGGGCGATCTGGGGATGCATGTGCTGCATGTGCCTTTGCGCCTTGGTTGGCGGCCGGAAACCGTGACGGCAAGCCTTGTGAAACGCGTGACCACGCGGCCTGACGGCAAAGGCAACCGCGTGCCCTGCGAGACATGGGACAACGCCACGATCACCGGCACGGTGCGCGATCCGGGCGGGGATTTCCCGCTGGTGCTGAAGACATGGCGCATCGCGCCCGGAGAGGCGAACACCTGGTCGATCAAGGTCTTGGGCATGAAGGGCTCGGCCTTTTTCACCACCAAATCGCCGCGCCAATGGCAATTCATGCGCTACGAACCCGGCGGAAGCCAGACATGGCAGACCGAGGATCTTGGTTTTGCCGGTCTTTTCCCCACCATCACCGGCGGGATTTTCGAATTCGGCTTCACCGATGCGATCCAGCAGATGTGGGCGGCTTACGTCGATGAACTGGCAGGCGGCGATGCCAAGGGCTTTCCCTGCGCCACCCCGTCCGAGGCCGCGGATCACCATGCCGTGCTGACAGCGGCCTTGCAGGCGGGCATCACCAACAGCACCGTCGCGGTGCAGTATCAGGGGCAAGCATGAAACGGTCAGAGATCAACACCGCCCTGCGCGCGGCCAAGGCCATGCTGGCCGACTACCGCTGGCTTTTGCCCGATTGGGCCGATTGGTCCGTGGCCGACCACAAAGCCAACCCCGACCTGTCGGCGCATCTGCGGCAACGGCAACTCGGTTGGGATGTGACCGACTTCGGCCTTGGTGATTTTGCCGCCAAGGGGCTGACGCTGTTTTGTGCGCGGAACGGCGTGCAGGGTGATCCGGCGACGCTGCCCTATGCCGAGAAGCTGCTGTTTGTCGCCGAAGGGCAAGTGACGCCTTTTCACGCC
>JACCDI011039782.1_pt1 | contig 14156 bp, 18 predicted proteins | sample 7442791 | NCBI WGS metagenome assembly JACCDI01 (sample SAMN15323434, study PRJNA562643) | freshwater metagenome | isolation source: river surface water | place: USA:Blue River Watershed | collected 2017-08-15 | reverse complement strand
TTTTATAATTAATATTAATTATTTTTTATATTTAACTTCATTTAGTTAAATACAATATACTGAAAAAAATAATTATTTTACTTTAATGCAAAATTAACTTCATCTTCAAGTGTTTTAGCATTTTTCTTTTCTAAAAATTCTTGTCTCAATTTCTTCATTTGTTTTTTTAATTTTTGATTTGGTATTGGTATTCTTTGAATAATAACTTTACCAAAACGGTCTTTTGTTAAAACTTGTCTAAATTGAGGATTATAAGTATTTGAAGTTTTACCGCAGTTACACATTTCTTTTCTATATGGTTACAATATAAACATTTTTTTAATTTTATAACGTATTATAAAATTTATTTTCTTAAAAATATAAATTAAACTAATTTTATTTATTAAATCTTTCTATTTAACTTTTTCATACCAACTCTTCTTTTATTTTGACCTTTTCTTCCACCTCTTCTTAATCTTCTAACACCAACACCACCGTTACCTCTAACTTGAGCAGTAGTTTGTCCAATTAAACCAGGAGCAGGTTTAAATTCAAGATTATTAGAATCATTATTATTATCATTTTTTAATTGTAAACTCTTTTTTTTTAAAAGTAAAGATTTTCTTTTTTGAATAAGAGCTAATCTTAATTTTTGTTGATTTTTATTTTTACGAACTGTTAATTTTCCGCATCCACACATATTTCTTTTTATATATTTGTTACCAATATTTATTTTTTTCTTTCTTTTTATTTATTTATCACCTTATTTTAGTAAATATCATGAATGGATATAATATTTATTTACAATCCCCACAATTAGCATATCAAGCAAATCAAAGAAAACAATTGCAAAAAATAATACAAATACAAAATCGTTTAAATAATAAATTAACTGTTAAACGATATACTCAACAATACTTTAGAACTGCTTATAATCGTATTTTCATTTCTTCTCAAAGTAGTGGTGCACCTTATTAAATAAAAAATAATTAATACTTTATTTTACAAACAAAACAAAAAATAATATCTTAATTAATTATAAGAAAAAATGATGAAATATCTTTTATATGCAATTCTCTTCTTTGCTTTATCTCCAGGTGTTTTATTAACTTTACCACCTATTAATAAAAAATACTTTATGACTGGTAAAACATCAATAATTGCAGCTGGTGTTCATGCTATTATTTTCGCAGTTATTTGTTATTTTTTATCAAAACAAGGAATGATTGAAAATTTTATGTTAAATAAACATTATGATAATAAACATTATTTTGATGTGTCTAAAAAAGAAAATAATGGAAAAAGATGTTGTTTAACAAATTTAAATAATGAAAAGAAATGTCCAAATAAGAATGATGGTAGTTCAAATATAGGAACAATTCGTAAAAATATTTGTAAACAAAATTAAAAAATAAAATATTAAATATTCAAGAAAATATTCTTTTAATTATAATATAATTATCTCATTTAATTATATAAGAAAATAAAAATGATGAAATATGTTATTTTAGCTTTACTCTTCTTCGTTCTCTCTCCTGGTGTTCTTCTTACTTTACCACCAATTGGTAAGAAATGGTATATGACTGGACAAACTTCTACAACTGCTGCTATTGTACATGCTATTGTATTTGCAGTTGTACTTTATGCTTTAAGTTATTTTGGAGTATTTGAAGGATTTGAAGGTTCAATGGATTCTACATTTGATTTTAATGCTCGTAATAATGATGGCACAGATAGTTCAACAATGGGTGGTCAAGTAACTGTTAAACCTCGTAAACAAGATAGTGATTTAGAAGAAGTTGCAGCTGCTCAACAAAATTTTGATGAACAAGCACTCATGAGCGGTGAAATGAAAAGATTAGGAGAAAATTATTCATCAAAAAAATAAAAAATGATGAATCAAATATTTAAATTATTTAGAAAAGAAATAATATCTTTATTATCATAATATTCTGCAATTTGAATAAGAATATTATTTTGAAATTTTAAATCCATTAACTTATTATATTTTACCAATAATTGTAATATATCTAAATATCCAAATTTACAACATATAATAAATGATTCATAATTTGCATCTTGTGGATTTACTCTTCCATCATCTAATAATAATTTAACTATACTTATATTATTTTTTTTACAACTTATTCTTAAACAATAACTTTCTGATAAATCTGGTTCAATATCTTCGATTGTTAATAAATATCTAACAACATGTATATGTTCTTTTTCGCAAGCAATTCTTAAAGCTAATTGATTATTATTTTTGATAGAAAAACCAACATCTTCTATTAAATATTTAATTAAATTAAGATTTCCAGATGATATAGCAGCAGATAGATAATTTCGATTGTCTTGTGTAGGATTTTGAATTATATTTTTAGATAAAATATATTCAACAATTTTATAACTTCCATTTTCACAGGCATAAAATAATCCAGTTCGATAATGTTGTAAATCAAATACTTTATTGATATTTTCTATAATATATTTAAAATAATTAAATTTTTTATAAATGCAACAAATATATAAAGTTAAATGATCTAAATTAGATAAAACATTATTATCTTTAATTAAAAAATCAAATAAAAAATAATTATCTAGTCGGATAGTTAAATGAAGAGGTTGATTATCAGGTATAGATAAATCAAGATTATAATTATCAATTAAATATTGTATTTTTTCAAATTCATTATTATAAATAAGTTCAAAATATAAATTATATAATAAAACACCTTTTAATTCTTTTTCATAATCTTTTTTTAGTAAAATAAAAATAATATTTAATACATTTTTATTTTGCTTATCCATCCATTCTTCAAATATGATTTTGTTATTTTTATGAATTAATTTTGAATATAACTTTTCAATATATTCTATTTTAAATTCAAAATCTTCCCATTTTATATATCGATTTGTTGCTAAAATCCAATTTGGAAAATCTTCTAAAGTTAAATATTTTGGTAAATATGATTTTAATATATCATCACTTATTTTTATTAAAATATTCTCTTTTTTATTCATCTCTTTATCTTTATTTTTATTTAACTTTTTGAATTTATTTTATTTTTCCTAAAAAATAAACTTTTTTTTAAATTTGATTTTTCTTTAAATATAAATGATAGTACTTAAAGATAATAATAAAAAAATTAAAATATAAAATATAATGATTATGATGTTAATACACTACGATTTAATTCGTGTTCTTCTAAAAGACTTCTTAAACCATTTGATTTATTAATTGTAAATTCAGAAATATTAATTTCTACAAAATTTTCTGCTAAATATTTATACATTTTTTTTATTTTACTCATCATTTTATATTTTTTAATTTTTAATATAAAATTATCTATTTCTTTAATATTCATTTGTTTTATATTAATCATAATATCATTTTTTTCAATCTCTTTATTGCGAATATAATTATGAAAATTATTTGATGTTTTTCTATATTTTTTATATCTTTCAATTAAATTTTCAATGTTTTCTATAAATTTAAATAAATTTTTATTTTTTAAAAAATATTGGTTATTATATTTTTTTTTTAATTTATTTTTTAATTCTTCAAGTTCTCCAATTTCATTTAATTTTAATTCTTTTAATACTCCGTATTTATTTTTTATAAATTTTTTATTAAATTCTTTTTTTATATATTTTAATTTTTTACCATTTATAATTAAAGATTTTTTATCATCATTAATTTGTTTTTTAATTTCACCTAATTTCATGTTAAATTCATAATAATCTTCTACTGATAAATTTTCTAAAATTCGTTTATTTTTTTTTAATATTCTATCTTCTATCTTTTTTAATTTTTCTAAAGAGGAAGAAGATGAAATAATATTATTTTTTAATTTACTAAGCTTATCATTTATATTTTTTCTAATTTTAAAATAATTATTTTCAATATAATTATTTTCATTATTAGAAGTCTTATTTTTAGATATAATATATTTTGTAAATTGTTCTTCATTTAATAAGAATTTAATATAATTAAATAATTCAGATCTATAAATTGCAAAATCATTTATTTTATTTTTATTTTTTTCGTTATAAATTTTTTTAATATTATTCAATATATTTTCATCATCTTTAATAGAATCTAAATACAAAAAGAAAAAAATAGATATATCCAGATGATTATATTTTTTAATTAATATTTTATAAATTTTATCATATAAAATATTAATTGAATTTTTCGAGGAATTTTGTTCATTTAAAAATTTTTTGAAAAATTCATTATTAATTTCTGACTTATTTATTGATTCATTTAATTTTGAAATATTATAAGTATTTAAAACTATATCTAATGTTGTTAAAATATAATATAAAGCTTTTTTTTTCATATTAAATAATTCATCATCTGTTCCTTCTAAAAGATATATTATATTATAAAAAATATTGTTATATTCAAAATCATGATTTATTTTATTTTTTATTATAAATAAAGTAGGATATGATGCTATATTAAAATATTTACCTATATTTTTATCTTCAATATGACAATTCATTAATTTTAAAATATAATTTGTATTATTTTTCTTATTCATTATATTTTGAAAATAATCAAATAAATATTTAAACTTTTTAATTTCTAAATTAAAATATGATAATTCATTCTGATTATTTTTTTTTTTTATATAAGCATTTGTTTCCTTTTTATAATTATAAGTAAAATTTGTTTTAAATTTATTTACAGATATTTCATTTTTTAATAATTTTTCAAAATTACTATCTTTAAATCTCATTGAATACATAATAGATTGATATAATGTTGCATCTTCATTTTTTAAAATATAAGAAAATCTATTTATAATTAAATCATAAATTAAATTTTCAATATTTAATTCTTTATTAAACAATGTTATATAAATTTCTAAAATATTCATTTTTCCAAAAGAAAATACATTACCAAAAAAATATGTATTACTTCGATTACCATCTAATGGTCTATCTGTTGAACCTAATAAATAATAATTTTTTAAATGTTCTTCATTTGTACTTGATAAATTTCTAAAAATATAATCTATTAAAAAAAAATAAGTAAGATTATTATATAAATCTGCATTTGTTAAAAATTTTTGTATGAATATTAAAATATCTTTATAAAATATAACAAATCCATTTGTTTTTAATATTGTTTCACATACATAATTAAATAAATAATAAAAATTAAATGAATAATTTTCATTATTTTTAATAATATCTATAATAATTTTTTTTTCATTTAAATTAAAATCTAAATTTAAATTTATATTATCATATGGTATAAATTTCATATATTTTATGTTTCTAAAATGACCATCATCAATACCTTCAAATTTAAAATAAAAACTGAATTGATAAATATGATCATCTAAACGAGGATCTTCATTTTTTATTAAATTTAAATTAATATCATATTCAATTATATTCTCATTATTTTTATTACTACTTGATAAAATTTCATCAATAAAATATACATAAAAACTATCTAATTCTAAATTATTATCTAGAATATTATTTAATAAATATTTAACACTATTATCATTTAATTTTAATACCATTATTCTAATAAAATTTTTATAAATGGTTAATTCATCATTTTCATCACCTATAAATTGTTTTATTTTAAAATTACTAAATTTATTACTAAATATATTATTATATTCTTGATATAATCGTTTTATATTTGATAAACATAAATCTTTTTTATTTTTTATGTTTTCAATTAGTTCATTTTTAAATAATTTATATTTTTTTTTTATTTCATCTATTACTTCATAATCTTTTATTTTTTTTGTTTTTTCTATTTCTTCAGTTTTAAATAATAAAGGTGAATTTTCTATATTATTTAATGTATATTCGTTGACACTAGGTATTAAATTTATTGTTTGTCCATTATTTTTACTATTATTTATATATCCATTAATAGTTGGGTTTATATATCCATTAATAATTGGGTTTACAATATCATTCATTATTGTTTTCATATTTTCATAAATAATTAATGATTCAAATAATTTTAGTTTACTATTTTGAAAATCAAAATATTTATTATTATTATTTATATTTTTTTTTATTTTATTTATAAAATTTTGAATTGGTTCTTTTTGTAAAAAAGAATTAATATTTGATTCATTAACGTATGGTAAAGATAAAATAGTTTTTTTTTTAATTCTATTTGTAAATGATAAATTTTTATTTGAAAATAATTTTAAAATATCATAAAAAAAGTTATAATCTATTGATATATAAAAATATTTTCCTATTTTAATTTTTTTGGAATTCTTATTTAATTTAAATTCTTTATTTATATTTAATCCTGTAATAGCAAGATTTATTGATTTATATAATTTTTCAAGATTAATCATGCTAAATTTTACATCTGTAAAATCTAATTCTAAATCATAAAAACCAAAATTTATATCTAATATTAATTTTATTTTTTTAATACCATTTATAAAATCAGAAATTTGTTCTTCTGACAAATCTGAATCATCTAAATTTTTAAAAAAAAATATAATGTGTTTTTTATTATCTTTTTTAATTATAAAAGTTTTAAATTTATATTCTAATAAAGGAGTTAAATCAGATTCTAATAAATTATCTAATAAATTAAAATTGCCTGTTAATAATGTATTATTCATATATAAATTATTTACTCTAAATTATATTATATAAAAAAATTAGATAAAATTAATATAAATTAAATGGAAATAATTTTTTTTATTTTTTTTTTATTTTTCCTAAAAATGATTTAGGTTTTTTTATTATTGGTAGATTATGTTTTGGTATTTTTATATTTTTAAAATCAATATTCCATTTTTCAGTTAAATATATAAATATATCTTTAATTATTTTAAATATCTTGTATTTTTTATATTTTATTATAATCATATTAGTTTCATAAAAATTTGAATTTTTTATTTTTTTTTTATTTTGTAAATTAAATTTTAAATTTGAATAATTATTTTCAATTTTTCCAGATTTATTATTATAAATATTAAAAGAATTATTTAAAATATTATTTGTTATATAACTTCTATTTTCATTAATAATAAAATTATTATTAAATTCATTTATTTCTGTTTTACCATTATTACTATTAATAGATATATTTGAGTTATTAAAACATGTATTTAATATATTTTTAGGTAATAAAAATTTTAATTTATTATATAAAAGATTTTTAAATTCATTATTTTTATTTTCTTCAGTTAAACTAAAAATATTATTATTTTTAATATTAAAATTTTTTGTTTGAAAATCATACCAATTTAAATATAAAAAGAAGAATAAACAAATTTCAAATTGATTATATTTTAACGATAAAATTTTATATATACGTTCATATAAAATATTAATTTTATTTTCTTCATTTAATATTTTTTCATCTTCTAATAAAAATTTATTGATATATTGATTATTAAATTTATCAATGTTATTAATAATATTTCTAAAATTATTAAAATTTTTTTTATTTAAATTTTTATTTTTGAAAATATCAAAAGTAATTAATATATATTGCATTGCAATAGTTTTATATTCACTTAGTCTATCATTATCTAAATTAAATATAGTATTAATATTTTTATCTTTATTTACAATAGATAATAAAAATGGAGATAAAGATAAATTAAAATATTTACCTATATTAATTAATTTTATTTTTTTATTTAAAAATATATTAATATAATTATTATGAATATTAATATTATTTTCAAATATTTTTTTTTTTAAATTTAATATATGTTTTAATTTTTTAGAAATATTTTTTATTTGAATATTTGAAAAAATAAGTTGAATAGATGGAAAACCAAGATTATATAAAAAGTTTTTTTTATTTATTTTTTTGTTAAAATTAGTTATAAATAATTCAAGAATATTTATTTTTTTATTTGAAAATACATTCATAAAAAAATAAGTATTATTTATAATACCATCGATTATTTGAAAATTACTGTTTTTATTATTATTTATAATATTATAAATATTTATAAAAATATAATTTATTAACATAAAATAATTAAGATTATTATATAATTTATTTTCATTTATAAATTTTTTAAAAAATACATATAAATCTGGATATAATATTAATTTATTATTTTCATTTAATAATAATTTATAATAATAATTAAAATAATTAAATAAATTATATTGAGAAATATATTCATTTTCATAATTTTGAATATTAATATTAATTTTTTTTCTTGTAAATTTATTTCTAAATTTAAATTCTCTAAATCATAATCTTCAAAATTAATATTTTTAGATATATTTAAAAAAGAATGATAAAAATAATGTCCATAAAAGTAAATATGATCATTTAAAGATGGATCATCATTTTCTATTAAATCTAAATTAATATCATATTCAATTATATTTCCATCATTTCTCTTAATACTATTTTCATAAATATTATCTATAAAATAAATAAAAAAAGATTCATATTCTAATTTATTTTCTAATATTTCAGATAACAAATATTTGACTTTATTATTATTTAAATTAAGTACCATAATACGAATAAAATTTTTATATATAGTTAATTCATCATTTTTATCACCTATAAATACTTTTATATTAAAATTTGATATTTTATTTTTAAAATTAAAATTATATTCATTATATAATCGTAATATTTCAGATAAATATTTATTTTTATATTCTTTTATATTATTTATTAATAATTCTTTATTTTTAATATATTTTTTTTTTATTTTAAAAATTATTTTTAGATCATTTTCTGTTTTTATTTTTTTTTTATTAATTATTTCATCTTTTTCAGTTCTAAAAGGAACAGAAAGATTGTTTAATAATACGTTATTAACATTTTTCTTATTTGTAATAATTGGTAATCTATTAAATGATATATTTTTGATAGATTGTAAAAAATAATAATTAAATATCATATTATTTAATTCTTTTTTACTATTATTTTCTAAATAATAATTTGAATCATTAATATTATTATAGATTTTATTATTAATAATACTTATAAAATTTTGTATAGTTTCTGATGAATTTATATAATCTTTTAATTTTTGTAATTCTATTTCATTTATTTTTTTTTTTAAACCAGTTTAGATTTGACCAGCTAAACTAAAAGAACTTAATATTTTATTATTTGCTATTGATATAATTGCATTAAATAAATTTAAAAAACTATCCATACTTAAAGAAGAATAAAAAATTGGTATTTTTATAATATTATTATTTATATTTTTATTATTTAATCCAAGAATATCTAAAATTTTATTATTATTATTATTTTTTAAAGAATAATTGATAATACGTATACTTGAATTCATTGAATAATCTTTTAATATATTTTTTAAAGATATTAATTCTTCTTTATTCAATAATTTTCCATCACTTTTTCTAAAGAAAAATAAAACATTTTAATAATCTGGTCTTTTTTTATCAGGTTTAGAAATAATCATTATAATAACTTTATAAGAAATACTATTTGATATCAAACTACCATCAATTTCAAAATTTTCTTTAAATAATCTATATTTAATATTATTTGTATTAATATCTGTCATAATATATCCTAATAAAAAAACATATATTTTATTTATATAAAAATATTAAATACTAAAATTTTTTATATATTGTAATATCACAATATTATAAAATTATAATATTAATCTTAAAAAATATTCTTCGAATTATATAATAAACTTCTATAGGAAATTGTATTACGTTAATTCTATGAATTAACTACATATTTTTTTAAAAACAAATACATCTCTTGAGGTGAATTAATATTGTTTCCTAAATAATAATAACAAACAATATTACCTTGTTTGGTATTCCAACAATTCCATGCTTCTCTTAACTTCATTAAATAATTTCCCAAAGAGAACATTAAATATCCAAAATTAGATTTAGTATTTAAACCATTTCTTTGTTGTTGATAAATGTATTTTAATAGGAAAAATTGTGCTCTAGAACTCATTATATAAGGTTTACCATTTAAAGATTGATATTGAGTTATCCATGGTACTCTAGCACATCTACCATTTTTTCCTTTTGTATAATCTTGATAATTAATAGCTAAAGTTTCATAAAAAAATGCACTTAAACGATTTACTAAGGATACATCATTTTTAAAAACATTAATAAGTTCATTTTGTCTTCTTTCAACAACAATTTTTGCAATTTTAGCAGGTATAACAAATAAATCAATTTTCTCAATAACTCCTGGAAGAAGGGGATTTAAATTTGGAGGATCAACAACGTTCATAATGAATAATCTTTCTAATTATGATAAATAAAAAAATATTAAATTCACAAATATTATTATTATTATAATTTAATATATCCATTTTCTTAAATAATTTTGCAATTCGACATTATTTTTAACATTAATTCCTAAATTATAATAACAACATGCATCTTGTTTTTGATTTAAAGTTCTTTGAGCAGTTCTTAATTGAGTTAAATAATTACCTAATGAAAAGATTAAAAATTGAAAATTTGATTGAGTATTCATATTTTGTGTATTATTAATAGTCACCCATTGCCATAATTGATATTGATATTCAAAACTAAGAATTAATGGTTTATTATTTTCTTCTTCATATTTAGTTTTCCAAGGTATAGTAAAAGCACAACCAGTTTTACTTTGACCAATAAAATTTGAATTTACTTTTAATGTTTGATAATAAAAAGATATTAATTGTCTACATAATGATTGATTTCTTTTTAATATATTAATTAATGCAAAATAATTTCGATTCAATACTGGTTTCAAAACAATTGATGGTATAACTTCTAAATCAATTTTTTTTGCTAAATTTGCATCTAATTCATAAACTACCATTTTATATTTCTTATTCTATTATCTTTTCATATATTTTTTTTACATTTCCTTTTTTAATTTTTAATTTATATTAATTATTTATTTATTTTTTTAATTTTGACTTAAAGAAAATATATATAATATTATAATATTTTAAAATATGGAAAATAAAAAAACATATGTATATATCATTCATTCTGATTTGGAGAGAACTTATTGTGGGGTTACAGATGATTTAGAAAGAAGAATAGAACAACATAATGGTATTATATCAGGAGGAGCAAAAGCAACAAGAGGAAGATCATGGGAATATTTTGTGATAATAGAAGGTTTTAAAGATAGAAAAGAGGCTTTACAATTTGAATGGAAGATGCATCATCCAGATGGTAAAAGGCATAAGAATGCAAAATATAATGGTTTAGAAGGTAGATTATTAAGTATAAAAGATGTATTTGAGAAGCATTTTATAAAGGAACCAGAATATTTGAAAAATGAGTATAAAGTAAAAATATTAGGTGATTATTTGTTTTATTTTGATGATTATAAAAAAGATAATATTAATTTTATAGAATTATAAAAAATTTAACGTAAAATAAATAAGCAAAGCACAAAAAAAATGAATAATAATTAAGTTAAATAATTTAAACTTAAAATTTAATTTATATAGATAGTTAGTTAGTTATTTTTTTATTATAATGGAATCAAACGAATCTTATTATTCTATTAAAAATTGTGTAGATAATGTGGATTTACCATTTGATTGGGCTTTTGGTGAATTTAACATAAATTTACCAAATACAGAAAAAAAAGAAGATAAAGAAAATAACAAGATTAAAAAAGATTTTGTTTACGTTAATAATTTAGTTGTAAATCCAAATAAAAAGATAGTTGATTCCTCACCAAAATGGCAAAAAATTTTAGAAAAAAATAGCTTAGAAAAAGAACAAAAAAATAGTTATTCAACATCAAAACAAAAATCAACTTCAAATTCAAATTCTAATTCAAAATCAAGTTTGAACAAACAATTAGTTGATTCAAAATTAAATAAGATAGAATTAGAACCATTTGATTTTCCATAAATAAATAAATAAATATTATTATAAAATAAAAGTTTACGTATAATAAATTTTATAAAAAATGATTTTTTTTAATTTAATATTATTATAATATATTTTATAATAAAATAAAAAATAAAAATTTAAAATGAGTTTAGAAAGTGAACATCAAACTCAAGAATATGATAATAGTAAATTAAATAATATAGATGAAAACCAAGAAACACAACATTTAGATATTTCAGAATCTTTAAATTTTTTAAATTATTTAGATGATTTATTTAATAATAATCTTTCAAATAATAATGATGAAAATAAAAGTGATGAAGAAAGTGAAATTAATATTGAAAATGGAAATATGAATGAAAATGAAGATAATAATGAAAATAGTGATGAAAATGAAGTTATAGATAATAAAAGAAAAAGAAAAGATATATGTCCAGGATGTGAACCAATTTTTCAACCGAATCAATTAGCTCATATAGGACCAAATGGTTGTTTAGGTGATTATTAATTTTTTTTAATTAAATTTTTATTGAATTTTTATAAATTTTTATAGGATTATTGAGATTCAGAAATATTATTCTGACTTTCGTTTTTATAATTATTTTTTTGTATAAATTCCATAATTAAATTTTTGATTCTTTCCCATTCTTGAGGAGTATTTTCAAAATCTTCATCAACATCAATTATAAGTATATTTTTTTCCTCTGATAACCACTCTTCATGATATTTATTAACACTTTCAAGATATTCAATTGGTACACATTTTTCTTCACTTCTTTCGCGTTTTAACATTCTATTATATGATGTTTTTGGATTAGCTCTTAAATAAATAAAACCATTAGGTCTATTTTCAACTTCAAAACTTCCTTTTGAAATCCATTCGAACCATTGTTCATACATTTGCCATTCAAGTGAATTTAATTTACCATTTTCATGTAAAAATCTAGCAAATACATTTTTATAACTAAAAATGGATCTTTCCACAAATCTTAATTCTTTATCTTGCTTTTTCATAATATCTTGAAAACGAGTTAATAAACCATATAATTGAAATGAAAAACCCCATCTATGTTGGTCTTCATAATAACATTGTAATAGATTTTTATTATCTTCTTGATTAATAACACTTTTCCATTCATCAACAGGTTCATAAATAACTTCAGCATCACCACCATAAAATATTTCTAACATTCTACATAAAGTAGATTTACCACTACCAATATTTCCTTCAATAACATACCAATTATGGGTATTTTTGTTCATTTTTATTTTATATTTATAAATCGGAGTTTAATTTAGTTAAAAATACGAATTTAAAAAGAAAACGAACTTTAATTTCATTTTTTATTTCATTTAACTAATTATTTTAAATTAAAAATTCTTATGTTTTTTTAAATATTTTATAAAAATTTACGTTAAATTAAAGTTCTTTATAAAAAATATAAACGTAAAAAGATAAATAAAATCGTAAAAAAGCAATAATTATTAATAAAAAAATAAAGTTAAATGAAAAAAAAAATGATTGATTTCAAATTTTAAATTTATTCGTTTTTAAAACTTAAAGAAAAAAGAATATTAAATAAAAAGAAAGAAAATGTCAGAATTTCAATCAAATATTCAATTTGAACCAGTAAAAACACAAAAAGAATATTCAGATAAACATTGGTTTGTTGTAGAAGGCAATATTGGTAGTGGAAAATCTACACTTTGCAGAATGTTAAAAAATGAATCAGATGAAGCGGAAGTTATTTTTGAACCAGTTGATAAATGGCGAAATACTATTGATGAAAAAACAGGAATGAATATTCTTGCAAATTTTTATGTTGATCAACCTCGTTGGTCTTATACTTTTCAGAGTTATACTTTTCTTACTAGAATGGAAGATGTGATGACAAAACAAGAGAAACCAATTCGTTTTATTGAAAGATCAATTTACACAGATAAATGGGTTTTTGCTCGTTCATTATATGAAACAGGTAAAATGAATTCACTTGAATGGAATATGTATAATCGTTGGTTTGCATGGTTATCTGAAGAATGTTTTCAAAAAGTAAATCGTCCAAGTGGATTTATTTATATTCGGGCTAATCCAGAGACATCTTATCAAAGAATGTTAAAAAGAGAAAGATCCGAAGAAAAATGTGTACCTCTTGAATATCTTAAAGTAGTATCAGATTATCATAACGATTGGTTATGTAATAGTAATCAAGAAGATGTACTTGTTATTGATGTAGATGCTGATTTTGAAAATAATCCAGAGGAATGGAATAGAGTTAAAAGTTTAATTGATGAATTTGTAGAAAAGAAAACTAAAAATTAAA
>JACCDI011716576.1_pt1 | contig 14158 bp, 19 predicted proteins | sample 7442791 | NCBI WGS metagenome assembly JACCDI01 (sample SAMN15323434, study PRJNA562643) | freshwater metagenome | isolation source: river surface water | place: USA:Blue River Watershed | collected 2017-08-15 | reverse complement strand
CCGGTTTCGTAGGGCGTGCACTCGTGGAACTGCATCACGATGTCGCCGTTCAACGTGGTCTGGATCTGCATCGACACCTCGGGCGTGAAGAACAGCTTGTCGCCGTTGACGGGCGAGGCGAACTTCACCCCTTCCTCGGTGATCTTGCGCATCTCGCCCAGGCTCCACACCTGGAAGCCGCCGGAGTCCGTGAGGATCGGCTTGTCCCAGCGCTCGAAGCGGTGCAGCCCGCCGAACTGCTTCATCACGTCCAGGCCCGGGCGCATCCACAGGTGGAAGGTGTTACCCAGGATGATCTGCGCGCCCATCTCCTCCAGCGAGCGCGGGGTCACGCCCTTGACGGTGCCGTAGGTGCCCACCGGCATGAAGATCGGCGTCTGCACCACGCCGTGGTTCAGGGTCAGGCGGCCGCGGCGCGCGTGGCCTTCGGTCTTGAGCAGTTCGAATTGGAGCATCGGGTTCAGGCGGGGGTGCGCGCCAGCAGCATGGCGTCGCCGTAGGAGAAGAAGCGATAGCGCTGCGCGATCGCATGGCGGTACAGCCCCATCACGTGCTCGTAGCCCGCGAAGGCGCTGACCAGCATCATCAGGGTGGAGCGGGGCAGGTGGAAGTTGGTCACCAGCAGGTCCGCCACCCGGAACTGGAAGCCCGGGGTGATGAAGATGTCGGTGTCACCGGTGGCCAGCCCGGTCTTCGCCCACGACTCCAGCGTGCGGATGGTGGTGGTGCCCACCGCCACGATGCGGTCGCCGCGTGCGCGGGTGGCCTCGATCGCGACCTGGGTGGCGGCCGGCACGTCGTACCACTCGCTGTGCATGCGGTGGCCGGCGATGTCCTCGGTCTTCACCGGCTGGAAGGTGCCCGCGCCCACGTGCAGCGTCACGCTGGCGCGCTGCACGCCGCGGGCCTCCAGGTCGGCCAGCACCTGCGCGTCGAAGTGCAGGGCCGCGGTCGGCGCCGCCACCGCGCCGGGGCGCGCGGCGAACACCGTCTGGTAGCGGCGCTCGTCCTCCTCGGAGTCGGCATGCTCGATGTAGGGCGGCAGCGGCACATGGCCGCTGCGCTCCATCGCCGCATGCGGCTCCTCGGAAAAGCGCAGGTGAAACAGCGGGCCGTCGGCATCGGGCCAGCGCCCCAGCAGGGTGGCCTCGAAGCCACCGTCCATGCGCAGCACGGTGCCCACCGGCGGCTTCTTGCTCACCTTCATGTGCGCTGCCACCTCCTGGCCCTGCAGCACGCGCTCCACCAGCAGCTCCAGCTTGCCGCCGGTGGGCTTCTCGCCGAACAGGCGTGCCTTGATCACGCGGGTGTCGTTGAACACCAGCAGGTCGCCGGCGCGCAGCAGGGTGGGGAGGTGCCGGAAGATGCGATCCAGCGGCTCGGGGCCGGTGCCATCGAGCAGGCGGGAGGCGCTGCGTTCTGCGGCGGGATGCTGGGCGACCAGCTCGGGCGGCAGGTCGAAATCGAAATCGCGGGTGGAAAAGGAACGCATGTCTTGAGGGCCGGACCGGACCCGTACCAAGGAAAGAGGAGGGGGAAGACGGGCAGAATTGTCCCATGCCCGACGGCAAGCCCCTGTCTGCCCCGCAGAAGGCCCTTCTCAAGATGGGCCTCGCACGCGACATCGACCTGGCGCTGCACCTGCCCCTGCGTTACGAGGACGAGACCCGTATCACCCGCCTGCGCGACGCGCGCGAGGGCGAGGCGGTGCAGGTCGAGGGCACCGTCACCGCCAGCGAGGTCGCCTTCCGGCCGCGCCGCCAGCTGGTGGTCACGCTCGACGACGGCACCGACACCTGCCAGCTGCGCTTCTTCAGCTTCTACCCCTCGCAGCAGAAGGCGCTGGCGGTGGGCACCCGCATCCGCGCCCGCGGCGAGGTGCGCGGCGGCTTCTTCGGCTGGCAGATGGTCCATCCGGTCTGCCGCCCGGCCGACGCGCCGCTGCCCGATGCCCTCACCCCGGTCTATCCCACCGTGGCCACGCTGCCCCAGGCCTACCTGCGCAAGGCCATCGTGTCGGGCCTGGCCCGTGCCGACCTGTCCGACACCTTCCCGTCCGGGTTGGCGCACCACCTCGGGCTGGACGATCGCTGGGGCCTGCGCGAGACGCTGCAGTTCCTGCACCACCCCGGCCCGGACACCGCGGTGGCCACGCTGGAGGACCGCAGCCACCCCGCGTGGCAGCGCCTGAAGGCCGAGGAACTCCTCGCGCAGCAACTCTCGCAGCTGCAAAGCAAGCGCGAACGCGACGCCCTGCGCGCACCCGCCCTGGCGGCCCACGCGGCCGGCCTGCACGAACAGCTGCTGGCGGTTCTGCCCTTCGCGCTCACCGGCGCGCAGCGCCGCGTGGGCGGGGAAATCGCGCAGGACCTCGCCCGCCCGGTGCCGATGCACCGCCTGCTGCAGGGGGACGTGGGTTCCGGCAAGACGGTGGTGGCCGCCCTCGCCGCCGCGGTCGCCGTCGATGCCGGCTGGCAGTGCGCGCTGATGGCACCGACCGAAATCCTCGCCGAGCAGCATTTCCGCAAGCTGGTCGGCTGGCTCGAGCCCCTGCTCGCGCCGCGCGGTCTGCGCGTGGCCTGGCTCACCGGCAGCCAGAAGAAGAAGGAGCGGGCCGCCATGCTCGACCTCATCGCCTCCGGTGAGGCGGCCCTGGTGGTCGGCACCCATGCCGTGATCCAGGAGCAGGTGCAGTTCGCGCGCCTGGCGCTGGCCATCATCGACGAGCAGCACCGGTTCGGCGTCGCCCAGCGCCTGGCGTTGCGCTCCAAGATGCAGGCGACCGACGACGCACCGGCCGCAGCCCCCCTGGAGCCGCACCTGCTGATGATGTCGGCCACGCCCATCCCCCGCACGCTCGCCATGAGCTACTACGCCGACCTCGACGTCTCCACCCTCGACGAGCTGCCGCCTGGCCGCACGCCGGTGGTCACCAAGGTCATCGCCGACAGCCGGCGCGACGAGATCGTGGAGCGCATCCGCGCGCAGCTGGCCGAGGGCCGCCAGGTCTACTGGGTCTGTCCCCTCATCGAGGAGAGCGAGGCGCTGGACCTGACCAACGCCACCGAGACCCATGCCCAGCTCTCGCAGGCCCTGCCCGGCGTCCTGGTCGGCCTGCTGCATTCGCGCATGCCCGCGGCCGACAAGAAGGCGGTGATGGCCCTGTTCGAAGGCGGGCAGATGGGCGTGCTGGTGTCCACCACCGTCATCGAGGTGGGCGTGGACGTGCCCAACGCCTCCCTCATGGTGATCGAGCACGCCGAGCGCTTCGGTCTGTCGCAGCTGCACCAGCTGCGGGGTCGGGTGGGCCGCGGCGCGGCGGCCTCGGCCTGCGTGCTCCTGTACTCCCCCGGCGAAAACGGCCGCCTGGGCGAAACCGCGCGCGCCCGCCTGAAGGCCATGGCCGACACCAACGACGGCTTCGAGATCGCCCGCCGCGACCTGGAAATCCGCGGCCCCGGCGAATTCCTCGGCGCCCGCCAGTCCGGCGCGCCGCTGCTGCGTTTCGCAGACCTGGAGGCCGACCGTGCCTTGCTGGAGCAGGTGCGCGAGGCCGCCCCCGTCCTGCTCGATCGCCACCCGGACCTGGCCGCCCGGCATGTGGCCCGCTGGTTGGGTGGAAAATCCGAGTTCCTCAAGGCCTAGCCCACCATGACCCTCACCGAATTGAAGTACATCGTCGCCGTCGCCCGCGAGAAGCATTTCGGCCGCGCGGCTGACGCCTGCTTCGTCTCCCAGCCGACGCTCTCGGTGGCGATCAAGAAACTGGAGGAGGAGCTCGAGGTCAAGCTGTTCGAGCGCAGCGCCAACGAGGTCTCGGTCACCCCGCTGGGCGAGGAGATCGTGCGGCAGGCGCAGAGCGTGCTGGAGCAGGCCGCCGCCATCAAGGAAATCGCCAAGCGCGGCAAGGACCCGCTCTCCGGCCCGCTGAAGCTGGGCGTCATCTACACCATCGGCCCCTACCTGCTGCCTGACCTGGTGCGTCAGACCATCGCCCGCAGCCCGCAGATGCCGCTGATGCTGCAGGAGCAGTTCACCGCCCGCCTGCTGGAGATGCTGCGTACCGGCGAGATCGACTGCGCCATCATGGCCGAGCCCTTCCCCGACACCGGCCTGGCGCTGGCGCCCCTGTACGACGAGCCCTTCATGGTGGCCGTGCCCAGCACCCACCCGCTGGCCGCCCGCGCGAGTATCACCGCGCAGGAACTCAAGGCCGAGACCATGCTGCTGCTTGGCACCGGCCACTGCTTCCGCGACCACGTGCTGGAGGTCTGCCCGGAATTCGCCCGCTTCTCGGCGGACGCGGAGGGCATCCGCAAGAGCTTCGAAGGCTCCTCGCTGGAAACCATCAAGCACATGGTGGCCTCCGGCATGGGCGTCACGCTGGTGCCGCGCCTGTCGGTGCCCAAGGACGCCCTGGAGCCCAAGGCCCGCCGCCGCAAGGACGACCCCGAGTACGTCAAGTACATCCCCTTCGCCGAGGGTGATGTACCGCACCGTCGCGTGGTGCTGGCGTGGCGCCGCAGCTTCACCCGCTACGAGGCCATCGCCGCGCTGCGCAACGCCATCTATGCCTGCGAGCTGCCGGGGGTGCAGCGCCTGTCCTGAGGTGCCCGCCCTTTCCTCCCGCGCTTGCCGGCCGCCTGCGCGCGCCCGTATAGTTTTGGCCTTGCCTGCAGCCGGCGCGACCGCCAGGAGAACCTGCCCATGACCTCCCCTGTTCCCGCCATCAACATCGGCATCGACGAGAAGGACCGCGCGGCCATCGCCCAGGGCCTGTCGCGCCTGCTGGCCGACACCTTCACCCTGTACCTCACCACCCACAACTTCCACTGGAACGTGCGCGGGCCGCACTTCACCGCGCTGCACCAGATGTTCATGGCGCAGTACACCGAGCTGTGGAACGCCATCGATCCGGTGGCCGAGCGCATCCGCTCCCTCGGTCATCCGTCGCCAGGCAGCTACGCGCAGTTCCGGCACCTCACATCCCTGGCCGACGTGCCCGAGCAACCGCCAGCCGCGATGGAAATGGTGCGCATCCTGGTCAAGGGCCACGAGGCCGTTGCCCGCACCGCGCGCGAGCTGTTCCCCCTGGCCGATGCCGCCAACGACGAGCCGACCGCCGACCTCCTCACCCAGCGCCTGACCGTCCACGAGCAGACCGCCTGGATGCTGCGCGCCTTGCTGGAAGCATGAACGCGTGAGCGACGCCGCCGCTTCGCCTGCCCCGACCGCCGGCCCCCACGCCGAGCCGCCTTCGCCGCCGCCGGCACCTTCGCGGCTGCGCCTCTATCTCGACCTCATTCGCTGGAACCGCCCGGCCGGCTGGCTGCTGCTGCTGTGGCCCACGCTCTCCGCCCTGTGGGTGGCCGCGGGCGGTTTTCCCGGCTGGCACCTGCTGGCGGTGTTCACCCTCGGCACCATCCTGATGCGAAGTGCCGGCTGCTGTATCAACGACGTGGCCGACCGCGACTTCGACCGGCACGTCAAGCGCACCGCGCAGCGGCCCGTCACCTCGGGCCGGCTGTCCTCGCGCGAGGCGCTGGCGGTGGGCGCGGTACTGGCGCTGGCCTCCTTCGGCCTGGTGCTCACCACCAACGCCGCCACCATCGCCTGGTCCTTCGCCGCGCTGGCCGTCACCATCGCCTATCCCTTCGCCAAGCGCTTCGTCTCGATGCCGCAGGCGGTGCTCGGCGTAGCCTTCAGCTTCGGCATCCCCATGGCTTTCGCCGCGGTGCGCGGCGAGGTGCCCGCCCTGGCCTGGGCGCTGCTGGCGGGCAACCTGTGCTGGGTGCTGGCCTATGACACCGAGTACGCCATGGTCGACCGCGACGACGACCTGCGCATCGGCATGAAGACCTCGGCCATCACCCTGGGCCGCGCCGACGTCGCGGCGGTCATGGCCTTCTATGTGGCCTACCTCGCCGTGTGGGGCTTCGCCTTGTGGACGCTCGTGGCCCGCGGCCCGCTGCTGGCCGGGCTGGCCCTCGCGGCGGCCCAGGCCCTGTGGCATTTCACGATGATCCGCGGCCGCACCCGCGAAGGGTGCTTCCGCGCCTTCCGCCTCAACCACTGGGTGGGGCTGGCGGTGTTCGCCGGCGTCGCGGCCGGCCTGGCCTGATCGCTCAGGCCTTGCCGAACTCGTCGCCCAGTTCGCGCGCCCGCTCGCAGGCGGCCAGCATGGCGGTGACGAAGGCCTGTGGCACGCCGGCCTGTTGCATCGAGGTCAGCGCCGCATAAGTGGTGCCCCCCTTGGAGGTGACCCGCTCGCGCAGCACCGCCGGCGGCTCGCTGGACTCCCGCGCCAGCGAGGCCGCGCCGGCGAAGGTGCCGATCGCCAGCTGCTTGGCCTGGTCGGCGGGCAGGCCCATGCGGGTGCCCGCCTCGATCATCGCCTCCAGGAACAGGAACACATAGGCCGGGCCCGACCCCGACAGCGCGGTCACCGCGTCCAGCTGCGCCTCGGCCTGCACCCACAGGTGTTCGCCGGTCGGCGCGATCACCGATGCCACCGCCGCGCGGTCGGCCGCGGTCACCGCATCGCGGGCGAACAGGCCGGTCATGCCCTGGCCCACCAGGGCCGGCGTGTTGGGCATGGCCCGCACGATGCGCTGCGTGTCCAGCCAGGCGGCGATGCTGTCGGAGCGGATGCCGGCCGCCACGCTCAGGTGCAGCGCGCCGCCCACATGGGGTCGCGCCTGGCCAGCCGCCTCCCGGAAGGTCTGCGGCTTGACCGCCCACACCACCAGGGCCGCGCCGGCCAGGCCAGGGCCGGCCTCCGGCAGTGGCGCCAGCCCGAATTGTTGCTGCAGGCGCTGGCGGGTCGGCTCATGGGGCTCCACCACCCGTACCGCCCCGGGCGCCAGCCCTTGCTGGAGCAGGCCGCCGACGACGGCCGAGGCCATGTTTCCGCCGCCGATGAAGGCCAGCGGGCGCTCGGGGGAAAACGAAAAGGCTTGGGAAAGGGGCTGGGGCGTCGCAGTCATGCCGGAAGTCTATCCCGGATGCCCATCCTCGGATCTTCCAATCTACATTGGACTTGTGACGTAAGTGTGCGCACCCTCACAAATCATTTCCCGGGTTCCCCGGCTGCTGCAACGCAACAGTTCCTTGACAGCCCCCGCGATTGAGTCATAATCGCGGGCTCGCCTCTTTTTGGGCGAGAGTTCTGCCTTTACGGATCCGGGTGGTTTTCGCCCGGTGACGACAGGCCCAGGACTGACCTGCCGGTCAGCCTCGGAGCCCGGAATGTCCGGGCCCCAGGCGCCAGTGGGTACAAGTTGGGAAACCATTGAAATGATCCAGACTGAATCCCGGCTCGAAGTCGCCGACAACACGGGCGCCAAGTCCGTCCTGTGCATCAAGGTGCTCGGTGGCTCCAAGCGTCGCTACGCCAGCGTGGGCGACATCATCAAGGTGACCATCAAGGAAGCCGCGCCGCGTGGCCGCGTCAAGAAAGGCGAGGTCTACAGCGCTGTGGTCGTCCGCACCGCCAAGGGCATTCGCCGTGGCGATGGTTCGCTCGTCAAGTTCGACGGCAATGCCGCCGTTCTGCTCAATAACAAGCTGGAGCCGATCGGCACCCGCATCTTCGGCCCCGTCACGCGTGAACTGCGTACCGAGAAGTTCATGAAGATCGTGTCGCTGGCCCCTGAGGTCCTGTAAGAGGTAGCCATGAACAAGATTCGCAAGGGCGACGAGGTGATCGTGCTCGCAGGCCGTGACAAGGGCAAGCGCGGCAAGGTCATCCTGCGCAAGGACGACACCCATGTCGTCGTCGAGGGCATCAACCTGGTCAAGAAGCACACCAAGCCGAACCCCATGAAGGGCACCACCGGCGGGATCGTGGAAAAGACCATGCCCATTCACCAGTCCAACGTGGCCATCTTCAACCCCGCCACCGGCAAGGCCGATCGCGTGGGCATCAAGGTGGAGGGCGACAAGCGCGTGCGCGTGTTCAAGTCGTCCGGCGAAGAAATCAAGGTGGCATGACCATGGCACGTCTGAAGCAGCATTACCTCGAGAAGGTGGTCCCCGAGCTGACCACCAAGTTCGGCTACAAGTCGCCGATGGAGGTGCCCCGCATCACCAAGATCACCCTGAACATGGGTGTCTCGGAGGCCGTGGCCGACAAGAAGGTCATGGAGCATGCCGTGGGCGACCTGACCAAGATCGCCGGCCAGAAGCCGGTGGTCACCAAGGCCAAGAAGGCCATTGCGGGCTTCAAGATCCGCGAAGGCCAGGCCATCGGCGCCATGGTCACCCTGCGCGGCGCCCGCATGTATGAATTCCTAGACCGCTTCATCACCGTGGCCCTGCCGCGCGTGCGTGACTTCCGCGGCGTGTCCGGTCGCGCCTTCGACGGCCGTGGCAACTACAACATCGGCGTCAAAGAGCAGATCATCTTCCCCGAGATCGAGTACGACAAGGTGGATGCCCTGCGTGGCCTGAACATCAGCATCACCACCACGGCCAAGTCCGACGACGAGTGCAAGGCGCTCCTCTCCGGCTTCCGTTTCCCGTTCAAGAATTGAAGGTGCATCGTGGCTAAAACAGCTTTGATCCAGCGCGAGCTCAAGCGTGACAAACTGGCCGCCAAGTACGCGGCCAAGTACGCCGAACTGAAGGCCATCGCCAGCGATGCCAAGAAGAGCGACGAGGAGCGCGCTGCCGCCCGCCTCGGCCTCCAGAAACTGCCCCGCAACGCGAACCCGACTCGCCAGCGCAACCGCTGCGAGATCACCGGTCGTCCGCGCGGCACCTTCCGCCAGTTCGGTCTGGCCCGCAACAAGATCCGCGAGATGGCCTTCACCGGTGACATCCCTGGCGTGATCAAGGCCAGCTGGTAAGCCAGGCAGGAGATACAGAACATGAGCATGAGTGATCCCATTGCCGACCTGCTGACCCGCATCCGCAACGCGCAGATGGTGTCCAAGTCCACGGTGAGCGTGCCTTCCTCCAAAGTGAAGGTTGCGATTGCCCAGGTGCTGAAGGACGAGGGTTACATCGACGGCTTCCAGGTCAAGTCCGAGGGTGGTAAGAGCGAGCTCGAAATCGCCCTCAAGTACTACGCCGGCCGTCCGGTCATCGAGCGCATCGAGCGCGTCAGCCGTCCTGGCCTGCGCATCTACAAGGGCCGTGACGCGATCCCGCAGGTCATGAACGGCCTGGGCGTGGCCATCGTCACCACCCCCAAGGGCGTGATGACCGATCGCAAGGCACGTGCCACCGGTGTCGGTGGCGAAGTGCTGTGCTACGTCGCCTAAGGGAAGGAAAGCAAGATGTCCCGAATCGGAAAAATGCCGGTCGACGTCCCCCAGGGCGTGACCGTTGAACTCAAGCAAGACCAGATCAGCGTCAAGGGCGCTGGTGGCCAGCTGTCGCTCGTGCTGAGCGCCCTGGTCAAGGTCTCCCAGCAAGACGGCAAGCTGCTGATCGTGCCCGCGGACGAGTCCCGCGAGGCCAACGCGATGAGCGGCACCTTCCGCCAGCTGGTCAACAACATGGTCGTGGGCGTGACCAAGGGCTTCGAGCGCAAGCTGACCCTGGTCGGCGTGGGCTACAAGGCCCAGGCCCAGGGCAGCAAGCTGAACCTCGCGGTCGGCTTCTCCCACCCCGTGAACAAGGAGATGCCCGCGGGCATCACGGTCGCCACCCCTGCCCCCACGGAAATCGTGATCAAGGGCGCCGACCGCCAGCGCGTCGGCCAGGTGGCCGCCGAGATCCGCGCGATCCGTCCGCCTGAGCCCTACAAGGGCAAGGGCATCCGCTACGCGGACGAGACGGTCGCGATCAAAGAGACCAAGAAGAAATAAGGGGCCGCACGATGTTGAACAAGAAGGAACAGCGCCTGCGCCGCGCCCGCCAGACCCGTGTCCGCATTGCCCAGCAAGGCGTCGCGCGTCTGACCGTCAACCGCACCAACCTGCACATCTACGCTGCCGTCATCTCCGAAGACGGCTCCAAGGTGCTGGCTGCCGCCTCCACCGCCCAGGCCGACCTGCGCAAGTCGCTCGGCGGCTCCGGCAAGGGTGGCAACGTGGCGGCTGCCGCCGCGATCGGGAAGCTGATCGCCGAGAAGGCCAAGGCCGCCGGCGTCGAGAAGGTCGCCTTTGACCGCTCCGGCTTCGCCTATCACGGCCGCGTCAAGGCCCTGGCCGACGCCGCCCGCGAAGCCGGCCTGCAGTTCTAACGGACACGGATACAGAAATGGCAAAAGTTCAAGCGAAGACCCAGGGTGACGGTCCGGAAGACGGCCTGCGGGAGAAGATGATCGCGGTCAACCGCGTCACCAAAGTCGTCAAGGGCGGCCGGATTCTCGGTTTCGCCGCGCTGACCGTGGTGGGCGACGGTGACGGCCGCGTCGGCATGGGCAAGGGCAAGTCCAAGGAAGTGCCTGCCGCCGTGCAGAAGGCCATGGAAGAGGCCCGCCGCAACATGACCAAGGTGTCCCTGAAGAACGGCACCATCCATCACAACGTCGTCGGCCACCACGGTGCCGCCCACGTCATGATGGCTCCGGCCCCCAAGGGTACCGGCATCATCGCCGGCGGCCCGATGCGCGCCGTGTTCGAAGTGATGGGCATCACCGACATCGTGGCCAAGAGCCACGGTTCGACCAACCCCTACAACATGGTCCGCGCCACCTTTGACGCGCTGCGCCGTTCCACCACCCCGGGGGAAGTGGCTGCCAAGCGCGGCAAGTCGGTCGAAGATCTCTTCACCGTCTGATCGGAGTCCCACCATGGCGAACCAACCCACCGTCAAGATCAAGCTCGTGCGCAGCCCGATCGGCACCAAAGAGTCCCACCGCGCCACCGTGCGTGGCCTGGGCCTGCGCAAGCTGGGCAGCGTGAGCGAACTGCAGGACACCCCTGCGGTGCGCGGCATGATCAACAAGATCAGCTACCTGGTCCAGGTGCTCTGACAGGTACGAGAGGCACACGATGCAACTGAACACCATCAAGCCCGCCGCGGGCGCCAAGCATGCCAAGCGCCGTGTCGGCCGCGGCATCGGCTCCGGCCTGGGCAAGACCGCCGGTCGCGGTCACAAAGGCCAGAAATCCCGCTCGGGCGGCTACCACAAGGTCGGCTTCGAAGGCGGCCAGATGCCGCTGCAGCGCCGTCTGCCCAAGCGCGGCTTCAAGTCGCAGTCGCTGAAGTTCAACGCCGAGATCTCCCTGGCCGCCCTGGACAAGCTGGGCGCTGCCGAGGTCGACCTGCTGGCCCTCAAGGCCGCCGGCCTCGTGCCCGCCCTGGCCAAGGTGGTCAAGGTGATCAAGTCCGGCGAGATCAAGCGCGCGGTCAAGCTCAACGGCATCGGCGCCACCGCCGGCGCCAAGGCAGCCATCGAGGCGGCCGGCGGCTCCATCGCCGCCTGACCGTTGGACCGAGTGAGCATCCAGCACAAGGACATGTCGCGTGGCCACTAGCGCAGCCCAGATCGCGAAGACCGGCAAGTTCGGCGACCTCCGTCGCCGGCTGGTCTTCCTGCTGCTCGCGCTGGTGGTGTACCGCATCGGCGCGCACATTCCCGTGCCCGGCATCGACCCGGCCGGCCTGCAGTCGCTGTTCCAGCAACAGCAGGGCGGCATCCTGAGCCTGTTCAACATGTTCTCCGGTGGCGCCCTGTCGCGCTTCGCGATCTTCGCGCTGGGGATCATGCCGTACATCTCGGCGTCCATCATCATGCAGCTGCTCACCTACGTCGTCCCGACGTTTGAGCAGCTGAAGAAGGAAGGCGAGTCCGGCCGCCGCAAGATCACGCAGTACACCCGCTACGGCACGCTGGGCCTGGCCATCTTCCAGTCGCTGTCGATCGCGATCGCGCTGGAGGGCTCGGCCGGCCTGGTGATCAACCCGGGCGTCGGTTTCCGCGTGACCACCGTGGTCAGCCTGACCGCCGGCACTATGTTCCTCATGTGGCTGGGTGAGCAGATCACCGAGCGCGGCCTGGGCAACGGCATCTCGATCCTGATCTTCGGCAGCATCGCCGCCGGTCTCCCGTCGGCCATCGGTGGCCTGCTGGAGTTGGTGCGCACCGGTGCCATGAACGTCCTGATCGCGCTGCTGATCGTGGTGCTGGTCACCCTCGTCACCTATTTCGTGGTGTTCGTCGAGCGCGGCCAGCGCAAGATTCTGGTGAACTACGCGCGCCGCCAGGTCGGCAACAAGGTTTACGGCGGCCAGTCCTCGCACCTGCCGCTGAAGCTGAACATGGCCGGCGTGATTCCCCCGATCTTCGCCTCGTCCATCATCCTGCTGCCGGCCACCGTGGTGGGCTGGTTCTCCACCGGCGACTCCATGCGCTGGCTGCGTGACCTCGCCGCCTCGCTGTCCCCGGGCCAGCCGATCTACGTGCTGCTGTACGCCGCCGCGATCATCTTCTTCTGTTTCTTCTACACGGCGCTCGTGTTCAACAGCCGCGAGACCGCCGACAACCTGAAGAAGAGCGGCGCCTTCATCCCCGGCATCCGCCCGGGCGACCAGACGGCCCGCTACATCGACAAGATCCTGGTCCGCCTGACCCTGGCCGGCGCGGTGTACATCACCCTGGTGTGTCTGCTGCCCGAGTTCCTGATCCTGAAGTACAACGTGCCGTTCTATTTCGGTGGCACGTCGCTCCTGATCATCGTGGTGGTGACCATGGACTTCATGGCCCAGGTGCAGAACTACCTGATGTCGCAGCAGTACGAGTCGCTGCTGAAGAAGGCCAATTTCAAGACCTCGGGAGGCGGCTGATGACCCTCAAGCCCTGCCGCCCCGCCCCAGCAATTCGCGCCGTCTGACCGCCAGCGCCAAGGAATTTAGGAGAAAACACAATGAGAGTTTCGGCTTCCGTCAAGAAGATCTGCCGCAACTGCAAGATCATCCGCCGCAAGGGCGTTGTCCGCGTGATCTGTACCGATCCGCGTCACAAGCAGCGCCAGGGCTGATTCACGAGTTTCAGGAAAGACGCACATGGCACGTATCGCTGGCATCAACATTCCGCCGCATCAGCACACCGAGATCGGCCTGACCGCCATCTTCGGCATCGGTCGCACCCGCTCCCGCAAGATCTGCGAGGCCTGCGGCATTGCGTACTCGAAGAAGGTCAAGGACCTGACCGACGCCGACCTCGAGAAGATTCGCGACCAGATCGCCCAGATCACCATCGAGGGTGACCTGCGCCGCGAGACGACGATGAACATCAAGCGCCTGATGGACATCGGCTGCTACCGCGGTTTCCGTCATCGCCGTGGCCTGCCGATGCGCGGCCAGCGCACCCGCACCAACGCACGTACCCGCAAGGGCCCGCGCAAGGCTGCCCAGGCTCTGAAGAAATAATCGGGAAAGAGAAAGCACATGGCCAAGGCCCCCGTCAATAACGCCGCGCAGCGCGTGCGCAAGAAGGTCCGCAAGAACGTCTCGGACGGCATCGCCCACGTTCACGCGTCCTTCAACAACACCATCATCACCATCACCGACCGGCAGGGCAACGCTCTGTCCTGGGCGTCTTCGGGCGGCCAGGGCTTCAAGGGCTCCCGCAAGTCGACCCCCTTCGCCGCCCAGGTGGCGTCTGAGGTGGCCGGCCGTGCCGCGATCGAACAGGGCATCAAGAACCTGGACGTCGAGATCAAGGGCCCCGGCCCGGGCCGCGAGTCTTCGGTGCGTGCCCTGGGCGCCCTGGGCATCCGCATCACGTCGATTTCCGACGTGACCCCGGTGCCCCATAACGGCTGCCGTCCCCAGAAGCGTCGCCGCATCTGAGGCTGTCTGCCGGGTCGTGGACGGGTGCGAACCTGTCCGCGGCCCTTGTGTTTTAACCAAGCCCACCGCCGGCCACCCCAGGTGACCGGCTCCCGCGGTAAATGGCCGCGGCAGTGAATCAAAGGAAAGCAAAGTGGCACGTTACCTCGGCCCCAAGGCCAAACTCTCCCGCCGTGAAGGCACCGACCTGTTCCTGAAGAGCGCCCGCCGCTCCATCAGCGACAAGGCCAAGTTCGACAGCAAGCCCGGCCAGCACGGCCGCATCTCCGGCCAGCGCACCTCCGACTTCGGCCTGCAGCTGCGCGAGAAGCAGAAGGTCAAGCGCATGTACGGCGTGCTGGAAAAGCAGTTCCGCCGCTACTTCGCCGAGGCCACCCGCCGCAAGGGCAACTCCGGCGCCAACCTGCTG
>JACCDI011282449.1_pt1 | contig 14159 bp, 8 predicted proteins | sample 7442791 | NCBI WGS metagenome assembly JACCDI01 (sample SAMN15323434, study PRJNA562643) | freshwater metagenome | isolation source: river surface water | place: USA:Blue River Watershed | collected 2017-08-15 | reverse complement strand
GTTGTTGGAACTAGCGTTGTTAGAACTGGCGTTGTTAGAACTAGCGTTGTTTGAACTGGTGTTGTTGGAACTAGCGTTGTTTGAACTGGCGTTGTTGGAACTAGCGTTGTTAGAACTAGCGTTGTTGGAGAGTTCTGGGTTTTCGTAATGTGAATTTTCCAATGCAGTGGAAACACGATTTTTAGATTCGTTCACTTCAGTCTTCAACGATTCAATATTAACCGTGTTGGTTAGATTTTTGAATTCAGGTTTGATTACAGGCTGCTTTTCAGACTCTAAATCTTGAAGCAATTTCAAAAGTTCAGTCGCTTCTTGTAAGGCTAATTCTCGGATTCGAAGGTTTTCTTTTTCAGCCTCAATTTCTTCTTGAACAGAAGTGTATTCTGTTTCAAGTGTATTCAGTTCATTGCCCAAACGCTCAATGTCTTTTTTCTTTTTGGTGGCAGACATTTGCTTGCTTACTTCGTTCGCGCGTTCTTCTATTTCCTCTAATTCTTTTGATTTGGTGTTAATGCGCAGTTGTGCGTCGTCACGCTTTGCACGTGCGTCACTTACCTTAACTTTCGCACCCTCGGATTTCCATGAAACTTCGGTTTCGGTGACAACTCCTTTTTCACTGTTTGGATTTTTTGCCACGTAATCATTCACGAGATAGGCAGCCATAGGCGAATCCTTTTTCGCAAGTGACTCTTTAATTTGAGTGTTTGTGTTTTGAATGTTGTTCAACTTCTCTCGAAGTTCTTTCTCTCGAGCTTTAGATATTTCATACGCTTCAATGGCTGCAATGCTGCGGTCTTGCGTTTGAATCATTTTCTCACGCGCCTCATTCAGTCTTGTGCTGTCTGCTAATGATTCTGGTTTTTCAAATCGAACATTCTGAAACTCTTCATAAGCTTCATCGGTTTCAGAAAGTGTTTGTTGAACGTATTGAAGAAGCGACTTAGAGGTTTGCTCAGCAAGGGTAATTTCATTTTTCAGAACTGCAATGGTTTTTTCTTGAGAAGAAAGTACCGTGTCGATTTCAACTCGTTGGTTCGGACCTGACGGGTTTGGGTAGTTTTCTCCATTGACATTTGCCCCTGAGTTATTCGCCGAGGTAAAGGCTGTTTGGTCAATGGTGGCATTTACATCGAGTTGAGATTTTGCAAGTAACATTTGACGTTGCAAGTCTTCCACATTGTCGTTCAACGGATCGTTCCAATAGTTCTTCACTTCAACCTTTTCTCTTCCGTCTGTTTTGGTGTATACAATTTCTTGACGGAAAACGCGCGAACCTTCGGTCGGTGGAATTTTCACCAAAACTTCATGCACTTGTGGGCTGCCCGGGGGTTGAATTTTATAAGTATAATTTCCTGCCGTTGGAATGAAAAGCAAATAGCTTCCATTGTTTTCGCGGGATTGCGTGTCCATGATTTTACGATTGGTCAGATCATCGAACACTTGAATCTTCGCTTCTGTTTGAGTGGCGTCTGCTCTGGAAATGAATTCACCTTTGAGGTAGGTAATGTTCATTGGAATTCCATTGACGAAAACACGATAGACATATAATTTATCGGGTGAAGTCAAACGGCTACTTGCGAAATAAGCCGTGGTATTTAAGGAATCGGTGATGAAAAATAGATCGTCGTCTGGCGTATTAATGGCGAAATCCATATTAATCGCTGGACCGAAGTCATTGATGCTAGCATCCCATTCACATCGGAAGATATCATATCCGCCCATACTTCCGTGTCCTTTCGACGCGAAATACAAAGTGCTGCCGTTCGGGTGCATGAAAGCGAAGTCTTCGTCAAATTCAGTATTTACAGAACTTTTTAGCTTAACCGGAGGCGTGAATGTACCATTCACGCGAGATGTCATGTAAATGTCTTTTCCTGTAAGACCCTCTTTTCCTTTGCTGGAAAAGAATATTTTTTTTCCGTTTGTTGGAAGGAAGAACACATGTTCTTCCTTCGATTTTAAATCAATTTTAGAAAGTAATTCCTTCGGTGTAGAAATGATTTTTCCGATGGAAGGGTCAATGTTCATGTATCGATAAAAACTTGTTTTCTCGGCCTCGGTTTTTTCAAGCACCTGAACATCTTTGATGCTGTTCATGAGATTCAATCCAGACTCGGCAGAAATTTTTTGCGCTTTGCAATCTGATCGCGAAAGTTGCTTTTTCTCGGCAGTCTTCTCGAAGTTCTCATATTCTGCAAGGGCTTCTTTGAAATTATAACTCAAGTGGTATGCCCTTGCTAAGTAATAGTGCGTTTCGGGTTCTGTATAACCTCTTCGAACTCCGTCTTTCATAAAAAAGATGCACTTGTCGCGGTCGGTAGTGGCGTATATGCCTGCCGCTCCAAATCGGAAAGCATACAGTGGATTGCTTCCATAAAGTGAAACCAACTGCGAATACACAGCATAAGCTTGCACGTAATTACCCTCTTCGAAAAACACGTTTGCCTCTGCGGCAAGGGTTTTTTCGTCAATAGGCTTTTGAGCATAGAGATTACCCATGCAAAGTGCAAGAAATAATATGGATATTATTTTTCTAATGTGTGCGCTGTTTTGTTGGAAGTGTAAAAATACATCGCAAATTCGCTTCGATATTTTTTCATTCCATTTATAAAGATACGAATTATGAAGAATTCAGTGATGATAGGTGCTTATTCAATGGCTTTGGCGATTGTTTTAGGGGCCTTTGGTGCACACGGATTAAAGTCGATGGTCTCGGCTTATTCCCTTGATATTTATAACAAAGCCGTTTATTATCAAGTTATTCATTCGATTGGGATTTTGATAGGTGCGTTAGTCTTAAAGGGTGATCGGTCACTGAAGGTTTTAAGGAATCTCTTTCTCGCTGGAATGGCTTTGTTTTCAGGGTCTTTGTATGTACTGACTTTTTCTGATTCCCTCCCTGCCTTAGTGAAACAAATTGTAGGTCCGGTTACTCCAGTAGGCGGTGTGTTTTTTGTCATCGCTTGGGTCTATTTGGCGAATGCGACCAGAAAGGAAATGAATAATTCAACGAGGGGTGAACAATAGCCCTTCGAAGGTGTTAACTTTGCAAAAAATAAATTTTATGTCATCACTAGTCGGAAAAAAAGCGCCTTCATTCAAGGCAGGAGCAATCACTAACGGAGGAACCGTAGTGAGTGATTTTTCATTGGATCAGTTCATCGGAAAGAAGCACGTTGTGTTCTTTTTCTACCCAAAAGATTTCACATTCGTTTGTCCAACTGAATTGCATGCATTCCAAGAAAAATTAGCAGAATTCGAAGCACGTAATTGTGCAGTTGTTGCATGTTCAACAGATACGGAAGAGAGCCACTGGGGCTGGTTGCAAATGGAAAAGAAGGCAGGTGGTATCAAGGGTATCACTTATCCAATTGTTGCTGACGTTTCAAAAACCATTTCAGACACCTACGGCGTATTAGCTGGAGAATATGATTATGATTCAGAAGGAAACTTAGTAGCTAACGGACCAATGATTGCATACCGTGGATTGTTTTTAATAGACAAAAACGGAGTAGTAATGCACCAATTGATTAACAACTTCCCATTGGGAAGAAATGTTGACGAGGCATTGCGTATGGTTGATGCACTTCAGTTCTTCGAAGAGAACGGAGAGGTTTGTCCAGCAAACTGGTCGAAAGGCAGCGAAGGAATGAAGGCAAATCACGAAGGTGTTGCCAACTATCTTGCAAATCACTAATTCAAGTTTTATTGAAGGAAAAGGGCTCAATTAGAGCCCTTTTTTTATGGTGTAGATTTATTTGTGACGTATTCTTGTAATTATGATGAAACGTATATACTCCCTTGTTCTAGTAGGTCTATTTTGTACAAACATAAACGCACAAGTTCATCCGCAATGGACAGACTTGATGCATAGCGAAATATCAGTTTTTGATTTCATTTCTGAAATGAATTCGGCTTGGCCGGAACGTCCAAGCGAAAGAGGTCAAGGATATAAACCGTTGGAGCGTTTTAAATGGTTAATGGAAACCCATGCCGATGAAAATGGAAAGATGTTGAACGGAAGAGAAACATTGGAACTATGGACATCCTTGAAAAATTACACAGGAGGGCGATCACTTAGCGGGAATTGGCAGCCGCTAGGCCCGATACTCGATGGTGTAACCACGCGCCAAAACATTGAAGGGGTTGGGCGAGTATCTTGTATCGCTTTTCATCCAACCGATCCGCAGATTATGTTGGTGGGTACTCCTGCTGGAGGGCTTTGGAAATCAACGAACGGAGGTGAAACATGGTCTACCAACACAGATGATTTGCCAACACTCGGTATTAGTTCAATTGCTTTCGACCCATTGAATCCAAGCGTTGTGTATGCGGGAACAGGTGATCGCGATGCTGGTGATGCCCCGGGAATGGGTGTTTTGAAAAGTGAAGATGGTGGTGATACATGGAATTTTGTCAATACAGGTATTTCAACACGAACAGTGGGGGCCATGATTGTATGCAGCGATCAGGCAAGCAGTGTTGTTATTGCTACCGATTTGGGAATTAGAAGATCCATTGATGGAGGAGCTACTTGGACGCAAGTGTCATCAAACACCTTCGAATACAAAGACATGGCGCAGCATCCGACGGAACCCAACATCCTTTATGCCACAGGTGCTGGTAGATTTTATAGAAGTGAGGATTTTGGATTATCATGGGCGCAGAGTAATTCGGGAGTTTCGAACGGAACGCGCATGTGTGTTGCCGTGAATGCCGCTGAACCCGATGCGGTTTATCTTCTTCGAACAAACACATACGCTTACACAGGAACTTTTAAAAGTGAGGATAGAGGTTTGACCTTTACTTCAATGAGCACAACCCCGAACATTATGGGTTGGTCTGCAGATGGCTCTAGCACGGGCGGACAGGCTTGGTATGACCTCTGCTTGGAAGGAGATCCAATAACTCCGAATGTTATTTATTGTGGTGGAATTCGATTGAAGAAAAGTGTCGATGGCGGTGTTACATGGCAGGATATTAATTCAAATTTTGTTCATGTGGACCAACATGAAATGGCAATTAATCCGCACAACAAAGATCTTTATGTCTGCAACGATGGTGGATTGTACAGATACGTCAACAACAGTGAGTGGCAAGATATTTCAAATGGAATAGTGAACGGTCAAATCTACCGAATGGGACAATCGCCCCATGACGGAGCTCATGCATTGACTGGATTTCAAGACAATGGTACAGCCGAGTTTCAAGGAGCGCGTTGGGTAAGAACTGGCGGTGGAGATGGCTTCGAATGTATGTACGATTATGAAGAGGAAGGACGACGTTACAGCAGTATTTATTATGGAGATCTATACAGAACATCAAACTCATACATCAATCAGAAGTTCGCAGGTAATGGCACCAATGGAATGACTGAAGAGGGGGCTTGGAGCACCCCATATTGTCTTCATGCAGATAGCAGTGCAACCATGTTTGTTGGAATGAAAAATATCTGGCGCTCAAAGAACATTAAGCACGCGAATAAAGATTCCATTGAATGGCAAAAAATTTCAACGAACTTCTTGAGTGCGAATACGACGGATTGCAATCAAATTAGAGCACACTATACCAAAGGAAACATACTATACGCCTCGAAGGGATCGCGCAAAATGGGCAGAACAGACAATGCCTTGGGCGATACCGTGGTTTGGCAAAACATAAGCACTTATTTACCGAATGCAGTTGTTGCAGTTAATGCGATTGAAACGCACAAGACAGATTCATTGACTGTCTATATCGCGTTCAACAAAAATGTTTACAAGAGTTTGAATGGAGGAATATCGTGGACCTTGATGACTCCGAATTTGCCCGATGTTTCGGTGAACACCATTGTTACTGATACCTCTTCAGTTCTTGAAAATTTGTATATCGGAACCGATTTAGGAATTTATTATTGGGACGCAAGCATGACAGAGTGGGTGAATTTTTCTTCTGGGTTTCCATATGCGGCGCGTGTAACAGAATTGGAAATTTCATACGATACGCCTAAACGAATTCGTGCTTCAACCTACGGAAGAGGTTTGTGGGAAAGTGATTTATACAGTCCAGAAACTAATGTCTTTCCAACCAGTGCGGTATGGAATTCTCCAAACACTTCAGGTGAAGTCATAGGCACTTTCGATGCAGATATTTTCTTTTACCGAAATCTTGAAAATATCGATGTAACAGACTTGACAGTTTCTGATTTTTATATCGAAAACGGAACGGTGAATGCTGTAACAGGAGGTCCTTCGAACTATACCGTGAACATCTCTCCAACCAACTTTGGTCAAGTGCGAATTGTCCTTCCAAGCAATTCGGTCATTGACAATTTCTTCACGGGCAATGCTGTAAGTGATACACTGAAATTAGTCTTTATGCAAGCGCCTGCGGCTTTCGGAAGTAAAGGTCCAGGAGGTGTTGGAGATGCAGATGATTTGGCATTTTGGATGCGCGCAGACAAGGGTGTTCTGTTGAATGGTGCGTTGTCCGCAAACGATGGAGATCCAGTTTACATCTGGCAAGATCAAAGTGGAAACAACAGCCCGGCTTCGCAGGGAAGTGTGAATCAGCGTCCGACGTTTGTTGCAGAAAATGGAGTTTATTCACGTCCAGGAATTCAGTTCGATGGTGAAAATGATTTTCTTCAAATGAACGATGTTATTGGCGGAAGAAGCACTAGTGCATATTGCGTAGTTGAGACGGATTCAATTCTATTCAACGATCACGGTTGGTTCGCCAGTGCACGTGTGCCGAATGGATATCTTCTTCACCCTTGGAAAAATGATTATTACTACCACAGTGAAGTCATGGACTTGGAGACCAACTATTCGGGATCTCCGATATTCTACATTGGCGAAGCTACTTCACCACACATATACGGACTTATCTATGAACAAGACGATTTGCATCAGTTGTTCTACACCATTTTCGATGATCACTTGTATCCGTTCCCAGGCGTTAACATTGGCGCACGAGACAATACTACGCCTATTGATATTCGATTTGGTTGGGACTACGATGATCGATTTGGAAAAGGAAGAATGGGTGAAAACATCTTATTCAAACGCAGACTTTTCTTGTCGCATCACACTATCGTAAATAATTATTTGGCGGTGAAATACGGATTAGATCTTGGCCTTCAAGCGAGATATTTCCATCCGAATTATGCTGAAGAAGTGATTGGAATTGGACAGGAAAATGCAGGAGATAAACACGAGGTTGCTCAAGGTATGGGTGAGCTTGAAATAAGTGCAGTGGGGACCATGGCAGATGGAAATTATTTGATGGTTGGAAGTGATGTCAATCCGATGACCGTGAGTAATTCTGTTTATCCGTTTGTTTCCAATCGCATCGAACGAACGTATGCATTCACTCGCACAGGTGATGTTTTTAATTCAACGATACGCGTGCAAGCATCAGAACTCAACGGATTGAATGAAGTGAATATCATATTAAGTGAATCGGGGACCTTCGATCTGACAAGTCCATTGCAGGTTTACCCAATGACATTGGTTGGCGATGTGTATGAAGTGACTCTTCAACTCCCAAGTTCAGGAGTTTTCACAATTGGTGAAACACCGGTGCTGAATGTCGTTGAGAATTCCTTGGACAATGTTTCGATATTCCCTGTGCCAGTTGGAGATAAACTCTTTGTCAATGTTGGACATGAAATCTTGAATGAAACTCATTACATTATTTTTAATGTGGAAGGGAAACAAGTTTTGTCGGGTAGAATCTTCAATTCAAAATCTCAGTTGAATTTAAATGAATTGGCAGCTGGCGTTTATGTGCTACAAATTCAAGATTCAGGCTCACTGATGAAGCGTGAGTTTATTAAACTTTAACCATTATATTTGTGTTAACCTTAAACTAAATTCATGCGTAATATCCTTTTGTTTGTTGGGGTGCTTTTTTCGTTCTCAGCAATTTCACAGACTTCCATTAGCGATTGCGATGGAGCCATTGTATTATGCGGAGACTTGTACACAGAGACACAGGCTTCGTTCAACACGGGTAATGTCTTCGAACCTACTGGTGCTTGCAATCAGGGGCTTGAGCAAAGTTCTGTTTGGTACACATTCACTGTTCAACAAGACGGGAATTTAAGTTTCATTTTAGATCCGTTAAACGATAACGACGACTACGATTGGGGCTTGTTCGACATTACAACAGGTGGCTGCGCAGGATTGGGGACCACCTCTCCAGAGGTAGAATGCAACAGTTACGGTGTGATTGGTGTGAATGGTCCAACAGGAATTTCAACAGCAAACGGAGGGACAGGGACTACCAATGGTCCTGGTAATTTAAATGGACCCGCATACAATGCCGATTTGCCAGTTGTTGTTGGTTCGACCTATGCGCTTGTGATTATGAATTGGTCGAATAGTCTCGATGGATACACCATAGACTTTGGGCAATCAACCGCATCACTTTATGATCAAGTTCCACCGGTGCCAATCAGCGCTGTGACAGATTGCAGTAACTTAACCGTTGTGCTTACGTTCAGTGAACCTATTGTCGGCACCTCCGTTCAGCCATCAGACTTCACGGTAACAGGTCCAAGCGGAACCATAACTGTTCAGTCCGTTACAGCGAACAACCCAACAATGGCAGATGTGTTTACCATTCAATTGGCGAATCAGGTTTTAATCGGAGGAACTTACAATTTGAACATTACAAATACCACGGGCTTCGTGGAAGATGCATGTGGAAACTTGGGTACACAAAGTATCACCTTTGAAATCAGTGATCCCATTAATTTCGACGTTGCGACGACGACAGCTTGTAACGGTTTCGGAGGAAGTGTTGCCATTTCGAACATCACAGGAGGTGATGGTAATTACACCTTGAACTTCAACGGCACAAATCAAACACAGTTCAACTTAAGCAATGTTGTAGGTGGAAATTACACCGCAACGATTACAGATGGAAATGGCTGTTTACGTGCTATTCCGGTTACTGTTCCAAACCAGGATATTCAAGTGGCTATTCCATCACAAGATTCTTTGACCTGTTTGAATTCAACGGCTGAGATTTTAGGTGTGGAAGTATTACCCGTTCAAAATGTGTCTTACTCGTGGACAGGTGCGGGATTGTCAAGCACGACAATTGCAAATCCTATTGCTACGGCGCCAGGCGTATTGAATCTAGTAGTTACCAATTTAGACAACGGGTGTTCCGATTCAGGAACCATTGAGATTTATGCGGGCGATGTTTATTCACTTGATTTAAGTACACTTATTCTTCCGAATATCATTACCCTGAAGCAAGACGATTTGAACGATGATTGGAGAGCCATCTTGGGGGCAGATCCTTCTTTAGATTTGACTGCGCTTTTCATTGAGTATGATTTAACTGTTTTCAATCGTTGGGGAGGAATGGTGTTTGAAAGTACTTCAACAAATAAATATTGGAACGCAAATGATGTTTCTGCAGGAACCTATTTCTATCTATTTCATTACAAAACAGATTGCGGAACTGCCGTTGAAGAGACAGTCGAAGGAACCATTCTTGTTGTTGAATGAAGTTAGGGGTTATTCTGCACGGTGCGAAGAATAATAGACACGCACAAAGAAGAGAAATCGAGAGCGTTTTTTCCGATTGGGAACTTGTAATTTGTGTTACAGAGTTTGATCATCATGCTGAAATCTTAGCCAAAGAATTGTGCAATAAGCGTTGCAATGTAGTGCTTGTTTGTGGTGGCGACGGGAGTTTGAATCAAGCAGCAAATGGTGTATTTCAATCGGATTTTCCACAAACACCATTGGCCATTTGGCCTTCGGGTACAGGAAACGATTTTGTGAAAACAATTCATGTTCCGAATTCCTTTCAAGATTTAAAAGACTGTATTGAGAGAAAGCACTTTCAACAAGTTGATTTGCCCTGCATGGAATGGGACGGCAAGAAACGATATTTTTTGAACGTAACTGATTTAGGATTGGGTGGATGTGTGGCCTACGATATGAAACGAAGCAGTCGAAGATTGGGGTCTTTTTTAACCTATCAATGGCTAATCATTAAAAATCTTGTGCGTTTCAAAAAACGAATGATTCGATTTGAACTGGACGGTAAGAAGTATGAATCAAGCGCAATGAATTTCGTTGTTGCAAATGCGGTGTATTTCGGTTCGGGACTGGGTATTTCTCCAGAAAGTAAGGCGAGCGATGGAGAACTTGAAGTTATTGTAATTGGTGATTTGAATCTCTTTGAGTACTTGTATTTCGTTCCTCAAGTGAAAAAATGCAAGAAGCTTTCTTATCATAAAATTCAGTATTATTCGGCAAAAAAAATAAGCATCGAAACCGAAGTTCCGATGCCTATTGATATGGATGGTGAATTTGTCGGTTTCACACCGATGGTTATTTCACTTCAACATACTTTAAACGTAGTGGTTAGAAACGACCACGAAGGGTAAGCGTTACGTTTCGACCGGCACCCGAAATATTTGAAGCAAATACACGGTAGTTTGCGTCTAAAATATTTTCCAATCCAATCATCAATTGAATGTTTTCTTGAAATTGATAACTGGCTTTTGCATTTAGCGTATACCAAGCGGGCATGCCGTCGGGCGTTGCGTAATTCTCATTGTCTTCTGCATCTAATCGGTAGTCTTCTATTCGCTTCCATCCGTTGTACATCACAAAAAATTCTCCGCGGAATTTTCGCTGTTGGTAGGTGAATCCAGTTCTTCCGTATACAGGAGGGATGTGATCCAAGGGAGTTTCGCCGTTGATTGTTTGAATTCTACCGTACGTGTAAACGACAGAAGATTGAATGCTGAAGTGATCGTTTACTTGAGAATTCATTGAAAGATTTCCACCGTAGATGTATGCTTTGTCTGCGTTAATTGTGGTGAAAACAGGACTTAATGTTCCGTCGTAGAAAACTGAATCTTGTCCATTGAATAGGGCTTTTCCAGTTGTGAGTGCGTTTGTATAACGCATGTAATAACCGTTCAAAGCAAGGGAAGTGTTCCTATTGAATTTACGTTCAAGGGTAGCCTCGATGTTTTTTACTTTTTCAGGTTTCAGTTCGTTGTTAGGTACGATTAAATTTCCTGCGTTACTTTCAAAAACTTTTGAAAGATCGTCAACATTCGCTGCGCGGAAACCAGTGCTTGCTAAAGCTGTTATGCGCCATTTGGGGTTTGGTGTTAGAACAATTCCAACGCTTCCGTTTACATTTCCGTTTGACTGATTCACATCTGTGAATGGGAAATCAAAGAACGTTTTGTCGGTGAACGATGCTGAAAGATTTACATGAGAATAGCGTATCCCAGCGTTGAGGGTTAGCTTACGATTGACCTTGTGAATGGTCGTCGCGTATGCTGATGCACCACTCATAGATGAGCCTCCACTTGCATAGCGCGTGTCGAGAGGACTTTGATTTCCTGTGTAAATGTTTTCAGAATAGGCAGTGCTTGTTACATCATTGAAATAATATTCAAAGCCATATTGAATCGCAGTTGTCTCCCTCAATGTTCTTTTCGAGAAGTCGGCATTTACAGAGTACACTTTTACGTTTTCCAAACGATTGTTCAATGAAGGACTATTGAATCTTCTGTCGTGTCTCGTTTGATCAATGCTTTGCCAAGCCAACGTAATTCTTCCGGTGGTGTATAAACGTTTACCGTTGCTCAGATTCGCGTGATAGGCTGCCATGGCCCTTGTTTGTGGACCGTAATACCATTCTGCGAAACGCGGGTTTTCTATTTCAGTCTGTGTCAAGCGATCATAACGAGGGACATTGTTTGTTGTTGAATATTGAAAATTCAAGGTATGTGTGAGTTTGTCGCTTTGCTTGAAAGAAATTTTTTCAAGGAAGTCATATTGTTTGTACCCAGAGCCAACTTGAACATTCGGATTCGGATTTGTGATCACCGAGTCTCTGTTGTTTATGCGTTCAACATACCAAGGACGTGCGCCGAAAGTTGGGTAGTTCGGATTACGGATGTTGCCTTGTCTCAAGTCTCCGAAATTGTTGAACGTGAAAGCCGTGAATGTTGCGAATCGCGCAGTGCTCGTTTCAAGATTAAGATGCGTTGCGCTCTGGTTGGCGCTGCTGTAACGAAGCATGGCGTTTCCTCTCACGAGCCTGTCTCCAGATGTGAATCTCGGTGAACGTGTGTTGAAGCTCATCACACCACCCAAGGCATCTGAACCGTAAGCTACTGCGCTGGGACCATAGGCTACTTCAACATTTTCCATGGCCATGGGATCAAGACTAAGGATGTCTTGCAGGTGTCCACCGCGATAAATTGCGTTGTTCATGCGCACTCCGTCTACAACGTAAAGTACCTTGTTTGCTTCAAATCCGCGAAGGATTGGAGAGCCCCCACCGAGTTGACTTTTCTGCACCAAGGCTGTGCCTGTTTGTGCTAGCAGATCAGCGGCGTTCGCTGGATTTATAAACTGAATATCCTTCCGTTGAATTGAACTGATCGGTTGTGCGACAAACTCAGATTTATTTGTTGAACGTGTTGCAGAGATGACCAACTGTGATAGGGTCACGTTCGATCCCACGAGAAAAACATCCATTTCATCAGACATCTCTGAAGTAGGGATGTATTTAGCTTCGTATCCATTCGCTGTAATCATATAACTTCCTTGATGTCTGGGAAGAAAAATGACACCCTCGTTATTGGATATTCCAATGAGTTTCTGCAGTTCAATGTTGTTTGCCGAAATGTAAATTGAAGCACCCGAGATGGGTTCAAGTGTAGTTAAATCTTTTACACGGATGAGCTGCAAGGGTTGTGCGTATGCGCATAGGGCACTAGCAATGGCTAGCACAGCGCTTAAAAAAATGCGTTTCATTATAAAATTAATTTGTTAATCGTTGAGTTTTGTGTTGCGAAGCAAGGTTCCTGAGGAAAGATGCAAGCAAGGTTCCGTGGGAAAGGTTCAAAAGGTGCTTCGCAAGAAAAAAAAACGTTAACAATTCGGGGGGAGTTCGTTCAGACGAACGTGAGGATTTGAAATGAAAATTCGACTGATAGGGTAATGAGATAATCTACATTCAAGTTTCGGAATTTGAATGATTTCAAAATTACAAACCCAATGCGATTGAAATTTGTAGAAGAAGTTGAGTTGCTCTTGCGTCTGTTTTTTGTCTGATGAATTTTTAACTAGGGATCGAACCAGGGCTTTCAGTTCGTTTTCTTCGGTGTCGAGGACGGCGAAAAGTGTTACGGAACCATCGGTGTGAAATTCTTTTCGAGAGATGTCATACATTTTTCCTTGGTAAAGAAATTCCCAAGGTTCTGGCCATTCGAGTTCTTGGAATTCTTGAGCTGTAAGGTGAATAGGAGTCAGGCGGTCTTCGTCAATGTTACCAAGCACAAGGGCTTTCATCTCTTTTTTAACCAGCCAAAGTTTATGTTGTAGCACCCAATAGCCAATTCCTCCTTGTGCCAAAAATAGCACTAGCAATAGCGCGAGGATAGGAGTTTTTAGACTAGGGTTTTTCATGAGAGCGTTGCGAAAGTACAACACGAAGTAAATCGCGAATTACTTTTTCTTCGTCTTAACTTTCATTTCTATGGAAGATTTGAATTCCTGAGGAACGTCAGATTCGGAGACAATTTCCATGGTGACTTGCGTAATACCGCTGCGGACGAAATTAAGTTTTTCTGCAGCAATAAGAGCAAGGTCAATGGAGCGTTTCGATGATTTCGGAAGGCGGTCGTTTACGCGGACATATGCGACGTTGTTGTTTTTCATGCATGTCACTTTGAGCCAAGTTCCGAAAGGAAGAGATTTGTGGGCGCAAGTGTATTTGTTTTGACGGAAAATTTCACCGTTTGAGGTTCCGTGTCCGTCGAATTTACTGTGGTAAAAGGAGGCTTTACCGGTTTCTGTTTGAGCTGAAGCGTTCAGACAAAACAGGACTAGAATTAGCCCGAAGGCGTGCTGAAGGAGCGTTTTCATAGATAGCAATTTACGAAAAACCCATTATATTCGCTTAAATCTTAACCAAAATGAGAAGACTGCCTGTTATAGGACTGTTTGTTCTTATCCTGTTTTTGCCGATCGTTTCATCATCGCAGATTAAGCGTATGGATGGGTTGTTGTCGGCGGGAGTGAGTTACAATTTGTTCAATTTCACTGCTGACATTAGTGCTTTAGCCGATTCGAGTGCAACGGTGAGTAAGTCGTTCTATCCATCGTTAAGTTTTG
>JACCDI010595530.1_pt1 | contig 14166 bp, 8 predicted proteins | sample 7442791 | NCBI WGS metagenome assembly JACCDI01 (sample SAMN15323434, study PRJNA562643) | freshwater metagenome | isolation source: river surface water | place: USA:Blue River Watershed | collected 2017-08-15 | reverse complement strand
GACGCAATTTGAAATCGGACAGACCTTTGCAGCCTACCGATCGGCAAAAGCGAATGACGGTGGGTTGGCTGACTTGGGCGGCCAGCGCAATGTCGTGAATGGGGTCGCTTAAAACAGAGCGTGGCTTAGACAAAACCAAATCGGCAACGCGTTGCTCTGCGGGGGACAAATCGGCGCGTGAGCGTCTGATTTGCGTCAGGATGGCGGAGCCCGGCGAGCTTGAGATGGCGCGCAATTGGGTGTCCAAAATGGCAGATGCGCCAAAGAAGGTGGCCTCGGGCGCCGTAATCACATAGGTTGGAATGTTGCCAACGTAGTGGCTGAAGCGTCCCTTTTGTTCAAAGCGTTTTCTGAACCCAGATTGGTCAAAAAATGCGCCCAGTCTTGGCACGATGCTGCCGCCAATGTAGATGCCGCCCGTTGCGCCCAAGGTCACGGCCAAGTTGCTGGCTGCGGTGCCCAGAATATTGCAAAACACCTCTAAGGTTTGAACGCACAAAGCGTCTTGAGTCTCCAAAGCCAATCGCGTGATGTCGGGGGCCGACAAGGGTTTGACACTGCGTTTGTTGAGTTCTGCCAAGGCAAGGTAAGTCAACTCCAAACCTGGCCCTGACAACAAGCGTTCAAAGGACACATGGTCAAAATGGCGCCATGCATATTGCAAGACGGCAGACTCTTGTGCATCGGCCGGCGCAAAACTGGTGTGACCACCTTCAGAGCCAAGCGAGGTCCAGCCATCGCCCGCAGGAATGAGGCCCGAAACCCCAAGGCCGGAGCCAGAACCCAACAGACCTATCACGCTGTTTTTAACGGATTGGCCAGCACCCACTTGGCGAAAGTCTTGTGCCGACAAGCGCGGCAAGGCCATGGCCAAGGATGTGAAGTCATTGACTACCACCAAAGTTTCTAGGCCCAAGTTGGCCCGCGTTTCTTCAATGGAAAACTGCCAGTGGTAGTTGGTCATGCGCACTTGATCGCCGTCGACCGGGTTGGCAATGGCCACGGCCGCATGGGCCACTTGGTGGTTCTTGAGGCTGCCGAGGTAGGCCGCCATGGCGGCTTCAAAACTGGGAAAGTCGGCGCAACGCAGGCTGCGTTGCTGCGTAAATTCGCCATAGCTGGTTTCAAGGGCAAACCGGGCATACAGACCGCCAATGTCGGCAATCAAACGGGGGGCGTCAAAGGCAATCATGGAACGTCAGTTGGGGCCAGAGGGTTTCAACACGAAACCCTTCGGGTCTCAAATTTGTAATGTAACTACTTCCAATTTAAACGGAAAACTGAAGAGATGCAATCTGTCAATTAAGCTGCAATCATCCTAGAAAATCAAAAATAATCAAGGAAAATAAGCAGTTCAACGCCATTGACGGATGTTTTGTGACCTGGATCCTTTCCCCTTCGCGTAGTAAAGCTACAGTCAGCGCGCTTGCCTTGGCATGTCTCGCAGGCGTGAGCGTCAGCGCCTTCAGTGCTCCAAATTTGAAGCTGCATGTGCCCTCGCCCGACTGGCGCGACCAGGTCATTTACTTCCTCATGACCGACCGGTTTGAGGACGGCAACCCGAGCAACAACGACCAAGGTGTCGGTTTGTACAAGCCCCAAAAAGAGTCCCATTACAGCGGTGGCGATTTGTTGGGCGTTCAAAAGCGACTGGACTACATTCAGGGCTTAGGTGCCACATCGGTCTGGATCACGCCGCCCGTGGCCAACCAATGGTGGAACGGCACGTATGGGGGCTATCACGGTTATTGGGCGTCCGACTTTACAAAAGTAGACCCCCACGTTGGCACGCTCAAAGACTATCAAAGACTTTCAGACGCACTGCATCGCCGCGGCATGTACTTGGTGCAAGACATTGTGCTGAATCACACCGGAGATTTCTTTCGCTACAAGGAATGGAATCCCAAAGACCCGGCGCAAAGCTTTGAGACCAACACGCAGTCTGTTCCGATGAAGGCACCGATTCAAGCGCCTTTCAATATGAACGATCCGCGCAATCCTGAGCATCGAAAAGCTGGGGTTTATCACTGGACGCCCGATGTGCGCGACTACAACGACCCCTACCAAGAACGCCATTTCCAAATGGCGGGTTTGGACGACTTGAATTCAGAAAGTACTTTGGTCAGAAAAGCATTGCGTGAAAGTTATGCCCATTGGATTCGCAAGGTGGGGGTGGACGCGTTTCGTTTAGACACTGCGTTTTATGTGCCACCAGAAGCGGTGCAAGATTTTTTGTACGCCAAAGATCCAAAGCACCCTGGCATGCGCCGTGTTGCTGAGCAAACTGGGCGCAAAGATTTCTTCACCTTTGGCGAAGGCTTTGGCATCGACAAAGCGGACGAAACCCATCACATGCGCAAAATTGAATCGTATGTGCGTGACCCGGCAGGTGCGCCCATCATGCAAGGCATGCTGAATTTCCCGCTGTACGGCAGCATCGGCGACGTGATGGCAAGAGGCCGTCCAACACAAGAATTGGCAGAGCGCATTCGAAACACACTTAAGTTGCACAGCGATCCCCATCGCATGCTGAGTTTTTTAGACAACCACGATGTGGATCGATTTCTAAAAGGCGCCAACGAAGTTGCCTTGCGCCAAAGCTTGGCCTTGATCATGACGCTGCCAGGCATACCGACCTTGTACTACGGCACAGAGCAAGGCTTCAAAGAACAGCGTGCAGCCATGTTCGCCAAGGGCTATGCATCTGGCGGTGTGGATCATTTCAATCCACAGTCGCCGCTTTATGTTGACATCAAAAGCTTAACTGCGCTGCGCAAACAGCATCGACTTTTTTCTAGAGGCATGCCAACCCTGCTGCGTGAAGATGCCGCAGGCCCAGGTGTCTTGGCGTATCGCATGGACCATGCAGGCCAATCTGCATGGGTCATCTTCAACACATCAGACCAAGAAGTCTTGTTGGACAATTTGGAAATTTATAAAGACGCTAAGAGCCTTGAGCGTATTCAGAAATTGAAACTGCCGCACACATTGAAAGGCATCTGGGGCATGGCGGGTGATCAATTTAAATTGCCTGCACCTTGGACTCTCAATGCACAAGATCTTTCAGCGCCCAAAGTGAACTTGCGCTTGCCTGCGCGCAGCGCCCAAATTTGGATTGCAGATCGTACGCACACAACAGCGCAAAAGAATTCGCACATTCAAAACAAACCTTTGATAGCAGATAAAGCTACAACGCAGGTACTCATGCGATGGCCCGACAACATGCCAAAGCAAGTGACACAAGATTTTGAAATCGAAGGCGAGTACCCAAGCGCAGCCAACAAGGAAAACCAAAACGAAAACCAAAACGAAATCGAATGGTCATTGGTCGTCAATGGACAAATCAATCAAGCCCTTGCACTCGCGCCATCGGCCGACGGAAAAACTTGGAAAGTTAAAGTAGACACCGCCCAATGGCGCGATGTCAGCACGCAGCGATTGGTCTTGTTGGCGCGCCATTCACAAACGCAAAACATCTTGGCAGTCAGCGAACCCAAATTGCTGAGCTTTGAAAAGCAATGGACCTTGCGTGCACAAATCAGTGATCTGCAAGGCGATGACAAAGGGCCGCAAGGCCAATACCAATATCCCACAGATCCCGGCTTTCTGCCTGGCACCTTCGACATTGAATCCTTGGAGGTGTGGGAGGCCAATCGATCGTTGCGTTTGAAGATCAAAATGGGCGCGCTCAATCGCTCTTGGAACCCTGCGAATGGTTTTGACCACGTGGCCTTCACATTGTTCATTGGCAAGCCAGAGGCTACTGGCAGTTTGCGTGTGATGCCTTTGCAGCAAGACACATTACCAAATGCGATGCACTGGCATTACCGCATGCGTGTGCATGGTTGGAGCAATGCACTGTTTGGTACGCAAGGAGCCAATGCATTGGCAGAGGGCGAAGTTCTGTCTCAAACTGCCAAGATCAAAGTGAACCCGCAAGAGCGCACCGTTCAATTTGACTTGCCACCCTCATTGCTCTCCGATTTGCCTTCACTCAAAGGACTCAAACTGTTGATCAATACGTGGGACTACGACAGTGGCTACCGCAAGCTTTCACCCCAAGGTGCCCCAATGCAAATGGGCGGCGGTCAAGCCGATCAGCCATTGTGGATGGACAGCCTACAAGTTGAGTTGAACTGATGAAGTTGAAATTTGGCGCCGTTGCCACGCCTTTGTTTTTTGAATTGGGAATTGGCATGGCTGTTGGCATGCTGGGGACCAGTTTTGCCGCGCACATTTCTGACGCTGCCGGCGGCGCATTTGCATTGACCAACCATTTGTTTGGTTTGTTGTTCATGGTCTTTCGCTTGGTAGGTGCCGGCATTGGTGTGGTGGTTAGCCAAAACTTAGGCGCACAACACCGCGGCGAAGCAGACCTGGTTGCGCGCGCTGCCTTGGCCGCAGGCACGTGGATGGGCGGCAGCATGGCCGTGGTGGCACTGCTGTTTGCAAGCCCGCTGCTTCAAGCGCTCAATGCACCCCCCGATGTATTGGTCTTAGCAACGCCCTTGTTGCAAGCGCTGTCCTTGGCCTTGTTGTTGGACGCTTGGAATGCTTGCATGGCCAGTGTCATGCGTGCACATTTACGCACCCGCGAAACCATGTGGGTCATGGCCGTCATGCATGCAGTGCATGTGAGTTTGGCTTGGCCTTTGATGCACGGTGTGCCGTCGATGTTTGGCGTATCTTGGATGAGCGACTGGACGGGTTGGGGCCTTCCAGGTTTTGCCATTGCCTTGGTCATTAGCCGCATGGTGGGCTTGTATTTACATTGGTATTTGTGGCGACGACGCTTGAACATTCTGCCGAAAGCCTCAGATTTTTGGCGCGTTCGCATGACACAAATGAAGCACATCTTGCACATCGGATTGCCAGGTGCTGCCGAGAACTTGTCATGGGAAATGGCCTTCATGGTCAGCGTCGCGGCGGTGGGTATTTTGGGCACACAGGCCTTGGCCACGCAGGCCTATGTTTTGCAATTTAATATGTGGATCTTGATGAGCGGTGCAGCCATTGGCATGGCTGTTGAGATGGTGGTAGGTCATTTGGTGGGCGCACGCAAGTTGCGCGATGCCCATGTGCTGGTTAAACGGGCGCAAACCATTGGCTTGGCCGTGACCCTGGTGGTAGCAGTGCTCATGGCATGGCAAGGTGATCACTTGCTGCGTTGGTTCACAGACGACCCCGAAATTGTCAAGTTGGGTCATCAACTGTTGTGGTGGTCCATCCTCTTAGAAACCGGACGCACATTCAACTTGATTGTGATTTCTGCGCTGCGTGCTACGGGCGATTCACGCTATCCGTTTTATGCGGGCGTGGGCTCCATGGCCATCGTCTTGGCGTGTGGCAGCTGGTTATTGGGCGTGCATTGGGGATGGGGCCTGACGGGCGTTTGGATTGCTTATGCGGCCGATGAGTGGATCAGGGGCTTGATGATGTGGCACCGCTGGGTTACGCGTGGTTGGATTCCACATGCGCGGGCCACTCACGCCAGAATGCGGCACCAAACTCAACAGCCAGCGGCGCCCTCTGCCAACACATAAACGCGAGCTTCCCATGCCGCCAAGGTGTCTGCCGCCAAGGGCCATTCTTCTTTAGGCAAGTTGCCTATCAAAGGCGTGGCATTAGAAAAATCAGGCAGTTGCTTCAAAGGCAAGCCTTGAAACTGCGCACTGAAATTACACAGCACCAACAACGTCACTTCCTTCAATTGGCGTGTGTAGGCAAACAAAGCAGGGTGCTTGGGCAGCAACAAACTGTAGTCGCCATCGACCAACACAGGCCATGCTTGGCGCAGCGCAATCAGTTGGCGGTAATAGTGAAAAATCGAATCAGGATCCGCTAGCGCTTGCTGGGCGTTCACGTGTGCAAAGTTGTTGTTCAGCGCCAGCCAAGGCGAACCTGTTGTAAACCCCGCTTGATGTGCCGCAGACCATTGCATGGGCGTACGCGCATTGTCACGGCCTTTCGCATGAATCGACATCATCACCTCTTGATGCGACAGACCTTTGTGGTTGACGGCTTGCGCATACATGTTGCGCGTCTCAATGTCTTGGTAGGCCTCAATGTGTTGCCAAGCCACATTGGTCATGCCCAATTCTTCGCCTTGGTAAATGAAGGGCGTGCCTTGCATCATGTGCAGGCAGGTGGCCAACATTTTGGCGGAACGGATGCGGTGTTGGTCGGGGTCGCCAAATCGCGAGACAGCACGTGGTTGATCGTGATTGCACCAGTACAAACTGTTCCAACCCTTGCCATGCAAACCGCTTTGCCAACGGCTCAAAGACGTTTTCAAATCGGGCAAGTGCAAAGGTTTGAGGGCCCACTTGCCTTTGCCAGCTTGGCTGTCAACGTCCATGTGTTCAAACTGAAACACCATGTTCAAGGCGCCAGTTTTTGAATCGGTAATTTCTTGCGCTTGTTCAACGGTGGCGCATGGCGCTTCGCCCACCGTGATGCAATCGTAGTGGTCTAGCACTTCGCGTTTCATCTCGTGCATGAAGGCCATGAAGCGCGGACCATGCGTGACCATTTCAAAGGCAGGCTGCAAAAATCCATCCTGCACTTTAGGGGCGTCTGGCAAATTTCGTTTTGCGATCCGAGCTTGCTCTGGTGTTAGCCATGGCTTCGAGATCATGTTGATCACATCCATCCGAAAACCACCCACGCCCTTTTTGAGCCAAAAGTGCATCAAGTCATAAACCTCTTGCCGCACTTTGGGATTTTCCCAATTCAGGTCGGGTTGTTTTTTAGAAAACATGTGGAGGTAGTACTCCCCCGTGGCTTCATTGAAGGTCCAAGCCGATCCATTGAACGCAGCTTCCCAATTGGTAGGCTCGCGTCCTTCTACAGGGTCATGCCAGATGTAGTAGTCGTGGTAAGGATTGTTTCGTGAACTACGAGCTTGCTGAAACCACGCGTGTTCATCGGAGGTGTGGTTGACCACCAAGTCCATCATCAAGCGAATGCCGCGAGCCTTCATGCCGGCCAGCATGGTGTCAAAGTCGGCCATGGTGCCAAACTCTTGCATGATGCTGCGGTAGTCGCGAATGTCGTAGCCGTTGTCGTCGTTGGGCGAGTCATAAACGGGCGACAGCCAAACAATTTTGACCCCCAATGCATCCAGGTGGTCTAGCTTGGCGGTAATCCCAGGCAAGTCGCCAATGCCATCGCCGTTGCTGTCGGCAAATGAGCGTGGATAAATTTGATAGGCGACTTGTTTGCGCCAATCAGAGCTTGCAAATGACATGTCAGGTGATTGGCAATCAGTTGGGTAATTCAACAGTTCTTTGGCAAGCCATTCCTTGGCTGTCAAACAAATGCAATTGGTCGGGCATTAGGCACAGCGTGAGCGAAGTGCCTGCGCTGGTGGTGGCGCTGCCTTCTACTTTGACTGTGGTTACGGCTTGGCCTTCGCCCATTTGCACATACAACAAAGATGAATCGCCCAATCGTTCTAGGTGCTGTAAGTGGCCCGCCACCTTGCTGCCTTCGCCAGAAGAAGTCAAAGGAATATGCTCAGGCCGAATACCGAGTTGGACCTTCTCACCGGCCTTTAAGTGCCGCGCATCTACAGCGGCCTTGATCAACTGATCACCAACCTTGACGGTGGCATAAGTTTCTTGTGCATCGACCAATTGGCCGTGCAACAAATTCATTTTGGGCGAGCCAATGAATTCGGCCACAAACAAACTACCAGGGCGGTGATACAAGTTCATGGGCGAACCCACTTGCGCCACACTGCCGCGTTGTTGAATTAGATCGCCGGTGTGCAGCAACACAATCTTGTTGGCCAAGGTCATGGCCTCAACTTGATCGTGTGTGACATAAATCATGCTGGCGGAGTTCATGTCCTTGTGCAGCTTGGCAATTTCCAAACGCGTTTGTACGCGCAAGGCGGCATCTAAATTGGACAAAGGCTCGTCAAACAAAAACAGCTTGGGTTCTTTCACAATGGCGCGGCCAATGGCCACACGCTGACGCTGTCCGCCCGACAAGGCCTTTGGCAAACGGTCGAGCAAAGGGGTGAGTTGCAAAATATCGGCTGCCGCTTTCACCTTGCGGTCAATCTCTGCTTTGTTGGAGCCCAACACACGAAGTCCAAACGCCATGTTCTCACCCACCGTCATGTGTGGATACAGCGCATAACTTTGGAACACCATGGCCACGCCGCGCTTGGCGGGTGGCAAGTCGTTCACGCGTTGACCTTCAATGAGCAAGTCGCCAGACGTGATGTCTTCTAGGCCCGCCACCATGCGCAGCAAGGTGGACTTGCCACAACCCGACGGCCCGACAAACACACAAAACTCACCTTGATCGATGGTGAGATTGGCGTTGTTGATCGTCAAGGGCAACTCGGGCGAGTAGCGCTTACAGACGTTTTGGAAATCGATGCGTGACATGCTGTTCTCCGATGTCAGTTCAAATAAAGTGCAGGTTCAATGTCACGTAGCTTGATCAAAGTGCCAACAGCAAAACGCCATAGGCTGCCAACTCAATGTGCTCACCCGAGACGCTGCCGCCGCCCAAACCGGGCACTGGCAAGATGGCTGCAGACTTGAAGTTGGCAGGCAAGGCTATGCTGGCTGCGCTGTCGCTAAAGTTGAAGGCACACAAAACTTGCTTGCCTTCGTGCTGACGTACAAAAGCCATCACTTGTTTGTGAACAGGCAAGAGGGCTTGATCACCCTGCAACAGCACCTCTTGGCCTTTGCGCCAAGCCAGCAAGTTGCGGTAGAAGTTGAGCAAAGAATTGGGGTCTGTGTCTTGCTCAGAGGCTGCCAACGCACGGTAGGCTTCTGTTAATGGCAGCCATGGTTTTTGTGCGCCGCTGCCAAAGCCCATGTCTTTGGATTTGCCATCCCAAGGCATGGGTGTGCGGCAACCGTCGCGGCCTTTGAACTCGGGCCACATGGTAATGCCGTAGGGGTCTTGCAAATCTTCGTAAGCCACTTGCGCCTCGGGCAAGCCCAATTCGTCACCTTGGTACAAACAAGGCGAGCCGCGCAGACACATTTGGAAGGCTGCCGCTACGCGCAGTTTGCGCACATCGGCCGACTCACCGCCCCAGCGCGAACCCACACGTACAACGTCGTGGTTGGACAGTGCCCAAGAAGGCCAGCCGGTGGCGTTCTTCTCGGCAAAGCGCGTCATCAAATCGTGCAAATACGTGCTGCTGCTGTCGGGCCCCAGCAAATCGAAGCTGTAAGCCATGTGAAGTTTGTCGCCACCGCTGGTGTATTCGGCCATGGTGGCCACACCGTCGTCATCACCAATCTCGCCCACCATGGTGGTGTTGGGATACTGGTCGAGAAGTGCGCGGAGCTGTTTTAAAAACCCAATGTTCTCGGGTTGAGTTTTGTCAAACTTGTGATGCTGCCAGCCATAAGGATTGACGTCATTCACGGCAGGGTCGTTGCCCTTGGGTTGACCGCGCCCAGGGTTGCTGCGCAATTCTTTGTCATGGAAATAATAGTTGGCAGTGTCCAAGCGGTAGCCGTCTACGCCCAGTTCTAACCAGAACTTCACGGTGCCCAAAATAGCGTTCACCACATCGGGGTTGTGGTAGTTCAAATCGGGTTGGCTGCTTAAGAAATTGTGCAGGTAATACTGCCGGCGACGGGTATCCCACTGCCAAGCGCTTCCCCCAAAAATAGACAGCCAGTTGTTGGGTGGAGTGCCATCTTCTTTGGCATCAGCCCACACATACCAATCGGCTCTGGGGTTGTTGCGCGATGCACGGCTTTCTGCAAACCAAGGGTGCTGATCGGAAGTGTGTGACAGCACTTGGTCAATCATCACCTTCAGGCCCAAGTCGTGCGCTTTCTTGACCAAAGCGCGGAAATCGTCCAAGGTGCCAAACAATGGATCGACGTCGCAATAGTCGCTTACGTCGTAGCCAAAATCCTTCATCGGACTCTTGAAAAAAGGCGACAACCAAACGGCATCAGCGCCCAGTTTGGCCACATAGTCCAATTTTTGTGTGATGCCAGGCAAGTCACCCACACCGTCGCCATTGCTGTCTGCAAAAGAGCGAGGATAGATTTGATAAATGACGCCACCACGCCACCAGTTGTTGTTAGGTGCTTTGCTCATAATTTAAATTACAAAAAACAGAAAGAAAAATTAACCTTTGACCGCACCTGCCGTGAGGCCCGATACGATGCGCTTTTGGAAAAAGAACACCAACAACAGCAAAGGCACAGTGACAATCACTGAACCTGCCATGATGGTGCCCCATGGAATTTCAAATGCCGTGGCGCCTGCAATCAATGAGATGGCCACAGGCACAGTGCGTTCGGTGTCATTGACCACAAAGGTCAGGGCAAACATAAATTCGTTCCACGCGCCAATGAAAGCCAGCAAACCAGTGGACACCAGTGCCGGCCACAACAGCGGCATGAAGACTTGAAAAATAATGCGCAGCGGACCGCAACCATCCATGATGGCCGCCTCTTCCAACTCAACAGGCAATTCGCGCATGAAGGTGGTCAAGATCCAAACCGTGAAGGGCAATGTGAAGATGGTGTAGGGCAACACCAGGCCCCATGCCTTGTTGTAGATGCCCAGCCACTGAATGAGTTCAAACATGCCCGACAACACGGCAACTTGCGGAAACATGGACACGCCCAAAATAGAAATCAGCAACAGCCCCTTACCTTTGAAGCGAATGCGGCCCAATGCGTAAGCGGCTGTCACGCCCATTAGCATGGCAAATCCCACCGTCAGCACCGACACCATGACCGAGTTGACCAAACTTTTGCCAAAGGGTTGTACCCCCTCAAACAAGGCGTAGTAATTGCGCAGGTCTGCTTGGTCTGGAATGATTTGTGTATTGAAGAGTGCCGTCCCCGTTTTTAAAGACGTTGAAATGGCATACACAAAAGGATAAACAGACACCAAGACAACCAAAGCCGAGGCAATGTAAATGAACGCCGTGGTCCAAGATGAACGGGTTTTCATTTGGCATCCTCCGACATTTTGACGCGGGCCAATTTCAAAAAGATGATGGCTGTGAGCAAGATGATTAAGAACAAAGAGGTGGAGGCCGCAGAGCCATAACCCATGTTGCCATACTCCACCATTTCGCGGCGCACAAAGCCCGACATGCTGATGGTGGTGCTGCCGTTGGCGGTTAAAACATAAATGAGATCGAACACGCGCAGCGAGTCGAGCAAACGGAACACCACGGCCACCAACAAAGGCTGGCGAATGAGGGGCAGCGTGATTTTCCAAAACACGCGCAAGGGGTGAACGCCATCCACGCGCGCAGCCTCATAACAATCTTTGGGCACAGTTTGCAAAGCCGCCAAAATGAGCAAGGCCATGAATGGTGTGGTTTTCCAAACATCCACCAACACAACGGTCCAGAGGGCATAGGTTGGCTCTGCGGTCCATGCAATTTTTTGAGAGATGATGCCCAGGCCCATCAAGTAGGTGTTGATCACACCAAATTGATCGTTCAACATCCAGCCCCACATCTTGGCCGACACAATGGTGGGAATGGCCCATGGCACCAGCACCGCAGTACGGACCAAAGCGCGGCCTTTGAATTCTTGATTTAAAAGCAAGGCCACACCAAGGCCTGTGAGTGTTTCCAGAATGACCGAGACCACTGCAAAGCTGAAAGTGTTGCGGATGGAGATGCCCCAATCGCCGGCCCAAAACCCACCTTCATCGTTGGGATTGAAGAACAGGCCGTATTCACCAAAGTAGTTTTCCAGGCCGACAAACTGCGATGCAGAAATATCGTTGATGTTGATGTCGGTAAAGCTGAACCAGATGGAACGTGCCAGCGGCCATACGGCCACCACCAGCATCAGCAGCACCATGGGGGCTAAAAATAGCCAGGCGGTTTTAACTCTTGAATTCATATTGAGTTCTCTCCGGCTTTACCAGTGCTTGCGCCTGATTTGTTTCAAGCGCGATTCAAGCTTGGCCACAGCTTCTTCACCGGTGGCGCGTTTGGACATGACCTCGTGCGCGGCATTCCAGAAGCTTTGACTCACTTGGGGGTACTTGAGGCCCGTGGCCGTGGTGGGGCGTGCCACGCTGTTGGCAAAAACGTCTGCCAGTGCGCCCATGAACTCATTGGCTTCCAACACATCTTTGTCTTTGTAGAGTGCTGGCAGTGTTGGGTTGAATGAGCCGTGAATGGCGCGCGACTTTTGCACAGCAGCACTGGTCATGTACATCACCAAATCGGCCGCAATGGCTTGGTGCTTGGAGTATTTGGACACGCCCAACTGCCAGCCACCCAATGCAGCCGCGCTAGGGTTGCCAGGCAATTTGGCCACGCCCACTTTGCCTTTGACCAAGCTGTCATTTTTTTGCAGCAAGGCCCAAGCGTAGGGCCAGTTGCGCATGAACAAGGCATTGCCGTTTTGGAAAACACCTCGGCCTTCTTCTTCTTCGTAATTTAAAACACCGGTGGGGCTGATGGTGCCAATCCATGAAGCCGCTAAGTTCAATGCCTTGGCGGCTTCTGCGTTGCGAATCGTAATTTGGCCATCGGCATTGACCACTGTGCCACCACCCTGACCACCCACCCACTCAAGCGCATTGCAAGTTAAGCCTTCGTAGGCCTTGGCTTGAAACACAAAACCATGAAAATCTTTTGCGCCTTTGGCACGTTCACCGGCTTGGACTTTGGCGGCAGTTTGGGTCAGCTCTTCCCAAGTTTGTGGCACCCTCAAGTTATATTTTTTCAAGAGATCGGAACGGTAATAGAGCAGGCCTGCATCGGTGTACCAAGGCATGCCCAAAAGTTTGCCGTTGACCGTGTTGTTGGCCACGATGGCAGGGAAGTGCTCGGCCTCAATCCCTTTGCTGTAGGGCTTGAGGTCTGTGAGGTGATCTTTCAGCAAGCCGGGCCACACAGTGTCAATTTGCACCACATCGATGTCGCCCGATTTGGCGGCGAACAATTGGCGGTACAGCGCTAGCTTTTCAGTGGCGCTGGTGGGCGGCGAAAAATTCTTAATCGTGTGGCCAGTTTTGGCGGCCCACGCTTGCGCATGCTTTAAACAAAATTCAACATCGCCGCCGCTGGGGCCACAGGTGATGGTAATTTCAACAGCCTTGGCGCTGAAGCTGGCCAACAGCGCACTGAAGAGCAGCGCGGGTAAAAATTTCATGGCTTAGATCCTTTCACCACAAACACCACGGCACTTCGCGCAGGGATGTCAAATGCACCATTGGCCTTTTGGTACTTGGCAAGATTGCGTGGACGTGCATCGGCCGCTTGGGGCGAGGCTTGCACGGGGTGAAGCTCAAATGCCTTTTGCGCCAGTTGCGGAATGACCAAACTTTGGGCCTGCTCTGATGCATTGACGAAATAAATCAGCTCATCAAAGTCGTTCAAGCCGTAGCCCTGCAAATGTCCTGCAATCAAACGTGAATCGGCTTTCGAGTCGGTGTTGAAAAAGCTAAGGCGCACTTGCACATCTTGTGCGGTCTCTAACCTGAACAGTTTGGAACTCTTGCGAATTTTGAGCAAGTCCAAGTGCGCATTGCGCGTCCACACAATGTCTTGTGCAGAGGGTTTGAGTTGGGCGTCATTGAGCAAAGCGCGGCTGATGGCCTTGGCTTCTGGGCTGCCTTGCAAATCGGGCACTGCGTCGCCAAAACTGTTGCTTTGGTAAGTCCAATCCAACAGATTGAACAAGTCACCCGAGTCATAGCTGTTGCCATCCAAAGATTTGGAGCGCAGTATTTCTTGACCGGCATGGAAGTAGGCCACGCCTTGGCTGAAGGCCACCAAGGCACCCGCCAACATTTGAACGCGAGCGCGTTCTGCGCTGGGTGTGTTGCGCGGCAATTTGAAGGCCAGGCTGTCAAACAAGGTCAGGTTGTCGTGGTTTTCTGCATAGTTCACCACTTCACTGGGCTGGCTGACATAGCCCGTGGGTTGGTCGCCATAAGGAATGTCTTGCAGGGATTTGATGCTGCCATCGGCCGTGGCCATGCGATAGTTTCTGAGCGATCCCGCCAAACCTGCACGAATTTGATCGGCCACGCGCGCCGAGCTTTCGCGCCCGCTGACAAAGCCAGGGACCTTCATTAAATTTTCAACTGAATCGCCTGCGCCGCCGCCGCGAATGGCGTCGCGCAGACGGTCATTGAAGGTGCCAATGCCTGTGCCATTCAAAGACAACTGCGAGGCTT
>JACCDI010547425.1_pt1 | contig 14176 bp, 6 predicted proteins | sample 7442791 | NCBI WGS metagenome assembly JACCDI01 (sample SAMN15323434, study PRJNA562643) | freshwater metagenome | isolation source: river surface water | place: USA:Blue River Watershed | collected 2017-08-15 | reverse complement strand
GGTGTCGCGGGTGCGGTGCCGGTACATCGGCATCAGCTACAACAGCGAGGGGCTGCTGACGGTGCCCCAGATCCGCGCGTGCCTGGCGGCGCACGGTTTCGTCGACGTCAAGGTGTACAAGAAGCTCGTCAAGCGCTTCCAGTCCCACCTGCACCCAGCCGACAAGCCCCGCACCGTGCACGAGCTGTTCATCCTGGCGCGCGCGCAGGAAAATTAGATGACGTAATCCTATACTACTCCACGATGGACATGATGTACCAGTCGCCCGGTGCTGTCTCCGCCCCCACCCCGGGCCCGGTCCCCGCCCGGACGGACCCGCTCGCCGCGCTGGGGGTGCTGCTGTCCCTGGCCGTGGCGCTCGCCGTGGGCGCGGCCGTCTACCTGTGGAGGCGCGAGGCGAGGAAGACGGACGCGGCCATTGCGGCGCTGCAGGAGCAGGAGCGGACGCGGAGAGGAGGTGCCAGCGACAAGGACGTGCGCGCGCTGCGCGCCGAGATGCAGTCGCTGACCTCTCGGCTGTACGACCCCAAGGGCTTGACCTTCCGCATCAACGAGCAGGCGCAGTTCAACAACGACGTGTACTTGGGCAAGGACAGACGCCTGTGCCTGACCGACGGCAGCAGCCCCGTGTGCCTGACGAACAAGGACTTTGCGGCCGTGAAGGCCATCAAGCCTTAGTTTTTGTGTGCGTACAACAAAACAGCATGCGGAGCGGCCTCATCCTCCTGGTGCTGGCGACCTTCGGCGGCCGCGCGGCCTCCGCGGCTTTGGTACTGAGCAACGGCACGCAGTGCGGTGGCACGGCTTACTGCAGCCCCGTCAAGGGCGCTCCCGCCAATGTGTTGTGCCGCACTTCGCAGGCGCCGTGGACGGACGCGGCGTGCCCCGCCGGCGCGGCATGCATCCGCCCGCCCAACTCGACGACCGTCTGGCGATGCCTGCCAGCTCCCAAGACGACGGTCACGCCACCGCAGCCCGCGGACTGGAGCCGCGTCGTGACCGACCGCCACAACGCCTACCGCGCCCGCCACCACGCGCCCGCCCTGGCCTGGAACGCCACCGTCGCAGCCGCCGCGGCGCGCTGGGCGGCCAACTGCGCCTTCCGGCACTCCCAGACGCTGTACGGCGAGAACCTGTTCATGAGCAGCAGCGCCGCGCTGTCCAAGCAGCAGGCCGCGCTGCAGGCGACCGACCTGTGGTACGCCGAGGCCGCGCGCTACGACTACGCGGCCCCCGGGTTCAGCGGCGCCACGGGCCACTTCACCGCGGTGGTGTGGGTCGCCACGCGGGCGCTGGGCTGCGGCGTGCAGGCCTGCCCCGGCATGGGCACGGTGGTGGTGTGCAACTACTGGCCGCCCGGCAACGTGTGGGGCGCCTTCGAGCGCAACGTGCTGCCGCCCCGATAAAGCAACATGGAACACAGGTGGACATCGAGGATGGCGACCCCGCTGCTGAGCGCGCGGCTGCCCGAGGACATCGTGGACGTGGTGATGCGCCGGGCGCACCGGAGCGCGCTGCACGACGCTGTCCACCCCACGATGACAGACGCTTGGCAACGCTTCAAGTACAAGCGGACTCGGTATTTTTCGGACAAGCTCCAAGACGTCTACTGCGACTTGTCGTATTACGACTACCTCGAACTCCCCGTCCCCGCCTCCATCCTCAGGGAGCTGTACGACGCCCGCTACGCGCTCACCTGCTACGCCGACGCCGTGATGGCGAGTCACACCGAGTGCGTGTGGCGCGTCCAGGCGTGGTCGGAACGGGACGACGAGGCCTTCGGCGTCGACCCCACCATCCCCGCGCTGGTGTCCGAGACCGAGCACGAAGGAGAGGACGCGGACAGCGTGTCCTGAATGTTCTGTGTACAGTAAAAATGTCCACGAGCGCGGTCGGGCGGTGCACGCCCAGCCCCACGCGGGCGAGGGTCGGGCGTGCTCGCGGTCGGATGCTGGCGTCCGTGAACACGCGGTGCACGGGGGCGCGGCGAACGAGCGCGCGGCCGTTGGTCAGCAGCATTGGCGGTGCGGCTGCTGCCCGCCGACCTATCGGGAGGCTGCTGCTGCTCGGACGTCAACTACGCCGAGCTGTACGCCATCATGCTGGGCATCCGTTCGTTTTCGGCGCCCATGTACGAGGGCAGCACCCTGATGTTGGCCACGGATTCGCTGGTCAGCTTGCAGCAACTATCGCGACCGACGCCGCATCACAAGTACGTACGCTTGGTCGACGCCATCCGCTGCAGCTTGGCAGACCACGCAGGGCACGCGCTCATCTACACAGTCCGGGCGCACGCGGGCGTCGCCGGCAACGAGGCCGCGCACCGGCTCGCCCGAGCGGCGACCGAACTATCCGCTGATGCCCAATGTTTCGTGACAGACAGACCGTGTTACACCGCTGCCGTCACCGACGCCGCTGGCGTTTCCGGTCCCTTCGCTCGTAGTCGCGCTCGCCCTCGCCCCCGCGCGTGACCTCCGCGATCACGGCGGCCGAGGGGTTGCGCAGCCGCTTGAACCGGCGGCCGACGGACTGCACCGCCCGCGCGGCCGCCCGCCCGTACTTAGCCATGACGTAGTAAGCCCCTGCGTCCAAGACGTACATCAGCGGCACGCCGCCGTCGTACAGGTCCTCCAGCGCCTCGACCGTCCGCGGGTGCAGGTGCGCGGCGAACATGGTGGCGTCCCCGAGGTCCTTGAGGGTGCGTCCACGTACGTCCGCAGAGGCGGCTGCGTACTTGAGAAGGCCGTCGCACGCGCCGCACTCCCGGTACACGCGCTCCTGCGCCTCGTTGCGCTCCGCCATTTCCAAGCACTGCCACATGTACTCTTGACGTCGACGAGTAGACCACGCATTGTCCTTGACGTCGGGGTGGTAGCGGAACGCGTCCAGCATCTGCAGCGCGTGGCGCCTGGACAGCGCCACGAAGCGCTCCACCATCTCGTCGAGGAGGTCGTCCTCGCGTATCAGCCGTCGGTCGTTCACCAGGTAGCGCAGCTGCTCCCGGACCTCGGCGTCCTGCGGCGCGGGGGAACGACCGGTCAAGCATCCGCCGTGCCGCACGTTGGCTGGGTAGGCAAAGAGCACGGAGCCAGCCACCTACCAGCTGAATCTCATAGTCGGGTCCGCGGCTGTGGTCACTACTGCTGCGTTCACTGCCGCTGCCACTGCCGCTGCTGCCACTGCTGCTACTGCTGTGGTCACTACTGCTGCTACTGTGGTCGCTGCAGTACCTGCTGGAGCCGTGCGTGCTGTCGCCGGCCAGGGACACTATGTCGGACGACATGTTTGCGGCGCATTCGTTTCATTTCATTACAGCGGCAGCTCCGGTTTTATAGGTCCCGGTCAAACGCGGAGGCCAGGTGCGCGACATCGCCCAGGACCTCTTTGCAGATGCTCTCGACATCCGCCAGCGTCCGCTTGTTGTCCCGATGCAGCCATGCTTCGACGGCCGGGCGGATGCCTCGGATCTGCTCCGCGGACAGGCGCTTCCCGAAGACGAACCCTATCTTGCGCATCGCCATGTCCACGGTGGCGTAATCAAACTTGAGCATCATGTCGAAGCGTCCCCGGCGCCGCATCGCGTCGTCGATGCCGTCCACGGCAAACGCCGTGGCCACCACGACGCGTCCTGGCGTTTCCTTGATTCCGTCCATCTCGTGAAGCACGTTCTTGAGGGACAGGCGGGGCTCGTTTCGAGACTCCTCTGCCGCGACGTTGCTCGGTCCCTCACCGCCCGACACATCCGCCACGTCCGCAGAGCAATCCATGTCGTCCAGTAGGATGACGACCTTGTCGTACTCGATGGACACGTACTCCACTGTGTTGGACGACGTGTTGGCCACCCTGAAGACGCCGTTCCCAAACAGGTAGCCGAGTTCCGTAGGATTCTTGATGACGTTCAAGTCTACGAGCAGGATGTCTCTGTCCAGTTCGTTAGCTATGGCCCTGGCGAGCGTCGTCTTGCCAGACCCCGGTACGCCGTAGGCGAATACTCCCAGCTTGTTAGGTAGCGACGCTCCGTGGTCGCCGTCATAGCTCTTGGCCGCAAAGGAGCGCAGCGCCCGCCGGATGCGCGGAACTTCTGGGTGACACAAGGCTTCCAGCGGCATGCGCTGCGACAGGGGCACCCGCTGCACGAGTATCTCTCTCATCCCCATGCTGTTGCAGTACGCCGACGCCTGCGGTATGTACAGGTGCCGCCGCCGGTGGCGCGCCCGCAGCTTCCGTTCGTAGGCCTGTTCCGCGGCGTGGCACATGCGGGCGATAAAAGCGCCGCCATGCGCGGCGCGCACCTGGAGGCGCATCGTTATTGAAGAGTCCTGGCCCACTGCGACGCTCACGTACACGGTCGTTCGTTGGTGGTCGTCCAGGCGGACGTCGACTCCGGTCCAGTGTTCCGGATAGTCTCTTATTCCAAACGCCGTCATACTGATGACCCCCCGCGTGCAACGTTCGTTCCAACCCGGGTCGCACGAGTCGAAAAGGTCCGACAGGGCGTTCACGAGCCTCGCGTTGCAGTCGCGGCGCTCCTCCTCCGAGTCGGAGGCGCACGCCGACGATGTGATGACGCGTTCGTAGCGAGCCCCCGTCCACGCGACGCACAGCCGCCGGCGCCAGTGCGCCGGCAGCGTGCCGAACGCGTGCACGCAAGCGTACACGAGCCCTACGATGTACATGGCCGTCGCCGACGCAGATGTCGATGCGCCGGCGACAGCCGCCAAGCTACGGAGCGCCATGAGCATGCTCCATCCCATGTTCATGCGAAGTATGAGTTCGGCATGCCTGACGTTGACACCTTGGCTTTATAGCTGGCGCCAACGTTTTAGCAACGTGCCTGTGCAGGCTGGGACGACTGCCCAACCGGCATCTGCAAGGGTGATTTACGAAATCGCGTACTGACAAGCACCTCCTGTTGTGTCGTCTTGTATCGCAGGAACTGGTGCATGATAGCGTTGACACAACGGTGTTCACCAAGCTCATCCGGAACTTCGCGGGACGCAAACACATTCTGCTGTTTGCAAAACGCCCGAACTGACATCACATCGGCGTGATGGTGATGCGGGAGCCATACCCAACTGCAATACCGCTCGCACCGCCACCGAGCGTGAGACTACTACCGCTGTTCTGATAACAATTTATAGAAAACCTGTCGGAGTGCGCCAAAGTGACGACGGCAGATGTCGACATCACAGTTAAATCTACACCACCCGTCACAGCGTTCACTTCAACCATACCATACCTTGTGTAATTGTTGTCCAAATCGTTTTCAAAATTGTTAACGTGTATCCACACAATTCTCTGACCGGTCGCATTTGCAGAGAATGCAATCATTACGTGTATCAGAAAACTCCGCGAGGAACCCGACGTGTTGATGAATGTACCCTCCGTTGATTGGTAGGCCAAGCCAGACCCCCCAGAATTGAACGTGTCCCCTGTGTCGAATAATGCCCGCACAGTAGTCTGATTTGCGATGGTTTGGTTCGTAGAATGCCTTCTCGCCAGGATCGGAACGGTCCTGGTGACCGTCCCAGCAACCGTCATGTTGCCCGTGCTGCTGTCGACCGAAACGTGCGCCGGGCTCACCAGCAGCGTGCTCCGGGAAGACGGCGCCCCGATGGCCGAGGTCATCACATCGCTGCCGCCGGCGGAGACGACGGAGAAGATGGACAGCTCGGGCGACCAACACACCCCGTGCCACCCGTTGTCGGCGGCGGACGTTCGGGTCGTCCAGGTCACACCGTCCGGGCTCGTCATGATGCGGTTGCCCGCCCCGGAATTTGCCACGGCCACGAAGACGGACAGCTGGGGCGACCAACACACGCTGCGCCAATTGTTGTCGGCGGCGGACGTTCGCGCCGTCCACGCGATGCCGTCCGGGCTCGTCATCACCCGGTTGCCCGTGCCGGTGGCGGCCACTGCCACGAACAGGCCGCGTTCGGGCGACCAGCACACGCTGTACCACTCGTTGTCGGCGGCGGACGTCCGAGCCGTCCATGTCACACCGTCCGGGCTCGTCATCACGCGGTTGCCAGAGCCTGTATACGCCACCGCCACGAAGATGGACAGCTCGGGTGACCAACACACGCCCAACCACCCGTTGTCGGCGGCGGACGTTCGGGTCGTCCATGTCACACCGTCCGGGCTCGTCATCACCCGGTTGCCTGCGCCAGAAAACGCCACCGCCACGAAGATGGACAGCTCGGGCGACCAACACACGCTCCGCCAATCGTTGTCCGCGGCAGACGCCCGGGCCGTCCAGGTCACGCCGTCCGGGCTGGTCATCACGCGGTTGCCCGTGCCTGTATTCGATACGGCCACGAAGACGGACAGTTGGGGCGACCAACACACGCTGCGCCACTCGTTGTCGGCGGCGGACGTCCGGGCCGTCCAGGTCACGCCGTCCGGGCTCGTCCTCACGCGGTTGCCCGTGCCCGTGAGCGCCACGGCCACGAACAGGCCGCGCTCGGGCGACCAACACACGCTCGGCCAAAAGTTGCCGATGCCGGACGTCCGGAGCGTCCAGGTGCTGACTGCGCGCACCGCGTCCGCCGATGAGGCCATGCACGCCAGCGCTCGAGCGCGCACCGCAGGGAAGCTGGTCCGGTTGACGAAAGGAGAAGAGGTCAGGACGTCGGCGAAACTCGACAGGTGCACCGTCACAAAGATGGACAGCTGCGGCGACCAGCACACCGCCGCAAAAGAGCGTGCGATCGGAAGAGCTTGAGATGCCCATGCGACACCGTCCCGGCTGAACATGCAAACAGATGCCGATGTATCTGCTACCGCTACGAACAGAGATGCCTCGGGGGACCAGCATACGCTGCGCCAAGCATTTGCGGAAGCCGCAGCCCTCGCCGTCCACGTCGCACCGTCCGGACTGGTCATGACGCGATTCGTTCCGGTGTTGGCGACCGCCACGAACAACGACCGCTCCGGGGACCAACACACGTTCAACCACTGGTTGTCGGCTGCCGAGGTCCGGACCGTCCATGTCACACCGTTCGGGCTCGTCATCACGCGGTTGCCCGTACCCGTTGCCGCCACCGCCACGAACAGGCCGCGCTCGGGCGACCAACACACGCTCTGCCAATTGTTGTCCGCCGTCGAGGTCCGGGCCGTCCAGGTCACCCCGTCCGGGCTGGTCATCACCCGGTTGCCGGTACCTGTCGACGCCACTGCCACGAAGACGGAGAGCTGGGGCGACCAACACACGCTGCGCCACTCGTTGTCGGCGGCGGACGTCCGGGCCGTCCAAGCGATGCCGTTCGGGCTCGTCATCACACGGTTGCCCGTGCCAGTGTAGGACACCGCCACGAACAACGCCCGCTCCGGCGACCAACACACGTCATACCATTGGTTGCCGTTCGGTGCCGTGCGCGCCACCCAGCCCCCCGCGGCAGCCACGCTGTCGCTCGCGCTGACCCGGACCTCCTCGACCGCTTCGACGATGGCGTTCGCGCCCAAGGAGTTGAGGGAAGCCGCTTGGATGCCGCCGACCACGTGCAGGTTGGCGGTCGGGTTGCTGGTGCCGATGCCCAGCTGGTTGCTGGGGGCGAGCAGGAACACGTTGCTGGAGTTGTTGGAAAACCCGCCCCCGCCGCTCCCGCTCACGAACGGCTGCCCGTTGGCGGTAAGCTGACCCGTAAAGTTGATGTTGCTCGCCGCGAGGTTGACGAACGAGACGGTCCCCGTGCCTTGGTCGACCGAGGCGTGCGCCGGGCTCACCAACAGCGTGCTCCGCGACGACGGCGCCCCGATGGCTGAGGTCATCACGCCGGCGCCAGATAGGGAGACGGCAGCGAACACAGAAAGCTCGGGCGACCAGCACAAGCCGTTCCAATTGTTGTCCGCCGCAGACGTTCGCGCCGTCCAGGTCACCCCGTCCGGGCTGGTCATGACGCGGTTGCCCGTTCCCGAATTCGCGATGGCCACGAAGACGGACAGCTCGGGCGACCAACATACGCTGCGCCAGGCGTTGTCGGCGGCGGATGTCCGGGTCGTCCAAGTCACCCCGTCCGGGCTCGTCATCACGCGATTGCCCACGCCTGTGTACGCCACGGCCGCGAACAGGCCGCGCTCGGGCGACCAACACACGCCGAACCACGCGTTATCGGCAGCGGACGTGCGTGTCGTCCAAGTGACTCCGTCCGGACTCGTCATCACGCGGTTGCCCGAGCCCGACTGTGCGACGGCCGCGAACAGGCCTCGCTCGGGCGACCAGCACACGCTTATCCATTGGTTGTCGACGGCGGAGGTCCGCGCCGTCCAAGTCACCCCGTCCGGGCTGGTCATCACGCGGTTGCCCGTGCCGGTCTGCGCCACGGCCACGAACAAGCCGCGCTCGGGAGACCAACACACGCCCTGCCAACTGTTATCGGCGGCGGACGTCCGCGCCGTCCACGTCACCCCGTCCGGACTGGTCATCACGCGGTTGCCCGTGCCGGTCTGCGCGACGGCCGTGAACAGGCCGAGCTCAGGAGACCAACATACGCTCATCCATTGGTTATCAACGGCGGATGTCTGGGCCGTCCAATTAACGCCGTCCGGACTGGTCATCACGCGGTTGCCCGTGCCTGAAACCGCCACGGCCACGAACAGGCTGCGCTCGGGCGACCAACACACACTTATCCATTGATTGGCGGCAGCTGCCGTCCGGGACGTCCAGGTGCTCACGCAGCGCACGGCATCGGCCGAAGAGGGCATGCAAGCCATGGCCTGCGCACGGATTTGAGACAGGCTGCCGTTGCTCAGCGCGCCCAGCTGCACATCGGATGCGGTGACGGTCCCCGTCAGGGTGGGTGCAACGCTCAGAACAATGCTGCCCGTGCCCGTGGACGTTGTGGTCCCCGTGCCGCCGCGCGCCACCGGCAGCGTGCCTGTCGTGATGGCGCCCGCGTCGTGGTTTGAAGCCGCGTACCTGGTTGCCAAGTTGACCCCGCCTTCCTGCAGCGTGGTAGCAGTCAGCGTGGCCGCGGTCATCGTCCCCGTCGTCTGATTGACCGAGATGTGCGCCGGGCTGACCAACAGCGTGCTCCGCGACGACGGCACCCCGATGGCCGAGGTCATCACGTTGCCGTTGGCGACGGCCGCGAACACGGACAGCTCGGGCGACCAGCACACGCTCGTCCACACGTTATTGGCGGCGGCCGTCCGCGCCGTCCACGCGATGCCGTCGGAGCTCGTCATCACGCGGTCCGTGCCACTGGTTGCCACAGCCACGAAGACGGACAGCTGGGGCGACCAACACACGCTCCGCCACTGGTTGTCCGCCGCCGACGTCCGAACCGTCCAGGTCATCCCGTCCGGGCTGGTCATCACCCGGTTGCCCGTGCCCGTGTTCGCCACGGCCACGAACAGGCCGCGCTCGGGCGACCAACACACGCCGGTCCAGGCAATGTCGGCTGCGGACGTCCGCGCCGTCCAGGTCACCCCGTCCGGGCTGGTCATCACGCGATTGCCCGCGCCCGATACCGCTACGGCCACGAACAAGCCGCGCTCGGGCGACCAGCAGACGTCGTACCACGCGTTGCTCACGGGGGACGTCCTTGCCGTCCAAGTCACTCCGTCCGAGCTGCTCATCACGGTACCGGAGTCCGCGACGGCCGCGAACAGGCCGCGCTCGGGCGACCAACACACGCTCCGCCATCCGCTGTCTGTGGCGGAGGTCCGGGACGTCCAAGTCACCCCGTCCGGGCTGGTCATCACGCGGTTGCCCGTGCCCGAAGCCGCGACGGCCACGAACAGGCCGCGCTCGGGCGACCAGCACACGTTCAGCCAGTTGTTATCGGCGGCGGAGGTCCGCGCCGTCCACACGACGCCGTCCGGGCTTGTCATCACCCGGTTGCCTGTGCCCGTGAGCCCCACGGCCGCGAACAGGCCGCGCTCGGGCGACCAGCACACGCCATGCCACTCGTTGGCGAGGGCGGCGGTTCGAGACGTCCAGGTGCTCACGCAGCGCACGGCATCGGCAGAAGATGGCATGCCCGCCATGGTCTGCGCGCGGATTTGGGACAGGCTGCCGTTGCTCAGCGCGCCCAGCTGCACGTCCGAACAGGTCAGGGTACCCGAGCCGTCGACCGAGGCGTGCGCCGGGCTTACCAGCAGCGTGCTCCGCGACGCCGGCACCCCGATGGCCGAGGTCATGACGCCGGCGCCGTTCGCAGAGACAGCGGCGAAGACGGACAGCTCCGGCGACCAGCACAAGCTGTACCAATTACTGTCCGCCGCGGACGTCCGGGCCGTCCACGTCACCCCGTCCGGGCTGGTCATCACCCGGTTACCCGTTCCCGAATTCGCGATGGCCACGAAAACGGACAGCTCGGGCGACCAGCACACGCTGAACCACTGGTTATCGGCGGCAGAAGTCCGGGCCGTCCAGGTCATGCCATCTGGACTCGTCATCACGCGGTTGCCCGCGCCCGAAGACGCCACGGCCACGAACAGGCTGCGCTCGGGCGACCAACAGACACCCCGCCAGTCGTTGTCTACGGCGGACGCCCGCGCCGTCCAAGTGACCCCGTCCGGGCTGGTCATTACCCGGTTGCCAGTGCCGGTCTGTGCAACGGCCACGAACAGGCCTCGCTCGGGAGACCAACACAAGCTAAACCAGTCGTTGTCGGCGGCGGAGGTCCGTGCCGTCCAAGTTACCCCGTCCGGGCTGGTCATCACCCGGTTGCCCGTGCCGGTCTGCGCGACGGCTACGAACAAGCCGCGCTCAGGCGACCAACACACGCTCCGCCACTGATTATCGGCAGCGGAGGTCCGGGCCGTCCACGTCACTCCGTCCGGACTGGTCATCACGCGGTTGCCCGCGCCAGAACCCGCCACCGCAGCGAACATGCCGCGCTCGGGAGACCAACAAACGCCGTTCCAAAAGTTGTCGGCGGTGGAGGTCCTCGCAGTCCAGGTGACGCCGTCCGGACTGGTCATCACGCGGTTGCCCGCGCCTGAAACCGCCACGGCCGCGAACAGGCCGCGCTCAGGCGACCAGCACACGCTTATCCACGAATTGACAGCGGCGGCGGTCCTCGACGTCCAAGTGCTCACGCAGCGCACGGCATCTGCCGAAGATGGCATACAGGCCATGGCTTGCGCACGCACTTGATACAAACTGCCGTTGCTCAGCGCGCCCAGCTGCACATCGGATGCGGTGACGGTGCCGGCCACGGTCAGGTTGCTGGCGGTGAGCGTGGACAGCACGGCGTTGCTCGCCGTCAGGGATTGTGACACCGTCGCGTTGCCAGCTGTGAACGTAGGGAACGTCACGGTACCCGTGCTCTGGTCGACGGAGGCGTGCGCAGGGCTGACAAGAAGCGCGCTCCGCGACGCCGGCACCCCGATGGCCGAGGTCATGACGCCGGCGCCAGAGACGGCGACGGCAGCAAACACGGAGAGCTCCGGCGACCAACACACGCTGTACCACTGGCTGTCGGCGGCGGGCGCGCGGACCGTCCAGGTCAGCCCGTCAGAGCTGGTCATCACGCGGTTCGTGCCTGCATCCGCCACCGCCACGAAGATGGACAGTTGGGGCGACCAGCACACGCCGCGCCAATTGTTGTCCACAGGAGACGTCCGGGTCGTCCAGGTCACGCCGTCCGGGCTGGTCATCACGCGGTTGCCCGTGCCTGAAATCGCGACGGCCACGAACAGGCCGCGCTCGGGGGACCAACACACGCTGCGCCATTCGTTGTCTGCCGCGGACGTCCGCGCCGTCCAGGTCACGCCGTCGGGGCTGGTCATCACGCGGTCGCCCGTGCCCGTGAAGGCCACGGCCACGAATAGGCCGCGCTCGGGGGACCAACACACGCTCCGCCAGTTGTTGTCCGCGGCAGACGTCCGGGCCGTCCAAGTCACGCCGTCGGGGCTGGTCATGACGCGGTCACCCGTACCTGAATTAGCTACGGCTACGAACAGGCCACGCTCGGGCGACCAGCACACGCTGATCCACCCATTGTCGACGGGGGATGTGCGGGACGTCCAGGTCACCCCGTCGGGGCTGGTCATCACGCGGTTGCCCGTGCCCGAAATCGCAACGGCTGCGAACAGGCCGAGCTCGGGCGACCAGCACACGCCGATCCACCCATTGTCGACAGGGGATGTGCGGGACGTCCAGGTCACCCCGTCGGGGCTCGTCATGACGCGGTTGCCGGTGCCCGACTGCGCCACGGCCACGAACAGGCCGCGCTCGGGCGACCAGCACACGCCGTACCACTGGTTGGCGGCGGCGGCGGTCCGCGACGTCCAAGTACTCACGGCGCGCACGGCATCCGCAGAGGACGGCATGCCCGCCATGGTCTGCGCTCGGATTTGGGACAGGCTGCCGTTGCTCAGCGCGCCCAGCTGCACGTCTGAGCACGTCGCCGTGCCGGCCACGGTCAGGTTGCTCGCGGTCACGTTGCAAGCCCCAATGGTAGCCAAAACGGTTGCGTTGGACATCACCGCGCTGCTCGCAGCCAGGTTGCAGGCGGTGACGGTGCCGGCCACGTCCAGCGCGGGCGGGGGGTTGCTGCGCCCGCCCAGGCCCAGGTTGCTGGCGGCGGGCAGGAAGACGCTGGCGCCGCTGTTGGAAAACTGGCTACCGATGTACGGCAGGCCGTTCTGCAGTAGCTGCCCCGTGAAGTTGAGGTTGCTGGTCGTGAAAGCGGTCAAGACGGTCGCATTGGACAGCACCGCGTTGCTCGCCGTCAGGGATTGGTCCACCGTCACGGTGCCCGTCAGGGTCGGCGAGGCACTGAACACGACGCTGCCCGTGCCCGTGGACGTCGTGGCCCCCGTGCCGCCTCGCGCCACCGGCAGCGTGCCGGTCGTGATGGCGCCCGCGTCGTGGTTGCTGGCGGCGTACTTGGAGGCCAGTCCGGTGCCGCCCTCAGTGTACGCGGCGGCGCTGGCCGTCCCCGCAACGGTCAAGTTGCAGGCGGTGACGGTGCCGGCCACGTCCAGCGCGGTAGCCGGGTTGCTTCGCCCGCCCAGCCCCAGGTTGCTGGCGGCGGGCAGGAAGACGCTGGCGCCGCTGTTGGAAAACTGGCTGCCTACGTACGGTAGGCCGTTCTGCAGCAGCTGTCCGCTGAAGTTCAGGTTGCTTGTCGTGAAAGCGGTCAAGACGTTGATGTTGTTCGCCGTCAGCGTGTTGCCGGTCACGCGGACGTCCGTGGAAAACAGGGTCTGGTTGCTGGACACCACGACGGCCGCTGGCGACGACCTGGTGGTGCCGAGCATGATGCGCTGCGCGTTGCTGGCGGGGTACAGCAGCATGTCGTTGGGGGCGGTATCGCCGAACACGGCGCCGTTGGCGGTGCAGATTTCGATGAATGCGTTGGACATGAACACGCGTCGTTTTATTGTCAGAGCTATTTTTTCACCGGAGTATCAAAGGATGACGTCCAATGACGCGTGGACGCTGCGGCCAGATAACACCACCCGTCGTTTCAACGTCACGCAGAACGGCTTGGTAGCGTTGAGCATTGGTTCGAACCGTTCCTTGGACGTCCCCAACGCCTTCCGCATCGGCGCCACGTCGAACGACACCGCCCCGGCCTACATGCTGGACGTCATCGGCACCGCCCGCGCGACCGACGGACTGCTGTTCGACAACGCCTCCGCCGGCCTCGCGACGCTGCTGGCCGGCAGCGGCGCGCAGCGCTCGCTGGTGACGGTGGACGCCTCCAACGCGACCCGCTACGCGGGCGCCAGCAACGGTGCGGCCGTGTACCTGAACCCTTCCTTGGACGCAGACACCGTCGTCGGCTACAGCAACGTCAATCCCACCCGGGTGTACACGGGCATGACGGAGGCGCTGACGGTGACGGGCTGCAACTTGGGCATCAAGAACGCAGCGCCCGCCTACGACCTGGACGTCACGGGCACCGCCCGCGCCACGGCCGCCCTCCTGTTCGACAACGCCTCCGGCGGCCTGGCCACGCTGCTGGCCGGCAGCGGCGCGCAGCGCTCGCTGGTGACGGTGGACGCCTCCAACGCGACCCGCTACGCGGGCGCCAGCAACGGTGCCGCGGTGTACCTGAACCCTTCCTTGGACGCAGACACCGTCGTAGGCTACAGCAACGTCAACCCCACCCGGGTGTACACGGGCATGACGGAGGCGCTGACGGTGACGGGCTGCAACTTGGGCATCAAGAACGCAGCGCCCGCCTACGACCTGGACGTCACGGGCACCGCCCGC
>JACCDI010105938.1_pt1 | contig 14183 bp, 20 predicted proteins | sample 7442791 | NCBI WGS metagenome assembly JACCDI01 (sample SAMN15323434, study PRJNA562643) | freshwater metagenome | isolation source: river surface water | place: USA:Blue River Watershed | collected 2017-08-15 | reverse complement strand
GATATCTTGATTGTCTGACAGGTTTGACCAACTCATAAAGATACAAAATTAGGGGATAAAATGTCCCTCAACAAACAAAAAAGCCATCAATTATTCTCAAGAATGCGAATAATTGTTCACAATTGCGTGGGTGGTATTTTTTTTGGGGGGATATTTTGTCCGTAAACGAAATTATGTCATACACATAAAATTTCAGTTGAAAATCAACGTTAATTAAATATATTTGAGTAGAGAATTGAAAATCAGTGCAATCCAAAAATGTGACTGAAGTTGCGAAGCTGAGTAACAATGGAATTAAATAATGTTTTCAATTAATAAATAGATCACATGAATTTTTGAGAAAATATGGTTTCAAAATATAAATATTCATCATTAATTATATTAAGCCTACAGATTATCTTGAATTCATGTATATTAAGTTTTAGTTGATACGAATGAATAAAAAATATTAGGATATTTCAATTGTAAAATCCTATGGTCCTTTTTAAAATGCAAGTTCATTGGGCGATACAAAAATGGGAATACCTGTTTATACAAAAGATAACCCATAGCCTTATGAAATCATTTACGAATTTAATTGTAGGGGTTTATCTTTCCTGGTGCTTATTAGGTTGTATTGATAGTCGACAAAATACTTTAATGCAACAAGGAAATAAGTTTGTAGAAAAAATTGAACAATACAAGAAAGATAATAATAAGCTTCCTTTGTCATTATCAGATATTGGCATAACCTTAAAAAGTGAGTCCGACCCACCTATTTATTACGAAAGAATTGATGATATACATTACACGGTATCTTTTGGAACTATACTAGGTGAATCTAAAATATATTATTCAGATAGTAAGAAGTGGGAGGATCAATACAGAGAAATGAAATGACAGCAAAGCCCGAGTCATTGGGCTTATGTTATTTCCACCATTTTCAATTTAGTAGCCGTAATAAAATTATCCACGGTAAGTAAAAGACATTCTTTGTCTTTGGTTGGCAGTGGTTCAATCTACGCCATCCGATTAAAAATTAAAGGGTCTTTAAAATATTTTGGTTCTCGGTATCACCCATTAGAAAACGAATATCAGTATCTAAAACTTCTGCAAGCTGACAAGATAATGAGTCACTTTGAATCAAATTCTGGTCAGGATTAATATTCCCCCAATTTATCTAAAATAATGGATAATCAAACTGAGGTAAAAAATTAAAAAAACAATTGACTTTAAACGTTAGGAAACAAATGGTCATGACAGATAATATTTTAATTAAGCAAATATTAATATGTTCAATTTTGTTTTTGAGTTTTTCTCAATTGAAATCTCAAAATCAAATTGAAATTATAAATTCATTTAAAAATAATGATTTTATATTCATTGAAAAAAATAGTATTTTACCATTTATAATTGAAGATATTGGAGGAGGAATTGATACGATTTTAGTTAAGGGAGGTGTTAGTGCAAATGTTAAAAAACATTTTGAAAGAGTAACAACTGATTCACTAATATTTCAGAATATAAATAAAATAAACAATTGTCATTTTACACAACAAATTAGTACTATTTCATTATCAACAGGTGAATTTGAAAGTGAATGTTCAATAAATTATTATTTTAAAAAAATACGCGGAAAATATGTACTTTATAAAATTGCTATTTTAGGTTAATTTTATATTAATAGAAACTTGACTATTTATTACAAATCAAATAAGAATGATATAATTAGATTTAATGAAATTTATTTACATTTGAATACATCTAAAATAGAGGGGGAATTTAAATATAACTGCAAATGAATAAAAATAATATTCTCCTAACATGGGCAAAGCAATATCCAATGATAATGGCCAATAGCCTTTATTTGCCATTAATTATTCTTCATAGTTTTATGCCTTTATATTGGTATCGAATTATACCTGAAGTAAGTGAAAATTATTATGTTGCCGTACTGCTTTATTTGTTTTTATTATCGATACCTTCATTGTTTTCATCATTCATTGTATTGAAATTTACTTCTTTCAGGTTAAGGTATAAGTATTTGATTTTTATAGGCTTATTTCTTTCCTATTTTATTATAGGACAAAAAATAACAAACATCAGAATTCATCACCATTTGAAAGTACATGGAGTTTATGTAACATCGAAAATTGTGAGTACTGAAAATAAAGAAACATTTGTAAGACATAAGTTTTTGGTGAATTTGAATAATCAAAATATCTATGGGTATTTCGACATAGAAAATGATTTGATGGACGAAATTGACTCAGATTCAGCTGAAATTATTATCTCTGAGTTAGACCCTAAAGTTTACCAGTTGGTAGATTATTAAAAATTGCAATATCAAATATTCCGAAGAAATATAATAGTTCACTGTTCTTCATCCCATCCCCCCTAAAAAAAATCATACCGGACCGTATTTAATTGAATATAAATAAAATTAAAATATTGGTAGGAATTCAACGTTATCTGGATATATTTGATTTGAGAATTGAAAATCAGTGCAATAGAAATATGTGACTGAAGTGGCGAAGCTGAGTAAAAATGCAATAAAAATAAAAGGTATAAAGAAATAAAATCAAGATTGAAAATCTAAGTATGTTCGCAGTTCCTTTTCTGTCTTTTTTGGTTATAATATTCACTTTCAAATGGAGTAAAGTATTTGCTACGTTGAATTTAATAATCTGTATTATTTTAAGTGCATTAATCACATATAATTTATTTTATGAAGTAAATGGAGATTCTTGCCTTTTATGGAGGTTATGTTTATTGCTGATCAATGGGTTACAGTTGTTGATTTGTTTCTTTTAATTGGTCATAAAAATGCATAAAAGTAAGTAAATGATGTTTTACTTTTACTTAGAAAACACCGCCACAATGATTGCCATTCGGTAGTTGATTGATTTTTAATCATTATAAGTTGATGTATAGATATAAATCCAATTATAATTGAAAATATTATTTATAGCTCAATTGTATTTAATGACAACTATCTGTCATGCCAGGATAAAAAATATTTCTATTGAATCTGAATATGATAGAAATGAAACTTTTGATAGCATAAGTTTTCAATTCAATAAACTGAGTAGAATTTATTCATTTGATTCTTCAAGAATATTCGCAGTTCAAAATGAAAATTTCCTGGAGAAACGTTTGTCAAACGGAGAGACTGACGTAATCATAAAAATAAAAAATGATCAAATTTTATTTGAAATTGTGAAAAATAAGAAGTCAAAATTAATCTATGCGATCAATGAATTTGGAAAACTTTCATTTTCCTCATATTCGCCAATAATTTCTTATTTTGGTGATAGCATTAAATCAATGGATCATGTTTTTTATAAAAATAAATTTTTAATTTTCCCATTTGAGGATTGGAATGGAAATCAGTTTTTTTATAATATACCGTTATCTGTTACTTCCTCAATTGATTCAATATCTCCTCTTATTATTTTGAAAGAACAATACTGTATCTTTAATCAACGAACAGGAGTATTATTATCGTATAAAAAATTAATTGAGGAGCACTTAATTGATGATAAATATTTTTATACTACAGAATTAATTCAATTTCACGTAGGTGGAGATGATGATAAAATAACTCGTTATCAATTTAATACTCAAAAAGAAATTTATATATCAGAAGATATTTCAATAATTGAATTTAAAAAACAATTGTTGAGCATAGTCAATGACTTTTATGATAAATCGATTTATGAAGCTTTTTTTAATTAATAATTTTCCCTATCATCTTGGTAATACATTTCAAGTTGAAATTAGATTTTCATCAAAAATCTTGGGAGTCAACACCTAAATCTGTTAATCGATTTATTCATCCATGAAAAAGAAATTATATGTAATTTTAATTATGATTGTGCTACAAAGTTGTAGTTACACCTTGCGACCAATATTTCGTATGCGAAGACCTGAAATGAAAGTTGAAAATGTTGAAATAAAGAAAGAAATGAAACTGTTAGTACTAGATTACGTCCCAGCAAATTCTTGCAATGATAAAAAACATTATTTTTCGACTTGTTTTGGATTGGATTTGAAAACACACAAAGTACTATTGATTCATACTGAATGTAATTCAGATTCAACGATTCAAAAAGGTGATTTTATAAAATTTATTCCAATTACCGAACAAAAAAAAGACAAGATCTAAACATAAGAAAATTCTAGTGGAAATTAATGTAGCGTGTACTGAAGGAAGCATCAAATCGCCATTGTATAATTATCGATCAATTATCGCATTTGGAAATATAGTAAAGTTATAAAATTCAACTTGAATTCTTTTGTCTTTTTCTAATTTATCACCAATGCACACCCATCCCTCAAAACCCGCCATAAGAAGATGTCGAACTAACTGAATATATGAAGCAAGATTTACTTGAGGTAGAAAAATATGCAGTTATTGGGAAAGGAAAATTTTGTGTGGATATGCCATTTACAAATGGTGAATACGGTAATTTTTCTATGGATTTAAGGCTAAAAATAAAAAAGAGATCTCGAAAAATGATTTTAAAATTAAATGGTGTCGAAAACCATAAGATAAAATTCTTAAAAGGAATAAAATACAAAATTTACAAATAAGAAAACATGCGAAAAGTATTAAGTTTTAAAATTTTAATTATTGTTTTAATACATAGCAGCTTCGCTCAAACTAAAACGAGTTATCATGAATATTATCAAAATGCATCGGATTATTTTATTGTCAGATGGAATATTCCCCAAGACAGTTTAAATTTTGTAGAAAGTTATATTGAAGAGTTGACAGATAATCAAAACCGTGTTCTAAAATTGAAGTTTCTTGAAAAAGGCGAATTGTTTAAAGATAGGTTATGTTATCTTCCTGATTTTGTGGAATATAATTATCCCGATGATCGAACAATTATAGAAACACTTTATAATGCGGATGGAAGTAAAATGAATGGACTTGACTGCGAAGGTTACTATAAAACAACTTATAAATTAAATGATTCATTTATCATTGAGTCCGCTCAGATTGAGTATTTTATTGATACAGTAAAAGTAAACAGAAATTTAACGAGCGAAGACATTAAAACAGAAATGGATTATATCAATAAAAACATGGTTGATTCTTCTTCAAATATTTTAGCCTCATACTTTGTTAGGTATTATTTAAAGTCTTATTCAAAGTATAACAGAAAATTTCCAGTGAATAAAAATTTCACTTTTGTTTGGGATGAAAACAATCAGGAAAATATAGATGTAAGAAAATGCCTTATTTCTGAAAAAAGAAAAAAATAAGATAATGATCACACCAAATTCTACTTCTCGCAACAATGATTATCCCTTCGGTAGTTTATTGATAACTAGAGGATTTATTGTTGTTATAATTTTGTTTTTTACGTGCTGTGGTATTAAAGCCCAGCCCACAGTAAAAAGTAATTCCGATTCAATGAAATCGAATTGCTACAAAGTGGGTAAAATTGTAAATGAGAAAAAAGAAGGTGCTTGGATTTATTACCGCGGTGAAACAATCTATCGTATATCGTATTTTACAAATGATACACTTCATGGAAACACAACACTTTTTTATGGCAATGGAAAGGTGAAAACACAAATAGAAATTATCAATGGAAAAGTTGAAGGAGAGGTGAAGTTTTATTCAATGGAAGGAGAATTAATCGCTATTTATTTATATAAAAATGATTTATTTGTAAGCGTATTAGATCAAAAAGTAGACAAAGATTCTCCAATCAAAGGTCATAGTTTGATCTTGTTAGAAGACTAAAATATTGCTTCAATCTTTTACAGGCACAAATCACATAAGTATCCAAGATGTTAAATAAAATGAAAGTATTTAAATTGATTATCGCGCTGTTGTTCATGCAATTTTTTACGCCTTGTTTTGCATTGTCAAACAAAGAAAATACTCATAAGGTATTTCAAGATAGTGGTTTAACGAAAAAAGTAAATTTACTTTCTGATGCGTTTAACAAAAAAGATTACTTGAAATTCTATAAACTATTTCCATTTTCAATTACTGCGTTTGCAGAAATTTATGGGTTTAATGATACTCAGGGCGAAAGTCCTTTATATGAGAATTCGTTTGAGCACATCAATTTTTTATTCCAATTTAATGAGAAAATTGATATGCAGATATTTGCTGATAAAATATTTGAATTCGTAAAAACTTTAAAATGGGAAGCTGATGGAATCAACTATTTTCAGAATAATCTAATCGATTTTATTAAACGAGAACCCAATGGTTTAATCAACGTTTTAAAGAGTAAAAGCAAAAATGAAATTTATTGTTTTTGGCACTTAGTTTTTGACGGTTCTAGTACAAATGATTTACAGAATAAGAATAATTTCCAAACGTTATACAATTCCATTAAATCAATAGATATTGAACAAAGTTCTCTATTAAAAAATGAATTTGACAAAATGTATCCTTAGGTAGATTTATTTCGCCACAGCCAGATAATAATAGGTTGAAAAAAATATAATTCGTAAAATGTCCTCTATAAAATAAAAATATAAATCAAAATGAATAAATTAATCATCATTTTTTCAATATAGAGATTCTCAATATATAATGGAAGGGACAGATTGGAATTCCGGTTATTGTAGATTTACTAAAGATGGTAAATTGTTGATGGTGAATGCTTGTTTGGGCAAAATATCGCCTGATGTTTATTATTTACAAAATAAAGAGAGCTTAGAACAGGAAACCGATAAGCAATTTTATGGTTATTATTCTGCCTCCGGTAAGCAAATAGATTTAGAATATATTATGGAATTGCGAGAAAATTTAACAGCTTGTTTTTACGAGAGTGTTGGGTTACTTAGTAATAATGGGGATACCCTTTTCGTAAAAGAACAACTAGATCGGAAATACAATGTTACAAAAACATTAAATAGGCAATGTGTGTTTTTTGAGTTTCCTAAATAATGGCTGATATTATTATTTGTTTAATACAACATTTTAAAATAATAGAACTAAAGAAAATGCCCAAATCAATCCTAATAATATTGATTTTAATAATGCCTTAAACAATCAAATAGATAAAATATATTATTCTTGGTTTAGATTATGACCTATACTCCGTGAAAAACAATGAACTGACCACAGATGGATTAAATTTTTTGATTATTCGTGACATCTTCTTCAATTTATAAAAGGATTTATTTAAGAATTAAAAATGAAAAAAACCATACTTCTTAGTATCGTCATAGCATCGTTGTTTGTGTGCATTCATTGCAGCAATTCACATCAGGCAAATTCGAATAAACAAAAGGATAGTTCAATTAATAAGTCCAATATTGGAAGGCCGTGTAACAATATTCCTCATTTAATGGAACTAGGTTCTAGTTTTAAACCCACAGATTTAGGACTAAACGTTTCATTGAATAAGAATACCGAACTAAATCAATTTTTAGATACTATGGATGAAACCTGTTTGATGAAACAGCATAATTATGAAATATTCATTGCAGTTATTCTGGTTAAACAATATTATTATCATTTATCCAATGCCCATCAAGGGTATGATTTACTCTCTATGAGAATTGGTAATGCTTCAAAAATTATTCATTGTTTTCGGAAAATGGCGAATAAGGAAGCGCGAATGGAGATGTTGAATTCAGGTTTAATAACTGATTATTTAAAGAAAAATCCACAAATTAGAAATATAGAAATCAATACATATTTGAATAAGATTAAAAATGTGAACGATTCAATAGAAATGGAAGCGTATTGGGAGAATGATTAGGATTATAATAATTTTATTTTTTAGTGTTCAAAATTTTACTTACACCAATGAAATCAGTTAGTGAAAATTAAAATTGTGGCCCAAATAATTAATGAAAATGTAGTGATGAAAAACTTAATTAAAAACTTAATTAAAAACTTATTTTTAATTCATATAAATTTCTATTTAATGATTTTGATTTTGTTTTCAATTGCAAATTGTTCCAATCATCAAATCAAAATAAATCCAGTTTTTTCGTATGGTTTATTATCGGAAGATACATTAAAATATAAAATCATTGAGCCAAATAAATTTAAATTATTGAAACATGATTCGATTCAACTAGATAAAGTTGGCATGATTCATGAATTTCGAAATTTGGTAGATGCAGATTTAAAGATAAACTACGTTCAGTATATAGGTTATCAGTTGGGAAGTCCAGATAAATTGAGAGATAAAATCGAACTTCTAGGTCGGGAATTTATGCTAGATAGTTTTTTTTATGGTGAAAGTTATTCGGATACAAGTGAGCCTCGAAAATCAGCCTTAAATGCAGTATATAAATTTACTTTTTCAGAAAGAAATTACCTTTGTTTTTATATACAAGATATTACCAATCCTAATGCCATGTTAAATACAGAAATACTGCTTTTTGATATTACGCAGGTGAATCAATTAAGATTAATTCTTCATGAAACACAGGCATCTGAAAATTTGAAATGTTTTGGTGACTTTAACAAAAACAACAAACTTGATTTTGCATATTGGAGTTTTGGAAATGATTTTAGGGATACTTTAGAAGTATTTGAATTGGATGAAAATAAAAATTTATTTTTCAAAGATCATCAACATTTTATCGTTATTAAAGATAGTTTGAATAATTACTATTGGGATATTCATCATTATCAATGGTATGGTTCTGAAATGAAAAATCTTAATCAATGATTTAACAAGGCGAAATGATATTTAGGCAATTCAAATTGGGTTAAATCCAATGTATAATGAATATTAGTGATTAAATGAATTTTAACTGAGCGAAGGATAAAACATCCCCCAAAATGAAAAAACACCCTAATTTTTTGTCCGTTTTGTTGTTCATTTTATTTTTGAACACAGCTTTTGCAAAGCCTAAATATTTATTGGTTTTTTGCAATCCGCCGAACATGGATACGATTTGGAACCATGAATCTTGGTTGCATAAGAAGGATACAACTTTTGTTTTAAAAATCAGTGTATTGCCGATTAAAAGATATTATGTTTACCGATACAATTTCAAAACCGAGTCTCATTTAATTATTTGTTATCGCCCTGGACATACCAATAGATCAAATTTTGACTTTATGGATACATCCAATCCATACTATACTTTTACACTGAAACTTAGGAAAAATAAATTGGTAAAAGATGGATATTTTACTTGGTATTTAAGATTTCCAATGATTGATTTTTATAAGAATAATCATTTGGAGAAAAGAATTGTGTACTACAAGCCCAAAATAAATATGTTTCGATATCCGGTACTTCGACAAAAGAGTGAAGAAACTTTTTATAACGCTAATATTTCACGCAAACTTATATTTGATACATTAGGTCAAATATTACAGACATTACAAATTAATAATGGTCGAATAAAATATTCCTCTAAAGAAAATAATATCCTGAAACCTAATGATTTTGTTTTTGAGAATCAATTTGATAATGATACACTTAGGGATATAGCGCAAATTCTTGAACAAGAAAGTGATACGTCATTTTTATTGCGATGCGATACATTTATCAATACTACAATTTTAGTGCAACATATTCAAAAACAAGGTGAAAATATTAAATTAATTAAAAAGAGATATTATGAAACAATCAGTGATCAAAGTTTGTCAAACACAGATATAGTTACAGGTAAATGTTATTCAAGGCAATATAGTAAATACGTTAAATATGAATATTATTTTAATTATGGTAAACATGATTATAAAAATTATAAAAATAAATACCAATCTACTAAATATGTAACTGAAACGCCAAGCTTTTATTCTTGTTGTGTTAAAGATGACAGTTTTTCTGGTTGTACATTAACGTTTAAAACAGGTTTGTTCAACCGCATAACGGAGGTGATTTATGATGAAAATAATGCGATATTGCGGAAAAGTAAGATTAAAAATGAATTCTATGTTAAACACAAATATTCATCACTCGGCAGAAAAAAGATGAAATCATTTAGCGCTTTAATTCTGTTAGAAATTTCCAATAGGAAAAATTGGGGAACGTATTGATGTCACTCCTGCATTTCATTGACCACCATAGACTTTAACGCTAGAACGGGATCCGAAACAGACAATGTAAATAACTATGACAATGATATAATGAGACGAGCTATGAATTGGGCTAAAAATAGATACAAAGTTGTTGATGGAATTAGTTCTTTTGTTGATGATTGTGCCGTAGAGAAAATAAATCATTCTCCGAATAATTTTTCTAAAACGAGTGATGAAAAACAATCCATAATTGTGATAAAATTAATGATGATATTATATATGTTGGGTTTGCCAAAGTTTTCTTATTCTCAAAAATTAGTAGAAGATTTAGTGGAACCCCAAATGTTAGATAGTTCAAAAATATTTCCCAAATAATTGAATAATCGAATGAAATTTTGTGTGACAATTACAACTCTGTTTTTTTTATTGCTGTTTACAAGTTTTTCTAAAATATCAGCAATTAAAGCTACAAAAGATTGCAACAAGATACTTGATTTTTATAAAGTAAATGGTCCATTTTTTAAGGACTTGGATGTGGAATTCAATAAACCATTGCAATTAGTGAATAATAACTCTTTGTTATTTAAAAATTATGATGACTTGGGGACATTATATTTCAATGAAACTGGATTAAATATTTCAAATTTTATCTATGAGACTTCCGGATTTAGTCATGAATTAAAATTGAGTTACATTGGAGTCTATGAGATAAGCATTAATAAAAATGTGATTTATTATTTGATTACATACAATTTAGATAACTTTATTGGGAGTAATGGTGAAATGCTGGGATTATTGGTCAATCCCAAGAGGAAAACAGTTAAAACCATAACCTATGTATCACTTGGGGATATACATAGCATAGGCGATGCTAACAAAAACGGTAAATTAGATATAATTACGATAAATCATGGGGATGATAATTATTTGATTAACAATTCAACCTATGAATTTACCCTGTTGGAATTTGGTGATGGAAATGAATTGTTGCCTATAAACAAAGGAATTGCAACATACAAAGAATCAGGCCTTTATGTTGATACTTGTATATATACATTTATCAAGTAAATTTCAAAAAAATACCGCGAAGCCCTTCCTTTTCCATCCATTTGAAATAGACCAATTTCAATCAAGTGGTGAAAATCTCATTGATTTGATACTTTGGATATTATAAATAAAAATATATCTTTGATTTGCATGCAAATCAGTAAAAAAAAAGTTGTGACTAAAGTGGCGAAGCTGCGTATTATTAATTTGCGTAATGATTTAAGGTGGCATTTCAAATATTGAAGAAGTAATAAGTTTAAAGATATGATTTATAAAAATATTGTTGGACTTGCTTTTATTCTCACTTTTTTAGTTGGAAACATAGATTTAAATCGAAGTCATACATTTTTGCTAGATGAAATTATTCGAGATTTTAATTTCCGACATAAGTATGATGAAATAATTTTGGATATTGATTCAACACACGATTTTAATTTTGATGCTATTAATGATGTATCTGTGCAATATACTTATCAAGCTGGAACTGGATTGCGAAATCGTCAAGATATATACTTAGTTTCTAAAATACATACATTTAAAGTTGATTCTTTGCTCAGTACTTTGACTAATTTGAGTTTTTATTCGAATAGAAAACTCTGTACCTCTTTTTATTTAGGGACAGGTGGTGGAGATGCATGTTCATTTATCTGGAGAGGGAAGTGGGAGTTAAACCAAAGGTTTAAATTTGAGCCATTTGTTAGTTCTACAAATCCATCTTGGCGTATAACGATCAATAAAGATGGAAAAGATTCCGTGTTTAATACAGCTGGATTGGAAATGGTACCAGATACATCTATCATCCCTAATTTATACCAGGATTTAAAATAAAAAAATATTTTATTCTTTTGTTATTTGCCCTTCAATTTTATTGTAGTGCTCAAACGGAAAAACCTCGCTGTAAATCAGATATTCGAATGAACTATGACAGAAAGAGTGTTTTAGATAGAGTCAGAAATTACAAATTGTATCATCAGAGTATGGCAATATGTGGCATGGGGCAAACCCCGAAGTGTGAGTGCGAATAACCAATGGAATAGTTTAATGGATGATGAATGAATTTAATTTGGGACTAAAAATTGTGAAAATAAAGAAAATTTCAAGAACGTTAAAGTTGTCGATAGCTTTGGCATTTTTATATGCAAGTTTGGGGTGGTATGTCCTGTATTTTGATGGCGGAATGATTCGTGAATCATTAAATTCCGATTATATTTCTGCCGGCGTTAGGGGATTTTTTGATTTTTACATCATTTTCCCTTCACATATTTTTGGTAGCTTTACGTGGTTTGTCTTGTCTGGGGCAAAAGAAGACGGACCGAAAATATTGATTTTGTTAGGGCAAATTATTGGGTTTGTTATCTACACACAATTATTTTATTTGATAATCATAATTACCCAAAGTTTTTTTCGGAAGAGCAAACGAATAGTGGATAAGGAGATGGGAATTTAAGATATTTTCCAGTGGTCATAAGTCATCAACGCCACTCAGGGTTTCGTCTTTTTTTACTTTGTACAGGAATATTCCTTTGTCAATTTTGGGGTTAGTGAAATTATGAATGTTATCTTTACAATTTTATAATCATGAAAAATAGTATCTATGTATTGATTTGTCTATTGTGCTTTTCTTGTGCATCAGCCAAGAAAATGAAAATCCATGTGGATATTAACGCATCTCAATTAGCAAAGAATTTTACAGATTCATTGGTGAATCAAAAAATTGATACCATATTGATATTTACAAAAGGATGTCGTGGCTGTAATACAAAATGGAGATACACAGTTTATGTTTTTTGGAAAGCCCAAGACGCATCAAAGATGATTCGGAAGTTTGATAATTATTTTGGAATTAGAAGTGCATGTAAGATTGAAGATTTAACCCGAGAATTTTTCAAATACGAAAGTGAAATTAGAAAGACTGAATTAACTTCCAGATTTTGGTTGAGTCATTATACTTCGTCCTCTTTACAACTAATAATGAATGGCAATATTCATTATGAAAAAGTAATTCCAGATTATTTAAGAAATGAAGAAAATGAAGAAAAACGACTAATTATTTGGTTGCAGAAAATTGAAAGTGCATTGTATAATCTTGAAAGAGGTTAATTATTTATTTATTGGTTGTAAAACTAACAATAGCAATATTTTAAATTCCTTTGCTCATATTTTATTCTGAATTATATTCCAATAGGTATTTTAATGAAATTCAACTTTAAATTTACAGAAGGGCAAATGATCAAGCTAATTTTATTGGTGTTTTTAATTGTTGGAAATCATCTATTTGGTCAGAGCAATCAACTTGAAAAGGCATTTAAGTTGAAATCGGTAGATCGGTTGAATGAATATCTGGGAGACAGAATTCTAACTTTCAATTGTGATTCAAGTCAAATAAATTCAGATACTTCCAAGATAGTTGTTTGGATATTGAATTTATATAATTCAATTAATCCCAAAGAAAGACTGGTAAATTTGTCAATGGATTCTAGCGTGTTAAAAAAAATCCATGTGATAAAAAAGATGCCCGAAATCAATTTTTCAAAGAGACTATATTACTCAAAGGATGATATTGAGAATTGGGTTAATGAAAAATACTCCAATGATTCTGTTTCAAAGTCCACAACTGTAAGATATAAATGGTTCACAAATCCGGAGAATTTTTATTTGTCAGAATTCTATTCAGAATCAACGAAATCATGTTTCAATTGGAAATTTAACAATTGTTTAAACGCCCAATTTGTTGAATTTTCAAATGAGTTAGAAGATCAAATTAATAATTTTATTTTTTACAACAGTTTTAGTAAAACGTCAATTGAAAAAAGATTGGATTTCATTAATCAACGGCTTATAGTAAGTAAATTACCGTTTCAGGAAAAATATTCAATTTTTGCAAATTCGGATATTCATGAAATTACATTTGATGAATATTTTCATTTTGTAAAAATAAAGTCATCCTGGTTTGGATGCACACAGGAATTGTTGTATCGAATAGATTTTCCCAAGAAACTAGAATATGTTGCAAAAACATATTCTGTATGTTATTGATAAATATGGTTTTGATGGATCAAGCACATGGCAGCGTGAACGTAAACACGGAACCTGCACCTTCCGTGCTCATTACATGGATGCTTTCGTTGTGGGCTTCAATGATGTGTTTGCAAATACTCAATCCTAGGCCACTGCCACCCGT
>JACCDI011432018.1_pt1 | contig 14188 bp, 9 predicted proteins | sample 7442791 | NCBI WGS metagenome assembly JACCDI01 (sample SAMN15323434, study PRJNA562643) | freshwater metagenome | isolation source: river surface water | place: USA:Blue River Watershed | collected 2017-08-15 | reverse complement strand
TGGCCATATAGCATGGTAGCGTTGCTGTGCATACCCAGTTGATGGGCAGTTGCATGGATATCCAACCAACCTGCTGCATCAACCTTATCTGCACAAATCTGCTGACGAACTTCTTCATCAAAAATCTCTGCGCCACCGCCAGGTAATGAATCTAGTCCAGCATCATGCAAGAGTTTCATCCCTTCTGGTCTAGAAAGCTTTGCTTTTCTAAACATATAGTCTAGTTCAACAGCAGTGAATCCTTTAATATGTAAGTCAGGACGATGTGCTTTTATTTTAGTAAGTAGCTCGGCGAAGTAATGTATATCCATTTTTGGATGAACACCACCTACAATATGTACTTCTGTAATAGGCTGCCCATCATATGCCTTTACTTTTTCCAACATCTCATCAATGCTCAATTCCCAACCTTCTTCTCTTTTAGAATACAATCTTGAATAAGAGCAGAACTTACAGGAGAATACACAAACATTGGTCGGTTCAATATGGAAATTGCGGTTGAAATAGGTATAGTTTCCGTGTTTTCTTTCGCGTATAAAATTGGCCATCGCACCTAAAGTAGCTAAGGAGCCTTTTTCAAAAAGCATCAATCCTTCCTCAGGTGTAATTCGAATCTGATTTTCGATTTTTTCTGCAATCGACTGCATGGAGCTGTCTAATCCCGGAAGCTGCATTAGGCTATTCAATTGTCCTGACATCACTGCAATATTTCTGCAAAATTACAGCTTGTTTTTTGATACACCTAAATGAAGTGTGCATTGATTAAGCAATTGCACCAGCTATGCATGCGCACATTAAACAGGCAATTGTTCCACCAATCAAGGCTTTAACGCCTAATTCAGTCAGGTTTTTACGCTGGGAAGGCGCAAGCTGACTAATTCCGCCAATCTGGATACCAATGGAGGCAATGTTTGCAAAACCACAAAGGGCATATGTAGTAATTAAGATTGATTTTGGATCATTGATCAACCCGTCTGCCTTCATCTTCCCAAAAGTGATATAGGCCTGGAATTCGTTAATGATGGTCTTTTCACCCAAGAGTTGGCCAACCGATACCATGTCTTGCTGATTAACCCCAATTACCCAAGCGATAGGAGAGAAAACATAACCCAAGATCATTTGGAAGGATAAGGTTTCATATCTGCCATTGCTGAAATTATTCACAAGCGTATTGATGCCAGTGAATCCTCCTATATAGCCTAATCCAGCATTTAATACATACATTAAAGCTGTGAATACAATTAATATCGCACCTACATTCACTGCCAATTTTAATCCGTCTGTTGTGCCAAGAGAAATTGCATCCAAAGCGTTGTCGCCAAATTTCTCTTTACTCAACACAATCTTTTGGTCGATAGCCTCAGTTTGTGGGAAAAGAATTTTGGAACAAACAATAGCTGCTGGGGCACTCATAATCGACTGACTCAACATGTGTAGCGCAAAGAAATGTTGTTGAGCAGGATCATTTCCACCAAGAAACCCAACATAGGCGGCTAATACAGAACCTGCCGTATTCGCCATACCACCCACCATGATACACAATATTTCACTTCTGTTCATTTTTTCTAAAAAGGGGCGGACCATCAAAGGGGCTTCAGTCTGACCTAAGAAGATATTTGCAGCAGTAGATACACTCTCAGCTCCAGATACTTTTAACTTGCTGAGTAGAAGGGCAAAAAAGTAAACCACTTTTTGTAAAATACCCAGGTAATAAAAAAGAGCTGAAAGGGCAGCAAAAAAGATAATATTGGGTAAAGCCTGAATAGCAAAAGTATATCCCCAACTGCCAGATGCATCAGCCAGGTTTCCAAACATGAACTCAATTCCTTTATGTGCCAAATTTATAAGATCAACAAATCGATCAGATAGCCACTGGATACCAATTCTAAAGAAATTGTATTTTCCATGAGTGAGCACACCAATTGCAAATCCTATCTGTGCAACTATGCCCAATGACACAAGCTTCCAGTTAATGGCTTTGCGGTTATTGCTTAATAGATAACAAATACCAATTAAAACAAACATTCCGAGTAATCCGTGTGCAAGGTTCTCCCACTTTGCTTCCATGTTGGTTTGGTTTGATGGCAATATACAATAATATTTAGGACAAGAAAGAGCGTATTCGTTTTGAAATCAGTAACCACAACTCAGTTATGTCTTGTGAAACATTTAATTTGACAATGGCAAAGCCATAGCAAAAGCTAAATGCTGCTATTTTGATCAGGCTGCTGAATATTAGCGGTAATTGCATGGGTATAAAATAAATACCAACAACAAACAATACAGCCAAGGTTAACGCCAATAGATTTTTAATAGAAAATGGCTGCAGATTGTATATTTTTTTGATGTAAATGAACCTGATAAGGTTGTATAAAATAATCGCAAATAGACTACCGAAGGCAGCCCCGATAATACCATAGGTTTTGGTCAATATGTAGTTGAAGACAATTGAAATAAATACAAAGAACATGTTGGTAAACAGGTCAATTTTCCAATGCTTGGAAAGCTGTAAAATTTGAGAGTTTAACCCTGTTCCAAGATCAATCAATTTGCTTAGTCCCAATACAATCATCAAGATGCTCAAGCCACTATAAGCGGGACCAAGCAGCGCTTGCAAATACGGAATTGCCATAACAACAACACCCATAATGCCCGCTGCAATGATAAGCAAGTTCAGTGCAGTTTTTTTATAGAGTCGGTCTAGCTTTTCTATATCATTGTTCTTCCAGGCGATCGCGATTTGTGGTGTTGCAGCCGAAACCATACTTCTTTGTGGTACATCCATCACTGTAATTAGATAGGTGGCAATGGTGAAAATTGCAGCATCTGCTAGTCCTCCTTGTGATTGTGAGGCAATGATGAGCGTATCGTTGGTCTTGGCTACAATATTTAATACTGCACTTAGAAAATATGCTCCTCCAAATTTGAGCATGATTCCTTTGTAACGGTGGGTGACTTTACTAGGAGAAAAATTGATGCTGAATTCTCCGCTGTTGTAAACAACCCAAATTAGAATTATAACTGGAATAAAATAAAGTGATGCATAGGCTCCAATGAAAATATTAAAGTCGGTCAAGGAACCTATTGCCCAAATGCCGATAAGCACTAGGGTGAGTATACGAAACAAGAACTCTTTTAAGAAATTAGCAATGACCGTCCTTCCAATGATCCAAGCAAACACTTCTAGCATGGAAATTGCGACAAGTGAAATGGTAAGTGGATATACCCATTTAAAATGGGTGACCAAAATAGGAGAGCGGTAGCCAAATTTTTTCAATGCCCATGGTTCAATCAATGGAAATGCCAAATAAATGAACAGGCACATGATTGCTCCAATAACAAAGACCCAGGTTAATAAGTCGTTTTGTTGTTTGGGTAAATGGTGTTTGTAGAAAGGATAGAATTTCATCGCCACTGGTAATGTGCCAGCAGCACAAATAGTGGAAAAGATGAGTGCTATGTCCATCAAGACCCTTGTAAGGCCAAATTGTTCTGGTGTAAAAAACTTAGGGAAGAGAAACAGCACATTTAATGCTCCGATGGCAAAACCGGCATAAATGAAAAGAGATGAGTAAATACTTTGTTTTCTGATTGTTGCCATGTAAGCAGTCGACTATCCTCAAATGTACTTCATTTCAGTTGCTTGTCAGACGATTAGCCACGATTTTGGTACAAGATCTTGCGTATCTGTTGGACCATTTTTGAACCATTGTTTGGGTGCTATTACTTTTTTTCCTTCTCTGGCACTTAGCCATGCCGTCCACCAACTAAAACTGCTGTTGGCTATAATATGGTATTTACACGAAAGCATTGCTTGGAAGTCCTCATACATAGATGAAGTTTCAATTCCGCTTATCAATCTGTATGGTGATGCTAAGTGCAGGTTTTCATTTACCCAATTTGGGTCATCGGTAAATACAAATAATTTTAATTGGGGATGTTGCTCTTGAAGTGCCGCAATTGCAGTTATGTAATAAGCTGATTCAAGTGATGCATAATATTCTGAATAGGGATGTAGTAAATAATCTCCTTTTCTTATATGAATTGAAACGCTTTCAGATGTCTTAATTTCTTCTATTAATGAAAGTACACTGCTGTAATATTCTGGTTTCAGCGTAAATGTCGCTTTCACTTGATCTGCTATAGAAGAAAAATAAAGTTCCGATTGCCAATAGCCTTTCAAATAAACATTTGGTCCGAGCTTATTGAACCCCGACTGATAAGCAAAATGTTTTTCTCTGAAATAATGTTTGAATGGAGGGGGTAATAATGCTTGAAGTGACCTGTTCAGTGTTGATGAAGAATACAACTGATTAATTTCTTCTTGGTTGGCCTCAATAATATTGGTATTGAAATGTGAAAGCCCCAAGTTTCTAGATGTATCGTTGTTTTTAAATTGTATGCTGACTTTTAAAGTTGTTTGGTGCTTTAATGCCAATGATAACCCAGCTGCATATTGAAACAATTGGTTGCCTAATCCGCCATTTAGCTCTGTGATGATCATACGCAACTTATAGGTGAATTAAGAGTTAGTCAATTCAAATATGCCGCACCCATATTCCAAATTGAAGTTCCTGCTTCCCGCTTCACTAAATGGATCTGCATCTTCGATTAACTCCCCAGCATCATTTACATAGGCAAATGATTTAAGTTTTAATTGATGGGAAGAAAAAATATCAAGTAAATAATGGATATCAAAAACACGATGGGCATTAAATTCTATTCGGGGTCTTCCAACAGGCGTTGAAAGATATAGCGTTCCATTATCAGAAAGACAGCTAACCAAGTTTTTGATTCCTTTTTTATGGCCATCTAAATCGATAGGGTCGCCATAACGACCTAAACCAAAATGTTCAATGGCATGCAAACAAGAGAGAGAAGGAGTTTTCTCTGGAAAACTAAATGAATCAGCCATTAAATCGGCTTGCATAAACTTAATGTTTTTGCTTTTGCTTTCTATATGACGGATATCGATGATTTCAATTTCTCTGAAACTAGCAACATGCGCAACAAAACCATCAATTCTAGAGCCTACATCCACATGTCTAGTTGGATTTGCTTCAAATATTTTTCTCGCTACGTATAAGTCCTGGTGGAAATAATGACCTGAAGCAACACCAGCTGAATCATATCGATCAGCCAGTAAAGGATAAAATCCAATTGATTTGAAATCAGTTTGGGCTTCAAACTCTTTCTTGAATTTGTTATAATCACTGACCAACGGAAATGTTCCTTTGAGTCCCATCCTAAACTGATGGGTATTGATTCCAAATTGGGTCAGAAAATGTTTTATTTTTTCGAAGTAGGTCACAGCAAGAAATTAGAATAAAAAAAACCGCCACTAGGTGACGGTTTCAAAAGTACTAAATATGTTTTTTAGATGTGTGATTCTATTTTCTTCACGAAGTTGTGCTTTGGTTGTGCGCCTACAAGCTTGTCAACCACTTGACCATTTTTGATGAAAAGAATAGCCGGAATTGAAGTGATTCCATAATTCATGGAAAGCTGTGGATTGTGGTCAACATTTACTTTACCAATGTTAACACGTCCTTCAAATTCTTTTGATAATTCTTCTACAACAGGACCAATTGCACGGCAAGGACCGCACCACTCTGCCCAGAAATCAATCATTGATAGTTTATCTGAATCTAAAACCTCATTTTGAAAATTGCCGTCTGTAAATTCCTTTGCCATGTATTTTTATTGAAAGTGAATAATCAAGTGAAATGCAAAATTAACTCCATTTTTTAATATTTGGTCATTCCGTCAGCAAACCTTTAAATTGTGTCAACCTGAACATCGATCAATGGGTTCATCTCCAAGAATTCAGTCATTTCGTCATTCATCTCAAAACCCTTTTCAGTCGTTTTCATCTGAACCATCAGCTTCTCAACCTGATCAACCAGTACAACCTTCAGCCTAACCCTTCCAGGGTGTTTTTTGAGGTTCTTCTGTAAAAAATCTACTTGTTCTGGTTGGATGGCACCTGCCTGTAAGGTGAGCTGCACCTGTTTGGTAAATGCCTTTTTTATTGTTTCTAGCAGACATATTTCACTCACCCTGAAATTCCATTCGTTTCTGCTTTCCCATTTCTCATAATTACCCTTCACAAAAATGCAAGTGCCCTGTGTAAAGTAGTTAGAGAAACGGATATATTGATCGCCAAACAACGTAATATCTGTTTTACCGGAAAAGTCTTCAATGGTAATCGTGCCGTATTTTTTTCCAGCCTTTGATATTTTGTGAAGGGAGGAAGTAACCAACCCTGCAATTTTCATGGATTGGGTAGGGTTCTTTTGAATCGTTATCGCACCCTTAAAATCATTGAAATCATTGATTGGGACGATATTGTAGTACTTCAGTTCAAATTTATAGTGATCGAGTGGATGTCCACTTAAGAACATCCCAGTTACTTCTTTTTCTTTGTCCAACAATTCTGTCAGCGACCAATTGGGGCAGTCGGGTATTTTAGGTGCTGGAATTTCTTGCACTAAACTAAGGTCGCCAAACAGGGTATTCTGACTAGAAGTGGATTGATTTTGCCATATGTTTCCATAACGGATAATCTTTTCCAAGCCATTGGTGGTATCACCATCTGGAATATGGAAATACTGGGCTCTATGCAATTCTGGGAAGCAATCGAAACTTCCAGACATAGCTAAGCTTTCTAGTGATTTCTTGTTGACAGTCCGTTGGTTAACGCGTTTAACTAAATCAAAAATTGAAGCAAAAACACCATTCTTCTCTCGTTCTTCAATGATTGATTCTACTGCTGCTTCGCCCACGCCTTTCAATCCACCTAATCCAATCCTGATTTCTCCTTTTTTATTGACGGCAAAACTCTTCAGTGATTCATTGATATCCGGACCAAGAACATCTAATCCCATTCTTTTACATTCCTCCATAAAGAAGGTTATCTTATCAATCGAGCCAGCATGGTTCAAAACCGCGGCCATGTATTCTGAGGGGTAGTGTGATTTTAAATAAGCCGTTTGATAGGCAATGAAAGCATAACAAGTACTATGTGATTTATTGAAAGCATACTGAGCAAATGCTTCCCAATCGGTCCATATTTTTTGTAGTTTGTCTTCAGCAAACCCTTTTGCACTTGCATTGCTGATGAACTGCCCTTTCATTTTGTCCAGAACGGATTTCTGTTTCTTACCCATTGCTTTTCTGAGCACGTCGGCGTCTCCCTTACTGAAGCCTGCCAATTTTTGGGCCAGCAACATCACCTGCTCTTGGTAGACTGTAATACCATAAGACTCTTCAAGGAATTCTTTCATTTCCTCTAAATCGTAGGTAATGGCTTCTCTACCATGTTTACGGTTGATGAAGTTGGGAATATACTCTAGTGGGCCCGGACGATACAAGGCGTTCATTGCAATCAGATCCTCAAACTTATCTGGTTTTAAGTCGCGGAGATATTTTTGCATACCCGGACTCTCAAACTGGAAGGTTCCAATGGTTTCTCCTTTTTGATAAAGATGAAAAGTCTTCTCATCGTCTAAAGGAATCTTTTCTATATCAATTTCAAGACCATAATTCATCTTGATCAACTCAAGTGAAGTCTTGATGATGTTTAATGTTTTTAAACCAAGGAAGTCCATCTTGATAACACCCGCATCTTCAATCACACTTCCTTCGATTTGTGTTACCCACATCGGTGAATCCTTTGCAATACAGACAGGAAGAAGGTCGGTCAAGTCCTGTGGTGCAATGATGATACCTGCAGCATGTATACCGGTATTGCGGACAGATCCTTCAAGAATTTCAGCCTCATGCAATACCTCACTTCGAATGTCGTTCCCTTCATAGATTTCTCTGAGTTTTTTGACATTTTCGATATCATCTGCATTTAGACTCTCTTTCTCCTCTAAACTTTTTTCTCCTTTATAAGGTGCGTGTAATAAACGTTTAAGCGAAATACCTGGTTTTTCCGGCACCAATTTGGCCAGCGCATTGGATTCTGGTAAGGGTAAATCGAGTGTTCTGGCAACATCCTTAATACTCATTTTGGCTGCCATTGTACCATAGGTAATGATTTGGGCAACCTGGTTCTTACCGTATTTATCCACTACATAGTCGATCACTTTCTGCCTTCCTTCATCATCAAAATCTGTATCAATATCCGGCATCGACTTCCTATCTGGATTCAAGAAACGCTCAAAGAGGAGGTTGTATTTAATGGGGTCGATATTGGTAATACCAATGCAATAGGCTACCACGCTTCCGGCGGCAGAACTACGACCAGGACCAATAAATACACCTAAGTCACGACCTGCTTTAATGAAGTCTGATACAATTAGGAAGTAACCAGCAAATCCCATTGTTTTGATGGTGAACAATTCGAAGGCAATGCGCTCCTCAATTTCCGCTGTCATAGTTTCATATCTTCTCTTTGCACCTTCTCTGGTGAGATGCTCTAGATAATCATCCTGAGTGCTGAAATTCTTGGGTACAGGGAAATGGGGTAGTAGGATATCTTTCTTTAAATCCAATACCTCAACCTTGTCTACAATTTCATTGGTATTGTCGATGGCTTCCTGAAGATCATGAAAAGCCTCTGTCATTTCTGCAGTAGTCTTGAAAAAGAATTGATCATTGGGGAATGCAAATCTTCTGTTCTTAAAACTTGCATCATCATCAGAGAACTCTCTTGCAGCAGGAGTTGAAACTTTTTCTCCTGTGTTGATACAGAGTAAAATATCGTGTGCGTTAAAATCTTTTTGGTCAACATAGTGAGAGTCGTTTGATGCAATGACTTTCACGTTGTATTTTTTGGCGAATTTCAACAAGACTTTGTTCACCTTTTCCTGTTCTTCCATTCCATGTCTTTGTAACTCAACATAGAAATCTTCTTGGAAAATATTGAGCCACCATTTGAATTCATTCTCTCCTTCAGCTTCACCTTTTCTCATGATGGTCTGCGGAACCATCGCACCTAAGCAACAGGTAGTGGCTATTAGCCCTTCATGGTATTTATGGATGAGTTCTTTGTCGATTCTTGGATACTTGCTGTACATCCCTTCGATATAGCCCAAAGAAGTCAGTTTGGTCAGGTTTTTATAGCCAATTTCATTCTTGGCTAGTAAAATTTGATGGTGCCTGGGGTCCTTTTCTTCCTTGGAAAATGTTTTCCTATGGCGGTTCTCAGTTATGTAAAATTCACACCCAACGATTGGTTTTACCTTCAAAGGACTATTTTTGTCGTTCGGATCAACCCTGTTTTTGTAGGCCTCGGCCACAAACTGAAAGACACCGAACATGTTGCCGTGATCGGAAATGGCCACAGCAGGCATATTATCATCCATGGCCTTTTTATAAAGCGCAGGGATGCTTGAAGCACCGTCAAGGAGAGAGTATTGTGTATGAACGTGTAAGTGTGAAAACCTTGGCATAAGTAGGAAATTCAAATTTCGTAAATAAACGACAATATATAGGAAGTGGTTTTCCACAGTCCCGATATGCAAAAACCAGCTACATACAAGATATTTTCTAGGCTCGCAAGCGTGCTTTTATTGGCTATGCTCGTTCAATCCTGCTCTCTATTTAAAAAAATGACCTATACCCAAAGGGGTCAGGGTAATGAAGTGTTTTTTGATCAGGTTCAGGTTACCATCAATCCAAATAACAGAGGAAGGTCTACTAGTATAGATCCAGCCATTGGAATGATTGAAGATAGTCAGGGTGCCACAGGCAGTCTTTTCATGGATGATTTCAAAAGCATTGAATATATCTCACCAACTTATTTTCGCTACGCCATTTTGTTGGATATAGAAGTGGAACAACTCTCCAACAAAAAATTGGTTGAATATATTCACCAATGGTGGGCAGTGCCATATCGAATTGGGGGAAGCACAATGTCTGGAATTGATTGTTCTAATTTTGTTAGGGGATTAACCAATTATGCATATGGACTTGACCTACCTCGAACTTCAAGAGAACAAGCGGCCTATTGCAGAGAAATTGAAAGAGAAGAGTTGAAAGAAGGTGATTTGGTTTTCTTCAACACCGGAAGAGGTATTTCACATGTAGGTTTATACATGGCCAACAATAAATTTGTACATGCTTCCACATCCATGGGAGTAGTGATCAGTAGTCTCGATGAACCTTATTGGAAAAGGAGATATGTGAAATCAGGCCGACTAGAACTATCCAACTGATTAGAACAATTCAGTGAATCCTACGTAGAAGTTTTTATCAATATTGACCGACTCTATTTTGTTTTTCGATTTATATTCTTTCCAAGATGTTGTAGGATTGATCCACATGATTTGATTGTTCAATTCAATTCTAACAGGTGCGTTGAAATTAGACAAACAATCTGACCACCTGTATTTTAGTTTGTTTCCATCTCTTTTGAATTCTAAAGTAGGGACTTGTATTTCTCTTAAATACTGGTCAAAGAGTGGTGTTAAATCTTTGCCTACTTTCTCACTCCAGAATTTTTCAACTTCAGCAGAAGTAGTGATTTTATGGTAGAAACGCTGATTCATTTCTCTTAATGCCATTCTGAATTTTTCATCATCGTTGAATAGTTGGCGGACAAAATGAACAAGGTTACCTCCTTTGTAATACATATCGCCTGAACCTTCTTCATTAACGCCATATTTACCTATGATGGGAGATTTGTTCTCAATTAATTTTCTTGTTCCCTGCACATAGGCATCTCCAGCTTCTTTACCATAATGATAGGTAGTGAAGATGGTTTCAGAATAATTGGTAAATCCTTCGTGTACCCACATGTCAGCCACTTCGTTTGAAGTGATGTTGTTGCCAAACCATTCATGTCCGCTTTCATGAATGATGATGAAATCCCATTTCAATCCCCAACCAGAACCGGATAAATCACGACCTCTATAACCATTCTGGTATCCATTGCCATAAGCAACAGCACTCTGGTGTTCCATGCCTAAATGTGGTGACTCTACCAATTTGAATCCATCTTCATAAAAAGGATAGGGGCCAAACCAATGCTCGAAAGCCTTTAACATAGGGGCTACTTGCTTAAATTGAGATTTAGCCTTTTCTACATTGTAATCAAGCACCCAATAATTGCAATCCAATTTTCCTTTTTCACCTGCGTATGTTTCTTCAAATGAAACATATTTACCGATGTAAGGAATGATGTTATAATTGTTGATGGGGTTTTTTACTTCCCATTCCCAAACAGTTTTACCTGGTTCAAAAACTTGTTTAGATTTTAATCTTCCGTTGCCGACTGCCACTAGTGAATCTGATGCGCTGATTTTTAGTGTAGCGCCCATTTCTGGTTCATCACCTTGGTGATCTTTACATGGGAACCAAACGCTGGCACCTAAACCCTGACAAGCAACACTCATCCAAGGACGTCCCATTTTATCTTTTGCAAAGATCCAACCGCCATCCCAAGGTGGTCTTACTGCCACTTGAACTTGCCCGCTGTATTTCAACGCTAATTTTCCTTCTGTACCAACTGCAGGTGCTTTAGGGAATTCGATAAAATAGGCGTTGCCATTTCTTGTAAATGATAATGATTCATCGCCCCAATAAGCTTTTTCTAATTGCATGGGCTGCTGCAGATCTATTTGCATTTTAGTCCCACTGCCCAAAACTTTGACTGTTATATCAACCTTCCCCTGAATAGATTTTTTCTCATAATCGGGCTCAACATAAACTGCATAATGTTGTACATCCCACCATGTCCTGCCTTCCCCCAAAGATCCTCTTAAGGTATCTTGTTGAGTATATGATTTAGCCTGGCTTTGTAATTGTGCATTAACGCTGCTACCTATGAGTAAAGCAATTACAATAAGAAAGAATCTTGTCATGGTTATGAGATATGAATTATTCTTGATCTTTTTTCTTCATTTTATCTTTGAAAGCTTTTTCAAACTTCTCAAGTTTTGGACGAATTACAAAATAGCAATAAGGTTGGTTCCCATTTCTATTGTAATAATCCTGGTGGTAATTTTCAGCCACATAAAAGTTTTTAAAAGGCTCGATGGCAGTTACAATTTTATCATTGAAAGCACCACTTTCATCTAATTTTTTCTTGTAATATTCTGCACGTTCTTTTTGGTGGTCGTTGTGGTAAAAGACAACACTTCTGTATTGTGGTCCAACGTCATTACCCTGACGGTTCAAGGTGGTGGGATCATGTGTCTGCCAGAAAATTTCTAATATTTCATCGATGGTTACTTGTGTAGTATCAAACTCTACTTGTAAAACTTCAGCATGACCTGTAGTTTTTTCGCATACTTCTTCATAAGTAGGATTTTCTACATGTCCACCACTATACCCACTCGTAACTTTGGTCACACCATTTACTTGTTGAAAAATAGCTTCAGTACACCAGAAGCATCCATTTCCAAGGGTAATAATTTCAGTATGCATTGATTTCGATTTAGTTTGTGGAGTGACAGGGATTTGTTTTTTTGATTTTTGCTGGGCACAGGCGGTTAGAAAAAACAGCGAGGCCATCAGCAGATGAATGGTTTTCTTCATTTGTACCTTTTTATTCTTGCTCTAAGTTAAATCTAATTGGGTTTGCCAGTGATTTTAGGACTATTTTTGCGCTCAGTTTAGCATTGGTTTAACATGAAGTTATATCCTGAATCGGCATATATACAATTAGAATTTGACAAGGTGAGGGCGCTTTTAGTGGAGCTGACCAGGACTTCTTATGGAAAGCAAAAAGCGGAAACCTTAAGAATTCATACCAAGAAACAATTCATTGATCAAGAGCTCAGGCAATCATACCAATATTTACAATTGCTTGTATCGGGTCAAACATTTCAACACGACCAAATATTTAACCTCTCCAAGGAGTTAAAATTATTATCCATACCAGGTGCAGTTTTGACAGGTGAAGTCTTTATCCTATTCCGCAATTTGGCTGAAAACATAAAAGGAATTTTCAGGTGGTTTGATGATGAGCGGATGTATAACTTCAATTCACTTTTTGATGTAATCAAGGTTACTCGTTTTGAGAAATCAATTACTGAAGAGATTAATCGTGTAATAGGAGATGATGCTAGAGTAGTAGATACTGCTTCTGATGATTTAGCCAGAATTAGAATGGCTTTGTACAGAAAAAGAAATGAACAACGTCGATCGTTTGAGAAGATTCTCAATAAAATGCAAAAAGCAGGCTATACGGCTGATATTGAAGAATCATTTTTGAATGGTAGAAGGGTATTGGCTGTGTATGCTGAGCACAAGCGTATAGTGAAAGGGATTTTGCATGGGGAGAGTGATACAAGAAGAACATCTTTCATAGAGCCTGAGGAGACTATTGAAATCAACAATGAAATCTTTTCTTTAGAAAATGATGAACGTGATGAAGAGTATCGTATTCTAAAAGAATTAACAGCTCGACTATCCGTTCAAAGTCCCTTGTTGAAACAATACATGGAAGTATTGGGAGAATTTGACTTCATAAGAGCCAAGGCTAAATTGGCGTTGCAGATGGATGCTCATCTTCCTCAAGTAGTAGATAGCTCTGGTATTAAACTGGTTAAAGCTTATCACCCCTTGTTATTACTCTATAACAAGAAATTAAATAAACCAGTAATTCCGCTTGATCTTGTTTTAGATGAGAGAAATAGGATTTTATTGATATCTGGACCCAATGCTGGTGGTAAAACAGTATGTTTAAAAACTACTGGGTTATTACAAATGATGGTGCAGTCCGGTCTTCTCGTACCTGCGCATCCAGAATCAAGTTTTGGTATTTACAAGCAGCTCATGATCCATATTGGAGATACCCAAAGTATCGAATTTGAATTGAGTACTTATAGCTCACATCTTAAGAACATGAAACATTTCATGGAAGATGCCAATGGAAGAACATTGTTCTTTATTGATGAGTTGGGAAGTGGTAGTGATCCTAATCTCGGTGGTGCGTTTGCTGAAGTTTTTCTAGAGCAATTGATTAAGCGCCATGCATTCGGTATTGTTACCACCCATTACTTGAACCTTAAAGTAATGGCGAGTAAAACGCCTGGCATCATCAATGGTGCGATGGCATTTGATGAGAAAAGCTTGCTCCCTATGTACAAGCTTAATGTAGGTAAGCCTGGTAGCTCATACACATTTGCAATTGCCGAGCGAATTGGACTTTCAAAAGATTTAATTGACAGAGCAAAGCAATTGGTTGATGAAAATCATTTCACACTTGATAAACTCCTCAACCGCACAGAAC
>JACCDI011331749.1_pt1 | contig 14191 bp, 9 predicted proteins | sample 7442791 | NCBI WGS metagenome assembly JACCDI01 (sample SAMN15323434, study PRJNA562643) | freshwater metagenome | isolation source: river surface water | place: USA:Blue River Watershed | collected 2017-08-15 | reverse complement strand
GTCCCTGTTGCTGTCCCTGTTGCTGTCCCTGTTGCTGTCGCTGTCGCTGTCCCTGTTGCTGTCCCTGTCCCTGTCCCTGTCCCTGTCGCTGTCCCTGTCCCTGTCCCTGTCCCTGTCCCTGTCCCTGTCGCTGTCGCTGTCGCTGTCGCTGTCGCCGTCGCTGTCCCTGTCCCTGTCGCTGTCGCTGTTGCTGTCGCTGTCGCTGTTGCTGTCCCTGTCCGTGTTGCTGTCGCTGTCGCTGTTGCTGTCGCTGTCGCTGTCGCTGTCGCTGTCGCTGTCGCTGTCGCTGTCGCTGTCTCTGACCACAGTGGCTGGTGTAAGTGAGATGACTGTTGGGTGCATCAATGACTTTCCTGTGTTTTTGATGCCCTTTGTTAAAGTATTTTAAGTTGAAATTTACATTAGTTTTATGTCAGAAGACCTAGATGTAGTGGTGATGAGGATGGTAATTGGGGCAAGTCTTTTGAGAATTTTTTTTAGTGTGTTGGTCAAGATTTGCAAAGTTTGATGAGATGCTATAAGATAAATAAGATTGCTCATGTTCCAATATTTCACTGCATAATAAATTTTAATAGCTTCTTGAGACTATTTTGATGATTTTTCTATGTTACCACAAATGTTACTTGGTAACAGTAATTTGCCCTGAAAAATGTTGCTACCTTTTGAGGTAATTCCGCACTGTTTTTGGATACTAGGTAATACCCATGGTAAGAGTGATTTTCCCCTAAAATGTGGTAATGAAAAATGGAAACAAACAACCTAGCAGGGACTGGATAATGTCAACATTATCTTGACAACTTTTGTATCTTCTCCAAAACTTGGGAAGAACATATAATGGTGCTTGAACAAATCTCTCCAGTCTTGAAGCAAATGGCTTTACTGTTAACCCCCTCAAGTATGACTAGGCCATCCAAGAAACTAGATTGCTTGGATATTGGTTAACACAAACTGGCCTCAAGCCATGGAAGAAATGCATTTCTGCTATCCTTGAGGAAGAACTACATAACACATAAAAGAAATGTGCAGCTTCTTTGGTGCTGCCAATATTGACTGGCTTATTTGGTCAAACCAAAACACATTTACTGCAAGCTTTATCTGAAAAATCTGGTAAAAAACCTTTCATTGGACTCTAGAAATGGATCGTGCATTCATCATCATGAAAACAATCCAGCCTGTGGATGACCACATGACTTACCCCAACCATTATATATCTTCCCACATATATTGATGCTTCTGACTACCAAATGGGAGCTGGAATCATCCAACAAAAATGACCTGTTGTGCATTGGCTTCATAAATTGCCTGACACTTGACCAAATTACAATACTATGGAGAATGAACTCCCTTCCATTCTCATGGTCCTCAAAGAGTTTTGCTCCATTCTTCTAGGAACAGATTTTTCACATACAATGATCACAAAAACCTAACACTTGCCAATTAACTGCTGGCAAATCTAACAAAGGCATTTGTACATGGAAGAGTATGACTTCACAATCCTCTATCACACTGGCAAGAAAATTTCATTACCAATCCTTTTTCACATCTCCCACAACATGATGTGTTGCCCATTTCAGAGGGGAACATGTTCCTGTTGTCCTCTTTGACTTCACTCCCAAAGGCCTTGACATCAGCAATGATCCTGATCTTCTTGAGTTCTTCCTCAACTTACCCTTATCTGATGTTGCAGTGAATAACCCTGTTGACCTAGAATGGATACAGACCCAATCAAACATGGGCATTGAGCTTGCTACAAAAGTCACTTAATGCCCTGATCAATATTTTAATAATTTTATTGATGGTGTCATTATGGTGTGTTATAACCCCCCCCCCCAAACAAGGATTGTCTGGCACAATTGATAATTGAACTGACTGAAGAATTTGAAAAATCCTTATCAAGTGGTATCACACAATCCTGGCACATCCTGGCTGCATATGGTCCTGTATGACAGTACAATCCAATGCTATCATCTAGACATAACAAAACTTGTTCTTCATGACTTCATAACCCTCATGAACCCAACTGAGATTTAGCTTGAAATAGACCAAAGTTTAAAATTTTTAAAGAATGGGAAGTTTTCTTACTTACAGAAACCAAAACAAAAATAATGTGCACACAATGAAAAATTCCTTGTACTATTTAATACAAAACTGAATGTATTTTGTATCATTTTTGGGATTTTTTGCTGTTTTCTTTTCCATTTAAGTCTGCATTTTATTGGGACAATAAATTTGTTTGGCTTTCATTCCTTCAAATTAGTGGTCATGATCCAAAATTTTCCTAATTCCAAAATAACATAAATCCAAATATTTCAAAAATTGATTATGTTGTGATTGCCGTACTATAAATAAATTATGATCAAAGACTTTATATTTGAATCAGGTAGCATCAATTTAATGATGCTAATCTGAAATATTTATTTTTGCTTTTGTCATCATTCCATTCAACCAATGTTGATAAATTGGAAAATGAATCAAAGAAAAATTTTACAATCATTATAGGGTCCAGTTTACTTTCCAGCGCAGCAAACAAGAGACAAAGATAATTATTTTTTGTCTATGGAAAATTGTTCAATAGCATGGTTGAACAATTTGTAATGGAACATACTAAAACAATTGAGAAAATGCATATACTCAACAACATTAACACAAAACAAGAAACATTCTACTATCATCAAATTTCCACCAGAAATAAGATAGTAGTTACCATTATTTATTCATCATGACAAGGTTGAACTTCCTCCTTCTTTGTATGGCAAAGCAAATAAATTTCATGATAATAATATGATGGCTGCAAATCATATCATAGTTTTTGGCAATAAAGAAAATATAAACAAAAAAAATACAATCCTAATCTTTTTGGAGCAAATATCTCAATTTTTTTCAATCATAAAAAGAAATTGAATAAAGTATTGATATAGGTCTGAAACACTTATTTTCTAAATAAGATGAATCAAACTGAAGGTATTTTTAAAGATGTGATGAATCACTATTAGTTTATTGATTTTTTCAATTTGAAACTATGTGTTTGTTTGTTTGAATTGCTTGCTAAAAAACAAAATTATGATTCTGTCACTATGGTGTGGCATTTTATGGTCTATTAATATATAATCTTGACATTTGTGGCAAATAATCTAAAATTTCATTCAACAATCTCCATTCTCATCACTTTAATCTCCAAAATATTCCAAGTTTTAGATGAAATAACTGGTTCATAGTGCAAATTAATCATAGTTTCTCAGTATGGTTGTATTCCAGCTATTGATAGGGATAAATTCCTTGATATTCAATTTTCATTCTTTTTACTCAACTAAACCTATCATTCATTAAAATCTACCCACCTGTTTACAATTATTATGATCAAGAACAGTCCACAGGATAAATATGTCTTCTTTGTTATGGTATCTCAAAGTATATCAAATAATTCATAAAGTAGATCTGAAAAGGAATACCTGCTTTGTTGTATTTGTGGTAATATTATAGCAAACCAATGCATGTACGTGTTTCATCTAAAGTGACAAATTGAGACCAGAATGCATTTTATCTTGACTGGCCTTTTCCTTTTAAGGTATGAAAGCATTTTGCCAACTTTTCCCCATGATTAAATCCATTACTTTTCCCAAGGATGTAGTACTTTGTCAAAAAAGTATGCAAATTGGTCCTTTTCTATTCCAAAACATATTGGAGCCCATTTGTTGCACAAAAGGTGTTGAATGTGGCACAATCAGATTGGATTTATTGCATCACTGTTGACAAATCAGTAGAAAAATTACTGAGACTTACTGTTGTTTAAACAAAGCAGTGAAGTTTTATTACATAACATAAGTCATTTTTTACATTTGAAAGAGTACAAAGAGGTAACATAATCAAAATCAATTTTAAAATATTGAACTAATATAGTAAGAGTAAATTGGTATGTCAGTAAGTAGAGCATGGGTCAAGAATGAGTACATAACATAGACAGCATTGTACGTTTGTAATCTGAATGTTAGTCAAATGATAATGGCTTGGTAAAGAAATTTTAGCAATAATAATATTATTTTTTGAAAGCACACAACTTGACAAACTATCACCAATAATATTGGTAAGATTTAACTATCACCAATAATAACTGTGATGGTAATCTGTCACCAATAATGCAGTTAAATACTACAGAAAAAATGAATTTGTTAATTCATGAGGCCAATAAAGACAACAATACAAAATAATTATCTCATTTCCTTCTAATAGACAGAGTCATAACAATCTTTCATGCATGGTAGAACCTATAAAAATATGTAATTTTGGTATTTACACCCCATCCTCTGACACAACCACCATGCAAGTAGGAGACACTCCTTTTTGGCCAATCTTATGACATAGCACAAAAAATAGAGTAAAAATGAACAATCAGCCTCACTCACTCACAACAAAGGCCCATTCCTTGTCCAAATATCTCTCAACTTAACCACATCACCTTCTTTGTTCAAAGAGGAAGAAATGCAAGCAAGGAGACCTCCCAACTCACTTTTAGATGAGATATAGCCAACCTCACAACACAACAAAAAGTAAAAAATCAACTATCAGCCACATAAATTCTCATCACATGTTCACTTCTTTGCTATATCTCTCCAAAAAATGCCAAAGGATAATACATCACCTCCTCTGATGATAGGGGATTTCCAACTTGGGTTTTGGAGTTCATGGATGGCACAGGCAGCTTCTTGAGGTTTTAGGTGTTGTTGCACTGGGTCTACCCATCACCCCCTCTATCGTTGCTTCCTCTACCGCTAGCATACTTAGGATCCTCCATTTATAAAAATCATGTATCCCTTCAGCTCTGCATTCATCAACTTCTTGATGGCCTCTTTGGAAGCAGAGTGTCTGACTAGGCTCATGCAATCTGTGCTCACATCTAGGCTCATGCACAAAAACTTCATTTTTGGCTGTGGTGCCAAGATGTTAGAGATGCTAAAGATGCTAGAGATGCTAGAGATGCTAGAGATGTGAACCAAGTTTGAATTAATCACTTTTCCCTAACCCATCGGAAATATCTTAGAGGCCCTAGATCCACAAAACCCTAGTATTTTGGGGCCCCAAGCCCAAAATCCTAGGGTTTTGCTCGAACATAAATCAAGTGTTTGTTGGTACAATTTTAAGCTTGTCGCTGGAGTTGCAAACCATTTGAGAAGCTTGCATCTAAAATGGCGTGCCATTTTTTCGCTATCTGAAGTCTTAAAAAAATTTTAATTCCTACCATTGTACTCATACATCAAAGTGAGCCTAGATGTGAGCGGAGATCGCGTGAGCCTTGTCAGACAACCTTCTTGGAAGACTAAAGAAAAGGCGAGGTCACTGTCAGTTGATAACGAGTTGAAGTACTCGCTGGAAATTTTGTTGACGTCAGTTTGTCCCGGTTCTGTAGAGAGATGATTTCGCATACTACTACTACTACCTTATAAGAATATTTCGATTTTGTAGTGTCAGAAGAAAGAAGGTACCTTGTACATGCAATAGTACGAAACTAGGATACACAAAGGTAAACGGAATAGAATTATTTTGAAAAATGTCAGCTTTGCAGTTTTCATATTAAGTAAGATTGTAAATAAAAACAGGTAGATAATTTGGTACAAAACGACCATTATTCTTTGAGACTAGGACCGTTTCAAAAAATTCGTTCCACGGTATTCAACTGTGTCGTATAATGTCTCAATCACGTCATCGCAGAAAAAGGAGCCTGGCGTGATCGCAAGATAACTTCTTCTCAAATAATGTGAGGGATATTCAATTGTATGGTACGATTAAAAAAAATTGAAACTGTATTATTCCTCGACTTGTGCAACATTCGTTTTCACATCACTCTTTCCACAGGAAAAGGTAGATGTTCCTCACAACTATTGAGACATTGGACCCTTGGCCCGTCTCTAATAAATGCAATATATGAGGGAGTAAGATACACTTGTTGTAAGTAAGAAAACAACAGACGCTTTAAAATCGGGATTTATTTTGAATTATTGTTGTTATTAACCTCTTGAAACACACAATCACATTTTACTAAAAACCTAGGTCTCTATGCTGAGTTTTTAAAAAACCGTCTTAAGAAAGTGAAAACTCTCAGCCACTACAGGCCGAGTATTTCAAGACTGTCGAATTCATCCTTTGATATTTGACATCCTCTGATACATGCGTTTTGAACTCAAAATTGGGATTTCCTAAAAATTCTTTTGAGAGGCACAAGTTTAATACAGGTTTTTGCTGATGTGTTACATCACAAGAAAAACCCGTCATTGCCCTGATTTGCACCCTGTGTCTTTTCACCTACTTAATTCATATTCATGTCTGACTATGAAAATCTCTGACCCAACAAACTTGTTAAGCTCAACATTCTCTTTCCAATGCACTAAGTTAGCTTACATAAGCCCTTCTAGAAGCTGAGATACAGCTTGGTGAAGGTCAGGGTAACAAAAAAATGAAAAATCCAAAATCCACAAAATTGTCACTCCTTTTAACAACTGGTCATTAACTTTCTCCTTTTTGTGCAACATTAATAATTCCAACTCTTTATGAACTAAACTAAAATATTTATTAATCTTAAGGCTATCCTTCCTCTTTTGCAACCATGATCACACAATTGTTGAATGGGTCACAAAAGCAGTGGACTTATTTCTCCACGGCATCCATCCCCACAAAAAATATTATCTCTTTTTCATGTCACAGGATGTTACAAGAAAAAAAGAGAGATTTTTTGATGATTCAACGGGTTGTTGTGCATGAAAAAATAAATCCTACATAGAAATGGTACAAAATTCTACAAAAAATGTAACACATGTGCAAAAACCCATATTAAACTTATAACAAATCAAAACATAATTATGATTCCTGAATGTGTGATCCTTCAAATCAGTTGCATGAATATATTTTTCTCACAAAAAATAACAAACTCTTCACATCAACAAGATGCACAACTTAAGTATAGCAATTCAATGCATTTTCTCTGACCACAATCATTGTCTTGTAAATAAGTATTTTTGCTATTTCCTGGGAATTCAAAAAACATATCCAGGCCAAGAATCATGTCTCCCAACAGTGTTCAATTGAGTTACACACTAAATATACCAAGAAGTTCCATGAAACGCATTGTTGGTGTGGTTATTGTATCTCGCGTTGTATCACTGAGTTAATTTGCATACTTAGTTCTGATGCAAATGGAAGATATACCAGATTACATTATGCAAATGGGAATGTAATTAATCAACTTGATGTATGCTGCCTTCAACACTACAAAGTGCTACACATTCAAGTAATCATCTGAGACAAAAACTGTGAAGTATATTGAAAAACGTCCAAATCCATTTGCATTGGAAATATCTAACTCTCAAAATTGAAGACATTACAAAATCTTGATATTTGTTTCATTGAATCGGATGTAATCAATTGACACCATGTACCAATGACATCCACAACTTTCACTGGGAACACACTAACAAAATGAAGTACCCCAAATGGTAAATACCATCAAAAGGTGAAAAATAAAATAACAAATGAGTAATAGGTAATCAAAGTTTAACTTGATGAGCAGATGTATTTTTAATCTTGATTTTGTTTTCAAAATCTCTTGCTTCATTCAGTAGACAAACCATAATTGTAAAAATTTCTTGTTGATGATTTCTGAAAGGGTTAGCACAAAGGGTTCTTTTTGATGGTTGATCTATTTCAACAAATATGATTAATTTTTTTAAATAATCTATTGTAAAAAATGATGGGCATACATTTAATATTGCTCTGTTGAATTTATGTTCTTTGCAATATTTTTTATAATTCTTACAGACAAAATATTGATTACAGTATTCATTATCAAAAACCAAACATTTCCATACCAGAAAAGACATAATGACCATTTGCTGTTGTGGAATATCTATATGTAGATAGTCTTCCATAGAATTGCTGAACACATCTTCAAGAACTCATGTGGTCATTTGTGTATATTCATCACATCAAGGAATAAAAGAAACCCTTGTTAAGAATGCAACATTGATAATCTTGTCATTATTATAATTGAGGCAGACTTGATCAAACCATCCATGTTCCCCCAATACCATTGTCAATTCGATTTGATCAATTTTTGTGAATATCATTCTTACCACATGATCTATAGCAGGGACTCAGACTTTTTTGCTTTTTTCCACAAATTTCAATGAGATTTTGATGCCCAGTTTGGATGCAATAGTGGATTGATGACATATGTGGGTCTTCTTTACCATTCTCATCTTGGACAATGAATTGTATTAGGAACTAGGGTGCATCCATTTTTATGAATTTGTTTATCTCATTCAAATGACCATTGAAAACGTTGGAATTTCATTTATTGGCTTCCATAAAAATGCAAGTTTGATTTTGGCTTCACTGTTGTCATTGAGTTCTGGAACCAACTCACTTTAATCCCAATGCAAATGGCACAATCAACCCAGTGACCATATTTCCAGGGGCCTTGTTTGTACCTTTAACAAACTGATTGTTTGATATGAAAGTCATTGCACTATCAATCTCAGGTAGTTTTTCTAAAGTATCAAGATAATACAAATACCTCCATATTCTGTCCAATCTTGTTGTTGGGATGCTGTTACTGAGGCCAAATGATACATGCATGCAATCATTCACCCACACAGTCATAAACTTGGCAAAATGGTTTACAGTGTACTTATGGACTCCACCTATTGTATTTTCTCACAGCTTTTTGTAAGTTTAGATGTTTTCCATAGAGTCATGACATTAATTACCTTCCAGTTATCAATTTTGAGGAGTGGTCAGATTCTGGCTTCTGCCATTTTTTTGCATTCAACATGATCCAACATCAGATAATATCCCATCAAGCACAATCAGATTCTTTACACACATGAAATATTGTTATTAAGAGCTAACACTAGACTTCCAAATTGTTTTTGTGTCTAGATTTATTTTCTACATACATAAAAAATACTAGATTGAAGTGCACAAAGTGACATACAAAATTTCCCTACAGACACAAAAATATCTACATCAAAGTATACAAATTAGAACAGAGTTGTCACAAGAACTAGCATTCATATGTTGACACATGTGGTACATCACTTTGTGCTACACATGTATAAAAGTGACCACTTATGGAACAGATAATACAGTAAAATTAATTGCCAATGGAAACACACACCCACAGAGATGTGTTTCATGCCTCCAAGAGTGTGCCAATCCTAGGTCAATTATAATATTATTCATAAAATATTTGCCCACATATTTAGTGCTGTAGTAACTTGCGGCATATGACTTCAAGAAAGATAAAAACTTCAACAATAAGTAACTATCACACACCTTTCCAACTTTGATTCCACATTTCCAAATTGGTGCATCCAGCCAGTAATGTTGATACTCCCTGTAAACCAGCTGTTGAACTGCTCCACATATGACAGAGACAAAAATAGCTCAAATGCTAAGTATTCTAGAAAAGAATATGCATCCCTGAAACAAAAAATAGCCAAAATGTGAATGCCAGTTCCACTTAGGAATATTTCTCCCATCTTTTACTTTTGGATCGAGGATACAGACTAGACAACCCCAAACATAATTGCCAAGAAGGTCACAAGGAGTAACCTTGGTCTAGGTGACCAGAGAGACAGTTGGGAATGCAATTGCAAAGCAAAACAGCATGTTTCACATCAAAACCCATCTGTGCAAGATTATAAGTGCCATAATTGCCTCAGTGGAAAGAAACTTGAACTATACAGGACCTTTTCATTTAAATAATGTTTTGCTTGACCACTCAGAATCAGCATTTTAATGACATACATAAACTCCACAAAATGACTGCGCCTGGAACTCATTCTTGCAGTCCTTAACAATTGTTCAGCGATGAAAATACCCTTGCAACTATGCAGGTAATGAGTTTCAGCAGCAGCCAACTCCTATGACCATTGTTTCCCAGATAAGACCAGTAGCAGCATCATGAAAAATTATGACACTATGAAATTGACTGTGGGGCACCTATATATCAAAACCTTAGAGCAATCTGTCAGGAGTGCAGACATTGTATTGGTCAGCAGAAACAAATTCTTCGGCTTCATAGGTATCTCAAGACAGACCTCCCTGTTGAACTTGTTGAGCCATGGTTGGGTGATTTGCTTTAGACACAAGGCATCTAGAAAAAGCCAATTGACAGGATTGACAAAGAGGAGGTGGCCTGAGATCTGGAGTAGACTTAAAAATAGGGGTGATGAAAGAATGGATTTCATGGTAAACACCAGAAGATTCATTAGTTTACATAGGTTACATGAGCTCATGGATACAACACATTCTGATCCTTTCTAAAGTCCAGATCAACTTGAATTGGAGGTAGTACCAATACAAGGGCAACAGATCTTGGAGTAGGTAGAAATTTTATGGTCAAATATTATGTTGTTCCACCAAGAAAGGAATCTGTGAAATGATGATGTATTACAAGACAACAGAGTAGGGTTCACACTTCCCAAAAATTGTCCTGTAATTTAAAATTTAAATAGAGCAGTCTAACTAAAATAATTCACAATTCTGAGGAAACAATAATCTAATTTAGAATTAACTTATCAAATCAAATAACGGCTCTTGAAATCCGTAATATACTTCAAAGTACACATGTTGATGGACTTCTGGAGGATCAACCACCAACAAAATCAAACTAATCAAAATCAACGTGAAGAGCGGTGAACCGAGCAATTTCAGTAATTCAATTCAAATGCAGTTGAGCAATTCAAATTCAAAATCAAAAGGCATTTGAACATTAAGAGCAATTAAAATAAATAACAATGACTAGCACTCATAGGAATGATGACAAGATGCAAGTTTTGGATGAAACGGCAGTGACTCAGGTGGCTTACCCAGCTGAAAGGTTACTCGTGGAAGCGGGGATTTGCTACATGACCAAAGAACAGCAGAACGCATTTTTTGAGCAAGTGCAGCTTGCCATGGGATGAGCCGGTTACAGGCAACCAAGTGGAGACATAGAAAGCCAGAGAACCATCTGGTTGAGGCCATCACCCGTATTTACCAGTAGGCCAGAACTAATGCAAATGCACCAAATTGGCACAAATTCAAACTTTTAAAATTTTCGAAACTACACTAGTGGGCTGCCACCACCCCCTGTTTCACGGGTGTTCACACATGCAGACACACAGGCTGCAACACCCACTCTTGACAATTGGACCCCAATGTCCAACAACAGCAGAACTACACAGGACTTTCTTAGATGTAAAGATGTGGATGTCCCAGAATCTGGAATTGGGTCAGGTATGACAAGTTAGCACAGTAAAGTGGTGTACTCAGCCAAAGCCATCAAGTTGTTGATTCCAAAGCTCAAGAAGGATGATTTCGAGTCATATATAGTGTGGAATCGCAAATTTACTGCAAACCTTGTTTTTATTAACCTATCACATGTTATTAATGCAAATTATATGTCACAGGCCCTGCCACCAACCCAAGCTGAGGTGATGAATCTACCAAGAAACCACTACTTGTCAGTACTGGTATGTGAGAATGACCAAGTCATGGCATTTTTCAACAAGGCAAGACTAGACAATGATGCTGCTATTGTACTGGAGGAGGCAAAAGTAGAGGGGTATGAAGAACTAGGGCTGGCATACATATGTCACAATATATGTTCTATAGCAAGTCAACTGAGATCAAGCTGAAAGCTGAATTATGCAGCATCAAATTAGCAAAGGGAGCAAACCCAGTCAACCTTCAAGAAGACATATAATATATTAAGGCCAAGTTTCTATATGCAGGACTACCATGTCCACACAGTGATATCACTGGTACAACAATGAAGGTTGGTGGTAGAGTACCAGGCAGCCATCAATAATGCAAACATCAAGTGCAAGATACATGGTATCACCCTAAGTATGGAGCTACTCATAGCTGAAGCACAGAGAATGTACAAAATTCGCGGGCTCAGACAAGATGCATGTGCAGATCAGAAGAAGATGGAAGTAGTGGCTGCAACTGCAAGTACTGGTGGTGATTGTAAATGTTTCAAGTGCGGACAAACTGGACATGTCAAGAAGGACTATCCAAAGAAAGGCAAAGGCAGGAACAACATTAGCAACAGTAGCAGTGACAGTAATAATGCAAATAATGAGGAATGTCAACTATGCGTATGGAAGGGTCACAAGATAGCAACTTGTTGGGAGAAACTAGATAATTTGTTGAAGCAACCTGACAGGTATAAGCGCAAGCTGTTTTTAGATGAAATCAAGAAGCGTATTGCTGATGCAAGTACAGGAAAAAATGAAGTACAAGCAGCTTGCATGGATGTGGATGACATCAATATAGAAGATATCAAGTTCACATGTACCACAACATCACTATCACTGACAGAGACTGTAGGTGCAAGTATTTCACTTAACAGCAGGAGTCAGAAGTTGTTGAAGCATTGCGACATCTGGATTGGTGACACAAGTGCCACCCAACACTCTACATTCAGTTCATTAGGGGGCATTAACAAACATGAATGCAATATGAAGACCAAAGGACGAATGGGAACTGCAACCAATAGTTTGGTTCTGATGGATTTTTGAGTTATGCTATGCAATGTACGTGGTAAAAGCTATGGCAAGGCACTACTGAAGGATGTTAAAGTCAACCCCAACTTCAATTATGATCTTCTCAGCATCAATTGATTACTGAAGGATGGATTCAACCTATTGGGGAACAGTGACTCTCTGGCACTTATTCAACTCAACAACAAGACGTCTATAGTATTTGATGTTAAAATACATACAGACAGTAGTTCCTACTGGCAGGATATGTGAAGCATAACATACCTGGGGAGATTGCAGTAGCAGCAAAAGATGACTCAACAACACTCAGCCCCAACAAATCACACCATCTATGTGGACACCAAAGTGAGAATAGGACTTGGGAGATTGCTAAGGAATTGGGTATTGCACTCACCAAGGGACCTATGGAAGTATGCAATCACGTGCTATTGCAAAAGCAAAGCAGAAAAGTGCCACTCGTGAATCAACAGAATGCAGCAAAAGTCCTACCGACAATGAAAAAGTCTACTCAGACCTATCTTTTGTATACAGTTCCAACAAGAAATGTGCCTATACGAATGTTTGGCATCTCATGGTGGACAGTGCTACAGGGTATGATACTGACAGTTTTTATAAGGCCAATGGCAGTTTCATTGAACCAGTGTGCAGGCAACTCCAAAAATGGAAGAACAATGGAAAAGAGGCTAAAATTATTTGGCAAGATAATGCAGGCAAAAACAAACTTTTTGAAGAAAGAGCAGGCAGTTCAGATTGGAAACTTGGCACAAAATTTGAATACACTACTTGAGCTACCCCAGAGCATAACAGCGTAGTTGAATTGGGCTTTGCTGCATGTGCCCAATTGACAAGAGCAATATTCAATGATGCTAATATGGATGCAGATTGCCGGACCCAACTGGCAAAAGAATGTCTCAATTTGGCTAATAAATATTGCAATCTGGCCATGATTGAATATCAGTATAAGTGGATGACTAGATATGAAGCAGCTGGATTGGAATTACCATCATGGACCAAGAATCTGAAAGCATTTGGCAAGGCCCTTAGTTGGAAATGTTGTCAATATGTTGCCGACATGTCGTAATGTCGGCCAGATGTCAAAATTTTTTGAAATTGACACGAATGTCCACGACACGGAGAAATTTTTTATTCTGAGTCACGTGTCTGTGGCATGTCGTGGTCACAAATCGTGAGTGACTGTGGACTTGCTGACAAAAAAATATATCTTTGGAGAAAATATTTTTTTGACGCACAAAAGATATCAAATAAGTAGAGTATTTATCTGCTAAGTAAAAATAGTAAGAAAAAAAATATTTAACTGATTTTTAATTAATATTACGTATTTTTTAAGTATCGTACAATAATAAAATATTTTTTTACTATAAATTTTTTTGGTGTCGTTTTCATTCTTGATGTCGTCAACACCAACAGTCCAGCGACATGAAAAATTTCCTAATGTTGCTAAAAAAAGACATGTCACAACATGTTGGTGTCTGTTTCAGTGTCGTAAAATTTTAAAATGTCGCAACATACAACTTTTCCAACAAGTTCCCCATTATTCTGGAGTATCTTTGCAGTCATGCCAGTCCCACATCAATTGCAGGTCCAAGATACTTCCTTTGATGTGATGGTTAATCAGGATAGTCTACGGTGCC
>JACCDI011214088.1_pt1 | contig 14191 bp, 13 predicted proteins | sample 7442791 | NCBI WGS metagenome assembly JACCDI01 (sample SAMN15323434, study PRJNA562643) | freshwater metagenome | isolation source: river surface water | place: USA:Blue River Watershed | collected 2017-08-15 | reverse complement strand
CCAATGAATTCTCTCATGATTTCAACATCTTGGAGAATCTTGACATCAACACCAAACTTTTCTAATTCAAGGTCAAATACGGAAACCACAAAATTTATGAGAATATTTCACAATGAAAATGTGGCAAAAACAACAAAACTTACTGCATATCTTCATCTGTTAACTTATTGCCAGTGCGGTTACTACACACATGATTACTACAAATCCATGCTTCCTCCAAATGGGCTGATGTGTACATTATTACTTACTTTTCAGGAGAGTCACCACTCAAATTTGACCTCTTCCCATTATGAATCATATTCATATCACTCCATGACCTCTCACCAGCTCCAATACCAAGATGTTTTGATGTCACTCTGCAGGAAACAAATTTGAGTACTCTAGTGTAAGGCAATGAATACATTTCATGCCAAATATGGGAATGACCTGCAAATACATCTCTTGTTGAGAATTGGCTAGGAGAGTCAAAAGGATATCTGTTTGATTGGAAATTCTTAAAATCCATCCAGAAAATAGCAACAATATCTTCAATAGATTCATTGATCACATTCAGGTTGGGACAGGGCTTTTTGAGCAGTCTCACCACAACTTGTTCAATCTGCAGACACTGAGATCCTGTTTGCTGTTACTTGCATGAGAGCATATTTCAGGTTTAACAGAAAAGGGCCTAGGCAGCAACTGCATAGTCATGTATCAGATTGTTGCTGTATTTTTCCCACAGTGCCAAGACTTGACTGCCAAAGTCAAGCATTTTGTCTTCTTCTTCATCTGAATCACTGTCAAGTTTGGAAAAATGTGAGAGATGACAGAAGGAAAGCAAAATAAAAAATAGTAGGTTCCTTTCACTTTCAATTATTTTCAACTCTTCATTTTTGTTGAGGGCATCTTTGGTGACACCAAAAAACTCCTCCAATTCTTCATCCACTACTTCTGTAAATTCCTCCAATAAAAATCTAAATAAAGAGTGATCGCTCAAGAGACTGCTAGATCTCAGCAAAGCATTATGAGCCCTATCACAAAGATGATAAATCGTATCCATGGCTGGTTTGTTTGCATCACAGTATCCTAGTGCCATCAATGCAGGAAACAGCTCTCAGTAATCAGTACACCGCTTTCCAAAATTGGTTACTGTCAATATCTTGGACAGCCAGTGCTGTCTTTGAATTGTGGGCTAGAGTTTCAAAATAGGGACTGTGAATGGTGATCAACAGAGCCCTCTTTTGGCAAAGCAGACAATGCTGGGCATATAACCAAGTTGCAAACCTTGTCTCTGTCCCTCTCAATAGACCTATCCTTTTCCTGTTGTTCATTGCTTATGCCTGAGTCATGAATTGTGCAGGGATCCCTTGGTTTGCACCTGATCCAAACACACTGTACAACCTGCAAGCATTTAAATCAAGGGACTGCTGGAGCTGTTAGCTTGGCATCATTACTAAAATAACTACTTAAAATTTTCTTACCTGGATTGGCTTCAACTTTGATAGATCACCGAAGAAGAGGGACGTGACATGCTTGCCACCATGAAAGCAATACACCCTAGGAAAAGTTAGACACAGAATTTAGCCTGCCATTTGAACATTAGATACACCATCAAAGAAGAAGACATCTGTGTTTCTCCCTTTTGGATCAAATTCTTTCACCTTTTCCTGAATAATTTCAGCAATGTAATTAGCATATTTCTTCCCACCCTCTGACATGTGATCAGTACAAACACAAATGGACACAACACGCCAGGGTTGGAATCACCACACATAACGGTCATGTTAAGCAGAGTCATGCATTGAATGGTGGCACCATCACCAAGTCAACCCAATCCAAATATTAAGCCTCGGGCTATGATAGCTGTCCTTTTGAGTTGATATGTATTTTCAAAATTTAGATTCATCTATTTGCCTGTGTATAATTAAATATGTGGTTAAATTATTTGCAGTATAAGATTGAATTAATAATTTTTAACTCATCACCATTTTTTTTCTACTTGGGATAGTGAACCCTGAACCAACAACCTTTGCAACATCCATATCTTGCAAAAGTGGTTGGACTCAACAGCCATATCAGATAGGTTCTCACAATGGAAAAAGTCCACAATAGCCATTTTCAATAGAGCACAATTAGGCATTCAAATATCCATTGTCTTTCCCTTTTCCAATCTGATATCAACAGACATTTGCAAACCACCCTGGCTTGAGGACACAGGCAAATCAATAGGATTGGGTCTCTTTTGTTTACTTCAATGCTTGAGAGCATTGAAGCAGCATCATCATGTTGATTGGTCAAAGCCATCATCAGCTCATCCATCCCTCATTTTCCCCTCCTTTTGTTCAGATTTTTGGTTGAATCACTGCACCCTTTATATCTCTCATTTGGAATAATTCCAGTGTATGCACTTAATCCACCCTTATGTCACTTCAACATATGACTTATCGTCCAAGTGGCATGCCAGCTACTGAAAGAATTATTGCACCACAAACATCTTATTTGTTTCTCATCAGTTTTATCTTTATATTTTTCAACCTTATTGTCATCCCAGATACTGTTCAGTGTATGCATGGCAACAGCAGTAGTTGTGGATACTTCCAAAATGATGGATCAAAATGAAGAAATGGCATTAGAATTAAGTAGCTAGATTGGTGATAATGAAGGGTTTTTTCACTATCTGGTATCATTTCATTCTTATTGAAAGGAGGGGAGAATTGCTTGCAATGTCTACATTTGTTTTGGGAGTAGCAGTGTTGGAAGAAGATTAGCATCAGTTTTTCAGGGGCATTTTTTTCCGGGGTGATTTAAACAGACCCATTTTCCTCACACACACCCCTCCCCTCCCTGTGCTGGTTGATTCACAGGGTACCATACCACCAGTATCCATCACAGCGCAACAAGTCATTTGCAATCAACTATGCTGCCATTAGATTACGTATGGAGGCAAGCACCTTGGCCATTTTCAGTTTTTTAAAGCTTGAACAGTGACATATGACAGCTCTGGGGGGGCGGTCATGCAGTTTACCCCAAATTGATTTTATGAGATGAAAATTGACTGAAAAATGAAAAAAAGAAAAATTCCCATGATCAGGAAGAAACAGGGGGGATTCACCCCAATCCATTTGCAATTCAAATTTGAGGGATTTAGGTTGCAAATCTTTCATGTCAGGAAATTTTCTAACGTTTTTTTTTTCGACACTGGAACTGAGTAGATGCATAAAACTTTCATGTTCTGCTTCCAAAGATTTGGAAAAGAACTTCGTTTTCTGTGGGAATTAGGAAAAAGATATATTTGAAATTGATGCATTGCTAATATTGCAAAACATTTGTAAAATAAAAAAATCACCCGTCATGTGTTGTGGGCTACAACACACCTCTGTCATGTGACCTACATATGACAACATCAAAATTTTTGTCCAATATTGCACTTTTTTGTGAATTTCACAACAAACCCAGTTTGTCCCATCATGATGACATCATTACATTGTCATTTTCAGCTAAGTTGTATCTCTTCACATACAAAAAGGTCATTAATACCAAACACAGAATGTACACTGTGATTTCTTGGTATAGTACATTTTTAATTTTTAGATGGGAACATAGAAGCAGAATACTAAAGCCCCTCACTGACTTTGTTGTCAAGACAGGGATCATTAATGTCAAAAATATAAGATATGCAAACCCTTTGTCTGGATGAATGAACACAAAACTGCACTTAATAACATTAAAAAACTGATCCCATGCAAATTTATGATCAGGCCCATACTTTAATAAAATATGAAAGTTATACTGACACAAGTATTAAATAGTTCAGCAGAATTGTCCTGTTACCTTTTTTGTAGGCAATTATCCAATCTGCAGATATGGTAAACAGTCACTGAAATCGAACTATGATGCATTGTAGAAATGTAAAAGGGATTAAAAATGTCTTATAGGGTCCATTCATGAAAGAATATGAATCATAAGAATGCATTAGTCAATTTATTACGCAGAGCAGAATTATGTCCTTGGATGAGGACTCGTCTTAACAATGTACAGCCCTGAGTTTGTGTAAATTAAAAGTATACATAACACTGTATTAGATGCAATAAGTCACCTAGATTGCATTCCACCACTAGTGGTTCAACAAAAAATACACTTGACATTAATAGAACATCATACCACATACACAAAATTTGTTTTATTAGCAAAAATCATATCTTTTACTTCTTGTGCTTTAGTACACACCAGTACAAATGTTATGCATTTGTTTGACAATAATGTCATAAAAAATGACATGATGCCACCAACAATAGCCCAGATTCCTAAGAAATAGCAACACAGTCTCTCATTTGGCAAATTAGTGTCAGCAATAGTGGATGATGTAGAAGTAGTTATGAGATATAATAAACTTCTAGTAGTATCCAAATCATTTCAAAAAGATATTGTGCTATGATGCCATCATCACTAGCAAAATCGTGGTCATACTAGACTAGAAGAAACCATTAGGACCATAATATATTGGAAAGGACTTTGTACTTTCATTTGTAAGCAAGCAAATTCATAATACATACTGCAGATTGCTGTCATAATGGTAGTGAGTTTAAACTGTGTTTTTTATGCTGTGTAAGCACTTCAGTATATGAAACAAGCCAACCACAAGAAAAATTCCACAATGGAATGGCAAAATTGATTGTGGATACCAAGTATCCTGCAAAATAGCAGAGTAGAAGGCAATGACTTTCTGAATCCAAACATGATTGAGGAGTTTGTTATTTATGCCTCGTGGGCTGATTGCAGTTTGCAGGATATATATCACTCAGTACTTAAGGTGGGAGGACTTGTGTGGGTTTATTCCAGTTGGACATGCTTTTTGGCATACTTTATATTGCTGATTAGAACAAGATTGGATAATTTAGACAGCAGGAAGAAAACTAGAATGTCAGAAGGAAAAATAGTTCACAATGGGGTGATGACAATTGTATAGGGGAAAAGGTCTTAGGTATGGTTAAAAGGGTGCATTGAAAAATAGAGACAAATTTCAAAGGGCCTTTGTCATTGATCAAGTCTACACTTGAGCTCCATGTGGATACATCACAAAGCTTGATTGAATATATAAACATAAAGAAACTCAGAAGCATATTATGATTGTACTGAGTAGACTTAGGTATTCAAATTTCATATATCACACACGAAAAGACTTATGTCCCTCCTTTCCAGTAGACTATATGCTGTAGTCTTGTTTGCATACAATATCTCCTTGTTTAGCAAGCACACTATATTTTGTTTTGCAGCAATGATTGTAAATTCAAAACACAGTCATTTCACATCATTTTGAGATTTTAGAGTGCATTTTACAACTCTACATCCTCCAAAATCCAAAATGTAGGAGACAATATTCTGATGGAATATCATTTAGTAGATTAATGTATTTCATGTCAAAAACGCTGCTGTTGATGCCACCTCATGGCATGAGTGTGTTTTACAATCCCTCCATGAAGTATGCCGATTTTTCTCTCTTGCTCCACCTCCCCACCATGATTCTGCTGCTGCCATTATGGAGAGTAACAAGGAGGTGGTCACAACTGATATCTAGCCAACACCATTAACTCATGCTACAATATTGTTCAAGAGGAGACAAATCCTCAGTCCTTCCAGTTGCTACCAAAGAGAATAATAATACACCAGGAACTCTTTTCAAGATACCTGAGGAGGATCATGTCACTGGTGCACTAGGAAGGCTCACCTCCATAAAATCAGTAAGAGACCAACTGGAGTAAGCCAATAGCTAAACCAATCAGTTTCTTGAATGACCCATTTTTGCAATTTAATAGGTTCTCAGTGAATCCATAGGCCTTGAGGAAATGAATTATCTTGCCAATGAGGAGTAGGTGATGTTCCAAAGTGGAAAAATGCAAGTGTCATTGACATTGCAAGAGGTATCATCCATAACTTGATGCACATTGTCAGGAGCGCTTTTGAGGCACATCAGAAGCTGTGTATTTATCAAATACTTTTGTGATCATGGCCAAGGGTTTGATTTTATATAGAGATGTATAGTTTGTAAAGAATTTTTATCCAGAATCCAGAATCTTGGTCAAGATATCAGTGTTATTTGATAATCAGTATTTCTGCACACTATGACTTTGTTGAGTGAAATAGATGCTGAACACCTGATCATTTATTACAAGTTATCCCAAGTTGTCAGTATTATCAGAAATCATGGAGTTGTGGTTGCTTGACAATGCTGTTATGAGTGGCCAGTCATCTGAAAATTTACCATCTACAAATTACCATAGCAAAAATTCTTAATTCAAGCCAAATTGCATAAATTATGTGATTCAAGGTAATACCAGGTATTACCAGAGTGATTATCAATCTTGTTGACAATGCAGGTGAAGGAAGCATTTATTACCATGTTAAAAGTAATTTCAGGAGAGCAAATATTTGTAAAGGGCTGCAGTATTTGCCTGACTTATAACACATAAATTGTCATTATCAGGTATACATACTTCCTTCACCTACAATTTATTGAATAGGATGCAAAGTTGTTATAATCAGTTGAAACTATTTGATAGTGCAAACCTTGTTCTTCACAGTCATTTTTCTGCCCATGGCTTGCTTTGCTATTGTCTTGAAATGACACTCAGCTATATACCATAGTCTGTTACAAGTCCAAGAACACCAGTGTCAGCTACCCTGGTTGGAAGTGAAGACTAAATCTTCTGGTTTCGATGCAACAAAAGAGAAACAAAGTGGAGAGTCATGTTCCTCTCTGTATCAACATTCTCATCTTTTCCTTGGCTGTAATAACTCAAATCTCAGGATCATTAAGGTGAATTGCAACTGTAATTTTAGTTAAATATATGAACTCTACTTTTCTGAATATTTGACATTTGAATATTCTCCAATGGCCTGAATCATTCAACCATATCGTGAGATCAACAAAAATTCCTTCAATTTTTGCCATTGATTGTTTGTCTTTAGGCTACATCTCAGTCAATAATAGTCAAATTTATCTAAAAACTACTTCTTACAAAGCTGAGATCATAAAATGTCCAAAGCTAATGTCAGATTAGTAGTAAACAAAGGTTTTTGAATCATTTTTTATATTAATATAAACATTCCATAGTTTGTTTTGCTTCTGAAACAAAGAGATTCAAATTCTCAATAGACTGATATCAGGTCCTTCAATGTGACTGCAACTTTTGCATCTGCATTTTTAGGCTAGGTGTCTTTCCCCACAGTTATCAATACAATAGTTTGGATGATGAGTGAAATAGGCCATTTCCTTTTATGTTCACCTTGTTGCTGCATGTCATGATCCATTATCTAAGAATATCATAGTCCAAACATCAACAAAGTTTAAAAATTTCTGATAAATTGAAACTCAGAGTGGGTACAACACATCAGTATTCAAATAATGCTAAATAAATGTAATTATTTTGAAACATGAAGTGTCTACATGGATGCAACATTTTTATGTGGCAATGATAAAAATATGGGGACAAGTACAATCACATAAATGCAGTGTGGAGAGACAGTCTAAGACATTAAAGTATGTGGCATATCACCACAAAGAAATAAGATATATAGTTAAATTCGCCACTAGCTACAATACACACCTACAGGGATGTAATAATACCCTTAAGAGTTTTCAAATCCCATGACAATAATTATAGTACTGGCACAATGGAATAAGAGGGAATCCCCTCTGTTAGTACCAATGGACCCCAATATTAATTAATACCAACTCTTTAATTTTATATCTTTAAAAATAAAAATCAGATGCAAACTATAGGTCAAAGTCAAACAATTGATATGACTTGAAACGAAAACGCATCATTTTGTTTTTTAATAAAAAAAATGATCTTAGAGCATGAAAAATGTTGATATCATCTACATGTAATCACTGAAGTAATTGCAGGCCAAAAATAATGATAACACTGTCACACTAAGATGCCACATATAGCAGCATCATTTGTGTTCTGTAGCAAATATGCCATATAATTTTGGCTTGTAGAGTTGATGTTATTACTAACCAATGTTAATTGAATTTACTTGATACTGGTCAATAATGTCTGAAATATTGGTGGCTGTGTTGAGGGGAAGAGGCATTGTGAGCATAATACTTGTCACTTTTCATGGCAACAGTCCACTGATTTTGGTTGTAGTAATCTCTTTAATATTTGTAGAATCTAAGAGCTGTCATATCATGCAACATTTTCAGCAACAACAATTGCTCATGGCTATATCATCTGCTTGTTGACAGCTTTGCTTGTCTGATTGAGTTTGGATCAATGTTGATCCATGCCAATTGATACCAATCAATGGAAGCTGAAAAATGGCTGTTATGGTTGGGGGAAATGACAGTGTTATTTGGTATCATTCATCATCACTTGCTACAGTCAATTTAAATAGGCAGACATTATTTTTGGTAAGAGACTTTTTTGAAAAAACTCTTTGTTTTTGTCTGTGTAGGGTTGACATCATTGTTGGCCCATGGAAGCTGCCAAATTTGAGATTGTTCTATTGGACAGAAGGATAAGCAATTATGTTGTTGTAGAATTATGTGCTTTTAGTTGTTATCATTGTCTATTGCATTCAATCCATTTTTGGCAGCACCCATCATTTGTGTTTCTGTTACAGCAAAACATTTGGCAGCACCCCAGCATATGTTTTCTAAGTTCCTTAGTCACAGCATCTGTAAATATATTATTTACTCCAACAAAACTATTCATGTTTTATTCAGTTGTTCTAAAATCAGAGATGTTGAAATTGTTCAATTTCACACCCAATCACCATCAAAGAGCAATGCTGAAATTTTTACCATTATGTGATGACTTGAAAGACTGCATTGGGTTCCAAAAGACTTTTTAAAATTTCCTATGTTATTAGGTTGCAACATCATGGGGTGATCTACTCTGTTGCAAAATCAGTAGGTATGACAAATTATGATGCTGCAACTCTGATTGACAATGCCTCAACAATAAAGGGGAGAGATATTCTTTTTGTCATGACTTAATATGTGTGTTTAAATATAGCAAAGTTTGTTGGTCATGATTGCATATACAAGGCTCAAGATATTTCAAACGTCCTCAATGATTCATGGACTAATATGATTGCATACTTGTTTCAAACATTTTCTTTTGAATTATTTGGAATATATTGAGGACAAGCCACTAAACATCAATATGATGATGTTTCTCTTGAATTCTTTGAGAGAACCTAGGTGTCATGAGTCATGATGAGGCATAAGCCACAAATCATCCTTCTTACACACTCACCTACTAGAGCAAGCTAAGTAAATGTTTCTGGGCAAGATTTTTGAAATCACAGAAGTATGCTAGTTCAAGCCACAAACCCCTTTTGATTGAAGTTCACCAGGTTGAATCACCTTGATCCAATAACAAGTGTTCAACAAATAAAAGATTGATAGTGATCTAACTAATTTTGATATATTGAATTTTCTAAATATCAATAACTTGGGGGATGCTTTAGAGAAACAAATGAAGGCATAAATGCAACAGATGGTCTCGTAAAGAATGATTATTGAAGTCTCAACCAAGGTAAGCAAATGAATGATTACAAATAGTACTAATTTTGCGTTTTTTGAATATTATTTGGAAACTTGGAGGAATGACTGTAAAAAATTGGGGAATATTTCGGGTCCTGCAGGTGGGTACTTTTGAAGTTACATGTGAGAGCGGTGGATAAGATTAGCAATGTGATTGAGCATATTATTGTTTGGTGAAAGGAGGGGAGGCGAGTAGAGTGGGGAGCTGCGAAAAATCTGTGTGGGATTGGAAAAAAGAAAACTCAGTTGTAATAGTTGTTACAATTGCAATTCAAAAACAACAAAGTCCCATTAGAAGAATGCTTATATTGTAGTACAAATGACTATTTTTGGAAGGGTTGTGGTCAAAGCTGGACAGTATGATAAAAAATATTCCTCATGATGATCGCTTGGCCGAAAGTTGTTACTGAATCAATTGGGAAGAAAGGTGTGGTTGATGAAATCCATATGCTTATGAAAACTAATGGATGTCACTTAATCAATCACAGACGCAGCTCCGTATGCCACTGTCAGATCTGGATCAATGTGCGTATTGAGATGATCTTTGCTCAAGGCCTTTCTAACCAACTCCCTTATTTGTGGCATCCTAGTTGTTCCACCTACCATAACGATTTCGTCAATCTCTTCTTTCTTCAAATCCAAATCATCAAGCAATCGTTGGATTGGAATGATACTTCGCTTATATAGATGATCAACAGCAAGATCATACTCCTTCAGTGTCAATGACATTGTCACAGATTTTACAGTGGAACACAATTCATCTGCTGTCGAAGGAACATTGGCGGATTCTGTGGGTGGAATTCCAAGACATTTTTCTTTAACAACTGCGTCGGGCTCGTTTGGATGTGTTGACAGTCCGATTTTCATTCTCTCGCCTATAACATGGAATGAAGACCACGTACAAAGCGGAATTTCCTTCAACTTTGGACACAAATCTTCCAAGATATCTTCCATGTCAGATACATTGTCCACATTCATGCCCAACTGTAATTCTTCCTCGAGTTTTGCCACCGAAGCCATGGTGGGCTTCACATGGTCTTCTCCTCCTTGTTTCTCCAACAACCAATGAGCAATAGCTGCATCGAAATCTGCACCGCCAAGTTGCTCGTCACCATCACTCCCTAGAACATCGATATAGCCCCCTTCACCAATGTAGAGCAAACTCAGATCGAGAGTACCTCCACCAAAATCGTACACTAACACATAATGCACATCATCGCGTTTGTGAAGTCCATATGCCAATGCAGCAGCAGTGGGTTCTTCCAAAACACGTGCTACTTTCATTCCAGCTAATTCGTACGCGCGGATTGTAGCGTCTCTCTGTGAAGAATCAAATTTAGCGGGGATGGCAATGACAGCGGATTGAATATTGTCGTGTTGAAGGTGGTTGCGAGTTATAGTCCGAAGGTGATGTATGATGTATGACCCGATTTCGGCTGGAGTAAGGATTGCGTTCGATAAAGTTGATACTGAAGAAGACGTTGGCAAATGGTAGGGGACGCTGAATGACGCAAGACCTGTTTTGTTTGGTTCCGAGTTTGATTCATTGCTTGTTTCACGTGATCCGTTTTCGACGATTTCAAAGCCAACCTCGCCTTGCAACGAGTGTACTGATTCATGTCTGTACTCTCGTCCAATGATACGCTTTGCATGGTAAATTGTGTGATGAGGATGACTATTGATTCGATCTTTTGCAGCTTGGCCAACGACCACATCGATTGGATGAGGCATCATTTCGGGAGCCGATTCCTTTTCCTCTTTTGACAGGCGAAAGGATTTCAAATGATGGTTGTCCAAAAACGAAACAACGGAAGGGACTACTGGAGTGTTGGTTGCAGGATCTGGGATACAGACAATTTCACCGACTGAAACGAGTGTTGTGTAGTCATGCCAGTGAATCGGGAGTTGAATCCAATCAACCATGTGCCAAAATGTGTATCATGGTTGTGAGTTATCCGAAAAAAAATCCGCGCAAACGTAAAGGCGGCATCTGCTCACCTCCTTTTGAAGGAGCCTGGACGCAAATGACGCTGTTTGTGGTACCCAGATCAATGCCCGCAACCGTAGCACGTCCACGAAACCCCATTTTCGCCATGACCACAAAAACGAGCACAACTGCACCGATGGCAGAAGGAATCAGTGCATCCATTCCTCCCGATTTGGCATCATTCTCATGCTTCGCAGTCATATTGGACTTCTTTTTCTTTTTCACGATGCGCTTGTTTGTGGGCGACGGTGGAAGGGAAGATACCAAATCATCAAACGCATTTTTTGATTTTTCCCATTCGTGTTGTCGTTCCCTTTGGTTTCTTCGCAGCCGTATTTGTATATTGGAACTGCTTTTCACTCCAACGCTGGGTTCGGGCATTGCGCTGGGCTCTTCTTTCTTTCCCATGTTCCCGTTTGGCAGGCACATACTTAGTTTATTCCAAACTTCTTGTCACTTTGCAGGAGGAGAAAGACTCGGCAAACAGGGAAAAAATTGTGGTTAGCGGTGTTGTAGTGTGGAAAGACTCCTTTACTGGATAAATATGTCTGCGTACAATAGTTACGTAATCCCTTAAGTTGGTTATGTTTATGTATGTTCCCGACCTTGCTTGGGTTGGGTGGATACCTTCACTGCGAGGAAAGAGGAAGAAACGAAAAAGAACTCGCCACGCACAGATGCTTGGTGGAAATGACGCACACGACTACAGTAGACATACCACATCGAATGCCCTAAAGTTTATGCTCCACAGAGTTTTGACACGTGGAATTGTTATCGTCGAAAAACGAAGTGGAGACAATACACTATGCAGACCACTCTCCTCGGATGGGCAGCCCACTACTCACTCTGCTTCCTGCCTGCTTTTGCAGTCGCTTTATTCCTCCTCGCTCCAGAAGGACCTTCCGAGACCCCCCACCACCAGAGCCTCTCAGAAGGAATGGCATCTATCTCGTGTATTATATTCTAGGATTTTTGGATATGATCTATCATAGGGAAGTCTCGTGGGGATCGATCTTCCTCGTTGCCCGTTTATGCTGTCTATCGACCCTGGTAATCCATCCATCATAGCGGTTCCTTAGCTAGAATATATTTCCTCGCTCCACCTCCTTCTTTTCTGCGGTGAAAACCTTGAACGCTTTTTTCACATCGTACAAAAATGGGAATTTGCCTCTCCCGAGCCGAAGATGCGGTGAACGACTTCATTGATTCTCAATCAAGATTCTACAAAGAATCCAAACAAGCAAAGGAACATCTGGAAAAGAAAAATTCTGCGGGAGCACCAGTTGAAAATCCCCACATAAGTGCAGTGTTCAAATCGGAGCTGTCTCCGATTTATCCTTCCCTTCCAAAAGCTGCAAAAAGATTTCACTGCCATCATGTTTACGACGGGGATACCCTGACTCTTGACGGGGGGGATCGGGTCCGATTGTTGGGTATCGACACACCGGAATTGAAGGAGAAGCAACCGTTTGCCTTGGAGGCGAAGGAGTACACAAAGCGATACTGTCACGGAAAAGATATTTGGTTATCGTTTGATGAAAATGCGGCGGGAGAAGAAAATGGGGATAACAAAGATCACTATGGGAGATTGCTGGCTTTCATTTGGGTTTCGTTGGAAAATAACGGAGGGAAGCAAAAACAAAATTCAAAGAATAGTAGTTACCAGTGGCTATGTATCAATGAGGGGATTATTGCATCGGGTCTGGCATGTGCATATTCTCCTACAAAAACAAAGAAAGTTCATAATTATGACAAGTTAATGGGGCTGCAGAAGTTAGCTCGCGTTCATAAACTCGGAATGTGGAAAAATTTCAAAGATTATGACACAGTCGTCACACCGAATGGAAGTGCCTTTCACAAATGTAACAAGAACAATGGGAGTGACTGTAAGCACCTTGCTCGCTCGAAAAACCTTTCGGCCATCAAGGCATCTGTTGCATACGATCGTGGGTTGCACCCTTGTAGAAATTGTCTTGGTTGAATAGTATTGTCTATCTGTGATGTATATTAAAATTTACGTTTATGACGTACAACATGAATTACTGTTCAATTCGCGTTTCGTCACGAGCCGATGTACCTCATCATTATATGAATCTAGCGAGTTTGAAATATGTTCTCGATCATCTTCTTTTGAATACCAGCGGAAGCAATATCCAATTCTTCTATTGCCCCCTTGCTCAAGAACCATCCCACCGAGCCCAAGTTTTCTTGCGCTTGTTTCAAATTTCTAGCGCCTGGGATTGGCACGGTACCTTTGCATATAGCCCAATTGAGAGCGACTTGAGATGGTGTTTTATTCACTTCCTTTGCAACTGCCTTTAAAGTCCCCAAGAGAGGTTTCGCTCCTGGAAGCAATTCTCGAAAGAGTTGTCTGCGTGGGTTTCCCGGTCGCGGCAAATTGTCCATATCATATTTTCCAGTTAGAAGGCCTAAGCACAACGGTGAATACGATATCAAGCGACACCCAACATCGTTGCAAGATTCCAAAATTTCATTGTTGCGTGCTGTCATGAGTGAGTATTGTACTTGCGCTATGGCAATGGGGACTTCTCTCTCTTCCATCCGCTTGGAAAATTTTTGGAGTTGCATTGGACCGTAGTTGCTCACTCCGACCGCTTCACAGAGTCCAGCATCGTAGACGTCAGCAATCCCTTCCCACAGTGCACCTT
>JACCDI010629387.1_pt1 | contig 14197 bp, 9 predicted proteins | sample 7442791 | NCBI WGS metagenome assembly JACCDI01 (sample SAMN15323434, study PRJNA562643) | freshwater metagenome | isolation source: river surface water | place: USA:Blue River Watershed | collected 2017-08-15 | reverse complement strand
CACACTAAGGTGTATACAGGTAAAATTAAAAAGAACAATTTAGAAGATTTTATCATCGCGGAAGGCCAGGCAGTGGTGAGTTTCCAGCTCAGTATACCGAAAGTACCATAAACATATCTGGCTTTCACTTTAGAGAAGCCTACCTCTTTCAATTTGTGTTTTAGTTCGAGGATACCGTAACCATTTCTGTATTTCTTATCTTTATACACCCCAATATTAAGTTTACTGGCTTTATCATCGGCGTAGTTACTGGAGTTAAAGATAATCAAAATACCTGGTTTCTTAAGCGAATTATAGATATTCGTTAAGGCGGTGGTATCATCTTCAATATAGTTAAGCAGGTTAATAGACAGGGCCAGATCAAATACATTTTGTTCAGAGAACTTTAAGATATCGGCACTTCGGCAATAAATATTTTTGATATTTTCTTCCTGGAAATAACCCGAAGACTGAATCACCATATTGGGATCTTTATCGATGGCCAGTACATTGAATTTATTAGGTTGACGAGCAAACAGACCAAGTAGCTGTCCCATACCAAAACCGGGGTATAAAACGTGTTGGGATTTAATTTTTCGGCGACCGCACAATTTAATTTCTCGGCGAATGATATTGTTTTTTAGCAATAAAGAATGTGTAAGGAAAATATAGAATTTACGAACCCATGAATGTTTCCCTAAAACATCTGCAAAAATATCATTATTGAGTCTGGCCGGCATTTTACTGATCTTTATTTTCGCGAGATTCTCTTTCTTCTTTCAGCTGATCAAACAGCTTTTCGAATTTTAGGGCATTAACGATGCTATCATCTTCAAAAAAGCTCAGTTCTGGAATTACCCTTACCGTTTTTCTGATTTTAGAAGCCAGTTCTTTACGGATATGTTTATTATAAAGATTAACTAAATCCATAATAGCGGCATTGTTCTTCGTATTATAAATACTCAGATAAGCTTTGACATAGCCTAAGTCCGGACTGGAGCTAACATCTGTTACGGTGATGAAGGCTCCTTCAAACCAGTCATGCGTGCGAGCCTGAAATATTGTTCCCAGTTCACGCTGCATCTCCTTATTAAATTTTTCGGTACGAGTACTCATATTAATTCACTGCAAAGTTATAATTTGCAATCCTTATTTTATTGTATCTTTCAAATTAATTTAAAGAAGTTTTAAAAACTTATATGCACACGATTAATTGTATCTGGCAGGGACTTGCCACAGGTTTTGTTTTAAGCATGATGCTGGGCACTGTTTTCTTTGCGCTGATCCGCAACAGTATTAGCTTTGGCTATAAAACCGGCATTTGGATAGCCCTTGGTGTTATTTTGTGTGACATTATGTTCATCTCACTGGCTTTATTAAGTCAGCCATTTGCAGTTTTTCTCAGTAAATACAAAAATGAGATTTCCATCGGGGGCGGTATAATCTTAATAATAATGGGCTTGCTGATGTTTTTAAAATCTGCACCACAAATACAGGAAGGAAAAATATTTAATCAAGGTAGCAATTGGTATTATTTAGGAAGTGGTTTCTTATTGAACGTGGTAAATCCGGTTAATTTTTTCAGTTGGCTGGGCATCAGTTCCTTTCTCACCATTAAATATCAATACACGATCGATGATAAAATACTTTTTTTTACCGCCAGTTTAGTTAGCATTTTTCTGGCAGAGGTGGGCATCGCTTTTTTTGCGTCAAAATTAAGAAAATGGATAAGTCCACTTGCCTTGAAACGCATCAATCAAGTTTCTGGACTGGTATTTCTGGGTGTCGGAATAAAATTAGCTTTTGGTTTCTGACAAAGACGCTTGCCACTCCCTTTTTGCCATCATAGAAAAAACGGCTAATAAAAGCATTAACGCCGCATACAGATACATACTTCCAGAACTGGCACTCACAAAATACAAAACAGCATACCCCAGATTAGCCAGTATCCAGATGTTCCAGCAGGCCATTTCTTTTTTAACTTCCAACCAGGTGGCATAGACACTGAGTACTGCCAGTATACAATCATAAACATTAAGTTCGATGCCAGCATTGCGACTTATAATCTGGTAGAGTTGATACGCAAAAAATATTAAAATCAAAACTGCCCATAACTGGAGTGAAAGACTAAGTGTTTGTCTGACTTTTTTACCTTCCAATACAAATTTCCAGTTAAGGTAGCCGAAAACTCCTTGTATGCAATAGACAGCATTAAGGAACAGACTTCCCCAATAATTTTGAAAATAGAATAAAAAGATGCTGAGTACAGAAGCCACAATTCCAAAAAGCCAGGCCACAGGTTTTTGCTTTGCTGCAAAGTACATGTACAACAAAATCATAACAACCGAACCTATTTCCAGTAAAAGCAACACCTGTGGCAAAGATGCAGACTATCCAAACATTTTTTAGGATTAATTTTGCCACACTTGTGAAAAAAGCAATTGTAATCTTTATGCTTGCTCTGGGTTTTAATATAGAAGCTCAGGTAAGACATATGCTTGATAGTATCAAATACGACCTGAAGCAAAAGCGCGAATGGTATATCTGTTTGGACGGGAAGAACAGTGTGATCAGAGATTTACAGACAAAGATCTTCGGACTGCAATATGGGTACACCTATAACAAACGCACCAATTTATATGTGAATTACTATACCTCTTATAATACCCAAGATCAGGTATTGAGTAATCCAACGGCGGGTTATAACAAACGTGATTCCAACACTGTACTGGTTAGTTCTAAGCTTACATACATGAACATTGGCTGTGAATACTATTTCATGAATACCAGAAAATGGCGCATGTCTTTTCCTGTTGGCATTGGCATTGGTCAGGGGCGTGACGAGACCCATACTTCCAAAAAGTACTTAGGGATCGAAAAGAACACAGTCATTCCCATAGACCTTGGATATACTATCAATTACAAGATTAAATGGTGGATTTGGGCTGGAGCAGGTATAGGCACACGACTATCTTTAGCGTCCAGCAGATACAATGGTCCGTATTACTACATGGGTCTATCCTTGAGATTTGGTGAAATGTATAACAGAGCGCGGGCATGGTACCGCGAACAATAAAAAAAGCCCGTTAACAAACGGGCTTTTTTTATATACTTTAAATATAATTATCCTTCTTTTTTAGGTTCAGGTTTTTCTGATGGAGGTGTTGGTTTAGTTTTTATCATTCCTTTCTCAAACATTAGAGATTCAAGGAAGAACTCTAACTGGTGTTCGTCAATTTTCTTTCCAAGAATTTTACCTTGCTCATCAATAATGATAATGGTTGGGTTAGCTTGAATATTATAATCGTAGCGGTTATAAGGCCATGGGTAGTATTGGTTAGTTTTGCAAACATTCATCCAGCCGTGTAACTCCGGACGTTCGCGCATCATTTTCATCCATTCGTTATATTTACCTTCAGAAGAAATTGCATACACTTTAATACCATTGTTTTTGTGTTTCTGGAAAACCTGATTAACTACAGGGATTACTTCTTTACAGTGACCGCAGGTAGGATCGTAGAAGAAAACTATAGTAAATTTACCCATGTTCTCGTATAGTCTGTGGTATTTACCAGCAGTATCTGCTAAATTTAAATCTGGAGCAATTCTGCCACACATAGTAGGGATAGCACGCTTAGCTTCTTCACACATTTTGCGTTTTCCTGCAGTATCATCGTACCACCACGCATCACCAGAGCAATAGTATTTGTTAATCAGGTGAATTGTAACATTATCCTGACACATTATCTTTCTATCCTGGAATTTGTTTGTTAGGTATTGAACGAAGTATTTTTGAATTTCGGTGTAAGGAACAGTTTTGCCGATGGCGATATCAACCGCTCTTGTTAAACTATCGTAGTCCTGAAAAGTCACTTTATCAATATAGTCATTGAGTTTCATGGTCAGTAAACCCTGTGGAGCTCTAATTAAACCAGCTTCGTTGAAGTCGACATTATCCCAGTAGTGGTTTCTGAAATAATTGAACTCATACATAGAATCTGATGGATTGGGGTTATCTGGAATTTTAACATTCTGGAAAGCTTTGAAAATTTTAGTCAGCAAGTGATTAGGATTTTGCGTCATATAATTTTCTCTGTATCTGAAATCTCTTTTATCCAAAGAATCTTTTTCAACTGTCAAGGCATTTTTCAATTCGGTATTACCAGCTGCATTGGCAGATTTTATTTGGTTATCGAGGTTGTAGCGGGCGCGACCATTGATGGCTCTATTTTTTTGATATGTTACAAATGCCTCATTTTCCGCACTGCCACTAACTATAATTTTAGTTTCATCCATAGAAGTATCACCCTCGAAATAGAAAGTTTGGTCGCTGGTGATTGGCAATTCGTAATAGCCATTAAGCTCAGGGAAAACAATCATGTACATACCACGTTGAAGCAGAGGAGCGCCAGTAAAAGTACCGACACCATTAGCATCCAACATACAGGTATCTCTGAAATATTGTTTATCGCCAAAATTATCTGCTAAGTAGATGTTGGTATTTTTAAACCCTTTTAATTTTACCTTAATGGCATAATTGCCAGGTTCTCTTCCAATATTTTTGTAATCTTTTTTACCAATCTGAATTGTGGCAGGAGGAGTTGCAGGTGGAACGTTGTCAGTTTTTTTTGTTGTTGCACTGCCTTTAGAAGTGGCAGGTTTAGGTGCTTGAGTACCTTTCTGTGCGAAGGCGCCGAGAGTAAACATAGCGCTAAAGCTCAGTAAAAGTGTGGTTTTTAGTATGATTTTCATGCTCATTGGTAGATTTGGCAAATTTATTATTCTGTATTGTAACTTATAGACAATAATTTTGCCAAAATAGTTTGCTGACAGAAATATGACAGAAAATAATTTTTTCAACAGTGTCTACGAGGTAGTGAAGTTAATTCCTCATGGCAGAGTAACCTCTTATGGTGCCATTGCAGCATATCTCGGCGCTAAGTCGTCGAGCCGAATGGTGGGCTGGGCCATGAATGCCTCACATAATTACGACAGCAAGATTCCTGCTCATAGAGTAGTGAACCGCATTGGCCTTCTCACTGGTCAGGCGCATTTCAATGGTCAATCCATGCAATCGCTTTTAGAAGCCGAAGGCATTGTAGTGATAGAGAATCAGATTCAGAATTTTGCCAATGTTTTCTGGGATCCAGAAACCTTGAACAAAGATTTATAGGGTAAACGATTGCTCCTGATAAGGAATTTCAACCGAGTCGAGACCGATATGAGCTTTTAGTTTCTCCATACTCATTTCGTCGCCATGCACCAGAAACAATTTTTTAAGAGATTTGTAGTCACTACCCTCGTAGTACTTCATCAGTCCCGCTTGATCAGGGTGCGCACTAAAAGCATCTGTTCTGGCAACTTTAGCATAAACCTGACGTTCGCGTTTGTTGATCATAAGGCTCGGGCGCCCTTTCAAAAGTTCATAGCCCAGAGTACCTTCGGCACAATAACCAGCTATTAGAATAGTGCTGTAAGCATCACCAATATTATTGCGTACGTGTTCCTGAATACGGCCACCCTCTACCATACCAGCTGCAGAGATGATAACAGCTGGTTCTGGCATTGTACTGATCATTTTACTGTCTACCTCTCCTTCCATGGTATATAAATTCGGGAACTGAAACAGGTTACCATTCGCCTTATAAAACGCTTTAGCTTCATCGTTCAACAGAGAAAGATGTTCGGCATAAAGACGAGTCGTTCTGATGGCCAGCGGACTATCTGTAAAGATTTTAACATCAGGTAAAAGACCTTTTATGTAGAGCTGATTAAGTGTAAAAATAATACTTTGAGTTCTTCCCACGCTGAAAGCCGGTATTACCAGTTTACCTTTAAATTTGACACAAGTATTGTTGATATACTCCAGAAGCATTTGTTCGGCATCTGTAGAATCGTGGTGCAGGCGACCACCATAGGTGCTTTCGCTCACCAGGTAATCCAGACCCTGCATAGGCTTAGGATCTACAACGAGTTTAGCATTATAGTTACCCAAATCACCCGTAAAACCGATCACTTTAGTTGTGCCATTTTCGTTGATTGTTAATTTTACTGATGCGGCACCAAGTATATGTCCAGCTTCGTGAAATTCGAGAGTGATATTTTCGTTAACAGCAAAAGGCTGGTAAAAGTTTAAGCCAACCATCGCATCGTAGGTCTGTTCAACATGAGAGCGGTTGTATAGCGTCGCCAGTTGTTCAGATTTATTGAGACGTTTAACTTTGATTTTACCTTTGGCTTTCTTAGGGCGGTGTTTTTTATTGCTTTCGATACGCTGAACATTAAGCGAATCAAGAAGAAGATTTTTAGTTAATTCGAGACTGGCATCTGTACAAAGAATCTGACCGCGGTAGCCCTGACGGATAAGGTTAGGAAGATTGCCAGAGTGATCTATGTGAGCATGGGTGAGGATGACAAGATCAATTTCTTCAGGAAGAAAAGGAAAGTTTCGGTTATTGGCGTCAAAATCATCTCTGCGTTCATAATCTAACCCACAATCTACAAGAATTGTATAGCCATTTTCCAATTGTAACATGTGCATACTACCTGTTACTTGCCTTGCTGCTCCCCAAAAAGTTAATTTCATTCTGCTCTGTTTTATCCTCTTAAATTACTTTCCTCAATACTCCAGTGTTAATAAAAAAATCGTTGTTAAAAATACTACGAAGAAAGCTTTTAACGTTGGATGTCTATTCAGAAATAAATGCATACAAAGTTATTAATAAGACACGGAAATTTCATGGCACGTTATCAACATTGGAAAGAGCATTTGAAAACACCACTGATACAAGCCTTGCGAGATAGCTTTTCTAGGGAAATCTGTGGAATCGGAAGTAACATATCATCCATTGAGAGAACACCTTTATACACCACTTTTAAATGGCAAACCAGCGAGTTTTCAGCAGAGGAATTACTCTTTATATTGGATTATTTCAGGGATATATTGTTAAATGAGAATTATATTTTGCAATACAGCAAAGACCATCAGATTATACTTGATAAGGGCATTAAAAACACACAGTATGTACATGCTTTAAAACCAGATTTAAGTTTTAAAGAAAGTATCACACCTGAGCACCATTATTATTTTGGGAACATACAACTTGAATTTCAGGTAACAGAAACGACTAACATCCTTCAGATTACTTGTCAGTATTTTTCGCATAAAACTTATCTTAGCTTTGAAAAAATGATGGAAGTATTATTGGCTTGAAAACAGATCAGATTAATAATTAAACTTTATAATATTAAAGTTATATCCATTTAATTATCTGCCAATTACAGATTGTTCAAATTTTTATTTATTTATTGAAATAAAATTGAGTATTTTTACATCAAATTGATGCAACAAAACATGAACAGTTGTGTCTTAGTATAAATGTGAAAAACTTACTTTTTCTAATAGGTATTTTCTTTACTGTTAACGCGTCTGCTTTAACAGCATCGTTTAATGCAACGGTAAGTTCTGGTTGTGTGCCATTGGTAGTCGACTTTACAGATGCAACAACTGGAGGTTCACCTATTTCATGGGATTATGATTTTGGCGATGGGGGCAGCAGTACTGCACAGAACCCGAGATATACTTTTACGAAACCCGGCACATTTAAAGTTGAGTTAACAGTATACGACGGCAGTGTATATAGCAAATACAGTGTTTTTATTATCGTTAGAAAGAATCCAGCGGCTAATTTCAGTTCCAACAAATCAGCTTATTGCCCCGGAGAACTTGTGCAGTTCACCAACACTACGGTACCGGGAGATACTACTGTAAAAACAACAGCCTGGGATTTTGGAGATGGCAATGTTCTGAATTCTAATGGTAATGTTACCAAGACCTATAACAATTCTGGAAATTACACAGTAAAAATGACAGTGCGGGACAATTTCAATTGCGCCAGTACCATTAGCAAATCTCAGTTTATCACCATCAATCCGAAGCCTACTCCTGTCTTTAGTTATGTAGCCAAATACAGTTGTGTAGCACCACAGAAAGTAAATTTCTCTAACAATTCAGGAAACAGTGTCTCGTATGTGTGGGATTTCGGAGATGGCAATACATCGACTATAGCGGCACCAGTAATATTTTACGATATCCCGAAGACTTATACGGTAAAGTTAACTGCCACCAGCGACAAGGGTTGTGTGGCTTCAAGCGTAACCAACATCGTTGTAAATTTCGGAAAAATAAAAGCAGATTTCACCACTTCGGCACCGGCGGGTTGCATACCATTTGATCCAAAATTCAAGAATGCCAGTTTACCAACGGGAGCGAAATTTGATTATTTGTGGGATTTCGGTGATGGCACAAAATCCACGGCAGAGAATCCATCAAAAATACTGTCCAAAGTGGGCACATACCAGGTTAAATTCAGAATAAAAGGCGATGGAGCAGGCTGTGCAGATAGCATTACCAAGACTTTATTGATATCTGACAAACCCAAAGCCATCCTTAAGGTAAAAGACACTTTAAAATGTGATGGCGAAATGATCAATGTCTTCAAAGCTGAATCCAGCAGTCAGATTGCCAAATACACCTGGTTTATTGATGGTAAAAACATTGACACCAAGGTAGACACCCTTCAATATGAATTTAAAAACACTGGAGAATACAAAGTAGTAGTGTTATTGCAGGATATTGCTGGCTGTCAGCAGACCTTTCAGTATCCGAGAATAGTATTACAGCATCTATTCGCAGGTTTCTTCCTCAGTCAACCTGGAGGCTGCGTACCATATAAACCTATCATCATTGACACGACAGATTCTAAAATCCCTTCAGCTTATGATTATACATGGGATGATGATAATGGCAACACTTATAAAACTCAGATTCCTAATGTTATTTACAACAAAGAAGATACGTTCGAATTAAAACTCAAGGTTAAAGATAAATATGGTTGCGAAGACAATGCGTGGAACTATGTATTTGTTGGCCATAAAGTAAAACCTTCGTTTAGAATTAACAAGTACAGCATTTGCAACAACGAAGACATAACGATGACCAATACGACACCTGATAGTTTGAGGAAGCAGGTTCACAAATGGATTTGGGAGTTTGGCATCGCTAAAGGCAATCAGGAAGATCGATTTATTGCCAATATTAGAGATTACCCTAAAAAATATTCTCCTTTACTCATCACAGTGAACAACGAATGTCGCGATACCTGTATTAAGGAAGATTCAATCACTATTAAACCCGTATTAGCAGATTTTGTTTATTCATTTGATACTTGCTTTAGCAATACTGGTAAACTTAGACACACATCTGTATTAGCGACCGACTTCACATGGATTTTGCCAGGAGGAATAATCAGCAAGGATTCCGTCATATATCACAAATTCACAAACTTTGTCAAAGAAAAATTCATCGTATATTCAAGCAACAAATTAACAGGATGCTTTGATACACTTGAACAGGAAATATCTCCGCCTGTTAGCACCTCTAATATTCGAGAAACCAAGATTACAGGTTGTACACCACAGATTTACAAATTCGAAAATTTCCAAACGAGAGCTTACAGATCACACTGGGATTTCGGCAATGGAGATACATCTGCACTGCGTGATTCTTTGAGATATAGTTTTCATTTACCTGGCAAGTATACCATTAAACATACAGGCTGGGATATCAGAAGTTGCCCCTATACCAGTCAGAAGACTATTTTGGTTGACGGTCCGACCGCGGGTGGAAAAATATGGCCCGACAGAGGCTGTCTTCCTTTAAAGATTCAGTTAATTGACTCTTTCTCTTACGGCAAGATTAAGCGTAAATACTGGAAGTTTGAAGATGACGCACAATGGTTGAAAGCTACCAATAAAAATGACACCATCAATTACACCATCAACAATATGCCGATGAGTGGAGATTCATTTTTCCATATCGAATTATTTATCGAAGACAGTAATGGTTGTAAGTCAACCAGAGTCTTTAAACTCCGCCCCTCTGGCCCGCGCGCAGGTGTACAACTTACCTCTGAATCGCGTTGTGATGCAAAAGAGTTCAGCTACAATGCCAGTTTAGATTCAGCCTCTGCCGTATACCCTGTTTCCTTAAAGTGGTCATTAGGCGATGGTAATACCAGAACAACAGATAAATTTAAATATATTTATAGTAAAGGTGGAAAATACAATGTTAAACTGGAAATTGTTGACGGATTAGGATGCAAGTTTGAAGAAGGATTTACATTGACAACCACAGATCCGGAGATATTAGCGAAAATCAATACAGATGTCACTACAGCTATTTGTCCACCCTTACAATCCAATTTCAGAAGTGAATCATTGAGCGACCCTAATAATCCGATTGTTTCATATCAGTGGGATTTTGGAGATGGCTCCTACTCTACCCTCATGAATCCTTCGAAATTGTATACACAACCAGGTAATTATTCTATTTCATTAACTGTTAAAAACGCTTTTGGATGCAGCAATACTGTCAATATGCCGGCCTATATCCATTTAGGCGGACCAACGGCGATATACAAATATTCTCCATTGGTAGCCTGTCAGAATCTGAAGGTCAATTTCTCGGCACAGACTACTCCAAACACCACTATTGAATGGGATTTCGGCAACGGACACACCAGTAAAGACAAAAAACCATCTTATCAATACGATAAAGCAGGTTTGTATTTCCCTAAAATACTTTTGAAGGATTCTGGTGGCTGTATTACGGTGATGGTTCCAAAAGATTCTATTCGCATCCATCCTGTACCAGATGCGCAGTTCAGTCTAAGTTCAAATTGCCTGGATGACAGTATCGAATTCAAAAATCTGTCTGTTTCAAACGTAAAAAACGATCCAAGTTACCTTAGCAAATGGATGATTGATACCTTTAAAACCAGCAACATTGATCAGACGATTAAGTTTCATAAAACAGCACAGTACCCTATACAGCTAATCATCACCAATCAATTTGCCTGTGTTGACACCATTGTTAGAAAAATCACAATTTCTAAGCCTAAAGCTGACTTCGATTTAAAAATAGATAGATTATGCCTGGGAGATTCGCTGGCGATTAAAAACACCTCCAGTTCAACACAAGGCATCAAAAATGTCTACTACTACTTGGGCAGCAACGGGCCCTTAACCCTACCCCTTTATCCAGCAAAAGGCGATTATCAACTGCAACAAATTATTACAGACACGTTTAATTGTAAAGACACATTTAAACATTCGAAACCAGTTCATACAGCAGATACTGCAACACCAGAATTGATTGAAATTCGCCATATAAGTCATCTCAGCAACAACGAGCTTGAATGTTTAATTAGACCTAGTAATGACATCGACTTCTATCAGTACAAGTACTATCAACTGCTTGGCAGCAATTGGCAATTAATAAGAACCATTAACAAAAAAGACAGTGCATTTATCAGGATATTGTTAAACCCATTAAAGAGCTCACAGAAGTATGCTGTCAGACAGATGAATTATTGCATGTCTGAATCAGAGCTGAGCATAGTGCATGCGAATATCCATTTAACGACAGAAGGAAAACAAAACCATAACCGATTAACATGGAATGCCTATGAGGGCTGGGCACCTGATTATTATGCAATAGAAAGAGAAAATATAGATGGTAGTTTTTCAGAGATTGGCAGAAGTACAAGGCCAGAATATATCGATTCAATGATAGTTTGTAAGCAGACACATGCGTATCGTATAAAAGCTATCAAGAACACTGACTACGCTTATTCTGACAGCAGCAGAGCATTGGCACAATGGGAAAACAAATTACCAGGCATGTTGATAGATCTGGTAAGTGTGACAAAAGATACAGGCATAGAAGTTTACTGGCGATATCCATCAAACTACACCAGAAGTCAGTTACAGGAAATTATTATCTACAAGAAAGCTTTAAGTGAGAGTGATCAGTTCAGTTTCAGTACAGACAGCTTCAGGTTTTACGACAGAGCTGTGAATGTTGATATAAAGCAATACCAATATCAGTTAAGGGTAAAAGACCATTGCGGAGATAGCAGCCAATTTACTGCTTCATCAGGCAATATATTATTACGATCCGACCAAACGGTACCAGAAACGGCGCCCAAACTCATCTGGAATCAATACAAACATTGGTCGGCAGGCGTAGCCTATTACGAATTAGAGCGCATGAATGCCAATGGTGAGTTTGAATTATTGAGTCGACTAAGTGACACCACTTATACAGACGAAGGCACACAAAACAGCTGTATGAAGCAATACATTTACAGAGTTATTGCAGTTAGCACCGACAGAACATTCAGAAGCTTCTCAAATACCATCAAAGTAAAACCACTATCACTGGTGTTTATACCAAATGCCTTTACGCCAAATGGCAATCAATTAAATGAAGTTTTTGTTCCGGTCGGGCAGTATTTATACAATTACCATCTTGAACTATACAATCAATGGGGAGAGAAATTATTTGAAACTGAAGATTGTATGCAAGCCTGGGATGGCACCTATAATGGCGAGAAGTGTACGCAAGGCGTTTATTTCTATAAATTTACGGCAAGAGGCGCCGACGGTAAATTCTACAACAGAAAAGGCACAATTAATCTACTTAAATAAATTTTAAGAAGAAAAAATAAAGGCCCATTACAACAAGAAAGTTAAACACGACGCTGTTCAATAAAGTAGATAAAATTAATTTTCTGATTCTTTGAAGTTTACAAAACCATTTGTAACTATTTATCTTGTTTATCGACAATATTAGAGGTAGCATTAAGTTTAAAATATTAAATTATCTTTTACTTTTGATTGACAGTGCAACCAAAACAAAAAGGACTGGTCTAAAAATACAATAATTATGCAACGCAGAAAATTCATCAGCGATCTGGTGCTGGACAAGGAGCCACCAAAGGCTTTACCGGCAGAACAATTTCAAAACAAATCATTACCGACGGATTTAGAACTTGGAGGCGGAACCATAGCTGCCTACACAGGCACATGGGGAGATGCGCAAGTAAAGCACTTACTAAGAAGAACGTTGTTTGGCTTCAGTTATAGTGATATTGCCTTTTTCAAGGGCATGACTATGAGTGATGCCGTTGATTATCTGATGAACATCCCTGGCACTCAACCCAGTCCGCCCGTGAATGGTTACAACACCTCAACCAGCATCGACCCAGACATCAGCGCTGGAGCTACCTGGGTTAACGGTCCGGATAACGGCGATTTCACACCACAACGACGAAACTCCTTATACAGTTGGACAACGCAGTTGATGATGAGTCCGGACAGGCATATCAGAGAAAAGATGACCTTTTTCCTGCACAATCATTTTGCCACTGAGGTAGAACAGGTAGCCACCCCCATTGTCGCATACAACCACCACAAGATGTTGCGCGAAAATTGTCTTGGCAACTTTAAGGATATCGTAAAAAAAGTAACCGTTGATGTGGCCATGTTAATTTATCTGAATGGACATTTAAACACAAAGACAGCACCTGACGAGAACTATGCACGTGAATTGATGGAACTTTTTACTTTGGGCAAATTACCAGAGAGTCAGTATACCGAAGACGATGTAAAAGCAGCTGCCAGAGTATTAACTGGATGGAGAATCAACATAAACACCCTGACTTCATTTTTCTCAGATGTTGTGCACGACAACACCAATAAAACCTTTTCATCTTTCTTTAATTCAACCACGATCACAGGAAAAACGGGGGCCGCAGGAGCGACAGAAACAGATGATTTGATTAACATGATATTTGCCAAAGAAGATGTTGTGGCAAGGCATGTTGTGAGAAAACTCTACCGTTATTTTGTTTATTATAACATCGACAGCAATATTGAGAACAATATCATTATTCCGCTGGCCAATGATTTTAAAGCGAACTGGGAATTAAAGCCATTAGTTACAGCTTTACTCAAGAGTGAACATTTTTACGACAGCAACAACATGGGTTGTTATATTAAAAACCCATTAGATGTTTTTGGTTCATTTATTAAAAACTTCAAAGTTGAATTTCCTGTTAGTCCCGTTGAGGATGTGCACCAGGCCTATTACACAATATTTATAGGCGCAGCAGTAAGCGGACTTACGTGGGGAAATCCACCGAATGTCTCTGGCTGGACAGCTTATTACCAGACACCACAGTACTATCAGTTATGGTTAAATTCGGATACTTTACCAAAACGAATCATGTATACCGTTGCCATGATGGTAGGATTGCAATACAGAGGTGGCAAGAAGATACAGGCAGATGTGATTGCTTTTGCACAGCAGTTT
>JACCDI010390173.1_pt1 | contig 14197 bp, 13 predicted proteins | sample 7442791 | NCBI WGS metagenome assembly JACCDI01 (sample SAMN15323434, study PRJNA562643) | freshwater metagenome | isolation source: river surface water | place: USA:Blue River Watershed | collected 2017-08-15 | reverse complement strand
CATTGGACAAGTATTTGAATAATCCTGCTATTTTTACTAACTATATAAAGCAAGGGACAACAATATATGTGATTGAGAATGGGCAGGAATGTTGCAATGATTCCAAGGGTGGACAAAAATTGCTTATGAAAGGCTTGGTCAGAGCACAAATTATGTTGCATGATTTTCATGTGTGATGCAAATTTAGTAGCATTGGTATGGATAGAGCAGGGGTGATGTATGTAATTCATGGCTAACCAGATTCTAACTATGTTTCATTGGTGAATGTCATCATAAGGAGGTAAAAATAAATTAGATTAGATGTGGATGTATTTTTTTCTTTCTTTTTTAAGTCAATTATATGTAGTATTTTTTGCCTTTCAAACCTATCCATGTGAATGTTGATAGCTCTCTGTCTCTACCTACCTACAGGAATTACTTGACACTACAAAGCAATTTTGTGCAAACACTATATTTAAAAAACAAAGATTTCAAAAATTTATGAGAAATATGAGTTATTCTGAAAATTTTGTAACCAATTTGCATTGCTTAAAGTCAATTTTGTTTTCCAAGATGCATATGTTTCAAAATGTGAAATATTACTGAATGTTTTGATTCTAATGTATAGACATTTTTTATGCAAAATTGATCATCATAAATTTGTGAACATTTGTCTGCAGACTATTTTTATCAGCAATTCTATACACTACCTTTTATGTGCCTCACAGAAACATCTTGTAAATATTTTTGTAGAATTAATTGTTATCAATATTTTTAATGACAAAATTATTGGGTTGCTCACCATTTCACCTCAAACAATTTTTGACTTAAGCTTAAATTCCCAACAAAATCCACGAGACTACCATTGTGAAAATTCATTTTCAATTTTTTGCTGCCAATATTTGAGAGACTCCAATAAAAAGTTTTTAGTGCTGACAACCTCCCAGGAGCAAAATAGCAGTATGCAGAGTACTATTTCTATACCAGAAGTTTGACAGCAATTTTTCTCACCAATTAAGGACAGTTCATTCTATATTCCATAGTAGACCATTGAACTGATTTACAGCTGTGCAGATTGTTGTGGTTGTTTTATTTCTTCATTTTGTAATTGCCCTAATATTATTTTACAGGTAAACTGTCAACAAGGCCCTAAAAGCAACTGAGTATCCTTATTTTGTCAGTACAATGTACAAATGGCTTGAGAAAGCCAATGTCACATTGGTTATGACTGCTCAAGAACAGTCAAAAGCAATTTTGAATGAAGTTGTCAATAAATTTGAAACAACACCAACATTTCATCTCTCACTGCTAAACCCCTAAGAAAACCAAAGTCTCCTGCCCCATCTAATACATTAGCTATGCTTCAGCAAATCAATGAAGGAGGTGGTGTGAAACAAAGAATAAAAGACATTGAAGGAAATCAAGGAAACAGTGCAAATGGCTGTGGATTCATTATTATCTTCCACATCTTCAGACACATCATCAACTTCTTGATGCCAATGGAAGCATGGTGGGATATATGATCAAATTCTTAGTGTCATTGTACAACAAGAAAAATGCACCATCCAAATTCAAATCAATCAAGAAAACAATGGATAAGTTGAACTTAATGCAAGAGAAAGTAAGAACAAAATGAGAAGGATTGATGGAGATGCAGCTCTGTATAATCTTCGATCACAGATGTATCCAGATTATGATTATAATGATGATAACATTTTTCTTGGTCATTGCAAGGGTGAATATATTATAGTTTAAGTTTACCAAATATCCATTTGTATTCATCAAAATACCTTACAAGAGAATGGTTCTAAATTGAAAATGATTTTTCTCATTTTTCTCATGTTTTTTTCTTGCATAATTAATTCCTACTCCATAGGTTTCTCAGACTACTCTCGGGAGCCAACTTTCGGAGGGCGACCAAGACTTCCGCCGCAGCGCCAAAAATCAACAACATGACACCAAACCCACCTGAGGATAAATAACCAGAAACAACATCACCAACTGTGTTGCCGAACATAGATCAATTGTTGTTGTGAAAAATGTTTAGTCCAATGATCATCAAATTGTCAAACTACTTGAGTAGAACTAGTACTATTTTTACTATTTTCTTGTCAAAATTTCTTTTTTGTGAAATATAATAATGTGTATTATGAAAAAAAAACGTGCTGAAGAAATCATATCATACATGTAATAGATTATGTACATTCATTGACCATGTCACCTGCACGACTCACAACTTTTGTCTAAGGTGTCATCACCAACTTCACTATCAAGCGACAAAACTTCCTTATCCAAGTTCACGGCAATATCCTGTGGAACACCAGGACTTGGAATAGACACAGTTCCCAATTTTCGAGGAAATTTTGCAGAAGGTTGGACCAAATCTTCGTCCAAGGCTTGTTGAGTCTCATCTTTCATTTTCAACTTTTGAATCAACTTTGTCAATTCATTTTCCCGGCCATTCAGGGAATTTCTTTCCTCCAAAAGCGCCCTTTCATACTTCCTTCGCTTGGAACAATTCTCGACAAACTCTTTCATTGTATTCAAACCAACATCCTCCTGAGTCACGCCGCCATCATCATCATCGGAATTTTTCTGCCTCACTGGCCAACGTCCCCCGTATTGTTCCAAGGCACGTCTGTATTCATTAAGCAATGGAGGACAAACCATTTCGGCATAAACACTCTTTCCTTCCACGAGGGGCAATTTGGCCATGTCTTCAACATAGGCTGTTGGGCGGGGAAGGAAGAGAAACGTACCAGAAAGGAAGGCAACCGTGCTAGAGAAGGCAAGATCAAATACCAGACGAGATGATTTCTGGAAGAGATATTTGGAGCTTGGCAAAAAAGTTTTTGGTGACTGTGAACTGTTTTGGAATTGACTTCCAGGCAAGCGATCGAAGGAATAAGTTGACCTGCTTCCTAACAAATAATTATTTCGTATCCACAAATTGAAATTTCTTTGCATCCAAGCAGAACTCCGTAGGGATATAAAGGTGAAAAAACCTAAAGCCAGGGACTTATTCCTTACTTGCGCATCGCGTTTGGACTTGTTTTCAACAATTAGATTCGCTTCGGCTATATATTCTTCAGCTAGATCGTCGCCTGCAGTTGCTGCCAAGGATTCACTTTCGAAAGAATTCATAGAATTCTTATTGCAGTTTTTGTCATCAGACATTTGTTCCGCAATTTGAGAACATTTCTTTGCCATTTCGGGACTGTTAATGGCACGAGAAATGGCATCGTGAAAATTTAGCAAGAGTTTTCCTCGGGCAGTCCATGCTTCTCTTTGAGGAGGATTCAAAGGTGCAGGCGAAGATCCCGCTTTAGCTTGCGAGTCTGCCAGTGTTCTGGACGCAGTTGATGAATGTTGACGATCATTGTCGTTAGAATCGGAGCGATTCATGGACGCACGGTCGTCGTCCCGAACTTCGTGTGTTTTTGCAGTATCGTTCGAGAAAGCATCATCTGCCATGCGGCGCCGCTGTGATTGAGTTCTATTTTCCTTCTTGACCGATGGACGGATTCCCATGGTTCCGACGAAAATTGTTTGTTATGTTCTCTAGGGAAAGATGAAGAGAGGTTGCGAATAGCGAACGACAATCACTCAAATAAAATAAAGCAATCAATACTGTACTTACTTGCGAGTACGATAGCATACTTAAGAGTAGCAACGTAAAATCATGTTATATTCAACATTCGGCACTATCTCTGTGTTTTTACGGCGTGAGGTCATTTTACACTGTGTCTTGGTTACTCTCGCTTGCTGTCTTCGAAAGTGAACCCTTAGGGAGTCGTTGTTGTGTCTCAAAAAGTGACTCATTCACAGTACCGCCCCCAAATTAAAGTGATAAGCCTTTTTCATTTTGTCAAGAGGATACTGGCAATGTCGCACAGGAACTGGTCAGTTTGAGGATTAATTACACGTTTGTGACTCATTTTTCTAAGCCCTACTAATCGACCAGCCTTTATGTCACGTTCTGCGAGGCAATAGAGAATAGCTTCCGCACAAGTCATCATCAATCTATTATTGCCCAATGACCAATGCAGTCTTCAAGCTGGAAAACTGTTCGATGACCCGTGATTTAATGTGATCCCGTTCTGCTCACATTTTGTTATCATTCAACTCTGTGATTGTAGGACAAGCCCCTATCGCAGGGAACACCGAACTTAGTATGGATCTTGACAGCAGAGCGTCGTATCTCCATCAACAGCCATCAAAACACAGATAACGAACTCACTTCAATATATATCAGCCGAAGATCCTCCAAAGATCCACTGCACACACCAAACACACTGGAAGTCGAATTCGGTCCTCTCACCCATCGACTCTCTCAGTCTTTTATGCAATGACGATTGACGATCTACTTGAGGTCTCATAATTTTGATCTTTTCCAAACCACAAACAGGCATTAACAATAAAATCAACAAAAACGAAGCAATTTTTACAACAGTTCACCAGTTATTGCATTCAAGAATATTTTGCTATACACCATGATGTCTCCTACCATAGTCGGACGCCGTGCCTTCCTTGCCACCGCCACCCGCTCTCTTCGAGGCCAGTCTACATTTTCTTCGACAAGTTCCACCGCCGCCCGAGCCGCTGTTGCAACCGTCCAACAATCTTCTTATGGCCACAGCGGGTCTTACAATTCTACCAATATCGATTATGCAAGATACGGCCTCCTTGCTGCCGCTGGAGCTGCCACTGCCGCCGCTGTCTCGACGAATAACGAGGAAAATGGATACCTTGCCAAGTGCTGCGGCATCGCTGGAGTTGTCGGAGCGAAAGGCGACGCTCGTGAATATTTAATTGAAGGGCTCACAATTTTGAAGAACCGTGGATACGACAGTGCGGGAATTGCCACGATGGATGACAAGAGCCCTTCATTGGTAAGAAATCATTTCTAAACATTATTTCATAGTTTCTCTCTTATTAGATAGATGATGTCATTGTTTCTTTCTTTGCGAATCTAAATGATCGAATTGATAATTCTGCAATCACCGATTCCTTATTCATTTTAGGTTGTGACAAAATATGCATCTGAAGGCGAAAAGGCCGACGGCCTCAACCTCGTAGAACAAAAGTCGGGTCTTTCCAACAACCACAATATCGGAATCGCTCACACTCGCTGGGCCACTCATGGAGGCAAGACCGATGCCAATGCCCATCCACACACCGATTCCTCAGGAAAAATTGCTCTCGTTCACAATGGCACTCTCAACAATGCAAACGAGCTCCGCCGAGAACTCCAAGCCAGGGGGCACCATTTCAATAGCGAGACTGATACCGAGGTCATTGCAAAGTTGATTGGGGAATATTACGAGAAGCAACCCGATGGAAGTAAATGTGTGAAAGAGGCGACCGAGAAAGCTTTGGCGAGATGTGATGGATCTTGGGGACTTTGCATCATGTGCACTGATTTCCCACATCAATTGGTTGTTGCAAGAAATGGGTCGCCTTTGGTTATTGGAATCGGATCCGACCGTACTTTTATCGCCTCTGAAACTTCGGCTTTCAACCGGTACACTAAAAATTTCATCAGCATGAACGATGGCGAAATTGGGGTGCTAAGGGCTGATGGATCCACTCTGGATTTGGGAAGGATGCAACAGGCGCCAGATCAAGAAGTGAAGCTCTCTCCGGCTCCTTATCCACACTGGACGTTGAAGGAGTGCATTGAACAGCCTGAGGCCATTGCTCGAGCTCTTGGATTTGGAGGGCGGCTTACTGCGGATCAAGTTCAGTTAGGAGGTTTGGAGAAGATGAGAGACGAGTTGTCCCGCGTGAAATATTTAACTTTGTCCGCCTGCGGGACTAGTTTGAATGCCGCCAGATATGCCGAAAAATTAATGAAGCACCTAGGATCATTTGACATGGTTCATTCTCTTGATGCCGCCGAGACGGACACTAACGACTTCCCGAAGAATGCCCAAAAGGCCAAAGAGACAGCTTTCTTGGTAGTGTCTCAAAGTGGCGAAACAAAAGATGTTGCCAATGTTGTTAAGGCTGCCCAAGAAAAAGAGTTGACAGTGATGAGTGTTGTGAATGCAGTGGGTAGTTTGATTGCTCGCACGACCAAGCTTGGAGTGTACTGCAATGCTGGGAGAGAGAATGCCGTTGCCTCCACAAAGGCCTTTACAACTCAAGTGACTGTATTGGCTTTGATCTCACTTTGGTTCAAGGAATTGAAGGACAAAGTGAATGGGATCACTACTCCCAGCGCCGAAGCGGAGTTGTTGAAGGAAAGTTTGATGAGGCTACCCATTTGCTGTGGTATGGCGTTGAAGAATCGCGATCAATGCAAAGCAGTGGCGGAACGATTAAACGGGAAAGAGCATTGCTTCGTTCTCGGAAAGGGATACGGGGAGCCAGTAGCCATGGAAGGAGCGTTGAAGATCAAGGAGATGTGCTATCTTCATGCCGAAGGATACAGCGGAGGCGCGTTGAAACACGGCCCTTTCGCCCTTATCGAGAGCGATGAGAACGGCAAGCAAGGTGCCACGCCCATCATCATGCTCATCCTCGATGATAACCATGCCCATCACATGAGAACTGCTGCAGAGGAAGTGCGGGCGAGAGGAGCCGACGTGATTGTAATCACAGATAATGAAGATCTTGCCGAAGGAATTGACGAGAATCCCATTTTAATTCCATCGAACGGACCCATGACGGCCTTGGGCGCGGTGTTACCGATTCAATTGATTGCTTATGAGCTTGCCATGCTTCGTGGAATCAACCCTGACACTCCGAGAAATCTTGCCAAGGCAGTGACGGTAGATTAAGGAATGTACAAAACCAATTTGCCTTTTTGTTGAAAATCGTGTCAATCAGAGACACATTTGTCATAATTTCATGATTCATAACTTTTAAGCATTAGGACGTTATTACCAAGTTAATCCTTATGTTTTTACTGTCACCATGTATTGACTGCTGGGTAAAGATTTATACTGTGTTGTTTACATCACTAGTTTATTCCTTCTCCAACGGCCTCTTCACGAACACGTTCGATCAGGACGGTGGCAGAAAATATCCTTTGAGATTCATCTGCCAAATGAAGGTAAGATTGGACAACTCATATTGCCGATTATTTCTGCAGCACCATTTACTCACAAAATGAACAAGGTGAGGATTCGGGAAAATGTCGGCCAATCAGAAAATCATTGTATTGAACAACGTCTCTTAAGTGATTGATTCCCATCATTATTGCGTTCAATATACATTATATCAATTCAAGCTATCATTATTGCATTTGCATTGAGTTCTATGGAAAGGATAAAATCAAGTTCAAGAAGATAGAATTCGCACTGTACAAATTGATAATTAGAAGTTATTCAAACCAGCCCCAACATTCCAAATACTTTTGTCGCAAAGTATATGGTATCAAAGTGCTAAATATTCACTGTGCAGTTGGACCACAAATACGAATTGAGTGGGCCTGATGATGACTACGAGGATGTTTATCGATATGTTTACGATCAAAAACATCCCTTTTATGAAATATCATGGGGTAAACGGATTTTGAATTAAAGATGTTAAAACAAAATGGTTCCGGCTTGATCGAAATTCTTTGCATCCACCCGGCATCCATGGGTTTAAGGTTCTTGCGGTATGCCAATAGAACAAAACATTAGGAAGATAGTGATGTTATGATGCGTACCTGTTTCAATGTTTTGGGGTAAGTACTGGCATTCAGTTTCATATACTATTATTTTTTAAAGATAATACCACGACTTTTTGTCATATTTGTTGCTGCCTGAGATTCACTTGTTGAAAGATCAATGTAGTGGAATATATATTTTATTCCATGTTAAGTATTACCAAGCAAGAATTCTTCCACCAACATGCATGACCTCAGAATATAAGTATCAAACTCAACTTTTTGGCCAAAAGACTCAAAGTGTCAAATTCTTGAGTTACCTGATGTAATATTGGGGACTTAATATTTACGAGAGAATAGTTTGCCTCTATCTTAACAATTTTAATCACCATAGAGTTGTTTGTCATGAGAGAACTATGAACCTTTTTGGATCTCTTCTACAAAAGTTGCGAAAGTAAGATTTTTCTACCCCGTTTTCATTTCCGTCACCGCACTCTCGACAAACAAATAATCGTACTTTCCCAGAAGCGAGCCATCACATCCAAATCCAAATCAATACCTAATAATCCTCATCGAACTCATCTTCCAATTCTTGTGCCTTCTCCTCATCAGTCTTGTCTTCACCCTTCCTACCCCTCAAACCTCGACTCGCTTCCGACTGCTTTTTGTACGCATCCGGCGGATACCTCATTCCCCTGACCGCATCATTATGAGTTGTCAGACAATACGCAATCCTCCTGTGAAACGCCTCCGAAGGCTCCACAGTCGCGTACACATCCACCAAATCATGGCTTTGCACATACCCCTTCTCGTGATCGATCGTCGCATCGATAACCCCATCCCTCACGGCCTTGGCCACCACAAACTCCGCCGACGTCGCCGAAGGCAAACCCAACCTCAACGCCACGTCCTCCAACGATATCCTCGAGTAACTGGTCTTCAACCTCCTCAATCCCGCCTTGACCACCGAATGCGCCAACCTCGAAATCAGGGTGAACGTTCCATCCACCCGAAGACGCTCGGCATGCCTTCCCACAGTCGAATGGAATACCGCCAAATCGCCCCGACGAACGGCCTGGGCGATTTCGAGGTAGGGTTTCAATTCCCCTTTCATCCCCTCTGCGAAGAAGACGGCGCGGTCGGGGATCTCTCCCATGAGAAGTTGGACGACGACGAGGAGGCGTTGCACGGCGATGCGGAATCCGAGGGCGGTGTGCGTTGGGGCTTTGCGGAGGCATTGGGAGAGGTTGGAGAAGGAGGAGGTGTATTCGAGGCGGAGGGCTTGGATGCGTCCGGAGTAGTAGAGGTAGCGGAGGAGTTGGTTGTTGGTGGCTGTTTCGGTGGGGAAAGTGGAGTTGGATAGGAGTTTTTGGGCTTGCTCGACTGAATTTTGTTTTGATTGGATTGGGTTAAGTTGACATGATTTGTTTTGACGACGAATATGGCGAATGAAGAGAATTGTGAGAAATTGAAAAAGGGACGAAATCACGAAAATAATATTTGGTTGGATTGCACAATTTCTCGCAAAAGTCTCTAAAATACTGCCAACTAGTGAAAGTCAACAATTCAAAGAAATCCAACGATAAAAAACGACAAAAATAGAAGGGAAAAGAAAGTAAAGATGCAACAATGGTCTCAGAAAAATGAAAAATCACCAACCTTGATCCGCATTCAATAGATCCCTCAACATCAAATTCAAAACCGTAGAACTGACATCCGCATCCCTCCTCAAACAGGCCATCCTGTGCCTGGTGGCCAGCTCATTCCTCTTCTCGGCAATCAACCCCGTCTTTTGCGCCACATCCGTCAAACTCTCCATGGTCAAGCTCCGATAACGCAGCAGACGCGCCTGCAGGGGATATAATCCCCCTGGCCCGGCCAAGAGACCGGCAAATCCTTCCATGGCGGTCGAAGCGCCGCCCACCATGACCGCGGCGGAATTGTCGATCTGACAATCTTTCAAATGAGCGTCGAGGATCATGAGTGCCTTTTCGCTTAGTTGGTAGGCCTCCACGAAGAGGGAGGCGCGCCATTGGATGCGGACGGCGAGGGAGAGCAGCCAGGATTCTATTTCGCGGGAGGAGGCGAGGAGGTAGGATTCGCTTGGAGAGGTAGTGGAAGGTTTGTCCACGTCCATTTTGACGTTGGCTTCTCCTTCCTTGGCATCCTCGGTCCCATCGGTGGCGTCTTTGGGAGGAGAGACGACCGCCGCCGTTCGACGCTCCTCTTCGGAACAGAGTCCCACGAGAATGTCCCTCCCGGTGGCACAGCTCCCGCGGGGATCCAAAAGCACGAAGGCCGCATGGGCGACATTGGCGAGGGTGGCAGCGCCAGCCGTCCCGGAGGAAGATCCCAGCCATTTTTTCAAAATTTTGGGGGGGTTGATGCTCTTTCCCACGGAGATGGCGCCGATTGCGGATGGTTTGGTGGCGTCTTCGTTGGCGGTGGTAGAGGTCGTGCCTCGTCCTCCGCCGTAGAGGCGTTCTAGCCTTCGACCGGCGGCTTCTACGGGGTTCATTGCCGGTCGGGGCTCTTCGGCTTTTTTGGTTGTGGTAGTGACTGTGGCGGGTGGGGTTGATTCGGCCATTGTTAGTAACGATTAATTTTCTGTCGTCGTCGATTGTAGGCGACTAATCAATGTGATGGCATCAAAAAATGATACTTGGAAGCCGGCGATGAGGGTGTTCGAGGGAGCACAATTTCAAAGAGAACTGACTATTTCAAGTCAATATTTCGACTTAACTTATATTGGATTTTATTAATAAAATGACAGAGAAAATGATCTTTATTCGTTAAAATGATTTTCAAGAAAGCTATCTTAACAAGTTCGACTCGCTTCGTTTCGAATCTTTCGCTGTCTGTAAAAATGATGCAGAGATAGACTGCAGGTCATCATCATCTCTTGCTTGGTTTCAATTGGAAAGGAACAAATCCATATAAACACATCATGAGTGACAGGTACAAGTGGAGCACATGAGATTGGATTTCAGTGAGACAAGAAATCTATTTTTGGTGTATTAAAATGTAACTGGAACGAACTTGATGAAATATTAGCTTTCAGGAACCATGTATATAGAGATTTCATGGTAACATTCAGGGCCATGTATCCAGCACAAAAACAGCTCATTGATTATGCACTAATAGAACACAAGATATGACAAGTCACAAAAAAGTAACCAAAATACTCAATTGATAAACAGTAATTTAGTTCATCTATGTGTCCAGTCATTTTCCTCATGCTTGCCAAAGCAAACCACACACTTTGGAACATCTGAGTTGCACAAGCAGTATGTCCTGATAGTAGTCCTATACTTGCAGATTACACACTTCATGTGTACATATCCACAAGTTTTTAATTTTCCTTCCACTGGGCCGGATTTCTATTTTGGAGCTCACAAACAATGATATTCCTCTTATTTTGGTTTTTGAGTGGTGATATATTATGGTTGAGGAAAGATCTCAATATGATTTTGAAGCATAGCAATCCCAGTTTCCTCAAATTCAGAAGTTCCAAAATATCCAAACAATTTTTTAAATTCAGATCTGCCCTATCCTAGCATCCATGTGCTTGAAACTTTAATCATAATTGTTAGCAACAGAACATATGAGAGTGAATTATCTAATTGGCCACCATTTTGTTCCCAAAACATTTTTCAACTCAAAAGGTTCATAACTTGGGTTGTTCAAATCATGAAGAAAATGTCTGGAATGATTGTGATATGACATTAGCTTAGCATAATCGAATCTCTTCCACTCTCTGTTGAAAGAGAGATAGGCTATGTGATCTTCTACTGTACTGACAAGCCCATGAGTGCATGTAATCTTTGTTACCAAATAATCATTCTTCAGGTGATAGTGGCTCATAATCTTTATTACCTAAAAATCATCATTCCAGTAATAGAGGAGAAAATCCTTTTCATCAATTGACTTTACATACTTCTTTGCAGCCAAGAGACTTCTCCTCCAAAAATCTTCAATCTCATGGCAAGGAACATGCCTTTGTACTTTTGGATGAGTGACTGCCTATAAACTTTATAAGAATCCTATGAACAGTGCAAATACCATTCTTGTCTCTATGAAAAATGTTTATATTGTTGAAAACTGTAAAAATTCTTTTTCAATCCAAAGTGTTGTAAGTAAGACTTGCTCATCTCATCCTTGCTTAGTTGGTTGACAAAGCAAAGTTTGGGGTCCAGATTGATTGTGTTAAATCTGTGTGATGATGATATATTTTAGTGATTAGGTATCAAACCCATTCAAAGCCTACTCTGATTTATCCCTTAGGTATGGGAATTTTGAATACCTAATTGCTACTTTTATTAGTTCAAGAGTTGATTGTGAATTGTTGAATAATAACAACAACAAAACTTCGCATTTTCAACTGCTAATGTGCAGTTGGATCAAAATAGATATTTGGTTTTCCTCTATGATGAACATGGATTATGAATCGATCTCAAAGCAACAAGACAGTGTGAATGTAGATGTCATCTAATCAGTGTTTTGTCAAAGCATCAAATGAAATCATCAATTTGTAAGGTCATTTAGTTTGTGCTGCCATTGCTTGGATATTACTTTCTTGCTTAATTTGAGCAGAGATGGTCAAAGCCTGTACAAAAGTAAAATATTCATGCTCAAATGGTGAAAAACAAAATTAAACTGCATCCAAACATCAAAAACATCACTGGGAATCCAATCTTTTGGACTTTTGGACTGTCAATGTCTAAGCACAGGGCCAGTGCTAAACATCTTCATTTGAAGGCTCCAGTGGCTGGCCAATATTGAAATGATGGCTTTGAGATCATAATAATTGAAGAGTTCTCTCATTTTTTCCTTTGAGAATGATATCTTCTCTTTGAATGACAATGTTTCAATCAAGAATCAACCTTCTCCAAATGCATAGAATATCTACGTTACACTATTTTGTACATTCTTGTAGTCTCAATTTATAGTTCAAAAGATAGGGCTCAATATTGTTAAAATCCTAACAACTTCAGCAAGTTTCCACGGAGGTTGTTTGCAATAGCAGAGCAAGACAATAATTCAATCAATTACAAAGACAGTATTTTGACAAAAAGTAAGCTTATTAGTTTTAGAAAGAGCTAGAACAAAGTTTTAAATAATGAACAGCAAATTCCATGGAACTTGAATGTGAACTGTCAAGCATTGCTGAATATGCAACTATTCTCACACTCCCTTGCAAACTGAAGTGACTGTTGAGATCACCATCAGCATAATTTCCATCTGAGATGAACGAATTGCTTCTCATACAGTGGCTTTGTAAAATATTGGCCATTTGTTCTTTTGTGTCAATAGGATTAATTTTTATTGTACCACCATTGAAAAACTGACAAAAATTATGATATTTCAAAGCAATGTGCTTTGTGCAAGGAGTGAATTTGGGTCTCTCTGCCACTTTTATGCAGCTGCAATGTCTTCCCAGACTCTGCACTAAATGCCAGGAATTGAAGTTTGGAAGGGAAACACTTCACAAATTTCTTTTAAAAGATGAAGGAAGGGTAGGATGCCACACATGGATTGGGATAAATCAATGTATTCTGCTTTCATTGGGCTAAGTGCTATTCCCATTTGAAGTTTACTGGACCAGTTAGTTGGACATCCAGCATACATGATCACAAATTCAGTCCTTGATAGTACTGACTCTGGTCTTTCTTGTCCTCCATAAAAACATGCTCCAGCAAAATTGGTGTCAACCAAGCATTCAAGCCCTCTTGATATATCAGGTTTGAAAGTTATCCGTTTTTCCATATTTCCCAATAGGCATTTGAGAATGTGCTTAACAGCATGTTCATGACATAACTTGGGGTCATTGTTGAAGTATGCACATTAATGTGCAACCATTGAAAATTCAGGGTGAGAAGTCTGTTGAAGATATCCAAGCATACCAATTAAAGTACATGATATACCCAGTTTTGAGTAATGGTGTTTTAAAAATTATAATAAGGTGGGTATAGAACTAGACAAGGTATTCAACACATGCAAGGACAGAAGCAAGAGAAGGATGGGGGACACACGAACCACGTGTGTACCTGACGTTGCATTTCAACACAAATGGGAGGAACGGGAATCCATACACAAGGATTCCCGGGAATCCCCTGAGAGGCGCAACTGGGCATAACACAGTTACCAAACTTGTGGGAATTAGTTCCAACATATTCATTGATATTCCAAGATATTTAATTTCTGCATTCAAAATGCCATTTTTCCACTTAGATACAAACTTTAGATTCATTTGATTTTTTTTGAAATTGGTTGAACTTATCAACAAAACATATTTACTAATTATTGGATAGTTTTAAACATTATTTTTAGTTTCATAATATATAGTAATTTAACTGGTCAAGGTTGTAAAGATGTGTTGCTTTTTCTTAGACCAGAATTTGTATGGTGGTTGGTTCATTTCATTTTATGATAATCCATTTGCAACAATTTTTTGTACGTAGCACCTGATATGTCTTATGTTTCTGTTGTCTGATATTTGTTCAACCATTAGAAAACTTGAAGTTTCCAAAATGACAAGAAAAATCATGGTGATATATACTTGCATTTTATATATACTGAGAAGCCAAGTTTAGTTTTATGTCCATTGGAGAAAGGTTT
>JACCDI010306519.1_pt1 | contig 14208 bp, 11 predicted proteins | sample 7442791 | NCBI WGS metagenome assembly JACCDI01 (sample SAMN15323434, study PRJNA562643) | freshwater metagenome | isolation source: river surface water | place: USA:Blue River Watershed | collected 2017-08-15 | reverse complement strand
GACCAGGCCGCTGGCGGCCACGAGGGAGAGCAAGGAAGCAAGACGCATAGGGAGGTAGGGGTGCAGACAGATTGGAGGAGCGGAGGTTCTGGGAAAAGGGTAATTGGACTGAAATAGGGCTAGGGCCAGGGCTGGAGCTTGGGCTAGGCAATCCCAACCACACTTCTAGCCCTGGCCCTAGCCCTAAATTACCCCCTTTTCCCCTCATTCTACCCCCACCCCCACCCCTGCCCCTACCCCTATTCCATTGCCCTTCCCCACCCGATTGCCCAACTTACGGCCCATGTCCGCGCCCAAGGCCCGCTTCACCCTCGAATTCGAAAAGCCCCTTCGGGAGCTCGAGGACAAGATCAACTCCCTCCGCGCCTCCTCCGAGACCGCCGGGATGGACGTTTCCAAGGAAATCAAGTCCCTGGAGACCAAGATGGAGCAGACCCGCCGCGAGGTCTACGGCAACCTGAACCCCTGGCAGCGCGTCCAGCTGGCCCGCCACCCCCGCCGCCCCTACTCCCTGGACTACATCGGCATGCTCTTCGATGACTTCCAGGAGCTGCACGGCGATCGCCTCTACATGGACGACGAGTCCACCGTCGGCGGCACGGCGTTCTTCGAAGGCCGTCCGGTCATGGTCATCGGCCAGCAGAAGGGCCGCGACACCAAGGAGAACCTCCGCCGCAACTTCGGCTGCCCGAATCCCGAAGGCTACCGCAAGGCCCTTCGCCTGATGAAGATGGCCCACACCTTCGGCCTCCCGATCATCACCCTCGTCGATACTCCCGGCGCCTTCCCCGGCATCGGTTCCGAAGAACGCCACGTCGCCGAAGCCATCGCGGTCAATCTCCGCGAGATGAGCCAGTTCGCCGTGCCGATCATCACCTTCGTCATCGGCGAAGGCGGTTCCGGCGGCGCGCTCGGCATCGCCGTCTCGAACAAGGTCTACATCCTCGAGAACGCCTACTACTCCGTCATCTCGCCCGAAGGCTGCGCCGCGATCCTCTTCAAGGACCGCGCCCACGCCCCGAAGGCCGCCGAAGCCCTGCGCCTCGACGCTCCGAACCTCCTCAAGCTCGGCGTCGTCGACGGCGTCGTGAAGGAACCCCTCGGCGGCGCCCAGGAAGATCCGGCCGCCACCGGCTCCGCGATCCGCAAGACGCTCCGCGACTCGCTGGCCGACCTCTCCAAGGCCTCGCCCGAGAAACTCATCGCGATGCGCTACGCCAAGTTCCGCGCGATGGGCGTCTTCTCGGAGTAAGCCTCGGCCCTGACCAAAGAAAAGGGGCGCCGGACGGCGCCCCTTTTTCATGTCCGCCTCCGGAAGCCCTCAGCCGCCGTTGCTGAGGACCCGGATGTAGCGGGTGTAGTTGCGTCCGTGCTGATAGACGATGCGCTTGAAATCATTGGCCGGCACCTGCTGGCTGTCGTTGACCATCTGGAGGGAGCGAAGCTCCTTCGAACCCTCCGGGGTCAGCACGGTGACGGACACCTCGACCGCGCGCAGGGAATACGGCAGATAGGGGATCCATGCCGGCGAGGACTGACGAAGAGGCAGGGCGTCGGGATACATCCGGTCGGCGAAGACCCTCAGCCGCGAACTGTAGTAATCGTAAGGCTGGATGTTCGGCCAGGAACCAGGAGTCGGGTTGGGAACGGGCGGCGCGCCGTTCGGCGCGAAACGCATGGCGACGTGCGCGGGAGGCACGGTGAGGTTGGGGCCGACGCCTTGGCCTGTCTCATACATGGCAAGGTAGCCGCCGCGGGACGCAGGCATCGAGGACTTGTCGTCGTTGCGTCCGACGAGCAACACCGGGCGGAGAGACTGGGGCTGACGGGCGATGGGATCCTTCAGCGCGGCGCCGGTAGCGGTGGCGGGAAGCGAAGAACTGGCCCAGAGGACGATGTTCATCGAAACGACGTTGGAGCTGACGAAGTTGCTCTCATCCATCGTCCAGCACGGGGTGGCGCTGCTGATGTTGGCGTCGATCAGGTTGCGGGTCTCGTAGTCCGGGGAGGGCGTACGGGAATAATTGGCGAACCGGCGAGACCCCGACCAATAATCCCAAGGCGAGCGGGGAGCGTCGACCGTGGAGGAAAGAATCAACGGAAGAGCCTCGGCGAAGGTGTTTTCCGAGTCGATGATCGTGCGGTAGACTCCGTAGACCTGCTGGATCTTGTCGCCCGGGGCGTCAAACGGGGAACGCTGGCCGATACGATAGGCCACGGCACAGACGTCTCCTCGCAAGGCGGTGCGACCGGCGCCCGGGGTCCATCTCGGACGGTCCACGGGCGAACTGAAGAGCATCACGATGGGGTGGTCGACGGGCTGCAGGTTGCCGACCGGGCCGGGGGCTCCGTTGACATCGGCCGAACCAGGGACGACGATCTCCATCCAGCATCGTCCGTCAGCCCGGAGGGCTGCGGTCGAGAAGTCGTTCTCCATCGCGTCCAAGACGCCACGCGCCTCGGATTGGGTGGAAAGATCGGCCACGGCCCGGTCATAGACCCGCAGCGTATCGGAAGCGATCGTGACCACGGTGAGCACGATCACGACCATGATCGCCGTGGAGACCATCACCTCCAACAAGGTGAAACCGGGACGTGAGAGGAATTTTTTCATCGGCTGATGACGATGTTCTGGACGAGCAAGGGAGCGTCGGTCCGGTTCTTGAACTCGGAATAGGGACTGTAGTCGTGAGGGAAGAATTCCACCACGACGGGAAGGTAGGCGAGCGCGTAAGCCGAAGGCTGCGCGGGAAGAGGGGAAGCCGTCCAGGGAGGCGGAGGGATCGGCGTGAGCTGAGGCTCGAGATTGGCCGGATTGATGGTGGCGCGCTGGCCGACCAGCAGCTTCGAGAGGCTGATGCGGACGCGCATGGGCGTGCCGATGATGTTGCGGCCGGCGGCGGCGGCGACGGAGAGGTTGTTGCCCGCGCAGTAGGCGACCTCCATCAGCGAGGGGTTGGAAGACAAAGCATACGTGGTGTCGCCCGTCCGGTCGTTCTCCAGGCTCACGATCTTGCGTTCGTAAACGTAGAGCCAGACGGCGTTGTCTCCGGTGCTGCTGGCTCCGCGCAGGAGACGGTAAGCGATGTCGAAATTGGTGGCGGCAGGATTGCCGTTCTCCAGGGCCAGGCCTGCGTCCAGCAGGTACTTGGTGTTGTTGGGAAGGTTCTCCTCGGCGGTGTCGACGTAGACGATGGAGCGGGGATTGTCCAGGGCGCCCATGAGGCGGCTGGCGCCGGCCAGAGCCCGGTTCGTCTGCATGATCTCGTCCACCTGCTGGAAGGTGGATCCCAGGATGCCGACGAGCGAGAGGATCGCGACGCCGACGATGCCGATGGCCAGCGTCACCTCGATCAGCGAGAAGCCGGACCGGGCGGGGGTGCGGGAGTTTGCGGGGGTCATGAAGGTCATTTGGCCTTGTCCATCTCGTCGGCGTCGAGGGTCATGGTGACATCGCCGTTAGGACGGAGCGAAAGCGCGGCGAACTGGTTCTCCGAAGCGACATCGATCGCCGCAGAACCCGTGCCGGTGCTGCGGGCGATGCCCTTGGCAAGCACGAGCAGGACTCGTCCGAGGTGGTTCGACGAACCGGAACCGGCCTGAAGCTCGACATAGAACCACTTCTTCGGGTTCATGTCGGCGCCGATGTCGGCCAGGGCCATGGGCTGGGCGGTCGGCGCGTACATCATCCAGGGCGGAGAACTGAAGGGGGAGTCCTTAGCCGTGCCTGAGACGTTGTCGGCCAGCTGGCCGATGTTGCTGCGCCGGGTCCCCGAGGTCACGGCCAAGGTCATGGTGGTCGAAGCCTCGGAAGCCGGCGGCACGAAGATGACCCCGGTAGGCAAGGACTGAGGCGGCTCGGGGGAGAACCAGCGGTAAGGGGCGGCGGTGGTGTTGGTGATCGTGGCCGGGTCGGCGCCGGCGAGTTCGGCGGCGCTGACTCCGCCGACGGCGATCACGAACTGGCGGAGGTGATTGGCCTCGTCGTCAGGATCGTTGAGGATGAGCAACCGGTAGCGCGCCGCATAGGAGACGCCGCCGGTGGCCGGACCGCGATTCATCAGGGCCATCGCCCGGACGGTACGAATCGAAGAGGCCAACGCCCGCTGGCCTGCGGGCAGACCGCCGCCATCGCCGGTCGAAAGCCCCAGGAACAGGGTGGAGATCAGCAGGATGATGGTGATGACGAGAAGGAGCTCGACCAACGTGAAACCCCGCCTCGCCGCCTGGGAAGACCGGCTCATTGGATGGCGATGACCTGGGCGAAGTCGTCACGCCCGAGGCTGTTGTCGAAATTCGCGAAATCGTCCGCCAGGTCGGTGGTGTAGATGATGACGCGGGCGGGGATGCCGACCGTCGTCCCGATCGGGGCCAGTTCGTCGGGCAGCGAGGTCTGCCCGCCCGGAGCGATGATGTTGCGGATGGCGGTGTTGCTGTCGGTGTCGAAGATGACGCGGATCTTCCGGTTGCCGAAACGATCCACGAGCATGCTGTTTTCGGTCAGGCCGCCGACCGACTCGAAGTCATCCAGGCCGAAAGAGCAGAACTCTTCGGCGTTCTTATTGAGGATCTTGCGGTCGGCAGGGATGAGGGAGGCGCCGGTCGGAGTGCGGCCCGAAAGGGCCTTCACGAACCGGAGGTTGACCTCGGCCTGGTCCAGCTGATGCAAGGAGTCGTTGGTCGTGACGTAAGGCGGCGTGAGGTTGGGATAAAAACCATAGACCTGCTTGTAACGAGTGATGCCCCCGGCCCACTGGGTGAAGGCCGTCTGAGCCGAGGCCTGGCGGGCACGCTTTCGGATTCCCCCGATGGCCGGGAACAAGGCCGCGGCCAGAACGCCGATGATGGCGATCACGGTAAGGAGTTCGATGAGGGTGAAACCAGAGCGACGACGGGGGGTCATGGGATACGGAGACTGAGGGGAAGTTCCATTCTACGGGCCACCCGGCGACCTTGAACAGCCAAAAACCCGGTCTTAACGCAGGACGACGAAGCAGACCACGGCGACCGCGGTCGGGACCAGAGCCCACCCCGCCAGCCGCCAAGGAGACACCCCTGACCCGAAATGAGGGGCCAAGATGGACTGACCGGCGGGATTAGGGGCATTGGCGATGACGGTCAGGCCCCCTCCGGCCAAGGCACCCGCCACGACGGCATGCCGAAGGGCCTCCGCCGTCGGCCCCGGCACGGCCAAGGCCGGGACCTGGGCGGCCAGATAAGTGATCGCGGCGTTATCGTTGAAGGAGGTCAGGAAAGTCGAGACGGCCAGCAAAGCCGCCTCGTCCAGGCGCATGATGACCGGAGAAATCCACCATCCTTGGAGGCCGCCCAAGACGACCAGTCCGGCCAGGAAGAAGCCCACGAGGAGCGGACCGCGCAGCCGGACGGGATCCTGCCACTGCGGCGTCGCGACCGTGAAGGCCAGGAAGACCAGCAAGCCGCCGGTCATGAGGATCGGACGATGCCCCGCGAGCATGGCCACCGTCCAGACCATGAGCAGCACATGGACCATGGTCACCCAGAGCGGGATCGGCTCCCGCTTCGGGGCCGCGTCGTTCCCGGCCTTCAGGCCCGCGAGTTCCGCGCGGAAGACGATGAGATAAGTCAGGTTCGAGACGAGGATGGCGGCGATCGCGGCCCAACCGTAGTGCGCGAAGACGTCCGCGGTCGACCAGCCCCACCTGCCGGCGACCATCACGATGGGCGGCGCGGCGAAATTCGTCAGGGCGCCCCCGACGGAGATGTTCACGAAGAGAAGGGCCAGCGTGGCGTACTTCAGGCGCTCGCTCGGCCGCAGGGCGTAGAACTGCGAGGAGAGCAGCAGCGCGCCGATCGTCATGGCCGCGGGCTCGGTGATCAGCGAACCGAAGAGCGGAGCCAAGGTCAGGATGACGAACCAACGGGCCGCGGTGCCGTCTCCGAGCAGCCAGGCGACCCCGCCGAGGAGCCGCGCGGCCAAGGTCATGACGGGCCGGGCGGCGGCGAGCGTCATGATGATGAAGACGAACAGCGGCTCGATGAACTTGGAAGGCCCGGCCGGAGGGACGCCCGCGAGCACGGCGGCGTAATCCCCGCTCTCGACGTAGCGGCAGGCGAAATCCCACCCCTTGCCGGGCCACGCGATCAGCAGGCCGAAGAGCACGAAGGTCCAGATGCCGAAGACGGCTTCGACCTCGCCCAGCAGATGCATGACCGCGGCGCGGAGCGACGAGGACTCACCGCGTTCGTTCACCGGAGCCCTGCCCTCGCGGACGGCTTCGCGGTGCGCCTCTTCCAACCGGTGGGCGGCGCGGGCGAACAGCGGCGCGGCGAAGGCGTGCAGGATGGCCAGGCCGAAGACGACGCTGGCCGCGAGCAGGAAGCCATCCTGCCGGACGGCCTCCGCAAGCTGCGTCCGGAGATCGGGCGTCGTGGGCATGCCCCGACCCAAACCCGACGCGCGAGGGTTGGCAACCTAGACCGACGCCTATCGTCTGGCGGGCTCGTCCGGACGGGCTCCGCCCAAGGCGCGGATGAGATCCACCTGGGCCGTGATCCGTTCGAGACGGACTTCCGCCACCGCGGCCATCGATTCGGCCTGGTCACGCCGCGCGACGAGCAGTTCGGAGGGTCCGGCCTGACCGGCGCCCTGCCGGGCTTCGGCGACGCGGAAAGCTTCGCGGGCGGCGCGGGCGCGGCGCTCGGCGGCGGCCGCCGCGGCGCCGGTCTCCCGGACGTCCACCAAGGCGTCGCGCACCTCGCGGAAAGCGTTGAGCACGGCCTGCTCGTAGGCCGCCGCCGCCTGGTCGCGCACGGCCACCGCGGCGTCCACGCGGGCGGCCCCGCGGCCTCCGTCGAACAAAGGCAGCTGCATGCCGAGCCCGAGGGCGCTGGTGCTGTTGCGCGGACCGAAGAGCGATTCCAGCTCGGGGCTTTCGGTGCCGAGCGAACCGGTCAGCGTGAAGGTCGGGAAACGGGAGGCCTTGACGAAACCGATGCGCGCGTTGGCGGCGACGAGAGCCTGCTCCGCCGCGAGCACGTCCGGGCGATGGCGCAGCAGGTCGGAAGGGAGACCGGCGGCCACGGCCGCGGGCAAGCGGAGGGATTCGCCGTTCCGCGGCGCGATGACGAGCGCAGGCTGGCCGGTGAGCGCGCCGAGCAGGTGCTCGGCCTGCGCGCGGGCGCGGCGGGCCGCGGAACGCCGCGCGACGGCTTCGGCGCGGAAGACTTCGGCGGCGGCGACCTCGGCCGGGCCGGCGGCGCCGACGGCCACGCGACGGGCCACCAGCGCGGCTTCGGCTTCGCGCGCGGCGAGGACCTCGGAGGCGGCGGCGACGCGCGCTTCGGCGGCGCGGAGCTGCGCGTAGGCGCGGACGACCGTGGCGCCGACGGCCAGGCCGACCACGCGGCGGCCTTCCTCGGCCTGGAGGAGACGGGCGCGCGCGCCTTCCTCGGCGCGACGCAGACGGCCCCAGAAATCGAGCTCGAACGAGGTCGCCAAGGCGGCGCGTTGGTTCGTGCGGACGCGGCCGTTCAAGGCGAGGTTCGGGTTGAAGCCGCCTTCGCTGATCTTGATCTGCTGCGAGACCGCGGTGGCGTCGACCTGCGGCAAGGACGCGCCTTCGACCTCGCCGAGCACGGCGGCGGCTTCTTCGACGCGCGCGACGGCCTGGCGCAGGTCGGTGTTGGCCGCGAACGCCTTGGCCACGAGCGCATCGAGCTCAGGGTCGCCGAAGGACTTCCACCAATCGGCGCGGACGGACCTGCCGCCCTTCCCTGCTTCGGGATAGGCGTCGGCGGAAGGCGTGGCCGGCCGCTGGTAGTCGGGGCCGAGCGCGCAGCCGGCGAGCAGGCCGGCGACGGACAACAGGGAAAGGAAGGACTTCATGGCTGGACGACGGCCTTCTCCTTGCGGCCGGAAAGGAGATGGAAGAACCAAGGGATGAAGAGCGTGGCCACGAAGGTGTCGAGGAGCATGCCGCCGAGCACGCCCGTGCCCATCGACTGGCGGGCCGCGGCGCCCGCGCCGCCGGCGAAGGCGAGCGGGACGACGCCGAGCACGAAGGCCATCGAGGTCATGACGAGCGGACGGATGCGCATGCGGGCCGCCTCGACGGCGGCCTCGGCCGCGGAACGTCCGGCGCGGCGGGCGCTTTCGGCGAACTCCACGATCAGGATCGCGTTCTTGGCCGCGAGGCCGATCAGCGTGACGAGGCCGATCTGGAAGTAGATGTCGTTGGGCATGCCGCGCGTGAAGATGGCGAGCAGCGCCCCGAGGAGCGCGAACGGCACGGTGAGCAGGACGCCGAGCGGCAGGGCGAGGTCTTCGTAGAGCGCCGCGAGGATCAGGAAGACCATCAGCAGCGCGAGGAGGAAGGCCGGCAAGGCGGAGGTCGCCGCGCGCTTCTCCTGGAGCGCCTGGGCGGTCCAGTCGATGCCGTAGCCGACGGGCAGGAGGTCCTCGGCGATCCGTTCGACGAGCGCGATGGCCTCGCCGGAACTCACGCCCGGCGCCGGCGAGCAGATCAGGCGGGCGGACAGGAAGCCCATGTGGCGCTCGAGCTGCTCCGGACCGGCGGAGGGCTTGAACTTCACGAAGGTCGAGAGCGGGATCATCTCGCCGTTGCCGGCGCGCACGTGCACGCGGCCCGCCGCGGCGGCGTCCATGCGGTCGGCGGCCTCGGACTGGACGAGCACGCGGTAGGTGCGTCCCGCCAGCGTGAAGTCGTTGGCGTAGACCACGCCGATGGTGGCCTGAAGGGCTTCGTGCAGCTCAGGCAAGGATACGCCGAGCGTGGAGGCGCGGATCTCGTCGACCTCGGCCAGCACCTGCGGGACGGAAGGACGGAGGAACACGCGGATGCCGGTCAGCTCGGGCCGGGCGCGCAGGGCCGCCTCGAGCTTCTCGATGTTCGCCGCGAGCCGGGCCGGATCATCGTCCTCCTTGGCCTGCAGGTAGAACTCGAAGCCGCCGGCGGTGCCGATGCCGCGGATGGCGGGCGGGTTCACCACGAGGCACATTCCGTCAGGCTGCGTCATGCCGATCGCGTTGAGCTGGCGCGCGAGGATATCGCCGCCGGGCGGGCGTTCGCCGAAATCCTTCAGCGGGAGGAAGATCGTGCCGGAGTTCGTGCGCTCGCCGCCGCCCAGGAGGTCGAAGCCGCTGATGGCGAAGGTATGACGGACGGCGGGATTCTGGCGCAGCTTCGGCGTAAGGTCGTCCATGAACGCCTTCGTGCGGTTGATGCCGGCGCCGTCGGGGAGCGCCACCATCGCGAGCAGGTAGCCCTGGTCTTCGGGCGGAAGGAAGCTGCGGGGGACGGTGGTGACGAGCGCGACGTTCGCGAGGACGATGCCGAGGAAGCCGCCGGCGGCGGCGCGCGGGTGACCGAGCAGCCAGCGGACCACGCGGCCGTGCCAGGCGGCGACGTGGCCGAAGCCGCGGCCGAAGCCGTCGACGAGCCAGGCCAGACGGCCTCCGTCTCCCGCCGCATGCGGCTTGAGCATGAGCGCGCAGAGCGTCGGGGTCAGGGTGAGCGCGACGAAGCCGGAGAGGATGACCGAGAGGGCCACGGTGACGGCGAACTGGCGGTAAAGCACGCCGGCGATGCCGCCGAGGAAGGCGACGGGCAGGAACACGCAGACGAGCACGCAGACGATGGCGACGATCGCGCCCGCGACCTCGCGCACGGATTCCTTGGCCGCCTCGAAGGGGCTGAGGCCCTGCTCGCGCATGAGGCGCTCGGTGTTCTCGAGCACGACGATCGCGTCGTCGACCACGATGCCGATGGCGATGACCATCGCGAAGAGCGTCAGGATGTTGATCCCGTAGCCCATGACCCAGAGGCCGGCGCAGGCGCCGATCAGCGAGACGGGCACGGCGATCATCGGGATGAGCGTCGCGCGCCAGGAGCCGAGGAAGAGGAAGACGACGATCGCGACCAGGAGCGCGGCCTCGAAGAGCGTGCTGCGGACCTCGCCGATGGCGGAGCGCACGAAGCGGGTCGTGTCGAAGGGGGTGTCGTAGGCGACGTCCGGCGGGAACTGACGCGAGAGCTCGTCCATGCGCGTGCGGATGCGGTCCGCGGTCTCGAGCGCGTTGGCGCCGGTCTGCAGGAAGACGCGGATGCCGGCCACGGGCTTGCCGTCCAGCATGCTCAGCTGCTCGTAGCTCTGCGATCCGAGCTCGACGCGGGCCACGTCGCGGAGACGGAGCGCGCCTTCGCCGGCGCCGGCGCGCAGCACGATCTCGCCGAACTGCTCGGGGCTGGCGAGGCGGCCGCGGGCCACGACGGGCACCACGAAGGCGGCGTCGACCGAGGGCTCCTGGCCGAGACGACCGACGGCATACTGGGTGTTGGTCGCGCGGATGGCGCGGACGACCTCGGCGGAACTGACGCCGAGGGCGGCCATGCGGTCCGGGCGCAGCCAGACGCGCATGGCGTAGTCGCGGGCGCCGAAGACGCCGCAATCGCCGACGCCCGGGATGCGCTTGAGCTCCTCGACGACGACCGACGAGGCGTAGTTGCTGAGGAAGACGGAATCGCGCGTGGCGTTGGGCGAGACGATCGAGACCGACATCAGGATGTCGTTCGAACGCTTCTTGGTGATGACGCCGAGGCGGCGCACCTCCTCGGGGAGACGGGGCTCGGCCAGCTTCACGCGGTTGGCCACGAGGATCGTCGCCATGTCCGGATCGACGCCGTTCTCGAAGGTGACGGTGATGCTCAAGGCGCCGCTCGACGAGGCGTTGGAGGAATAATAGAGAAGGCCTTCGACGCCGTTGATCTGCTCCTCGAGCGGGGCGGCGACGTTGTTGACCAAGGCCTCAGGCGAGGCGCCGGGGTAGCTCGCGACGACGGTGACGGTCGGCGGGGCGATCTGCGGATACTGCGAAAGCGGCAGGTTCAGCAGCGCGAGGCCGCCGATCAGGACGATGACGAGGGAGAGGACGGCCGAGAAGATCGGCCGGCGGATGAAGAAGTCCCAGCCCATTTACTTCTTGGCCGGAGCGACGACGACCGGGGCGCCCGGGCGCAGCTTGTGCAGCTGGTTGAGGATGACGCGGTCGCCGCTCCGCAGGCCCGCGAGGATGACGATGTCCGCGCCCTGGGTCTCGCCCAAGGTCACGGTGCGCGCCTCGGCGCGGTCGCCCGCGCCGACGACGAAGACGGATCGGCCCGACGGGGCCTGCACCAAAGCCTGCTGGGGCACGAGATAAGCGTCCTTCGCCTTGCCGCCGGTGACGCGCACTCGCACGAACTGGCCGGCGAGGAGCGCGTCGTCCGGGTTGGCGAAACGCGCCCGCAGCTGCACGGTGCCGAGACGGGTGTCGACCTGCGTGGCGGCGAAGTCGATCTTGCCGCGGGCGGGATGCGTGGAACCGTCCGGGCGGAGCAACGCGACGTCGGCGCCTTGCGCGCCCGCGGCGCCGGAGGGGAAGAGGCGATGGAAATCGGCCTCGGCCAGGCCGAAGCGGGCCCAGACTTCGTCGGAACGGACGACGGTGGTGAGCAGGCCGTCGGGGCCGACGGGGTTCACGAGCGTGCCCTCCGTGCGGAGACGGCGGCCGGCGACGCCGGCGATCGGCGAACGGACTTCGCAGTAATCGAGGTCGAGCTTGGCGAGGGCGGCGCGGGCCGCGGCGGCGTCGCGCGCGCCGACGGCGGCGGCGGCCTGCGCCTGCGCGTCATCGGCGTCCTTGCGGCTCGCCGCCTTCTGCTTGAAGAGCGCGGCCTGGCGCGCGGCTTCGGCGGCGGCCTGCTCCGCGCGGGCGTTCTCCTGCGCGAGCTGGGCGCGGGCGAGGGCGTGGGCGGCGGCGTAAGGCGCGGGATCGATGCGGAAAAGGAGGTCGCCCGCCTTCACCTTGGCGCCTTCGGCGTAATCGACGGTCTGCAGGATGCCGGTGACGCGCGCGCGGACTTCGACCTCGCGGACGCCTTCGACCTGCGCCGGGGCGACGGCCTGCTGGGCCAGGTCGGCCGGCGACACGGTGATCACGGAGACGGGCAACGGACCCGCCGCCGGAGGGGCGCTCTCTTGTCGGCAACCGACCAAGGCAAAGAATGCCGCTCCGAGGAGAAGGCGCTCGACAAACTGACGTTTACATACAGACATGTATGTAAATCTAGGCACCCACACATGGCTCGCAAGACCAAAGCCGAAGCGGCTCAGACCCGTGACCGCATCGTCATCTGCGCCCGCGAGGTCTTCAGCCGTCACGGCGTCACGAATACCTCCCTCGAAGAAGTCGCCAAGGAGGCGGGGGTGACCCGCGGGGCGGTTTATTGGCATTTCCGAGACAAGGCCGACCTGTTCATGGCGGTCCGCCAGCAGACCGGGGTGCTTCTGCGCTTTCCGGACGTGAGCACCGGCGACCCGCTGAGGCGCCTGGAAATGGGCCTGCAATCGGCTTTGGATCGTCTGGCGGGGGAAAAGGCCGCCCAGGAGACCTACGAGGTCATGCTCTGGAAGTGCGAGTACATCGGGGCCTTCGCCGGGGTCCGCCAGGACCTGATGACGGCCGGAGCGCAGTTCCTCGCCGACACGACCGAACTCTACGCCGCCGCGAAGAAGGCCAAACTCACGCCCGCCGGACTCGACCCACGCCTGTGCGCGCAGGAAACCTTCTGCTTCTATGCGGGCCTGCTGAAGCTTTGGCTGGCCGACGAATCGGGCCAAGCCCTCCGAGGGGATATCCGCCGCCTCATCGCCGCCCATGTCGGCAGCCGACGCCGACCCTCGCCGCAGAAGGCGGTTTGACTGGGGTGGTCGCCCGGATTATTGAAGTCACGTGAAGGCCTTCCCCGCCCTGCTCGCTTTCCTTGCGGCCCTGACCGCCTTGGCGGCGCCCGTGCCGGATGCGCCGCAGTCCTTGCCGATCATATATGACCAGCCGGGAGACCGTTACATCCTGCGCATCGACAACCGTCGCTACCAGATGCCTTATCCGACGAAGGACGGCGTCGCGCGCCTGATGTCGGCCGCGAACTATCCGCGCACGAAGCTCCTCTTCGACGAATACAAGCGCGCGCTCGACGAACGCGCGAAGGCGGAGTCCACGATCCGCAGCGCCGAGTCCAACGTCGCGCGCGAGACCGAGCGCGTCGCCCGGCTCAACCGCACCCTGGACTCGCTCCGCCAGCAGCTCGCCCTGCTGCGCGGCCTCCCCAACGTCGACCTCAACGAGCTCCTCTTCCTGCAGAACCAGATCCGCATCACCGCCGCCTCGCTGGCCTCCGCCGAAGCGCAGGAAGCCAAGGCCGCGTCCGCGCTCGACCGCACGCAAGGCGCCGCCGAAGCGACCCTGCGTCGCGCGGACAAGGCCCGCGACGATTACGTGGCCGCCCTGACCGAATACGAGAAGCCGCTCGCCGAGATCCGCGCGCTGGCGATGTCCGTCGGCTCCGCCCTCTGAACTCATGCGCCCCGCCTCCGCCCTCCTCCTCGCCCTCCTCTGCGTCGGCGCCTCCCTCCCCGCCCAGCAGGCCAAGCCCGCCGCCAAGGCCGCGCCGAAGACGACCGACCGTTACGCGGTCCGCGCGGACGAGAAAGTCTCCTGGCATGACGTCCGCGAGACGGACCTCGAAGGCCGCGCCTTCCCCGACGCCGAGCGTAAGAGCTACTTCGACCGCCTCCCCGCCGAGGCCGACGGCAAGGTCACGCCCGCGGTCTGGGGCCTCAGCCGCGACAGCGCCGGCCTGATGTTCCGCTTCCGCACCGACGCCACCACGATCTACGCGCACTACAAGGTCACGAAGCCGCAGCTGGCCCAGCCGCACATGCCGGCCACCGGCGTCAGCGGCCTCGACCTCTACGCCCGCGACCAGGACGGCAAGTGGCGCTGGGTCCAGGTCGCCCGCCCGACCGCGCAGGAGATGAAGATCCGCCTCGCGGACGGTCTCGACGCCGGCGAACGCGAATATGCGATCTACCTTCCGCTCTACAACGGCGTCGAGTTCCTCCACGTCGGCGTCCCCGAAGGAAAGAAGTTCGCCGGCCTCAAGCCGCGCGCCAAGCCCGTCGTGTTCTACGGCACCTCGATCACGCACGGCGCCTGCGCCAGCCGTCCCGGCATGGTGCACACCGCGATCCTCGGCCGACGCTTCGACGCCCCCGTCGTCAACCTCGGCTTCTCCGGCAACGGCCGCATGGACCAGGCCGTCGGCGACTTCCTCGTGCGCATCGACGCCGCCGCCTACGTCATCGACTGCCTGCCGAACATGAGCG
>JACCDI010869851.1_pt1 | contig 14214 bp, 13 predicted proteins | sample 7442791 | NCBI WGS metagenome assembly JACCDI01 (sample SAMN15323434, study PRJNA562643) | freshwater metagenome | isolation source: river surface water | place: USA:Blue River Watershed | collected 2017-08-15 | reverse complement strand
GTTGTTTTGGTGGCTGGTGCTGGTTCCAGCACCTCTGTAGCACCATCACCTAGTGCATACTCAACAAACATGTCAGGATCTTCTCCTGTCTCAGAAAATTCGTCAAAGTAAACAAACTCTCCATCAGAATCATACCCATTTTCATATGATTTATAATCTTGGTTGGAGAATTTGCAACAATCAGGGATGGCTGATGGAAAATTGTTTTTTTTCACCATCTGGAGGTTCCATTTTGCATCAGCATCACCAATGGCAAAACCTTCAATGAGAGGACTGATATCCTTGGATTTTGTTTCTGAGGTGCCTGGGTGGTCAGCAACATCATTAGCTACACTTGCCAATGACAATGGTGGTAATTGCTTTCATCATTGTTGAAGAGACCCCCTTAGCCTTTGGTTGCAAGTCCAATCCGCTCTTGGTGATATTGGCATTGACTGGCAGCAGATGGGGGAGGGGAGGGGAGGGGGGCTTGTGTTGCCTGCCATTGCTACTGGCAAATTGGTTGTTGTAAACTCACTCTACATTTTTTCTTCATCATGGTGTTACAAATAATGCATGGAAGGAGTGGATGCTGGACCTCAGACCTAGTATTAATATGTTATATACCCAATTCGAGGGCGCTGAAAACGATGGTCATGTCAGATACAGCTTAAAATGGAATTTTAACACTAGTATTTAGATTTTAAAAATCAAAATAAGCTCCCTATAGTGAGTTTACAAAACAAGGAGATAAAATATTAGAGCAAAGAGAATAAAATAGCATGATATTAATGATAATTTATGGAAGGTGCATCAAAATTCTCAGTCTGGAAGATAATGGATTGGCAAAATTATTTTGGTTATATTAGAGATTTCAATTGCACAGTGATAGTTGACTATCACAGATGTTAACTGTGAAAGTCAACTATTGCCAATTATAACTGTGATAGTTAATTGTCAATTATAACTGTGATAGTTGACTATCACATATAATGGCAGAGATTGTTAATCAATTAATTATTACCAATATTAAGTGTAATAAGTAACTCTCACTGATGTTATCTGTGATAGTTAACTATCACTGAAAATATCTTTGATAAATAACTATCACAGTAAAAAATTGTAATTGTTCCTTAGTTGTGTGTCTACATAACAATAAAATAAATGCTAAAAAACATCAACATTCCATTGTCTTCCTGATGGCTAGATTTTTATGTTTGAACCTAAAGAAAATGAAGATACATGTAATTTACACTCAAAAAAAGGATATTGCTCAGAGGTAGTACTGGCACTGTGGAAAGTACCTTGTACAATGTACAATGTACCAATTATGACAGCATTGCTCATCAAGATGTTAGCTCTGGATCTTTGTGCATTGCAATTTTTGAGGGCCCAAAAAATCAACTATTTGTGACTTCAATTTGTTTTTACAGAATGGAAAGTCTTGAACAGAAAAAATGATTATTACTTTTCTGTTTAATTATATTTTTTAAATTGCTAATATCTATTGGGAGTTGAATAATTGTGATGATTTTCATGAAATTTCTTGCCTTCTAATGAGTTTTATACTTAGATTCAAGTTTTAGTCAAATGCAAAAGTGAGTAATTGTCAAAAAAATTCCTAGTTTCTCTACAGCATTAAATTAAAAATAATTAAAACTTAATTGTTGTTATTATCAAGAGAGGTAAATCGTTGATGTTTGAGTTGATATTTTGCCATGTTGGCAGAAAAAGTGTTCATGTTGACACTTGGCACTTCATTCAATTATTTTCCCTAGCATAATTCATGGTTTCTGCCTGATATAAGGGATGTTGAACATGGAAATTAATCATGATTGAAACGAGCTTACAATCAAATCTTGATTAATTTTGGGGCTGAACTAAACTAATGAGACTTTTCACAATAAGTCATTATGTATGTGTTGACAAAATCAAAAGCAAGATCTTGACTATGTTTTTGTAGAAAGCATCAAATCTTATGAACTAGAAAATGATACTATGATTAGTTGCATGCATATATAAGAGAAGATACTGAGTCCTGGTAAACTTAATTTTGTTTTCATTGTTGAAAAATGGGTAACTGAAAACACATGGCAGACAAAAATGTAATGTATCTGAATGTACTTTTATAATGTCTGACAAAATACTCTTCCTCATAATTATAAAATCTATCAATTCTTCAGTTTCTTGATATTGTGTTTCTATTTTTAAATGGACAAAACCAATGTTATTCATGAAAATACTTTAGACTTTGAAAATGAATTGAAGACATATTTAAATTCGGATTACCTTAGGGAGAATCACAGAGTTTTGGTGGTTCAATGAGGAACAGTGATGAATTGTTCCGTGTTTTCAACCAATAATAAACATGAAAATGAGAGAAATCATGCAAATAATGATTTTAGATACATATTTGTATATAAAGAAATCAATTTTTGTTTTCGTAGAAATATTAGATAATAGTTTCTGGACTTGCTAACCAAAAAGGGAAATATCTAATACCAATATTCTATCAACTCACTATACTTGAAGAATCTAGATAGCCAAAGGAATAAAGTGCACAGAACCATTTCTGCTTTGAGAAATTAAGAGATTTTGCTAAAAATCATTTCATTCAGTCCAGGAATTCAGAAATGAGTTTAAATTGTGAAAAAATACTAATTTTCCAAATGGTCATGTAAAGATCTCAGCAAAACTTGTTTTTCTACCACTGGGAAGACTGATACAGAATATTTTCTTTTACAAAAGAAGTAAATGTGATTTTGACCAAAAATATAAATTACTACTTTTGGTATAAGCTACAGAAAAAGGTAGAATATAGTGCAGAATTATAATTTTTGATTTCCTCATTTCATGATCATCAACAAATGGCTCTCATGTGTTCCAGATTAATCAGAACCAGGTTATCAAATATCAGTAATTAATCAGAGATTGTAAGATATTGGTATAGAAAATGTTTGATTAGGAATCAATAGTAAAGGGGGTGCAGATTTACTCTTATGCAAAGGAGTAAATTAATATAAAATTTCATTTTATATTCCAAAGAAATAATTATGATATAAGCGTATAGTAGTTTTCATAATAAAATAATAATTATGATTTTGAGAGTAAATTATGATTCTATATGCAGAAACTGGAATAGAGAAGAGTATTTTACAGTTATCAAGTATTAGTTATATCTAAAGACATCTTTTGTCAATTGTTCTTTGTTTCATTCTTCATGTAACTCTGTGTCAGTGGTTATCCATAGGGGCTATAGACTATATGTATAAGTAGTTTTTTTTCAAATGATATAGTCCAGTTAAAAAATTGTGCAATACTATTGTCCATGGTAATTACATACAATATTTTTACACTACATATATTTGTTAGTGATTTTTACCTGTGAAGCCTGTTCTCCACGATTTTGCATACTTTGACCATGATGTCAGTAATAGATCATAGAAAATACAATTTTTATTTAGTACTACAACACAATAAAATTACAACATCACATGATAGTAATCAGTATGATTTACACTGGATGTAGTTGTTTTGACCTCCTAATTGGCTCCATTTTTTGATGTAAGAACTTTGTTCTCTGTATTCTGACCATTGTTTGCTTTTCTCTTCTTTTATTGCTTCATATCTTTCATGAATGTGGGAAGTAGGTTGTTCTTGTAAATTTTCTGTGAATCTAATATTCTAAAATGATGATCATCAGATTTCCATGCTACAATTCCACAACCTAGAATTGGATCAATGAATGATGAGTGCTCATCCAAACTTCCATCCCTGATGTATCCAATTGATGAGTCAGTGTTTGAACAAATTTACCCAGGACAACAAGCATCCCACATTTGCATCACTTCCACTGGGTATTTTGTTGTTCTGCACAATGTTTTCTGCAAATAAAACACTGCTGCTAGACAAACCACTTCTTCACAACATCATTACCATGGCTCTCTTTCCTATCTACAGTTACAACATGGACAAAATCTTTAAGTTTGTTGTCATCATCTTAGTTGTTGGTTGGTGTTGTTAAATATGATTTCCTCTTCTGAGGAGTTCCATCTCATTTATAAAGCAAAAAAAATTCAGAAGGCCTTGCAATCCAATCAAATACCTCCTTGATTTCATGAGTCATCTCAAAGTCAAGTGAGTTAAAACGCCCATCAACCATAAGCCTTCCCCTATGCCTCTTATTTCAATCCCATTGCTGAAGATCAACAGGCTCTATACCAATACAAGTTGTAATTAATTAGCATCAAGGATCTTTTGCCAGCCAAACTTTCTCCAATGCAAGGATTTTTGACAGGGCTTTTGCGGTCATTGATTAGAGGCAAAATTTCAAAAAGGAAATGTACAACTACAGGTCATGATAGTTCACAGTTCACAGAAGTCAGTTTTGCCCCATATATCATCAAATCTCTCACAATGTGGAGTTTTGTGAATGATGGTAGCGTTGCTTGTCAAAACCATGTTTGACAGTCCCTTTGCCAACCATGCATAAACAAGATCAAAGAATTCAACTTCTGATATTGTTTCTTTTATCACAACCCAATTCACAGCAGGTTAATGTGGATAACAAGCCAAACAGAATCTTCATTGGAAAATATTGTTCATTGTCTTGATAATAAAAGTTGAATAAATATGCTTCCATTACATCAATTCCACACTTGTTGAAATATATCCAAACAAGGCATCTCCCCCAATCCAACCTCCCTCAACCAAATTTGCTCCCTTGACTTGCCAAAGAAGTTCTGATTTGTGTTCCATAATCCTTTTGTTTAATAGAAAAAGGAATCATTACCAGACCATTGTTTGGGTCCACAAAGCCTTGCACATTGTCATGATGGACAAACATTACTGTCACACACTTCACTCCATTGTAAATCACTGTTTCCAACTCAACTGGCTTTCAATGATTAGAAGTTTTATTTGGTAGGCAGCTAGTCTTGGTTGTGTTTGGATACTGGCACTCATAAATTCATCAAGCAGGAGATATGAAACGTGTGGAAATTAAGTCTGCAGCTGGTTGTTTTTTGGCAAGAATCTGCTTGTTCATCTATGCTTATCCAAATGAATGGAAGGGCGCAGCAAAAAGACTTGAATGTGTTGTGTGGCACATACCTCCCATAATTTGGGAACGGCTTGAATCCATTTGAGGAACCACTTTTCCAAAGGTTGTCTGCCCCATGATGAACCTCAAGAGCAGCTGCGAAAATTATTGTAATGCACTGCTTATTTTTTCACAGTAAGCAATCCAATATTGAGAGGAAACTGATTGAAAAGGAGTAAATGAAAAAATATATTCTTACCAAACAGTCTGGATTGGCACACTCTGGATTGGCACAGTCTTCTTGTTCAAACTTTATCTTTTCCTTTAACACTGTTTGATGATATGCTGCTATTGGGTCTGTAAGATATTGATCCACAACCTTAGCTGTGTCATCAGGCATTAGAAGAACTTGTCAAAAAAGAATTTTTTGTAGTAAATCTCTTCTGGTTTTGTGTTACACTAAATCAAATCCTTAATAGGATTGTTTTCCTCTTCATGATTCATTGTATCTTTTGTGATTGCTCCAAAAAAATTGTCTGCTCAATCTTCTGGTCTAACTCTTTCCCATAAGGATATGTTTTCTGGAGCATGGGGTTCATACTGGTAAATGCTTCAATTGCAGCAGTCTTTCGATCTTTCTTGACTATGACTTTGGCAATAAGATCTTTCTCTGCTGATTTGTGGTCAAACTTTGGCATTGCCTCTCCTTTCATCAGGACACAAAGATGTTTCCTCGAAACAAATACTGATGGTGAATCATACAGTCATAAAAATAAACAAACCCACCAAATATCTTTTGCTTTTGCACTGGTGATCGTTCTGTTTATCATTGCTGTGATCCACAAACATTCAATATTGTTCAGGATCCTTGGCAATGCAATGAACAAAAGAACTCTTCTTGCATCACACAGTGGCTCCCTTTTGAATCTGAGGATCTTTGGATTCTACAGAAGTCAACTGTTTTCTTTTCCTGTGGTCCTTCTTTTTTCCTGCATATAGAATAAATGCTTGTGCTTTGGCTGCAGGGATACCTACTATGGGAGTTAAATTTGGAGAAGAGTGTGGTTTTTTGGCATCTTCATTTCCAATCTCAGTAGTTTCCACCTCTTCATCACTGCTGTCAATTGGATCAAGTTGCATTCCAAATTCAAAATCCAGAGATGATCGCATTTTTATTGTGTTGCGATTTTTGTTTTTGGGTGAAGGCAGTGATTTTTTTTTGATATTTTTTAGGAGAATTGGTGTTGCTTTCAGTTGTGGTATCTTTTTTGTTATGGCCGTTGTAGTGGATTTGGCACTGGTGACAATTACATTTATAGATGACGGATGGTTGGACAATGAGCTTGGCGAAACCATCAGCTTTGGTGATCCTCTACAGCAGCTGTATGACATGCTATCTTCTATCTTGTGCTGGTATTGTTGCTCAGCAGAGGACACCTTGATATGTGGAGGAGTTGCAAAGCAAAGGGGGGAGAAAAGGCATATGTTGAGGTCCACTGCTCTCATATTTTGGATGAAGATATTTTCTTTAGCATGATGGCAAAGGCAGTGGTGGTGGTGGTGGTGGTGGGAGAAACGATGGTAGGGGGAATAACAACAGCAATTGCAATCTCAAAAACAAATGCTAAAAATCAATTATTCTCTATGAAATTGTTTATGCTCTTCCTCATAGACAACCTACATGTAGGCCTTCACAACAGAAAATAATCCCAGAGAATCAATCAAATTCACATAGCAAAATCTAATTAAATGCATCGCCACACACATCCAAAGATAGATCAACCAGACCCTCCAGTATCTCATCAACATGAGTCATCAAGGTTCAGGTGGTTGGATCAAAATATTGATCTGCTCAAGCTAAATTATTTTTACATTTCTTGGGCTATATTTTGGACTATGTATATTGTACTTATATGGTCCCTACTTCTGACTGCTAGGGAACATCAATCATATTGATCACAAAAAATGCTTCACCAGTAGTGGCACTTAACAAAATAAATGGTTATTTACCAGAGTGTGTGAAATATGTGGTGTTTTAAAAATCAGTAGAGTCATGACAATGCAATATATTTATCTGTATATACTTACAATTGCATGATGACATATTTAAAGTGAAAATGGCATGAATTGATAAAATTGCTAGTATGAGGATTGGGATACAACTCTCTTATGTAGAGTGTCAGTTGTCAAAGTGAAGTGTATCCTAGCAATGCACTGTATAATGTAATTTTGTATAATGTCATCAGAAAAATATCATATACAGCAAAGCAATATTGTGAAAATATTTTTTGTCATGGCAAAAAGCATCAAGCTTGATGGCCTTTCCAACAGAGCCTCCCTCAACATATCATCATCATAACAGCTTTGTGGTGTTCTAGCACCACATAAACATCACCAATCATGGCAGATTGAGTCTCTTCCAGGCTTTAAGGGCAATGGAATTGACCCATTTATTTGGTTGTGTTGAAAATGGCAGGGTCGCCAAGATGGAGGATCATTTCCTTACCATAGTTGGATATGATAAAGTCATGACTTGCCTGTAAAAATGACACCTTTTAAAATTAAAAAATCTCAATTTGTAAAATTATACATTAGGTTTAAGTACAATAACATCTACTTTTCCTCTCCTTTTGTATTCTAACCAAGGTACCACCATCTTTCAAACAAGCAATTCCCAGTCTGACCCTTTTTAGAGTAAGAGAGTACTGATGAGACATCATATATACCCTCTGACATATATACCCTCTGTTGTGATAAAAATAATTTTTAAGTGTGTTTCTGTGGGTAGTTAATAAAAGTCATGAAAAGATAGACTAACCTCTAAATCATCTTTTGTGCAGTACTTTTGTTCACTACTGCTCATTTCAGTTGATTGTTTTCAGATGTATTTTGTTGTTTGACAGATGCCCAAGACAATTCAAAAAATCTACTTTAGAGCAAGAATAAACCTAAAACTTGAATCAATACCCTTAAAGAAAAGCGTACTTTTGACAGATATGATAATATATGTATTCTACAATTTGACCCCCTCTTTACTCAGGAGTCCCACCCTGGCAGCACAGGCATCATGAAGTTTTACAGTCAAGAGCTTTGCACAGGATATGTAAGTCATTACTTGTAATACATTTTCCAAGAAAGCTCTGTATAAAATTAACTAAAGCATGTCATGTGTCAAACATTGTATGCCATTTTTCATAAATTATTGAGGCACAAATTCATGGGGAGGGATGCAGTTCACCCAATTATTTTGACAAGATACAATCAATCATGAAGTGATAAAGTCTAAATCTATAATCATGAGGGGAATAAAAGAGGGGGGATGAATTGATGCATTTCAATGAATTTTGATGCATTGCAAAGCCTTTGATGCTCCTGTATTGCATACATTTTGGTCTCAGGATAATTTTTGTTTCGAAATTAATGTTTTGTTGCAATTCCAAATCGTCATCATGACAACTTCTTAAATACCTTAGAAATTATCAATATTGTTGATGCTCCTGAGATAATCTTTTGAAGATATTTTCGTGTTTGGGCCCAATCCAATTCATGATTTGCAAATGTCAACTATGAAGTGCTATCAACAAGTGAATGTGAAGCCTGAAGTAGGCTTTGTGCAAATCACAGGACATCTGCCCAATATTACAATATATCAAAGACATGACTATGATAATCCATTTACCACAACCTATTTTGCTTTGTGAATAATAGAATCAGAAAGTGAGTAACACCGTGGATTATGGCAAACATTTCTGCTTGGTGTTAGACTTTGGAGCATGGTGCTGAACAGGGAAAAATTTCTGTTGAATTTATTTAGTAAAAAATAAAAAGATGAATAATTGCTTAAAAATGACTTTCCTAATTTATAGAGTTTTCTCAAAGATATAATTTTTTATTCATTCAATGACTTTCTGAGCCAAAAATATTGGTGTTAGCCTTCATCAACAGAGAGGTGTTGCTTGCCTAGGCAGAGGCTGGTTTGATGTTTGTGAGTGGCATTGTGGCTTGGCAAACCATCATTGTTCTTCTATCTTGTGATATCATCAGGAGCCACTGTTTCAATCACTAATTGTTGACTGCCAACAGACTGGCCAGTCCTTTTTCTGCCTACAATTAGAGTGGGCTCAGAAAAATTCAATAATAGACAAAATGATGTATGAAGTAAATTGAAACATATAATATAGTAACTCCTCAAAATCCCATAATTTCGCTTTTCCCCCAAATTGTTGCTTGCTTACCATGCATTCTTCAAACTGTGAAACCACAATTTTCTTCCACTCGACATACTGTCTTTTCACTTTGATCATAACCTCTTGGAATATCTTTCTCTGATGACATTAACTCCAAAAAACTAGTTCAACATGTTGTTGACATGTCAATGACATGTCAAATTTAAAAAACTCATGTCATATTGTGACATCTGTTGTCAGAGGATCCAGGTATGCAGGGTGTACTGACACTTTTTAGTGCATTCTTTAGTTCATTTTACGATAATGGGAGAACTGCAGGTACAAAATAATCACACTTGAAAGTATGAACATTGCCCTGAAGATCAGCGTTTTTGAAGAAACAGATAATATTAAGATACAACTCATTAAACAATGCTTTGGGTTGAAATAAATGGAAAATATTTTTAAGAGCATGGCATTGAAAGCACTTCTCCTACTTTAAAATGAATGGGGAAATGTAGAAGTAATCAATTGAATATCAAAATTAGACACACATTATGTTTTAGCCACACTGATCAAATACAAGAGATAGAAATTTGTTTCTCATCCACTGCAAGTTTCCAACAATGACCATTTCCAACTTGACTTGAAAAATATTCCCTCTGTAGTTTGAAAGAATGATCTTAACTTGAGATATTTTGATAAAAGGAAGAAGACAATGGGTGTTCAGAAGAATCTTAAAGCAAACAGTGAAAATTAGGAAAATAGGCAAATTGATTAGTGTGTAAACCTTACATGATCCTGCACATGATGCATGGAGTATTCTGTCATTTTTAAAATGGAAGTGATATTGACCAGCCTATTAACATCTGATGCAGCTGTTCAGTGAACTCTGCAGACAAGGTCTTAGAAGTTATTGCTTTTGACTGGTTGTACTGATTTGTAAACAGCAACAACATTTCTTTTGTTTGAGTTTGCAACTGGACTCAATATCAGTAAAATCATTTTTCTTCATAGAATCCAAACTGGTGATATAATGCACATTACAATATCTTTACTGTGTCATCAAGCAAAATAGTATTGATAATCACCAATTCAGCCATTATTAGAACATGCTTTGCATTAATTATGTTTCTACTTACAAAGTAAAAAGCAAATATTGCCTTATTTGTATAAATTCCCTGTGTCCAAGAGCATTCTTTATTCTAAAATAAATTCCATGTCTGATATCAGAATTCAATTCCTTATCATTGAACAATTTCCTTGAAATAAACAACAAGATTGTTCTAGGATGCTTTAGAATGAAAATCAATCTGGACCAGTGTCTAATTCACAAAATATTTGAAATCAATTATTAATTACACTTGTGTTTTACAATTTTACTTCTTTTACTATCATTGAGCTAGTATCACACTTTAAATTCAGAGCCACAAAAGGAATCTCATGCAATTATAACATATTGATCATTGAAGTATATGCATCAATTTTAGTTATCCTTGCTGTCCATGCTTCAAAATGTTTTTTCTTTTTTTGTTGTTTTTTGATTTCCCCCCAAAGTAGTATAGTTTCAATTGTTATAGAGGAGGATTTTTTTTGATATTACAGTGAATGAGGTTTTGTAAAAAATATCAAAAAATTCTCAGTTTGTATGATAAATTCAATCATTAAGTTTGATTCAAATGATGGTATTTGTCAAAACTCAAAATTGCTATCAATTCCATTGAAAAATAATATTATTCATAATTCATACCAATTGTGACCAAATGAAAAATGGTTCAATGAGTGCTAGTGGTTGTATGATTGTCATTGCTGTTGTGTATCTGCTGCATCATAACTTTTAAATGAAAAATAATCAATACTCTTCCATTTCACAAATTTTTATACCAATGAGATTTAATTACAAACATGATGAGCCAAATTCAATTAGGAGAAAGTGTGTCAGAATAATATTCTCATGTTTTGTATTTGAAATTAGAATTGAACTGATGTGAACAAAATTTTAATAAAATAAAGAGACCATGTTGACAATTGAATTCAAGCGTCTAAAGTTTAAGTGTCAATCATTAGAAAAGTGTAGATAATACTCTTAGTACTTTTTCCTTGTAAAGGGTATAGTTGATACATTGGTTAACAACAAAATCAATCACACTTGACACTTGAAGGCAATCAGAAGACAGTTGTACTAACCTTCTGAGTTGAATTTTGATTAATTGAAGTAGTAATGATAATGTATTTAATGATCAGCTATTTGGCTCTATTGTCAGATATTGATCTAGAATTTCAATTTGAAAATAGAGTTCAAATCCTGCCTGTGACAGCAGTACTATTATCAAAATAATGCAGATAATGGTTGAAATAAAATTTATCAGTGTCAAATCATGAGAAGCCAGTTTTCAATTAAAAACTCGTGTTGTTCTTCAGCTGAGTGACAATACTGAAAAATTGAAGAAAAAAAACACATTTTCACCTCAATTTCAAGATTGGAGAGTAAGAAACATTCAGTCCTTGCGTGGACACGTAAATGGACAGAGCTGGAGGGCGCAGAATTGACATCATAACTAGTTTCTGGGTGGAACGTGGAATGGACCAAAATAGTCGAGAACGAAGTAATAAAACATATGAAGCGCAGGAAAAATATCAATGGTCAAGTGACATGAAAGTTTGAAGAACGACAAGGACCTATATTTAAATTCAGATAATATTTTTCAAAACGGCTGTGAACTTTGCACATCATCATGAGTCATATTCTTTTATTACTTCGGTCGTATCCTTCTCGCGGGCGTTGAGCTGTACTTTTATTGGATTCTACACCACAACGCAGCAAATCATTTTTCGTCAATCCCTATTTTCCACGTAATCACTCTTCTCGAAATCCATTGGTAACATACATATTCTGTCCATGAATAATTTCGATTGGTCAATTTTTCCGTCAAAAAATTATTTGGATTCATCTGTTGTCCTTTTTCCTTCCTCCGTTTGATGTACCTCGTCATCACTGTGTTCAGATTCAGAATGGCATGCCAAGCAGTGCCCATAAATCACAAACGCGTTTGAAACCGGCTTCAACCTTCTCAAAACTCCCCGACGCTCCATGAGTCTCCTTCCGCAATGCTTGCATGTTATGTGCTTCTCGTCCTTTCCTTCCTTTCCAGTGTTATCCTCGCTGGTCCCTTTACCGTCTTGGTATGTCGGAAGATGGATATGCATAATTAGTGGAGGTGATGTCGTTTCGGCTTGGAAGATCGTCTGTTGAGACTTGTAACTTCGTGAAATCAATATTTTGTTGTTGTTATCAATTTTAAATGTTTATTTTCCTTAATTTGTCTTGATTTTCAATTTTTTGTGTGCCTTTCGTTTTTTAGTACGAGAACTCTGGCTGGTTGCTGCATGCAGCAGTTGCACATGGACAAGTGACAGAGCACCATACATGGAGGTTGATCAGAGTTTTAAGATGAAGAACTGGATGGTGGAATGATATATGGTAAAAAAAGAAGATGGGATGGGAACTCTTCGTGAGTTGATGCGAACACCCTCAGACACTATGATGACAGATGACACAAATAACAATGAGGAAATTTGAAGCAACGCGGCGCCACTTCTGCTCGGGAGTGAATCTCCCGCCATGATTATGGAGCTGTAGCTCACCTAAAGATTCTGTTTCTGACGAGGCGTAGTTTTAATTAAAATACAGTCCATGATGATATTTAATGAGGGACTAATTCCTATTATACTTCACAGAAAATAATTATATCCATTCACGGAAGGGTTCCACCGTTCAGCAAACATGGCTCCGTTTTGGGGTTTTCCGAACAACAAATAGTGCAACAAGAGCATTGCACTTGTGGAATGACTGGGGGGAAACTCCTACCCAAGCAATCAGAGTAAAATACTGCAAGAGAAGGTCCATCTTTGACGCAAAAGTTATTCATTCCGTCAGTGAAGTCGTTATCGTTGAGCCACAAATGCGCTAAAAATAACGAGAGCAAAGATGGACAACGAGCACATAACTTTCTCAGCGATAGATATGAAAAGAGTGACATGGCGAAGAGACTATCTTAAAACTTACTCAATCCCTTCATGGATGACACCTGCTCCGGAACACTCCCAACAAAACCATTCGAATCCAACTTCAAATCCTTCAGTAGCACCAAGTTCCCAAAACTCTTGGGCAATGTCCCTGTTAAGGAATTTTTCTCCGCTCGAAACCTCCGCAGCGAAGACAAGTCGCCAAAATTTTCCAGTAAGCTCCCGCTGAAATTGTTTTGAGACAATTCAAGGTACTCAAGTTCCGACAACATTGCGAGAGTAGGTGGCAGAGTCCCCGACAGGAAGTTTTCCTTTAGGTCCAACGTGCGAAGGCGATGGAGTCCGTAAATTTCATGCGGAACTCTCCCTGATAAGTTGTTGCGCTCTGATTCGGAAAACATTAAAAAAATAATCAAATGTGGTTCAAATGATCACCCGTAATAACTTGGTGGTCAGGTCGACCATTTTTGCCAAGCTCAAATGAATTACCGAAGCTCTTACCTAAACTAATGGCTACCACATTACCATCCTCGTCACACTCCACGCCCCGGACAAAATTTCCATCAAGATAATTCCAATCGCATTCATGTGAATTGCTCAAGAAACCAGAGTTTTTAATCCAGTCTTCGCCCCCGGTATCAAAATAAAATAGTGCCAACACATAACGTTTTGTAAAACTCTGTTGCAAGAGTAGTTTGGTTTGGTTTGGAATATCATCGATACTGTACACGCCTTCAGTAGTTTCTGAAACATGAGCAGCATCTACGCTGTCACTAGTCCAATCTATCAGTAATATAGTCTCATTTGAATTCCACGTAGTTGACTTAACCCACTCAAAGGCTTGATGTTGTGGACTGCCCCTGACTCTATACCGATTTTCACCAGCTTCCAAAATAGGCATGAGTAATTCAGCTGTCAATGCCGACCGAGAGTCAACCGGATCAAACGGAGAAGTAGGGTTGGACGTCAACTGCAATATAGGCTGAGATGTTGGCGCGCCAC